>Ga0181526_10000533_pt1 | contig 40067 bp, 35 predicted proteins | sample PEATcosm2014_Bin_35_FD_119750 | JGI IMG/M metagenome (GOLD analysis project Ga0181526, IMG submission 119750) | Peatland microbial communities from MTU Mesocosm Facility, Houghton, MI, USA - PEATcosm2014_Bin06_30_metaG | ecosystem: Environmental > Terrestrial > Soil > Wetlands > Peat | place...
CAAGCGTCGTCGAGGCGAACGCCCACCTCATCGTTCCCACCGAAGTTCTCGTTTGAAAGGAAGAGATCCGATGACGGATCCAATCGAAGTACGAAAGGTACCCCTCGAGAGTGTGAGCGACGCCTCTGGGCTCGCCCGGCTCATCGACGAAGGAGTCATCGAGGCCGATCGGGTCCTCGCCGTCGTCGGCAAGACCGAAGGCAACGGAGGCGTGAACGACTACACGCGGATCATCGCCGACCACGCCTTCCGTGACGTGCTCGTCGCCAAGGGCACGCGCACGATGGCCGAAGTCGGCCAGATCCCGGTGCTGTGGTCGGGCGGGACCGACGGGGTGCTCTCCCCGCACGCCACGATCTTTGCCACCGTCGACCCCGCCGGCTTCGAGCCGACCGACGAGTACCGCCTCGCCGTCGGCAGCTCCATGAGCGAGCCGATCCTGCCGGAGGAGATCGGCCGGCCTGAGATGGTCGAGAAGATGGCGGCCGGCGTCAAGGAGGCCATGGCGCGAGCCGGTATCGCCTCTCCGAGCGACGTGCACTACGTCCAGACGAAGACGCCGCTGCTGACGCTGCCAACCATTCAAGAGGCAAAGGCGCGGGGCAAGACGGTCTGGACCGAGGACACGCTGCGCTCGATGGACCTCTCCAACGGCACGGCCGCCCTCGGCATTGGCGTCGCCCTCGGTGAGATCCAGATGCCGACGGCCGAGGAGATCCTGACGAACCTCTCGATCTACTCCTCGGTCGCCTCCTGCTCCTCCGGCGTCGAGCTGGACCAAGGCCAGATCGTCGTCGTCGGCAACGTCCGCGGCGTCGGCGGCAAGTACAGCGTCGGTCACGGCGTCATGCGGGACGCTCTCGACGCCGACGGTGTCTGGGATGCCATCCGCTCTGCCGGCCTCGAGCTGCCCGAGCGGCCGCACCCGGACGACCTGAAGGGCCGTCTCGTCAACCTCTTCCTCAAGTGCGAGGCGGATCCGACCGGGCGCGTCCGTGGACGGCGCAACATCATGCTCGACGACTCCGACGTGCACTGGCACCGGCAGATCAAGGCGTGCGTCGGTGGCGTCGCGGCCGCCGTCTGCGGCGACCCGGCCATCTTCGTGTCCGTCTCCGCCGCCCACCAGGGTCCGGCCGGAGGCGGCCCGGTGGCCGCCATCGTCGACCTGAGCTGAGTTCACGCGGCTCGGGCGGTCCGTCGGGACGGGCTGCCCGAGCCGTGCAATTTGGCCAGTCGCCCCGAGCGGAACACGTCCGAAGGAGAGGGTATGACGGACATCTTCAAGTACCGCTCCCCCGTGTCACGGGCGGAGCTGCTCGGCATCCTCGCCGATCACGGTGAGGATGCCCGTGTGCTGGCAGGCGGCACCGATTTGCTCGTGGACGTGCGGAACGGCTTCGCCCGCCCGAAGGTCGTTGTCGACCTGAAGCGGGTCGAGGGCTTCTCCGACATCTCCTGGAGCGAGGCGGAGGGCCTCATCATCCGGCCCGCCGTCACGATCAACGACCTGCTCGGCCATCCCAAGGTGCGCGACGCCTACTCGCTCCTCGTGGCCTGTGCGCAGGACCTCGCCTCCCACCAGATTCGTAACCGGGCCACCGTCGTCGGCAACGTCGTGAACGCCTCCCCCTGTGCGGACATGGCACCGGCGCTCCTCTGTCTCGGAGCCCGTGCCGTCATCTCGTCCCGGGCGGGCCACCGCGTCGTGGCCTTCAAGGACTTCTTCACCGGCGTCAAGTCGACGGTCCTTCGGCCAGGCGAGATCCTCGAGGAGATCATCGTGCCGCCGGAGACGGCGACCGCCCGCGGCTCGTACCGCAAGCTGAAGCGGATCAAGGGCCACGACCTCGGGATCGTCGGCGTGGCCGCCATGAAGAAGGACGGCCTCCTCCGCCTCGGGATCAGCTCCTGCGCCCCGACGCCGCTCCTCGTCGAGGGGCTCTCCGACACCGACCCCGTCGAGATGGCCGTGGCGGCCGCCCAGCTCGCCATCCACCCGATCAGCGACCTCCGTTGCAGCCGGGAGTACCGCGAGCACATGGTCGGCGTCTTCGTCCGCAGGGTGCTGCAGGAGGTGGCGTGATGAGGATCTCGGTGACCGTGAACGGTCATACCTACGAGCGCGACATCGAGGAGCACTGGACGCTGCTGCGCTTCCTCCGCGAGGGCATCGGGCTGACGGGCACCAAAGAGGGCTGCGCCGCCGGAGAGTGCGGTGCCTGCACCGTCTTTTTGAACGGCAAGACCGTCAACTCCTGCTTGGCCCTTGCCGCCGAAGCCGACGGGGGTGCGGTCGACACGATCGAGGGCGAAGCCCGCGACGGCCGCCTCTCCGCCATCCAGGCGGCCTTCTCGCGCAACCACGCCGTGCAGTGCGGCTACTGCACGGGCGGCATGATCCTTTCGGTGAGGGATCTCCTCAGCAAGAACCCGAAACCGAGCATCGATGAGATCAAAGCGGGCATCGAAGGGAACTTCTGCCGCTGTACGGGCTACCAGCAGATCATCGAGGCCGTCCTGGACGTGTCGGGGCAGCTCACCCCGGCGACGAAGGGGGAGTTGAAGTATGCCTGAGAACCCGAACCCCTCGGAGATGCCGAACCCCTCGGACATACCGAATCCTTCGGACATGCCGATCCCCTCGGACATGAGGGCCGTCGGCGTCAGCCATCCCCGCCTCGAGGTCGTCGGCAAGCTGACGGGGGACGCCCTCTACACCGGCGACCTCGTGCTGCCCGGCATGCTCTGGGCCAAGGTCAAGAAGAGCCCGCATGCCAGGGCGAAGATCCTCGCCATCGACACCTCGAAGGCCGAGCGCCTTGCCGGAGTGCACGCCGTCCTCACGGGTCACGAGCTCGACTACCGCCTCGGGCTCTACATCGTCGACAAGGACATCCTCGCCAAGGACGACGTCCGCCACTTCGGTGAGGCCGTGGCCGCCGTGGCGGCCGACAGCCTCGAGGTGGCCGAGGCGGCCGTCGAGCTGATCGAGGTCACCTACGAGGTCCTGCCGGCCGTCCTCGACCCGATGGAGGCCATCAAGCCGGAAGCCCCCCTCGTGCACCCCGACCTCGGCAGCTACTCCTATGTCGAGGCGGCCTTCACGCCGCAGCCCGGCACGAACGTCGCCAACGTCACACGGATGCGCAAGGGCGACATCGAGGCGGGTTTCTCGGAGGCTGAGTGGATCATCGAGCGCCAGTACACGAACCCCTCGGTGCAGCACGTCCCCTTGGAGACCCACGTCGCCATCGTGGAGTGGAAGACGGGCGACGAGGTGACGATCTGGACGAGCGCCCAGTCGCCCTTCACCGTTCGCAGCCTGTTCTGTTCGGCCATGCGCCTGCCCCTCAACCAGGTGAGGGTGATCGTGCCCCATGTCGGAGGCGGTTTCGGCGGGAAGGCCGGCATCCACCTCGAGCCCCTGCTTGCCTGCCTCTCGCGCAAGGCGGGCGGGCGGCCGGTGAAGTTCCAGGCGACGCGGGAAGAAGAGTTCAGCCTGCTGCCCTGCCGCAGCGCCCTCACGTACCGGATCAAGACCGGCGTCCGCTCCGACGGCAAGATCACGGCTCAGCAGATGACGATGTACTGGGACGCCGGCGCCTACGCCGATTACGCCGTCAACGTCACGCGTGCCTCGGGTTACTCGGCGGCCGGTCCCTACGAGATCCCGAATGCATGGGTTGACGCCTACACGATCTACACGAACAAGCCCTACGGCACGGCCTACCGCGGCTTCGGGCACGTCGAGTTCTTCTGGGGCCTCGAGCGGCACATGGAGCTCGTCGCCCAGGTCATCGGCATGGACCCGCTGGAGTTCCGCATGAAGAACCTCCTGACGCCGGGCGCCACGACGCTGACGGGGGAGAGAATCACCGAGCACACCGGTGACCCCCGCAAGTGCCTGCAGGCGGCCGCCGAGGCAATTGAGTACGGCCGGCTCACGCCCGAGGAGCAAGAGCGCCAGGAGCGCACGGGCCGCAAGATCGGCAAGGGCCTGGCGACACTGCACAAGGCGCCGGCGATGCCCTCGTTCACGGCGACGGCCGCCGTCGTGAAGATGAACTCCGATGGCTCGGTCGTCCTCAACATCGCCCTCACCGAGATCGGCCAGGGTTGCGCCACGGCCCTCGGCCAGATCGCCGCAGAAACCCTCCGCTTCCCCGTCGGCAAGGTGAAGGTTGCCATCGAGACCGACACCGACAAGGAGCCCTACGACTGGCAGACGGTGGCCTCCAAGGGGCTCATCCTCTCCGGCAACGCCACGGTAATTGCCTGTGAGGATCTCCTCGAGCAGGCCTACGCGGTGGCGGCTCAGGTACTGCGAGCCCACCGCGACGATCTCGACCACGACGCCGAGAAGATCTTCCTCAAGCACAACCCGGAGTCATCGGTGAGCTTCGCCGCCCTCTCCATCGGCTACGCCTACCCCAACGGCAACGGCATCGGCGGTCCCCTCGTCGGTGTGGGCCGCTACGTCGCCCAGGGCTTGTCCAACCTGGACAAGGAGACGGGGCAGGGGCTGCCCGCCCTGGACTGGACCTATGGCGCCCACGGCGTCATCGTCGAGGTGGACCCGGACACCGGCGAGTTCGACGTCCTCAAGATCGCCTCGGTCTTCGACGTGGGCAAGGTCATCAACCCCGCCATCATGCGCGGCCAGTGCATCGGCGGCATGATCCAGGGCCTCGGGACGGCGTTGTGCGAGGGCTACATCTACGACCAGGAGGGGCACCTGCTCAACCCGTCGTTCACGGACAACAAGATCCCGACGGCGAAGGACCTCCCCGCCGTTATCGAGAGCGTGGCCGTCGAGACGGCCCAGATCGACGGGCCGTTCGGGGCGCGCGGCGTCGGCGAGCACCCGATGATCTCGGTGGCGCCGGCCCTGGGCAACGCCATCCACCAGGCGACGGGCGCCGAGCTCATGCACATGCCGATGCGCTTCGAAGACGTCTGGCGGGCCTTGCTCGACAAGGAGCCGATCGACAATTGGATCACCGAGTCGCCGTACGGGTCCTGCCGGTCCGACCTCCCGAACGCACAGAACCCCTTCGTGGCGGGCGCTGGGCCGGAGTTGCAGCCGCGGGAGGCACCCGTCGCAACGGCGCCGGCATGACCCCGCCGACGACGGCATTCATCGGCGCCCCTCCGACAGCCGCTGGGCACGGCGGCATGCCAGATGACGCCCTCGAGTGATGCGTTCGACCTCGTCGTAGCGGCCGCCGCCCTGCGCGGGACCGAAGGTGAGCGCTGGATCGGCGTGCGAGACGGCGCCATCGCCGCCATCGCCGCCGACCCGCTGCGCGGCGAGCGCGTCGTCGAGGCGGACGGAGCCCTCGTGACGCCTGCCTTCGTCAACGCCCACATGCACCTCGACAAGGTGTACACCCTCGACGTGCTCGGCGACTCGACCGTGACGGCCTACAGCGGCGGGCAGATGGGCTCGGCGATGGCGTCCATCGAGATGGCCTCGGTGGTGAAGGACCGCTACGGGGAGCTGGCGATCGAGGCGAACGCCCGGCGCTGTCTCCTGTCCGGCCTTCGCCACGGCGTGCGGCACGTTCTCGCCTTCGCCGATGTCGACACTCGTTCCGAGCTGCGGGGCGTGACACCGCTGCTGCATCTGCGCGAGGAGTTCCGCGGTGTCATCGACCTGCAGGTCGTGGCCTTCCCCCAGGACGGGCTGCTGCGCGACCCGGGCGCAGAGGACCTCGTACGGGAGGCGGTCGAGCTCGGCGCCGACGTCGTGGGCGGCATCCCGTGGATCGAGTACACCGACTCGGACGCCCGCGAGCACGTACGGCGCCTCTGCGAGCTCGCCGCCTCGACCGGCCGGCGCGTCGCCATGCTCGTCGACGACGCCGGCGACCCCACGCTGCGCACGACGGAGATGCTTGCCGCCGAGATGCTCAGGTGCGGGCTGCAGGGACGCGGCATCGCCAACCACGCTCGGGCCTTGAGCCAGTACGGCGCTCCGTCGTTGCTGCGCCTTGCCCGCCTGGCGCGCCAAGCCGGTTTGGGCTTTGTCAGCGACCCGCACACCGCTCCCCTCCACCTGCCGGTCTTCGAGCTGCTGGCAGAGGGCCTGCCCGTGGCGCTCGGCCAGGACGACTGCGAGGACGCCTACTACCCCTTCGGCCGCCAGAACATGCTCGAGGTCGTCTTCCTGGCCGCCCACCTCCTCGGGGCCACCGTCGGCCCCCGACTCGACGCCTTGCTGGACGCCGTCACGACGACGGCGGCCCGCGTCATGGGGATCGAGGGGCACGAGCTGGCGCCGGGTGGCCGGGCGGATCTCGTCGTGCTGGACGGCACGACGGTGCGTGAGGTGGTCGGGCGGCACTCACCGCCGCGCTACGTCATCGCCGGCGGGCGGGTCGTCGCCGAGAACGCCGACTTGCACACGACGGTCTTCGACGCCCCCTGAGGCGAGAGCACCCCGGCAGGGGCTCCCTCGGGCAGACCGGGACGGGGGCTGCCGTCCTGACTAACGTGCGAGCGATACCTCGAGTCCCGAGCGGCCAGAACGGCCAGGAGGTCGTCCCATCGCTGAGATCGAAACCGTGGCCGGCCCCGTCCCCCTCGACTCGCTCGGCCCCACCCTCATGCACGAGCACGTCTTCGTGCTCACCACCGATTACGCCCAGAACTACGGGCCGGGGCAGTGGTGGGACGAGGACGAGCGCGTCGCCCACGCGATCGACCGCCTGCGGTCGCTCCACGACAAAGGAGTGCGGACGATCGCCGATCCGACGGTCGTCGGCCTCGGGCGGTACATCCCCCGCATGCAGCAGGTAGCCGCCGCCGTGCCCGTGCACATCATCGCCGCCACGGGTGTCTACACCTACGGCGAGCTCCCCTTTGCCTACCAGAACCGGGGCCCGGGCACGACGTTCGGGGGCGAGGAGCCCATGGTCGGCGACTTCGTGCGAGACCTCCAGGTCGGGATCGCCGATACGGGCGTGAAGGCAGCCTTCCTCAAGTGCGCCGTCGAGCACGCCGAGGTGTCTGCCGGTGTCGAGCGCGTGCTGCGCGCCGTGGCGAAGGCGCACCTCGAGACGGGGGCGCCCATCACCGTGCACACCTCATCGGCCGAGCAGACCGGTCGCTATGTCACCGGCGTGCTCGCAGAAGAGGGCGCCGACCTGACCAAGGTCGTCGTCGGGCACGCCGGCGACTCGAACGACCTCGATTACTTGATGGAGCTCGGAGACACCGGGGCGCTCCTCGGCATGGACCGTTTCGGGCTCGACTTCTTCAACTCGACGGCCGATCGCGTGCGGACGATCGCAAACCTCGCCAAGCGCGGCTACGCCGACCGCATGGTGCTCTCCCACGACGCCTCGTGCTGGATCGACTGGTTCGGCCCGGACGTGCTCGCCCTGCGCGAGGCCGTCATGCCGAACTGGCACTACGAGCACATCTCTGACGACGTCCTGCCCGCCCTGACGGCGGCCGGTGTCACCGACGAGCAGATCCACCAGATGATGGTGGAGAACCCCAAGCGGTACTTCACCCGGAGCCGCTAACCGCCCGTCGTGGCGGCATCGGTGACGGCCAACGCCTCGTCGAGGATGGCCAAGCCGGCGCGGGCCTCCTCGTCGCTCACCGTGCAGGGCGGCACGACGTGCAGCCGGTTGTAGTTCGTGAACGGCAGCAGGCCGCCTGCCTTGCAGGCGCGCACGAGCTCGTCCATGGCGGGGCTGGAGCCGCCGTAGGGGGCCATCGGCTCCCTCGTGGCGCGGTCCTTCACGAGGTCGAGGGCGAAGAAAACGCCCAAGCCGCGCACCTCGCCGATGGAGGGGTGGCGGGCGGCCAACTGGGCGAGCCCCGGCCGTAGCACCTCCTCGCCGATGCGAGCGGCGTTCTCGAGGATGTGCTCCTCAGTCATGGCGGTGATCGTGGCGACGGCGGCCGCGCAGGCGAGCGGGTGCCCCGAGTACGTGAGGCCCCCCGGGTAGGAGCGCGTCGCGAACGTCGCCGCGATGGCATCGGAGATGACGACGCCACCGAGCGGCACGTAGCCCGAATTGACGCCCTTGGCGAAGGTGATGAGGTCGGGTACGACGTCGTAGTGCTCGAAGGCGAACCACCTGCCGGTGCGACCGAAGCCGGCCATGACTTCGTCGGCGATGTAGACGATGCCGTGCTCGTCGCAGATCTCGCGAACGCCGGCGAGGTAGCCGGGTGGCGGGGGCATGATGCCGGCCGTTCCCGGGATGGTCTCGAGGACGATTGCGGCGATGGTGGCGGGACCCTCGAACTCGACGACGTGGCGGAGGTGCTCGAGCGCCCGCTCGGTCTCTTCCTGCTCGTCGCTCGAGTGGAAGGGTGACCGGTACAGGAACGGCCCGAAGAAGTGCACGACGCCGGCGCTGCCGTAGTCGTTGGCAAAGCGCCGCGGGTCACCGGTGAGGTTGATGGCCGTCGTCGTGGCGCCGTGGTACGAGCGGTAGGCGGACAGCAGCTTGATGCGGCCCGTGTGCAGCCTCGCCATCCGGGTGGCGTGCTCGACGGCTTCTGCCCCGGCGTTCGTGAAGAAGACCTTGTTCATCTGCTCCGGGGCACGTTCGCAGATGAGGCGAGCGGCTTCGCTGCGAACGTCGTTGGCGTGCTGGGGTGCCACCGTGCAGAGGCGGTCGGCCTGGGCCTTGATGGCGGCCACTACCTTGGGGTGCTGGTGGCCGATGTTGGTGTTGACGAGCTGGCAGGAGAAGTCGAGGTAACGGTTGCCGTCGTAGTCCCAGACGTAGGAGCCCTCCGCCCCGGCGATGACCATGGGCTTGATGAGCTCCTGGGCCGACCAGGAGTGAAAGACGTGGGCGCGGTCGGCGGCGTAGACGCGGGCACCCTCTTCGGCGGTCCCGATGGTCGCGGTCATAGATGTCCTTGTCTCGTCGATGTCGTGGCTGGGAAGAGTCTGGGTGCCGCAGGTGGTGTCACGATGTCTGCGGGAAGCCGAGGTTGATGCCGCCGTGGCTCGGGTCGAGCCAGCGGCTCGTGACGACCTTGCCGCGGGTGTAGAAGTGCACCCCCTCGGTGCCATGGGCATGGCTGTCCCCGAAGAGGGACGCCTTCCAGCCGCCGAAGGAGTAGTACGCCATGGGGACCGGGATGGGCACGTTGACGCCGACCATGCCGACCTCGACGTCGTACTGGAAGCGGCGGGCAGCTCCGCCGTCGTTGGTGAAGATGGCGGTCCCGTTGCCGTAGGGGTTGCCGTTGACGAGCTGCAGGGCGGCGTCGTAGCTCGGCACGCGCACGACCGAGAGGACGGGACCGAAGATCTCGTCGGTGTAGACGGACATCTCGGGCGTCACCTTGTCGAAGAGCGTCGGCCCGAGCCAGTAGCCACCGGCCTCCCCGTCGATGTCGCTCGAGCGGCCGTCGACGACGAGCTCGGCGCCGGAGGCGACGCCGGCGTCCAGGTAGCTCGCCACCTTGTCACGGTGCGCTTTGGTGACGAGCGGCCCCATGTCGACCTCTCTCCGGCCGTCGCCGGTCTTGAGCGTCGCCATGCGCTCGCCGATCTTCGCGATGAGCTCGTCTGCCACGGGCTCGACGGCCACGAGGGCGGAGATGGCCATGCAGCGCTCTCCGGCCGAGCCGAAGCCGGCGTTCACCGCCGCGTCGGCCGCCAGGTCGAGATCGGCGTCCGGCAGCACGACCATGTGGTTCTTGGCGCCGCCGAGCGCCTGCACGCGCTTGCCCGCCCTCGTCCCGGTCTCGTAGACGTAGCGGGCGATCGGCGTCGAGCCGACGAAGGAGACGGCCTTGACGCCTGGGTGCTCGAGCAGGCTGTCGACGGCCACCTTGTCGCCGTGCACGACGTTGAAGACGCCCTCCGGCAGCCCGGCCTCGGCCCAGCGCTCGGCGAACCATATCGAGGCCGTCGGGTCCTTCTCGCTCGGCTTCACCACGACGGTGTTGCCGCAGGCGATGGCGATGGGGAAGAACCAGCACGGCACCATGGCGGGGAAGTTGAACGGGCTGATGATGCCGACGACGCCGAGCGGCTGGCGGATCGAGTAGACGTCCACTTGCGTGGAGACCTCCTCGGAGTAGCCGCCCTTCAGCAGGTGCGGGATGCCGCAGGCGAACTCGATCACCTCGATCGCCCGGTTGATCTCGCCGAGGGCGTCGGAGAGGACCTTGCCGTGCTCGCTCGTCACGATGGCCGCCAGCTCGGCAGCCCGCTCCACGACGATCTCCCGGAAGGAGAAGAGCACCTTGGAGCGCTTGGAGAGAGAGGAGTGTCGCCAGCTCTGAAAGGCCCTCGTGGCTGCGTCGACCGCCTGGTCGACGTCGGCGGCCGATGCGAAGGCGACGTGCTTGGTGAGCTCGCCCGTGGCCGGGTTGTAGACGTCACCCATGCGTTCGGTGCTGCCGTCGAAGGGCTTCCCGTCGATCCAATGCCGCACGAGTGGGACTGAGGTGGGGGCAGAACCGGTCATGAGAGGATTCTCGCGCCATCGCGGCCCGCTGCGGTCATCGATGCGTGCCGAGCTGCCCTCGCCCCCCGGCGAGGAGCTCTCAGAGCTTTCCGGCGGCGGGGATCACCGTTGTGCGATAGGCCTCGAAGGTGTCGTGAGCCGAGTCGTGCATCAAGTAGAGGGCGAATTGGTCGACGCCGAGGGCCCGCAGCTCCGCCAGGCGAGCGATGTGGTTCTCCGTCGGCCCGAGCAGGCAGAAGCGGTCGATGATGTCGTCGGGCACGAACTCGGCGGACGGGTGCCCGGCACGGCCGTGATGGGCGTAGTCGTACCCTTCGCGGCCCTTCACGTACTCGGTGAGGGCGCGTGGCACGACCGACGACTCGCCGTAGCGGGCCACGAGGTCGGCCACGTGGTTGCCCACCATGCCGCCGAACCAGCGCAGCTGGTCGCGTTGATGGGCGAGGTCGTCGCCCACGTAGGCGGGGGCGGCGACGCACATCGTGAGGTCGGCCGGGTCGCGGCCGGCGGCCGCCGCCGCCGCTCGCACGGACTCGATCGTCCAGTGGACGATGTCCGGGTCGGCCGCCTGCAAGATGAAACCGTCCGCCCGCTGACCGATGACCTCGAGCGCTCGCGGCCCGTAACCGGCGCCCCAGACGGGGAGACGGCTCTCCCCGGCCCACGGGATGCGCACGGCCGTGCCGTGATGGATGGCTTCACGGCCCTCGGCGAGATCCTTGATGATGGTGATGGCCTCGGCGAAGGCCTGCATGGTGCTCGGTTGCCGACCGATCACGCGCAGCGCCGAGTCGCCGCGCCCGATACCGCACACGGTGCGGTTGCCGAACATGTCGTTCAAGGTCGCGAAGAGGGAGGCGGTCACCGACCAGTCCCGTGTCGCCGGGTTCGTCACCATCGGCCCGATGTGCAGCCGCGAGGTGGCGGCGAGGATGCGCGGGTAGATGACGAACGGCTCCTGCCACAGCACGCAGGAGTCGAAGGTCCATACATGGCTGAAGCCGGCGTGCTCGGCCTTGACGGCACGCTCCACGACGAGGTCCGCCGGCGGGTCGGTCTGCAGCACGAGGCCGATGTCCACGCTCGTCTCCGTTCAGCTCAGCCGAGGCGCTGGCACAGTTGGCGGGTGACGAAACGGCCATGGCCGGCCTCGCCGGTGTAGGCGCCTCCCCCGATGATCTGCCGGCCCCGCGACAAAACCGTGTCGACGTGCCCGGTGATCGTCATGCCCTCGTAGCACGAGTAGTCCACGGCCATGTGGTGGGTGGCCGCCGAGATGGTCTGTGTGGCGAGCGGGTCGTAGATGACGATGTCGGCATCGGACCCGGGGGCGATGGCGCCTTTCTTGGGGTAGAGGCCGAACATCTTGGCGGGGTTCGTCGAGGTCACCTCGACCCATCGCGGGAGCGTGATCTCTCCAGCTACGACACCCTGGAAGATGAGATCCATGCGGTTCTCCACGCCCGGCAGGCCGTTCGGGATCTTCGTGAAGTCACCGACGCCGAGCTCCTTCTGCTCGGCAAAGCAGAACGGGCAGTGGTCCGTCGCCACGACGGAGAGGTCGTCGGTGCGCAACCCCCGCCAGAGGGCCGCCTGATGATGGCGGGGGCGAAGGGGCGGCGTGCACACGAACTTGGCACCTTCGAAGCCCGGCCGTGCCATGTCGTCCTCCGACAGGAACAGGTACTGCGGGCAGGTCTCGGCGAAGGTGTTCTGACCGCGGTCGCGGGCCGCCACGACGGCGGCGAGGGCCGGCTCGGAGGAGAGGTGGACGATGTAGAGAGGGGCCTTTGCCACCTGCGCCAGGGTGATGGCACGGTGGGCGGCCTCGCCCTCCATCTCGGCCGGTCGCGTGAGCCCGTGGAAGATCGGGTCGGTCTGACCCTTGGCGAGGGCGGCCGCGACGATGGCGTCGATGGCGATGCCGTTCTCGGCGTGCATCATGATGAGGGCGCCGTTGCCGGCGGCGCGGTCCATGGCTTGGAAGATCTCGCGGTCGGTGGCGTAGAAGACGCCCGGGTAGGCCATGAAGAGCTTGAAGCTCGTGACTCCCTGCTCGACAAGCACGTCCATCTCCTTGAGGGACGACTCGTTGACGTCGGAGATGATGGCGTGGAAGGAGTAGTCGACGGCGCAGACACCGTCCGCCTTGGACTGCCAGGCATCCATGCCGGCGATGAGGGACTGGCCCTTGGACTGGATGGCGAAGTCGATGATCATCGTCGTGCCGCCCCAGGCGGCAGCCCGTGTCCCGGTCTCGAAGGTGTCGGCGGACATCGTCCCCCCGAACGGCATCTCCATGTGGGTGTGGGCGTCGATGCCCCCGGGGATGACGTACTTGCCAGCCGCCTCGAGCACGCGGTCGGCGCCCTCCTGCCAGCTGCCGGCCAGCTCGGAGCCGCCGGCGGCGAGGGCGACGACCCGCTCGTCCTCGACGAGCACATCCAGGGCGGAGGCGCCCTCGGCGCTCACGACCGTGCCGCCCCGAATGAGGCTCCGCATCGCTCAGGCCTCGCAGAGCGGGCCGTAGGTCTCCGGCCGGCGGTCCCGGTAGAAGGCCCAGAGGCGGCGGACGTCGTCGATCATGCCGAGGTCGAGGTCGCGTACGACGACGGCGTCCTCGGTGTCCGAGGCGGCCTCGCCCACGAGCTGGCCCCTCGGATCGACGAAGTACGACTGGCCGTAGAAGTCGTTCGTACCGAGCGGTTCGACCCCGACTCGGTTGATCGTCCCGACGAAGTACTCGTTGGCGACGGCGGCCGCCGGCTGCTCGAGCCGCCAGAGGTACTCCGAGAGACCGCGGCTCGTGGCCGACGGGTTGAAGACGATCTTCGCCCCGGCGAGGCCGAGCGCGCGCCACCCCTCGGGGAAGTGCCGCTCGTAACAGATGTAGACGCCGATGCGGCCGACGGCCGTGTCGAACACGGGGTAACCGAGATTGCCGGGCCGGAAGTAGAACTTCTCCAAGAAACCCGACACCTGCGGGATGTGGTTCTTCCGGTGCTTGCCGAGATATGTGCCGTCGGCGTCGATCACGGCCGCCGTGTTGTAGAAGACGCCGGGGTGCTCGACTTCGTACACGGGCACGATGAGGACGGTGCCGGCCTCGCGGGCGACGTCTCGCATCTGGCGGATCGTCGAACCATCCGGCACCGGCTCGGCCCAGTCGTACCACTCCGACTCCTGTACCTGGCAGAAGTACGGTCCGTTGAACAGCTCCTGCAGGCAGACGACCGTGGCGCCCTCGGCCGCTGCCTGCTGCACGGCGGCGATGGCCTTCTTCGTCATCGTCTCCTTGTCGCCTGCCCAGCTGGCCTGCACCAAACCTGCTCGCACCACTTCAGCCATCGCCGTCCCCTCTACCCTCAGGTGCCCGACCATCCCGACCGATCAGCGCTCGCCACACTCGCACGAGGCTCTCGGACTGTCAACGAGTCCGGCGGGCTCAGGTGTCGAGGCGACGCCGTCCGGCGTCAACTCGCAGGCGACAGCTCACGTCCCGCCTCGGAGCGTGCCGTGGCCCGTCGGGTTCCGTCCGGCTCAGATGTGGCCGGCGACGGGATGGGGTACGTAGGGGGCCTCGAGCTGCTTGATCTCCTCGTCGGTGAGCACGAGCTGCTCGCCCGCAAGGGCATCCTCGAAATGGGCAAGCTTGGTGGAGCCGACGATCGGAGCCGTCACGCCCGGACGCTGCAGGAGCCAGGCAAGGGCGACCTGGGCGGTCGGCACGCCGCGCCCGGCTGCCACGGCCTCCGCCGCCTCCACGACGTCGAAGTCCGTCGGCTGGTCGTAGAGGAAGTCGGCGAACTGGTCCGTCTCGGCCCGCCTCGTGCGCCGCTCGCCGCTGCGTGAGCGGTTGCCGGCCAGCAGCCCGCGTGCCAGCGGGCTCCACGGGATGACACCGACTCCCTGGTCGATGCATTGCGGGATCATCTCGCGTTCCTCTTCTCGGTAGACGAGGTTGTAGTGGTTCTGCATCGAGACGAAGCGCGTCCATCCGTTCGCATCGGCCGTGTACTGCGCCTTGGCGAACTGCCAGGCGAACATGCTGCTGGCGCCGACGTACCTCGCCTTTCCGGCCCGCACGACGTCGTGCAGGGCTTCCATCGTCTCGGCGATCGGCGTGCGCTGATCCCAGCGGTGTATTTGGTAGAGATCCACGTAATCCATCTCGAGTCGGCGGAGCGAAGCGTCGATGCCCGAGAGCACGTGCTTGCGGGAGAGCCCGCCTCCGTTCTGTCCCGGCGTCACCGGCATGAACACCTTCGTGGCGACGACGACCTCGTCGCGGCTGAGGAACTTGCGAAGGAGGTTGCCGGTGACGATCTCGCTTGCACCTGCCGAGTAGACGTCGGCGGTGTCGAAGAACGTCACCCCGCCCTCGGCGGCTGCCTTCACGATCGGTTCGGCCGCCTCCTCGTCGATGGCCCAGGGCCGGTCGGGGTGCCCGCCGAAGCCCATCATGCCCATGCAGAGGCGGGAGACCCGCAGACCGGTCGCTCCCAGGTTCACGTAGTTCATCGCAGAACCTCCCCCGTTTCGCCGTGACATCGCTCGTCTGCAATCTACGAGCCGGGCTCGCCGTCCGGCGCGGCGGCCGATGGCTCGGTTGCGCCAGCCCTTGATGGGCCAGTCCCTCCATCGCGTTCGGCGGGATCTCCCCAGTACGCTGCAGCCGGATGGCTCCATCGACGATCGACGACGCGGCGCCCGCCGGCGGGAGCGACGACCGTGAGTGACCTGGCGGCGCTCGCCGCCGGCTTCTCGGAGGCGCTGCGGCGGGCCGGCGTGGCGGCGACGACGGAGCAAGCGGGGCGCTTTGCGCACGCCGTTGTCGTCACGAGCCCGTCAGAGCTGGTCGATCTCTACTGGGTGGGGCGGGCCACCCTCGTGACGAGTCACGATCACATCCCCACCTTCGACGCAGTCTTCCGGCACGTCTTCGGGGGCATCGCCGACGACGCCGAGTTCCGCGGGGAGCAGGGTGCTTCGCCCGTGCCATCCTCGCGTCTCCCCGATCCCGCCAGGCGCCCGAGGGCGCCACGGGCGCCGTCGGAGTCGAAACGGGCAGTCGCCTCTTCACCCTCGGCCCCGGGCTCTGAGGGGACAGACAGCGACGGCCGGGAGGTCACGATCGGCACGGCTAGCCGCGAGGAGCGCCTGGCACAGCGGAATTTCGCCGAGCTCGACGCCGACGACCTCGCCGAGCTGCGCCGCCTGCTCCACAGCATCCACCTCGCCCTGCCGCTCCGCCCGGGCCGGCGTGCCCGTCGCCACCGCCGTGGTGACGCCGTCGACCTGCGAGCGACGCTGCGGCGCAGTCACCGAAGCGCCGGCGACGCCTTGCGGCTCGTGCGGCGCAGCCCGCGGCGTATCCCTCGCCGCCTCGTTGTGATCTGCGACATCTCCGGTTCGATGGAGCCCTACGCCCTCGCCTACGTTCACTTCCTGCACGCCGCAGCGTCCGTGTCGGGGTCCGCCCGGGCGGAGGTCTTCACCTTTGCCACGCGGCTCTCGCGCCTCACGAAGGCGCTCTCCGACCGCGACATCCAGACGGCACTGCGGCGGGCGGCGGCGGCGGCGCCCGACTGGCAGGGCGGCACCCGTATCGGGGAGGCGGTGAAGACGTTCCTCGATTCCTACGGACGCCGAGGCATGGCGCGGGGCGCCGTCGTCGTCCTCATGTCCGACGGTTGGGAACGGGACGACCCCGGCATGCTCGGCGAGCAGATGGCCCGCCTGCGGCGCCTCGCCTACCGCATCGTCTGGGTGAACCCTCGCAGCGCCGACCCTCGCTATGAGCCGCTCACCGGCGGCATGGCGGCGGCGTTGCCGCATTGCGACGTACTCGTGAGCGGGCACAGCGTCGCTGCTCTCGAGCACCTGGCGACCGCTGTCGCCGCCAGCCGCTGAGACTGTCGCCAGCTCTCAGTCGCCGACGGCCACCCACTCGAGCCCGCGCGAACGCGCCAGCTCGAGGTCCTCGCTGTACTTGAGCACCGATCCGAGCGTCGTCGCCACCGACTCGGCATCCAGCTCCTTCACGCCGAGCAGCGTGAGGGCGGCCACCCAGTCGATGACCTCGGCGATGCCGGGGGGTTTCTGGACGTCGAGCAGGCGGAGCCGGGCGACGGCGGCGGCCGCCTGATCGGCGACGGGTGCGGCGGCTGTGGGCACGCGCCGGCGGACGATCCGCACGGCGTGGGTGATGTCGGGGTAGTCGATCCAGTGGTAGAGACAGCGGCGCTTGAGGGCGTCGTGGAGGTCACGGGTGCGGTTGGACGTGAGCACCACGACGGGGGGATGCGCTGCCCGGATCGTCCCGAGCTCGGGGATGGTCACCGAGTCCTCGGCGAGGAGCTCGAGGAGGAAGGCCTCGAACTCGTCGTCGGCCCGGTCGATCTCGTCGACGAGCAAGACGGCAGGCCGCGGGCCGCCATGCTCGATCGCCTGCAGGAGCGGCCGGGCGACGAGGAAGTCGGGCGTGAAGAGGCCCCGCTCGTTCACGGCCTCGCCACGGGCTTCCGCCACCCGGATGGCGAGGAGCTGGCGGGCATAGTTCCACTCGTAGAGCGCCTCGGAGGAATCGATGCCCTCGTAGCACTGCAGCCGCAGCAGCGGTGTGTCGAGGATGCGGGCGAGGCTCTTGGCCGCCTCCGTCTTGCCGACGCCCGCCTCGCCCTCGAGCACGATCGGTTGCGGCAACTCGACGGCGAGGAAGAGCGCCGTCGCCAGCCCGCGGTCGGCGAGGTAATCGACTCCGTCGAGCCGCTCGATGAGCGAGTCGACGTCTGCGATGAGCCCGGTCACGAGCGGGCGAGGAACCCTTCGGGGTCGGCGACGAAGGCGTCCCTGCAGCCGCTGCCGCAGAAGAGGTACCGCTTGGAGTCGTGCTCGGCGAAGAGCGAGCCGGCGACGTCGGCGACGGTCATGCCACAGACGGGGTCGATCGCTGTGGGCGCCGTGGCGCTCGGGGCGGCCGTCTCTGGCGGCGCGGCGTCGTCGAGCGCCGCCCCACCGCCTGCCTGGCGGCGCGAGGCGATGATCTCGGCGAGGATTGACACGGCGATCTCCTGCGGTCCGCGGGCGCCGAGGTCGAGCCCCGCCGGCGTGTGGATGCGGGCAGCCGCCTCGGCCGGTAGCTCGAGCCGTTCCAGCACGGCGGCTCCTCGCTTGCGCGAAGCCACGAGCCCCACGTAGGGAACTCCCGCCCGCACGGCGCTCGTGAGGACGGCTTCCTCCCCGCGTCCGTGGGAGGCGACGACGACGGCGGCAGCTCCCGTCACGAGGTCGTCGGTCGTGGTGCCGTCGGTCGTGGTGCCGACGGCCCCTGTGTCGAGCACGTAGCCCGCCTGGGCGGCGAGCCCCGCCAAGGCGCGGGCGATGGGGGACTCGCCGTGCACGACCATGAGCGGCGGGGGGATCTCCGGCTCGAGGAAGATCTCGAGCGAACCGCCGGACAGGCACGGGTTGTGGACGACGACGGTCCCCTGCTGGATGTCGCCGGGACCCTCGGCGGGAGCCGCCTCCGGAGCGATGCGCAACAGGACGGGCTGAGCCGCCTCGAGGACGCGGAGCGCCTGCAGCTGCACGCTCGCCTCGGCGCACTCGCCCCCGACGAAACCTTCGATCCTCCCGTCGCCGTACACGATGGCGACGTCGCCCGCTTTGGCGGACGTCGGGCTCTCTGCCCGCACGACCGTCGCCATGACGAAGGGGACGCGCCGGGCGCGCAGCTCCGTCGCCCGGGCACGCACCCCGGCGTTGGAGGCCGGCGGGAACCCCACCACCGGGGCCGGTGGTGGGGTCTGCTCGCCCACGTCGCCCACGAGGTCGCTCATTCGATGGCGAGGTCCGTCCGGAAGGCCGTCCCCTGCATCGCCCGCCAGACCTGCGCGGGTGTGAGCGGCATGTCGGCATGGCGGACGCCGATGGCATCGAGGACGGCGTTCACGATGGCGGCTGGCGAGCCGACGGTGGCGGACTCGCCGATGCCCTTGACCCCGATGGGGTGATGAGGAGACGGCGTCACCGTCATGCCGAGCTCCCAGCTCGGACACTCGAGCGCCGTCGGCAGGAGGTAGTCCATGAAGGATCCACCGAGGCAGTTGCCCTCCTTGTCGAAGGCGATCACCTCCATGAGCGCCATGCCGACGCCGTCGGCGAGGCCACCGTGAATCTGACCGTCGACGATCATCGGGTTGATGCGCGGGCCGCAGTCGTCGACGGCGATGAAGCGCCGCACCTTCACGACACCGGTCCCGGCGTCCACGTCCACGACGGCAATGTAGGCGCCGAACGGGAACGTCAGGTTCGGGGGGTCGTAGACGCACTCGGCGTCCAGGTGGCCCTCGACGCCTTCGGGCAGCTCGACGGTGCCGTGAGCCCCGAGGGCGATCTCCTGGATCGTCTTCGAAGCGCTCGGGTCGCCCTTCACGAAGAAGCGGCCCTTCTCCCACTCGAGGTCGTCCGGCGACACCTCCAGCATGGCGGAGGCGACGATGCGGGCCTTCTCGCGCACGCGCTGGGCGGCGACGGCGACGGCCGCCCCGGAGACCGGCGTCGAGCGAGAGCCGTAGGTCCCGAGCCCGAAGGGAGTGTTGTCGGTGTCACCGTGCACGACGTCGATGTCGAGCGGCGGGATGCCGAGCTGCTCGGCCACGATCTGGGCGAAGGTCGTCTCGTGGCCCTGTCCCTGCGTCTGCACGGAGAGGCGGACGACGGCCTTGCCCGTCGGGTGGACACGGACCTCGGCGCCGTCGGCCATGCCGAGGCCGAGGATGTCCATGTGCTTCTTTGGCCCGGCCCCCACCGTCTCGGTGAAGAACGAGAGGCCGATGCCCATGAGCTCGCCTCGCTCGCGCTTGGCTTTCTGCTCGGCACGCAGCTCGTCGTATCCGGCGATCTCCATGGCGAGCTTGAGCGCCCTCGGATAGTCGCCCGAGTCGTACTCCCAGCCTGTCTTGCACACGTACGGGAACTGCTCGGGCCGCAGGAGGTTCTTCATGCGGAGCTCGGCCGGATCCATCTTCAGCTCGTCGGCGAGGCAGTCGACCATGCGCTCGACGAGGTAGGCGGCCTCCGTCACGCGGAACGAGCAGGCATAAGCGACCCCGCCGGGCGCCTTGTTCGTGTAGACGCCGGTGACGTCGCAGTGGGCAGCCTCGAGGTCGTACGACCCCGTGAAGATGTGGAAGAAGCCCGCCGGGAACTTCGTCGGCTGGGCGGTGTTGTTGAAGGCGCCGTGATCCGCCAGCACCTTCACCCGCAGCCCCGTGATCTTGCCGTCGCTCGTGGAGGCGATCTCCCCGCGCATGTGGTAGTCGCGGGCAAAGCTCGTCGACATGAGGTTCTCGGAGCGGTCCTCCATCCATTTCACCGGCTTGCCGGTCACGATGGAGCCGACGACGGCGCACACGTAGCCCGGGTAGATGCCGACCTTGTTCCCGAAGCCGCCCCCGATATCGGGGCTGACGACCCGGATCTGGTGCTCCGGCAGCCCGGCCACGAGCGCATAGAGGGTGCGGTGGGCGTGCGGTGCCTGTGTCGTGCACCAGATCGTGAGCTTGCCCGTCACCTTGTTCATGTCCGCCACGGCTCCGCAGGTCTCCATCGGAGCGGGGTGGACGCGGGGGTAGATCATGTCCTGGGCGACGACGACGTCGGCGGCGGCAAAGACGGCGTCCGTGGCCGCCTTGTCGCCGGACTCCCAATCGAAGATGTGGTTGTCGGTCTTGCCCTCGATGTCGTCGCGGATGACGGTGGCACCGGGCTTGATGGCTTCGCGGGCGTCGATGACGGGGTCGAGCGGCTCGTACTCGACGTCGATCAGCTCGAGGGCGTCGCGGGCCGAGTAGCGGTCCTCCGCCACGACGAAGGCGACCTCTTGGCCTTGGTAGCGCACTTTGTCCGTGGCGAGCACGGCGAGCACGTCGTGGGAGAGGGACGGGATCCAGGCAAGGCCGAGGGTTTCGAGCACTTTGCCGGTGATGACGGCCTTCACCTTCGGGTGCGCCTCGGCGGCTGAGGTGTCGATCGAGACGATGCGAGCGTGCGGCAACGTGGCGCGCAGCACCGCACCGTGCAGCATGCCGGGCAGCTGCAGGTCGTCGACGTAGTTGCCCTGCCCGCGTACGAAGCGGGGGTCCTCCTTGCGCTTCATGCGGCCGAAGCCGATGGGGTTGGCTTCGGGTGCTTCGGTGGTCGTCGTCATTACGCGTTCACCTCCGTCGTTGCGGGATGCTCAGCAGCCCAGCGGATGGCCTTCACGATGTTCTCGTAGCCGGTGCAGCGGCAGATCTGCCCGGAGATGGTTTCGCGGATCTCGCCTTCGGACGGATCCGGGTTGTGGTCGAGCAGCCAGCGGGCCGTCATCATCATCCCGGGCGTGCAGAAGCCGCACTGCAGGCCATGTTCCTCCACGAAACCTTGTTGCACGGGGTCGAGCACGCCCCCCTGCTCGAGGCCCTCCACCGTGCGGATCTCACGGCCGTTCGCCATGGCGGTCAGCACGGTGCAGCTCTTCACGGGCTCGCCGTCCATCCAGAGCACGCATGTGCCGCAGTTGGAGGTGTCGCAGCCCCAGTGGGTGCCCCTCAGGCCGAGCTGGTCCCGGATGAAGTGCACGAGAAGGAGGCGGGGCTCGATGGTCTCTGTGACCTCGTCCCCGTTCACGGTCATCGTCACCTGCATGGCCTCAACCCTCCTGTCCCTGGGCGCGTGCGGCCGCACGCCGCAACGCTCTCTTCGTGAGCTCACCGGCGAGATGCCGCTTGTAGTCCTCCGGCCCTCGCTGGTCGGCGACCGGGTTGACGCTCTCCGAGGTGAGACGAGCAGCCGTCGTGAAGGCCTCCTCGGAGGCAGGGCCGCCCCGCAGCGACGCCTCGGCGCCGGCGGAGCGGAAGTGCTCGGCCCCGACGGCCGCCAGGCCGATGCCGGCGTAGGTGATGACGCCGCCCTCGATGACAAGGGCGGCCCCGGCCGCCGCGATCGCCCAGTCGCCGGCGCGGCGCTCGACTTTCTCGTAGGCGGTGCCGAAGTTCGCCCTGATGGGTATGCGCACCTCGACGAGCATCTCGGCCGGGCCGACGACGGTCGAGTACGGCCCGACGTGGAACTCGTCCATCCCGACGGTCCGCGTGCCGGCGGCCGAGCGGATGACGGCGCTCGCCCCGAGGGCGGCGAACACGGCGGAGAGGTCCTCGGAAGGGTCCGCCTGGCAGATCGAGCCGCCGACGGTTCCCCGGTTGCGGACGATGGGGTCGGCGATGACTCGCTCGGCGTCGTGCAGGATGGCGAAGAGCGCCCCCGCCTCTTGCGAGACGAGCACGTCGCGATGCCGCGCCATGGCTCCGATGCAGTACTCGTCGCCCTCGCGGCGCAGGTAGGAGAGTTCTTTGAGGTCGTTGATGTCGATGAGCACCTCGGGCTGGGCGAGGCGCAGCTTCATCATGGGCAACAGGCTGTGGCCACCGGCGACGAGGCGGCTCTCGGAGCCGTGGCGCTCGAGGAGCGCCAGCGCCTCCTCCACCGACGTGGCGCGCTCGTATTCGACTGGAGCAGGTACCTGCATGCGCGATCCCCCTCTTCCCCTCTGGCCCCGATGTCGGGGTTGTCCCTTCGTGACCGGCTTAGGCGTCTCACCCCTCGCCGTCTCGACCCGATCGCCCGGGTCCTGCCGGCGCCCCGCACCACGAGCGCGTGACGCCGCTCCGTAAACGTCGCGCCGCTGGCGGACCGGGTCAACGGCTCCATAAGCGATTGCTTATCCACCCGGAGGAGTCGCAGGCAGCCGGGCGGCGCCGTGTGGTATCCCTTCGACCTGTGACCCTCACCCAGCTCGAGGCGTTCGTCCTGGTAGCCCGCCTCGGCTCGGTCACGGCGGCCGCCAAGACCCTCGGCGTCAGCGAGCCCGCCATCTCGGGGGCCCTGGCGGCGCTCCGGCGCCAGTTCGACGACACCCTCGTCGAACGTACGGCAGGCGGCATGACACTGACGCCCGGAGGGCGTCGCCTCGTCGGCATCGCTTCCCAGATGGTGGCCCTCGGGGCCGAAGCCGAGGAGGAGATACGGCGGGCGAACGGCGCCCCCGAGCGGTTGCGCGTCATCGCCACGAGCGCCATCGCCGAATCGGTGGCGCCGGCGCTTCTGTCGGCCTTCTCGACCCGCAGTGGGCCGGTCGAGGTGAGCCTCGGCCTGGCCACGAGCGACGAGATGCCGGCGATCCTGCAGGAGCGGCTCGCCGACGTGGCGCTCGGGCCGCGGATCTCCGGCCCGGCGGCGGCCGGCCTCGAGTCCCATCCGCTGTTTCGATATCACCTCGTCGTCGTGGCCTCGCCGCAGCATCGCCTCGTTGCCGAGTCCCTGCGAGCCGCTTCCCTCGCCGGCTCCGGTGTCCTGCGCCTGCAACGCTTCGCCGAGGAGACCTGGCTCGTCGACCCAGATGCCACCGACGCCGCCCTGCCCGTGCACCAGATCCTGAGCCGCCTCGGCGTCTCGGAGGATCGCATCCGCGTCTTCCCGAGCCAGGCGGCCGCCTGGGTGGCGGCCGAGAAAGGGGAGGGGATCGCGCCGGCGATCAGCCACCTCGTGGCGGCGCAGCTGCGCCACGGTTCCCTCGTGACGCTGCCCGTCGAGCAGATGCCGCTCGAGCTCATGTGGTATGCCACCATGCTCACGGCCGATCGTGGCAGCCCGGCCAGGGCGGCCCTGCGCCGCTTCATCACGACCCCGGACGCCACCCACGCCATGCACACGCCGCTCTCGGGTGTGCCGCCGAGCCGGTTCCGACCGCCCGTCTACGTCACGATCTGGAGCTGACGGGCTCAGGGCTCGACGGCCACCGCAGCCGTCGGTTCGTTGTTACCGTGGCCGCCATCTCTCGCTCGCGCGTGGCCCCGCGCGGGGGCAGTGAGCAAAGGAGTGACGTGACGACTCGCGAACGTGCCGACGTTGTGGTCATCGGACTCGGTCCAGGTGGCGAGGAGGTCGCCGGTCGGCTGGCCGAGGCCGGTCTCGACGTCGTCGGGATCGAGAAGGAGCTTCTCGGCGGCGAATGCCCCTACTGGGGCTGCGTCCCCTCGAAGATGATGATCCGGGCGTCCAACCTGCTCGCCGAGGCTCGTCGGGTCGATGGCATCGCCGGATCTGCCACGGTGCGGCCCGACTGGGCTCCCGTTGCCCGCCGGATCCGCGAGGAGGCCACGGATACCTGGGATGACAAGGTCGCCGTCGATCGTTTCGTGGGCAAGGGCGGCCGCTTCGTGCGCGGCGAGGGCGTCGTGACAGGGATCGGCCGCGTCGTCGTCGGCGACCGCGAGATCGAAGCCAGCCAGGGCATCGTCATCGCCACCGGTACCGTCCCCGTCATCCCTCCCGTGCCCGGCTTGAAGGAGCTTGCCTATTGGACCAACCGGGACGCCATCAAGACCGAAGACGTCCCGGACTCGCTCCTCGTCCTCGGCGGTGGAGCCGTCGGTCTCGAGCTCGCCCAGGTCTTCGCCCGCTTCGGCTCGCAGGTGACCGTCGTGGAGGGTGCGCCCCGCCTCGTGCCCATGGAGGAGCCGGAGGCGTCCGAGATGATCGCCGGCGTCCTTGCCGCCGAGGGACTCGACGTGCGCACCGGCCATGCCGTCACCGGCGCCCGCCAGGATGGGCCGTCTCTCGCCCTGCAGCTGGCAGACGGCAGTGAGCTCACGGGCCGGCGCCTGCTCGTGGCGACGGGGCGCCGGACGGCGTTCTCCTCCCTCGGCCTCGACGCCCTCGGCCTCAACTCGAGTGCACGTTTCCTCGACGTCGACGAGCACATGCGGGCGGCGCCTGGCGTTTGGGCTGTCGGCGATGTCACCGGTAAGGGCTTGTTCACGCACATGGCCATGTACCAGGCCGGCATCGCCGTGAACGACATTCTCGGGCGCAAGGGCCACGTCGCCGACTACCGCGCCATCCCGCGGGTCACCTTCACAGACCCGGAGATCGGCTCGGTCGGCCTCAGCGCCGAGATGGCCCGCCGCGAGGGCCTGCGGGTGCGCACCGGGTTCACCGTTCTGTCCTCCTCGGTGCGGGGTTGGATCCACAAAGCAGGCAACGAGGGGTTCATCAAACTCGTGGAGGACGTCGACAAGGGCGTGCTCGTCGGCGCCACGTCCGCAGGCCCGAACGGAGGGGAGGTGCTGAGCCTGCTCACCCTTGCCGTGCACGCCAAAGTGCATACCGAGGACCTCGCCTCGATGATCTTCGCCTACCCGACGTTCCACCGCGCCGTCGAGGACGCCCTACGGGATCTCCACGCCCAGCCGGCCTGAGGAGGCCCAGCCGGCCTGAGGAGGCCCAGCCGGCCTGAGGCGCTGCTACTGGCGGAGCTCGCGCACGAAGACGCGGCTCGTCTTGGCGACGCTCTCGGTCTGCTCGATGAGTGGCTTCACGAGGCGCTGCATCTGCTCGGTGAGGCGGCGGTGCTCCTCTGCCCAGGAGGCGATCTGCTCGGACATCTTTCGGTGCTGCTCGGACCAGTCCGCCATGAGGTCGGCGAGCCGCTGCTGCTCTGCCAGCAGCTTGTGGAGGGGACCCGTGAGGGTCTCGGTCAGGCCGGCCACCCGTTCGGCGAGCTCGCCGAGGGGAGCGGCGAGGAAGTCAGGCGTGACGTGGGCGCCGGCGGTGGCGGCGGCCTGCGCCTCGTCAGTGGCCGCTTCCATGATCAGCGCCACGATGTGCTGCAGGGACTGCAGCAGCTCGCTGACCGGGCGCGCGGTCGGATGCTCCTCGGGCATGGGTTCTCCTCTGTCCCTCACAGTGTGACGCCTCGGCGGGGAGCGGTCCGCTCACCCTAGGAGCGAGCGAGGATCTCGATGCGGTTTCCGAAGGGGTCGTCGGTGAAGAAACGCCTCCTCGGCGCCAATTCGTCGTCCCAGCTCACCCGATGCCCTGCGGCTGCCAGGCGGGCGGCGAGCTCGTCGAGCTCGGTGACGGCGAGAGCGACGTGCGCTTTGGCGGCCGGGCGGAAATCCGCTTCCACACCGAGGTGCAGATCGGCGCGGTGACCGCTGAACCAGCAGCCTCCGCGGGCGGCCAGCACCGGCGGCTTCGGCACCTCCACCATCCCGAGCACGCCGCCGTAGAACGCCCGCCCAGCCTCTTCCTCCCCGATCGGCATCGCCAGCTGGGCGTGGTCGAGTCCGGCGATGGCGGCCGCCTGGCTCGAGCCGGCGCGCCGCCCGACGGCGAAGACGCGCCGGTACGGCAACACGGTCCCGTGCTCGGTGGCCGGGTAGGCCAAGCGCAGGCGCCGCCCGTACTCGCCGAGAAACCCGTCACGGTCGTGCGGGGCCAGCGCCGTGAGCACGGGCCGCAGTGCCGTGCCCTTCATCCATTCGAGGACGGCGTCGCCTCCGTGCAGGAGCTGGCAGTAGGTCGTCTCCCAGGCGCTCGCCTGCAAGCCGGCGCCGAGGAGGACGGCGAGGTAGTCGGACGGGTCGTGCGAGGCGGGGGAGGCGAGAGCGCCCGTGAGCGAACCGCTCCAGGGCGGCTCGGCCACGAGATCGGCGAGGAGGCGGTGGGTGGGCTCTGCGAAGTTGCCCGGCACCTGCATCGCCAGCACGCCGCCGGGGGCGAGGAAAGACGTCAGGCGCGCCAGCACGGGGAGGTGGTCGGGTACCCATTGCAGCGTGGCGTTCGTGACGAGGAGGTCGACCGGCTCCTCCGGCTCGAAGGCGCGTAGGTCACCCAGCTCGAACTCGAGCCTGCCGGGGATCTTTAGCCGGCGGGCCTCGCTCAGCATCTCGGGTGAGCTGTCGATGCCCACGACGTGCGCCGCCGGCCAGGTCGCCAGCAGCTCGGCCGTGAGCGAGCCCGTGCCGCAGCCGAGATCCACGATCCGGCGCGCCCCTGGTACGTCGACGCGGGCCATGAGGTCCGTGAAGGGCCGCGAGCGCTCCGCCCCGAACTGCTCGTACTGGTGCGGATCCCATACCGGGGTCGGTGCCGCGCTGTGACCGAGCGTCGATCCCGTCGCCATCGTTGCCTCCCCAGGTATCTTGATATCGAGATAAGTCTGCTCGCGATGCCTCTCCCTGTCAAGATTCACGGCATGAAGGGGGATGCGGAATCCGACGAGGTCGACCGGCTGGTGGCCGAATGGCGGCGCGAGCGCCCCGACGTCGACACCTCGCCCTTGCAAGTGTTGAGCAGGGTCTCGCGACTGGCCCGCCATCTCGACCGCGAGCGCCGCGGAGCCTTTGCCGCCCACGAGCTCGAGCAGTGGTCCTTCGACGTGTTGGCGTCGCTCCGCCGGGCCGGCGTCCCCTACGAGCTGACGCCGGGCAGCCTGCTCCGCCAGACCCTCGTGAGCTCCGGCGCCATGACGAACCGCCTCGATCGGCTGGAGGACGCCGGTTTCGTGCAGCGACGGCCCGATCCGGACGATCGGCGCGGTGTGCTCGTGCGTCTGACGCCGACGGGCAAGCGGCGGGTGGACGCCTGCCTCGCCGAGCTGGTCGGCCGGGAGCGGCAGTTCCTCGCCCCCTTGCCGGCGGCCGATCAGCATGAGCTGGCGTCTCTGCTGCGGCGGATGCTGGTCGGCTTCGACCACCCGGCCTAGCCCGCCGATGTCCGGGGTCGGGCGGGCAGGCGCAAGTCCCCCTTTGCGGCACCCTCCGCCTATCGTCGATGCGATGGGCGGGAGCTGCTTCGGCACGGGCGGGACGGGGTCGGGGCGCCGCCTGGTCGTGTCCCTCGCCGTGGCCGTCGCAGCCGTGACTGCCTTCGTCCTGCCCGCAGCCGTACCCGCCCTCGGCCGGGTCCTTCCCCGCCCGACGGCGCCCTGGCGGGCGACTCAGCTGCCCGTCCCGACGGGGTCGCTCAAGGACGGGGCCGCCTACGCCGGGCCCGTCAGTTGCCCGAAAGTCGGCGGTTGTGTCGTCCTCGGGGAGTACCCGACACCGTCAGGCTCCAACGAGGACCTCATCGACACGGAGGCCTCCGGCGTCTGGTCTGCAATGGCGGCGCCGCTGCCACGGGGAGGCACCGAAGCCGCCAACGTCGGGCCCTTCACCCTGGCGTGCACGGGGGTCGGCGACTGCGTTGGCACGAGCATCTACGAGACGACCACCTCGGTGGCCCCCGACCTCCTCGAGGAGGTGGGGGGCATCTGGTCAGCCGTCGCCATGCCGTTGCCGGCAAATGCAAGCAGGTACCGCTTTCCGACCATCACCTCGACGGCCTGCCTGATGCGATGGGCCTGCGTGGTCGTGGGCGACTACGTCACGACGAGCGGCCTCAGCGAAGGCTTCGTCGTGACCCAGAAGGGCCGTGCCGTCCTGGTGGCGGAGACCCCGACGCCGGGAGCCGTGAACCACGGATCCGCCCTGAGCGGCGTGAGCTGCAGCGCCGCCACCTCGTGTGTGGCCGTCGGCTACTACATCTCGGCCGCCCGCAATCGACAGCCGCTGGCGGTGAGCGATGCCGCCGGCACCCTCGTCGCCTCGACGCTGCCGCAGCCGAAGGACGCCGCCCGCAACCCTTTGGCGGAGCTGCAGGCCGTGTCGTGCGCTCGCTCGGCGGCCTGTGTCGCGCTCGGGAGCTACGCCAACGCCGGCGGTGACCGCTTCGGCGTCGTCGACACGGACTCGAAGGGCAGATGGACGACGAGCAAGATGCTGTGGCCGAGCGGTGCCCGTGCCGCCAGCCCGTCGCCGCAGGTTGCGGCCGTCGCCTGCAAGTTGGGCAACTACTGCCTGGCCGTCGGCCGCTACATCGACTCTTCGGGCAAGCCGCAGGGGCTGGCGCTACGCGAGCAGGCAGGTCGTTGGTCGGCGTCGATGCTGCCGGGAACGCTCGACACCGGCGTCGTGATGCGAAGCGTCTCCTGCGTCAGCGACACGAGCTGTGCCGCCGTCGGGCAGTACCCGATCACGGGAGGTCAGGTCGGATACCTCCTGAGCTTGAGCGGTTCGACACTGTCGGGGAGCGTCGCACCGGCACCCGTCAACGCCAGCGCGACACCGGACGAGACGCTCGGCTCCATCGCCTGTCCGTGGGTTGCCACCTGTGTGGCCTCCGGCACCTACGAGCCGCCCGGCTCCGCCGAGACGCAGCTGCCCTTCGTCGTGAGCAACTAGGCCGCCGAGTTCTCGCTCCGTCCCTTCTGCCGCCCTTAAGGGGGGGGGTGACGATCGTTCTCGTGCCGAGCACGGTGCCCCGAACCGGTCAACCGAGGGCCGGCTCCTTTGCCACGAGGGTGAGGATGTCGTAGGTGGCGACCGGTTTGCCGTCCTGGTTGCTGACGACGGCGTCCCAGCACACCTCGCCGTAGCCGGCCCCCTCCCGCGGCGAGATCTCCTTCACCGTGAGGGTGACGGTGATCTCGTCGCCCGGAAACGTCGGCGTGACGAAACGCAAATGCTCGAGGCCGTAATTCGCCAGCACCGGCCCGGGCGCCGGGTCCACGAAGAGGCCGGCGGCATAGGAGAGCACGAGGTAACCGTGCGCCACGAGACCGCCGAAGAACGGGTTGGCCTTCGCCGCCTTCTCGTCGGTGTGGGCGTAGAAGGTGTCGCCGGTGAGCTCGGCGAAGCGCTCGATGTCCTCGAGGGTGACTTGACGGGGACCGGCGCTGATCGTGTCGCCGATGGCGAGGTCCCCGAGGTGCTTGCGGAACGGGTGAACGTCGGAGGGAGTACGGGCGGCGCCGCCCACGTAGCGGCCGGTGATCTTCGTGAGCACGTCGGGTGATGCCTGCACGGCGACGCGCTGCATGTGGTGGAGCACCGCGCGGATTCCACCGAGCTCCTCACCGCCGCCCGCCCGCCCCGGCCCTCCGTGGACGAGGCCCGGCAGGGGCGACCCGTGGCCGGTCGACTCGCCGGCGTCGTCGCGGTCGAGCACGAGGAGGCGGCCGTGCCAGGGTGCCAGGCCGAGAACGAGGCGACGGGCGACGTCGGGATCGTGGGTGACGACCGACCCGACGAGGCTGCCGCGGCCACGAGCGGCGAGGCCGACGGAGTCCTGCAGCGTGCCATAGCCGATCACGGTCGCCACCGGCCCGAAGACCTCGACGTCGTGGGGTGCCGGCTGGCTCGGGTCGTCGCAGCGAACGAGCACGGGCGGGACGAAGGCGCCGGATCGGGCGTCGCCGCTCACGAGGTCACAGTGGGCAGGGTCGCCGAAGGCGATGCTCGTGCCGGCGGCGCCGGAGAGCACTCGCAGGGCCCGCAGCACCTCCTCGCGCTGGGCGAGGCTGGCAAGCGGGCCCATCGTGACGTCCGGATCCGCCGCCACGCCGAGGCGGACCTCGGCGAGCCGCCCGCCGACCGCCTCCAGGACGGCCTCGAGGCGGGCGGCCGGCACGATCGCCCGGCGGATGGCCGTGCACTTCTGGCCGGCCTTCACCGTCATCTCCGTCACGAGCTGATCGACGAAGAGGCCGAACTCCGGCTCGGAGACTTTGGCGTCGGGGCCGAGGATGCAGCAGTTGAGCGAATCGGCCTCTGCGCTGAACCGCACGGCACGCCCGGCGATGACCGGGTGGGTGCGTAGACGCCGTGCCGTGGAGGCCGAGCCTGTGAAGGCGACCTGATCGTGCTCTTCGAGGGTGTCGAGGAGGCCGGCGATGTTGCCGCACAGCAGCTGTAGCGCCCCGTCGGGCAACGCTGCCGAGGCGACGACGTCGCGTACGACCAATTCGGTGAGATAGGCGGTTTGCGTCGCCGGCTTCACGATGGAGGGCATGCCGGCCAGGAATGCAGGAGCGAGCTTCTCGAGCATCCCCCAGACGGGGAAGTTGAAGGCGTTGATCTGCACGACGACACCGGGACGGGCCACCCAGAGGTGCTGGCCCACGAAATGCCCACCCCGGCCGAGCGGCTCGACGTCACCGTCGATGATCACCGTGTCGTTGGGAAGTTCCCGCTTTGCCCGGCTGGCGTAGGCAAGGAGCACGCCGATGCCACCGTCGATGTCGAGCTTCGAATCGGCCAGGGTGGCGCCGGTCCGGTAGGAGAGCTCGTAGTACTGCTCACGCCGCTCGTTCAGGTACTGGCCGAGGGCCTTGAGGGCGGCCGCCCGCTCATGGAAGCTGAGCGACGCGAGGGCGGGACCGCCGACTCGCCTCGCGAAGCCGGCCATGTGGCCGACGTCGATGCCGCTCGAGGACACCCGGGCGACCGGCTCGGCCGTGTTGGCGTCGGCCACGACGACGCCGGCCTGATCGGCGCCGGGCCGGCCAGGCGCCTCATGATCGGGGGAGGCCCAACGGCCGAGGGCATAGCTCTGCAGTACGTCGACCATGGGTGGGTTTCCTCCCGAGTGGGGGTCATCGTTCCTGGCGGTCCCACCGACCGTCCGTTCGGTCGGCCCCCGCCATCTTCGCCGTGCCCACCCAGGCGGTCAAGGGCCGCCGAGACCGACCGTCCGTTCGGTCTGCAAGACTTCGCGCCATGTCAACGGCCTTGCCTCCCGACCGACCCGCCCGGCCCGACCAGCCCGTTCACTCCGACCAGCCGGTTGTCCCCGACGAGCCGGTTCCGTCCGACGGGCCCGTGCGCGTCGCCGTCGATGGCGCCGTCGCCACGGTGACGGTCGCCCGGGCCGAGCAGGCGAACTCGCTCACTCGGGCGGCGAAGGAGGCCCTCTTGGGGGCGCTCGAGACCGTGGCCAACGATCGCGCCATCCGGGCGGTCGTGCTCACCGGCAGCGGAAGGGCCTTCTGTGCGGGGCAGGACCTCGCCGAGCACGCCGAAGCGCTTGCTGCCGACACCGGGCGGGCGTTCGACACGGTGGGCGAGCACTACAGCCCCATCGTGCAGAGTCTCGCCACCATGCCGAAGCCCGTGATCGCCTCTGTGAACGGGACCTGTGCCGGCGCAGGCATCGGATTCGCCCTTGCGTGCGACTTGCGAGTCGCCGCCGCCGGCGTGAAGTTCGCCCCCGCCTTCACCGGTATCGGACTCACGGCCGATTCCGGCCTGTCCATGACCCTTCCCCGCGCCGTCGGCTGGTCGAGGGCGATGGGCCTGCTCCTGCTCGGCACCGTGATCGACGCCGACGAGGCGGAGCGCATCGGGCTCGTGCACGAGGTCGTGCCGGGCGAGGAGCTCGCCGCCCACGTCGCCGCCCTGGCGGCACGGCTGGCGGCCGGACCGACGCAGGCCTACGTGGCGCTGAAGGAGGCTCTTTGGTACAGCGCCTCGGCAGAGCTCGGCGACGTCTTGCGCCTGGAGGGAGAGTTGCAGGCACGGCTCGCCAACACGACGGACCACCAGCGCGCCGTGCAGGCCTTTCTCGAGAAGCGCCGTCCCGACTTCACCGGAACCTGATGCCGGCGCCTCCGCCGGCCGGCGTCGGGCGGTCGAACCGGGCGCAGTACGATGTCGCCAGCCTGCTTGCCGTTGCCGTCAACGTGTTCATCGAACGCGGTTACGACGGGACGAGCATGGAGGACCTCGCCCGGGCGACGGGCATCTCGAAGTCCTCCATCTACCATCACGTCGAGAGCAAGGAAGAGCTCCTCCGCCTTGCCCTCGAGCGGGCGCTCGATGCCCTCTTCTCCATCACCGAGGAGGAGGGCGTGAAGACCTCGCGGGCGATCGACCGGTTGCAGTACGTCATCGGCCGGGTCGTCGAGGTCCTCTGCGCCGAGCTGCCGTACGTCACGGTGTTGCTCCGGGTGCGCGGCAACACCGAGACAGAGCGTTGGGCGCTCGAGCGGCGGCGCGAGTTCGACCGTTTCGTGCGCTCTATCGTGGCCGAGGCGGCGAGCGACGGAGACGTCCGGCCGGACGTGCGGCCGGCGCTCGTGGAGCGGCTCGTCTTCGGCATGATCAACTCCGTCACCGAGTGGTACCGACCCGGGCGCGTCGAGCCGGGCGAGCTGAAGAGCACCGTCGTGGCGATGGCGATGGCGGGGCTGGGAGGGAAACGATGATCTTCGACGCCGACGAACAGATGCCGCCCGCCGAGCTCCGCGCCCTGCAGGACAGCCGGTGGCTGCAGCTGACAGAGCGCCTGCGCTCGCACCCCTTCCACCGCAGCCGCCTCGGCGACCCCGCGCCGATCGACGGCCCCGTCGCGCTCGAGGACATTGCGTCGATTCCCTTCACGACCAAGCAGCACTTGTGGGACGCCTACCCGCTCGGTCTGCTCGCCGTCGACCGGAGCGAGCTGCGCCGCCTGCACGCCACCTCGGGTACGAAGGGCCGCCCGACGGTCGCCGCCTATACCGCCGGCGACCTTGACCTGTTCCGCAACGTGAACGCCCGCGCTCTGGCAGCCGCCGGCGCCACGGCCGGCTCTGCCGTCCACAATGCCTACGGCTACGGCCTGTTCACGGGCGGCCTCGGGCTGCACGGTGGCGCCGAGCTCCTCGGCTGCGCCGTCCTGCCCATCTCGGGTGGACAGACCGACCGCCAGGTCGTGCTCGTTCGGGACCTCCGGCCCGAGGTGCTCTGCTGCACGCCTAGCTATGCGGCGTTCCTGGGCGAGATGCTGCAGCAAGCGGGCGTGATGCCGGCCGACAACTCGCTGCGCGTCGGGATCTTCGGCGCCGAGCCGTGGACCGAGCCGCTGCGCCTCCGCATCGAAGCCCTTCACGGCCTCACCGCCCTCGACATCTACGGGCTGTGCGAGGTCATCGGCCCGGGCGTGGCTTTCGAGTGCCTGGAGTCTCGGGCGGAGCTCGCCGAGGGCGGGACAGGCGGCCTGCACGTGAACGAGGATCACTTCTACGTCGAGGTCGTGGATCCACTGACGGGCGACCCGCTCGAGGACGGAGAGGTCGGCGAGCTCGTCTTCACGACGCTCACGAAGGAGGCGCAGCCGCTCATCCGTTACCGGTCCGGCGACCTCTCGAGCCTCAGCCGCCAGCCGTGCGCCTGCGGACGCACGACGGTGCGGATGTCGAGGCTCGTCGGGCGAAGCGACGACATGTTCGTCATCCGCGGCGTCAACGTCTTCCCGTCCGAGATCGAGGCCGTCCTGCTGTCTTCGCCGCAGCTGGCGCCGCATTACACGATCGTCCTCGACTCGAGCCGATCCATGCCGGAGATGGTCGTCGTGTGCGAGTTGGCCGCCACGAAGGAGCCTGACGGCACGGTCGATGGCTTGGCCCAGGAGCTGTCTGCTCGCCTGTCGGGGCGTCTCGGCGTTTCGGGTCGTGTCGTCGTCGGGCCGCCCGGGGCCGTGCCGCGGACCGAGGTCGGAAAAGCCATGCGACTGGTACGGAGGACGCCGGAGATCGACGGGCGCCCAGCCGAGCTCGCCCGACTGATCGATGCCCGCTGAACCGATGCGCGCCGCTGCACCGATGCCCGCAGACCACGATGCGGCCGGAGCCACGATGCACCCGGCGCCACGAAGCGGCCCTGACGTCGAGCCTGGCGGGGCACGGACTCGCCAGGCGACGGCCCGGGCCGAGTGAGGGAGGACTCATGACCGAGGCGGTGCTCGTTGCGGCGGTGCGTACCCCGATCGGCCGCTACGGCGGAGCGCTCAGCAGTGTGCGGCCGGACGACTTGGCGGCGCTCGTGGTGGCCGAGGCGGTGAGGCGCGCCGGCGTCCCTCCCGAGGCGGTCGACGAGGTCGTGCTCGGATGCGCCAACCAAGCCGGCGAGGACAACCGCAACGTCGCCCGTATGGCCGCCCTCTTGGCGGGCTTCCCCGACTCCGTCCCCGGCTTCACGGTCAACCGCCTCTGCGCGAGCGGCCTGACGTCGGTGGCCGTCGCCTCTCAGATGATCGCCGCCGGCGAGGCCGACGTCGTCGTCGCCGGCGGCGTCGAGTCGATGACGCGGGCGCCATGGGTGCTCGCCAAGCCGGCGACACCCTTTGCCAAGCCGGGCGAGATCGCCGACTCGTCGCTCGGGTGGCGCTTCGTCAACGACGCCATGCGGGATCTCGACGGGGGCCTGGCGACGCTGTCCATGGGCGAGACGGCCGAGGAGGTAGCGGTCCTCGACGGCATCACGAGGGAGCAGTGCGACGACTTCGCCCTCGAGTCACACCGGCGGGCTGTCTCGGCCATCAAGGACGGCCTCTTCGACGCCGAGATCCTGGCCGTCGAGACACCGTCCGGCTTCGTCGAGACCGACGAGGGGCCTCGGCCCGACACCAGCCTCGAGCGCCTCGCCCGGCTGAAGCCGGCGTTCCGGTCCTCGGGCATCGTGACGGCGGGCAATTCCAGCAGCCTCAACGACGGCGCCGCTGCCGTCGTCGTCGCGAGCGCGACGGCCACTGACCGCTGGTCGCTGCGACCACGCGCCCGCGTCGTGGGGAGCGCCGCTGCCGGTGTCCCGCCCCACCTCATGGGGCTCGGGCCCGTGCCGGCGACCGAGAAGGTGTTGGGGCGCGCCGGCTGGTCGGTCGGCGATCTCGACGCCGTGGAGCTGAACGAGGCCTTTGCCTCCCAGGCGATCGCCTGCGAACGGCGCCTCGGTCTCGAGCACGCCGGCGTCAACACCGCCGGCGGTGCCATCGCCCTCGGCCACCCGCTCGGCTGCAGCGGGGCGAGGCTCGTCGTCACCTTGCTCGGTCGCCTGGAGCGCGAGGGGGGGCGCCGGGGCCTCGCCACGATGTGCGTCGGCGTCGGCCAGGGCGCCGCCCTGCTGCTCGAACGATGAGCGAACCCGAAAGCGGCATCCGAGCCGACGAGGACGAGCGCCGGCTGCCCGTCGCCCTCGATCGACCGGAATCTCGAAGCGCCATCGACGCCGCTGTGCCGCCGACCGTCGGCGTGCTCGGAGGGGGCCGCATGGGGGCCGGCATCGCCCACGCCTTCCTGTGCGCCGGTAGCCGGCTCCTCTTGGCGGAGGCCGATGAGGCGGCCGCCGGCGCCGCCCGCGGGGCGGTCGTGGCAGCCGTCGCGGCGAGCGCCGAGCGGGGAACGCTGCGCGAACCGGCGGAGGCCGTGCTCGGCCGCCTCGCGGTCGGCGTCGGCGCCCGCAGCCTCGCAGGAAGCGACCTCGTCGTCGAGGCCGTACCAGAGGACGCCGCTTTGAAAGCGGTCGTGCTCGGCGAGCTGGAAGCGGCCGTGGCTGTCACGACGGCGATCGCCACGAACACGAGCTCGCTCTCGATCGACGAGCTGGCGATGGTGCTCGACCACCCGCAACGCTTCTGCGGCCTGCACTTCTTCAACCCGGTCCCGGCGAGCCAGCTCGTCGAGATCGTCGTCGGCGCCCGTACGAGCCCCGCTCTCGTCACCGAGGCGGGCGCCTGGGTGACCGCTCTCGGCAAAACGCCCATCGTCGTTCGCGACTCGCCCGGCTTTGCCAGCAGCCGTCTCGGCGTCGCCCTCGGGCTGGAAGCCATCCGCATGGTGGCCGAGGGCGTAGCGTCGGCCGAGGACATCGATGCGGCCATGACACTCGGCTACAAGCACCCGGTTGGGCCCCTCCGGTTGACCGATCTCGTCGGGCTCGACGTCCGGCTCGGCATCGCCGACTACTTGTCGTCGAAGCTGGGTGGGCGCTTCGAGCCGCCGGCGCTGCTGCGCGAGATGGTGGCGAGAGGGGAGCTGGGTCGAAAGACCGGGAGGGGTTTCTATGAGTGGTAGGCGAGAGTTCCTCGACGAGCGGCGCCGGGTCTGCGAGGAGCGCTTCGACACGCTGCACGCGGCGGACTACGACGCCCGCTGGGGAACCGTCGACGCCCTCCATCTCGACTTCGTGCTCGGTCTCGCCGGCCGTCTCATCGACAATGCGAGCATCCTCGATGCCGCCTGCGGCACCGGGAAGTACTGGCCGTTCCTGCTCGAGGCCGGCGTGCGCCTCGTCGGCGTCGACCAGTCCCGACGCATGCTGGAGCGGGCGAAGGAGAAGTTCCCCGGCGTCCCGGTCATGAAGTGCCCGCTGCAGGAGCTGGGCGACCTCCTCGTCCTGCACGACCGTTTCGACGGCCTCCTGTGCGTCGACGCCATGGAGTGCGTCGGCCCTGAGGACTGGCCGATCGTGCTCGCTGGCTTCTACCAGCTGCTGCGCCACGGCGGGCTCGCCTACCTGACGGTCGAGCTGCTCGACGAGAGCGCCGGTGCCGGCCGGCACGCCGTCGCCCCGGTGGCCTCCGATGCCCCCCTCGTCGAGGGTGAGCGATTCCTCGACGACGAGGGCTATCACTACTACCCGACAGCCCTCAAGGTTGACGGCTGGCTCGGTGAGGCCGGCTTCGAGATCCTGGCCGAGGCGGACGGCGACGGGTATCGCCACCTCCTCGTCGCTCGTTAGCGCCGGTTCAAATTGGCGACTGATACACTCCCAACCGAATGGTCGGTCGGGTTGGGCCGGCCATTGTTGCGCGGGACGAGGGGAGGGAACCGGTGACCGCACAGCTCGGGGACGAGGACGCCCAGGCATCCTTCGACGCCGTCATCGCCGCCGATCAGCGCATCGAGCCGCGGGACTGGATGCCGGAGGCCTACCGCTCCACGCTGGTCCGCCAGATCGCCCAGCACGCCCACTCCGAGATCATCGGCATGCAGCCGGAGGGCAACTGGCTCACCCGTGCGCCCTCCTTGAAGCGAAAAGCGATCCTCATCGCCAAGGTGCAGGACGAGGCGGGTCACGGGCTCTACCTCTACGGGGCGGCCGAGACGCTCGGCGTCAGCCGTGACGACCTTCTCGACCTCCTGCACGCCGGCCGGCAGCGCTACTCGTCCATCTTCAACTACCCGACGCTCACCTGGGCCGACGTCGGCGCCATCGGCTGGCTCGTCGACGGGGCCGCCATCATGAACCAGATCCCGCTCACCCGTTGCTCCTACGGCCCCTATGGACGCGCCATGGTGCGCATCTGCAAGGAGGAGAGCTTCCACCAGCGGCAGGGTTTCGAGCTGCTGCTGACGATGTCGCGGGGAACGAACGAACAGCACGCCATGGCGCAGGACGCCGTCAACCGGTGGTGGTGGCCGGCCGTCATGATGTTCGGGCCGCCGGACTCCGATTCGCCCCACTCCGGTCAGTCGATGGCCTGGGGGATCAAGCGTTTCTCGAACGACGAGCTACGGCAGCGCTTCGTCGACGTCTCCGTGCCGCAGGCGGCCGTGCTCGGGCTCGACCTACCGGACGCCGCCCTTGCCTGGGACGCCGAGCGGGGCCACTACGACTTCGGCGAGATCGACTGGTCCGAGTTCAAGCGTGTGCTGTCGGGGGACGGGCCGTGCAACCGGCAGCGCTTGGCCCGCCGCCTGCAGGCACACGAGGAGGGCGCCTGGGTGCGGGAGGCCGCCATGGCGTACGCCGCCAAGCATGCCGGTGAGGACGCCGGCGGAGCGAAGACAAGTCGGGAAGGGGACGGCCATGCCGCTGTCGCCTGACGGCTCCGCGGCGGCGCCCTGGCCGCTCTGGGAGGTATTCGTGCGGCCGAAACGGGGGCTCTCGCACACCCACGCCGGCAGCCTGCACGCCCCCGACGCCACGATCGCCCTGCAGAACGCCCGCGACCTCTTCACGCGGCGCCAGGAGGGCGTGAGCATCTGGGTCGTGCCCTCCGCCCAGATCACCGCTTCCAGCCCCGATGAGAAGGATGCGTTCTTCGACCCGGCCGGCGACAAGGTGTACCGCCACCCGACCTTCTACGAGATCCCCGACGAGGCCGAGCATCTGTGAGCGGCACAGCGCTCGACTCCGCGGTGGCCTGCTACGTCCTCGCCCTCGGCGACGACGCCCTCGTGTGTGCCCAACGGCTCTGTGAATGGGCGACGCGGGCGCCGGCCATCGAAGAGGACGTGGCGCTCATGAACATCGCCCTCGACCTCCTCGGCCAGGCACGCTCGTTGCTCGCCTACGCCGGCGAGCTGGAGGGCAGCGGGCGCCGGGAGGACGAGCTCGCCTACCTGCGGGACGAGCGCGACTTCCGGAACTGTCAGCTCGTCGAGCTCGACAACGGCGACTTCGCCACGACGATGGCTCGCCAGCTCCTCTTCTCCGCCTACCAGTTCGAGCTCTACGGCGCGCTGTCCAGCTCGACCGACGAACGTCTCTCCGGTGTGGCCGCCAAGGCCGTGAAGGAGGTCGCCTACCACCGCGAGCACGCCGCCGGCTGGGTCGTGCGCCTCGGGGACGGCACCCGGGAGAGCCACGCCCGCATGGCGGCCGCCCTGGGGACCGTCTGGCCCTTTGCCGGCGAGCTCTTCGAGCCGGCGGCGCCGGCCGAGCTCGTGGCAGCCGGAGTGGCCGCTGAGGCGCCGTCGCTGCAGGGGCCGTGGCTGAGCTGGGTGACGAGCATCCTGTCGGCAGCCACCCTCGACATCCCCACCGTCACGTGGGCCCCTTCGGGCGGCCGGCACGGCCTCCACACCGAGGCGTTCGGGTACCTGCTCGCCGAGATGCAGCACCTCCATCGCTCCTATCCGGGGGCGACATGGTGAGCAGAGCAGCAACCTTGGCGTGCCGTTTCGGTCGAACATGGCAGGAAACCCACAGCCAAGGTTGTCCCGAGCCGTCCTCATGACGCCGGCCGAGGAGGTCACTCGCCTGGCCGCCGCCGTGGAGGATCCAGAGCTCCCGAGCCTCACCATCGGGGATCTCGGCATCTTGCGGGGCGTTGCGGTCGACGAGGGCGGCCATGTCGACGTGAACCTCACGCCGACCTACTCCGGTTGCCCCGCCGTCGAGGTCATCGAGCACGACGTCCGGGCGGCGCTCGCAGATGCCGGTTGGGGCGACGTCACGGTGTGGAGGGTGCTGTCGCCGCCGTGGACGACGGACTGGATCACCCCGGAGGGCCGGCGAAAGCTGGCTGCCGGGGGCATCGCCCCGCCGGCCGCCGTCGCCGAGCTGGCCGGCGCCCGGGCGGCCGCCACGGCCGCCAACAACGGGCGGAGCGCCGGAGGCTTCGGCCACGCTTTGAGCCAGCCCGTCGCCTTCGTCGTGCGCTGCCCGCACTGCGGCTCGAAGGACACCGAGGTCTTGTCCGCCTTCGGCTCCACGCCGTGCAAGTCGTTGCGTCGCTGCCGGAGCTGCGCCGAGCCCTTCGATCACTTCAAGCCGCTGTGACGCACGCCGTCAGCGAGCAACAGAGCGCCGGCGTGCCGCGCGAAGCCGCCGGCGACGCCACGCCGAGCCGCTGGGTGCCCCTTCGCGTGAAGGCGGTGGAGCACCTCACGCACGATTCGGTCGTCGTGGAGCTCGAGGGGGAGATGAGCTACTTCGCCGGGCAGCACTTGACGCTTCGCCGCATCGTCGATGGCGCAGAGATGCGGCGCACGTACTCGATCTGCGCCGGCGCCGGCAGCGGCCGACTCCGGATCGGCGTCAAGCGCCTCGACGGCGGGGCATTCTCGACCTGGGTCAACGACGAGCTGGCACCGGGCGACGTCATCGAGGTGGCCGCCCCCGCCGGCCGGTTCAGCCCGCGGCTCGACCCGACCGCTCGGCGCCGCTACGTTGCCGTCGTGGCCGGCAGCGGCATCACGCCGATCCTGTCGATCCTCACCACGATCCTCGAGGTCGAGCCCTCGAGCACCGCCGCTCTCTGGTACGGCAACAAGACGACGCGCGACATCATGTTCCTCGAGGAGCTCTGTGACCTGAAGGACCGCTACCCGGGTCGCTTCGAGGTGCTGTTCTTCCTCTCCCGTGAGGAACAGGAAGTCGAGCTCCTGAGCGGGCGCATCGACGGCGGCCG
>Ga0181526_10000534_pt1 | contig 40042 bp, 34 predicted proteins | sample PEATcosm2014_Bin_35_FD_119750 | JGI IMG/M metagenome (GOLD analysis project Ga0181526, IMG submission 119750) | Peatland microbial communities from MTU Mesocosm Facility, Houghton, MI, USA - PEATcosm2014_Bin06_30_metaG | ecosystem: Environmental > Terrestrial > Soil > Wetlands > Peat | place...
CAGCGCTCCCTCCCAGGTCTTGTTGGGACTCAAGCTGGGCGCCATCTTGTGCCGTCCCCACGCGCGGCCGATATAGAGGGCGGCGATGTCTCCGGCCCAAACCGCGCACAGCAGGAAGGCCACCAGCGAAGGGCCATTGGTCTGCTCGCGCAAAGCGGGCAATGAGATCAGAGTAAATCCGAGGTAGAGCAGACAGAAAACAGAGGCCGAGACGTCGGCCATCATCTGCTCGGCCGGCCGGGTAAATGTGCAATAAATCAGCAACCCCAGGCTCAACATGCCGAGGATGGCCGCGGTCTGGTCGGGCCACATGAAGTTACCCGCAAAGAGCGCCAGAATGGCGGCCAGCACGGCAATGCGCGGAGGGCTGGCTCCGGCTTTCTCAGCCAAACTCATGAATTCCCACGCGGCCAGCGATGCAATCAACGCTACTGCCAATGTGAAAAGCCACTGCAACCTCGGACCTAGAAAGACCAGGACAAGGGCCAGTGGAATCAGAATAAGAGCGGTACCGATTCGTTTCATGCCAAGGGTGAGGATACACTGCCGGGGCGGGTTTGGTCGGCAGGCCGCCTGCAAACCCCGGTTTTTGGTAGATCGAGGGAATGTCACGCTCTTGGGGAAGGGTCCTCAGGCGTGCTTTGCCGCCTCCGAGCTTAACCAGCGCAGAAAGGCCTCAGAGCCGCCGCGCTGGGCCATGGCTTCCTTGAGCCAGAAGCTCGATCGCTGGGCCAACCGCTTTGTATTCACTGTGGACTTGTCAAGTTTGGGTGCTTGTTCAACCACCGCCGATTCAGTTCTAGATAGTGTGCTCACGAAGGAAAATCCCCCTGCTTCCGCTACTCCACGACAGAAGGTATCAGCAATGGAGTGAATTCGTCTATCAAAAGCTGTTTAGAAGAGAACCGAAGTAATCAACTCGCCACGATCTTGATCCGGTCCGGGTCCTCTTCCACTTCGCCGACGTTGTCGCTCAAACCGCCGTAACGGCGTTCGCGGCTCTGAAAATCGGCGATGGCTTCGAGCAGATGAATGCCCCGGAAGTCGGGCCAGAGCCGTTCGGTAACATAGATCTCGGTGTAGGCGATCTGCCAAAGCAGGTAGTTCGAGAGGCGCATCTCGCCTGAGGTGCGGATCAGCAGGTCGGGGTCCGGCATGTGCGCCGTGTAAAGATGACGGTTGATGTCCTGCTCGGTGATGCGCTCCGGGCTGAGGTGCTTGTGCTTCATCTCGGCGGACAGGGAGCGGAAAGCGTCGACCAGTTCCGAGCGGCCACCGTAGTTCAAAGCAAGAGTGAGGGTGGTGCCTGTGTTGCGCGCGGTGGCCTCCTCGGCCCACAGCATCTTCTCCTGGACCTCGGCGGGCAGTTCATGGGTGCGCCCGATGTACCTCATGCGGACATTGTTATCCATCATGCGCTGTAGGTTGCTCTCGAGATAGCTCTTGAGCAGGCGCATGAGGAAATTGACCTCGGCGCGGGGGCGGCGCAGATTGTTCTCGAGAGAGAATGCGTAGAGGGTGAGCCATGGCAAGCCGATGCGCGAAGCGGTCTCTGTGACCAGTTGCACGCTATTGGCTCCCTGCTGGTGGCCAAGAAAGCGCTTGAGCGAGCGATGGCCGGCCCAGCGGCCGTTGCCGTCCATGATGATGGCAACATGCTCGGGCAGACATCCGGTCTTCAGCGTGGCATAGACCGCGCGCTCTTCCGTCGTCAGCTCATCGATGCGTAGCGTGGAAGCTGAATACAAATTCCGCCTCTAGAGTTTAGCCTCAGCCCCGGCGGGCAATTGTTGCTGGCGCCGGAAACCGAGGCATTGCATCATCGACCGTAGCACAAGCGCACCTTCGCCGCCAACCTTCCCTGACCTCGCCCGAAGGCGCAGAGTCGCGAGAGGTTCGCCGCGCGGAGTGCAGGGTCGGCCCGATTCAAAACCGGAAACGAATCGGCGCTCGCTCGCTTATGCGCTGCGACGCCGTCCGGTAGCGATGTCGCGCGCCGCGCCAAAGAGCAGCGAACGATGCAGCGGCTCCAGATAAGGCAGCACCGATGCGATCTCGGCCAGGAACGGATCGGCCAAAATCGATGCCACCTCCTCGTCGCGCAGGCTGCGGGCATCGCGCACCAGTTGGCGCACATCGACGCCCAACGCCGCCGCGACTCGCTCCAGAGAACCCAGGGTAGGGATGGCCTTGCCATTCTCGATTTTTGAAATGTAGGTGCGTGGTACCTGCATGCGCCCTGCAAGCTGGCGCTGGCTGAGATGGCGTGCCCGGCGGATCTCCTTGACCTGTGCTGCCACCTTCAACCCGGCTTCGGTGGAAGGATCGACAAGCGGTTGGTCAAGCGGGATTGGCCCAGGCTTGTGAGACTCTTCAATGTCAAGAGGCCTGCGGCACCGTCTGCACAAGGAGTTGACCGGCCTGAACTGAGTGAGCTTGCAGTCGGCGTACGTGCAGCGTACAACTTCGCGTGTGTCCACGCTAACCAGAGTAGTTGCCATAAGTGGTGTGCGGAGCGCCAGAGCAGGGCCTCCGCGGTGCTTCGAAGCACCACGTTGTATGTTACCTTCGTGTATGTGAACCATAATTGTCAAGTGAAAACTTGGATGCTTCCGAAAGATCCCCTATTATTCCCAGACAAGGACCCGAGAAACCGAAAGAATCACGAACCAAATAGCGCAACAAGGAGGCAGTTGGAAAGATGAGCGCATGCACCTCCAGCGATGCATCCAAAGGCGATCCGGACCAAGGACGTGGTTACGGACGTGTAGAGGCCTGGAAGTTACTCACCGAGTGGACGCGGAGCGAAAGCCTGCGCAAGCACGCGCTGGCCGTCGAGGCCTGCGTCGCGGCCATGGGCGAGGCCGAGGCAGATCGGCGCGGACTGACAGGCGAAGGCCGTGCAGCGCTGGTTGAGCTCTACTCGACCACTGCCCTGCTGCACGACTTCGACTATGAACGCCACCCGACGGCCGAGGCGCATCCCTTTGTCGGCGTGCGCGAGTTGGAGCGGCTGGGCTGGCCTGAAGAGCTGCGCACCGCCATTCTGGGACACGCGCAATACTCCGGCGTGCCGCGCGTCACGCATCTAGCCAAATCGCTCTTCGCCTGCGACGAGCTGGCCGGCTTTCTCACCGCCTGTGCCTTGGTCAAGCCGAGCAAGGCCATCGCGGATGTTGAAGTGAAGAGCATCAGAAAGAAGATGAAGGACAAGGCCTTTGCGCGCGGCGTGAATCGCGAAGAGGTGACCCTCGGCGCGGCGGAGTTGGGTGTGGAGCTCGACACGCATATCGCGTTTTGCCTGGAGGCAATGAAGAGGCGGGCTGCTGAGTTGGGGCTGTGAAGGCAGTTGGGTTTTATGGCTCCGGCAATTGGAACCAGAGTTTGATGGGATCGATAAGGAAGTTGTCAGCCTTTTCAGCCAAGTATGAGCCTTGGACGCAGCGACGCCGCGCAAGTAGAATTGGTCAGCGCTGGCCGTATTGAAACGGATTGTCACGGTTTGTCCGTCATACAATTGATACAGTGGAGAATCCTCAGCGACGGTACATTCGGCTTGATGCGACGTGCCAGAGTTGTCAAACCATGCGAGGAAAGAGGTCGACTGCCATTCGTTGACTGATTCTCGATCGCGAACGTTCCATATACTACTACGAACGGTTCCGATCTTGACCTCTGCCAGATTCGACGACTTGATCGTCGCTTCAGTCTGAATCCACTTGTCGTAGCCGCGCAGGCGCTCCCAAATCTCGATCAGCAAAACGCCTCCAGTGTTCCACACCCTGGTTTCACTGGTCTCGACTCTTCGAAATATGGGGAACTCGGTACCCAGATTTGCAGAGGGTCAGACATGGGGTACCCGGCACTTATCGTGACTAGAAGCTAGGATACACGCTTGACATAGATTCGTTTATAAACGATACTTCAGTCATGTACGAGATTCGTCATTACCTCGCAAAGAGTGACAAAGACCTCTTTATGGAATGGCGTCGTCAACTTCGCGACTCGAAAGCGAAAATTGCTGTCGATCGCAGAGTCAACAGGATGGAATTGGGCAGCTTTGGCGATCACAAGTTTTGCCGCGACGGAGTCTGAGAACTGCGAATCGACGTCGGGCCGGGCTATCGGGTCTACTACGCCATCGCTGGTGCGCAGGTGATCCTGCTGCTCTGCGGAGGCGACAAACGAACGCAGGATGCGGATATTGACCGCGCCTGCGCGTACTGGCTTGACTGGCAGGGGAGGGCGGAGCAATGAGAGATAGAAATCACGATGAAGCAATGGCAGAGGAGTTCAAGCAGAATCCCGCCTATGCGGTGGAGTTGCTGAATGGCATCCTTGAAGATGGCGAACAGGGCGAACTGCTCATCGCGCTGCGCCAGATGGCCAAGGCCTTTGGCGGCCTGCAAAGCATAGCGGAAAAGGCCAACCTCAATCCCACCCAGCTCTATCGCACATTATCCGAAGAGGGCAATCCGGAACTGCGCAGCCTCTCCGCAATTCTCAAAGCCATGGGCCTCCGGCTGGCTGTCGAACGTGTCCGCGCGGCTTGAGTCTCTGTTGGGAATTGTTTATTGGGGTTCGTGGTCTCTCACCCTTGCGACAGAAGGAAGTCGCAAGGATGGGGCACGGGGTAAAGGGGTCAATTCTCAATCAACACACCCGGCGTTGCGGGGTTCTCCAAGTGCATTTGCTTGGCTTCAATAGCCAATACGACTTCCTTTGATTTGGCTGAGTCGTCTACTGAACAAATAGACAAACTAAATCGGTAATAGTCGTCCTCGATCGCTTCGGCTTATAGTTCATTGATATAGTCGTTCGGAATTGGCCCGACTGGGTCGAACTTAATGGATCGGGCATCAGTGAAGACCATCAGACCGTCAACAATATTTTCCTCGTTGTAATACTCCCACCGTCCCGAGGCACTTCGTACCCTTGAAATCTCGTCAACTTGGATGACAATCCGTTTACCCAATCCATCAATCGTGATGGACTTGCACGCGCGGTCACCTAGGTAGATTGTCTTCAGAAACTCCGCAGCTAGCATGAATTCCTTTCTGCCCAGGTGAAAATGCTATTGCACTTGAGTCTTGGGAACTACGAACATCATCATGCCGCTTAACACGCCTACGCCGTTGCTGTCCGGGCTACATCCTGGAGGCCGCGGGCTTCTATCTCGAAGTCGCGGATCTTGTATTTTTGGATCTTGCCTGAGAGCGTGGCTGGGAACTCGGTTACGAAGCGGACATGCGCGGGGATCTTGTAGTAGGCGATCTGGCCTTCGCAGAATTGCTTGATCTCCTCTTCTGTGGCTTCGACGCCAGGCTTGAGGCGTACCCATGCAGCGACGATCTCTCCCAGACGCGCGTTGGGAATGCCGACTACCTGCGCTTCGCCAACCTTGGGATGGGTATAGAGGAACTCTTCGACCTCGCGGGGATAGATGTTTTCTCCGCCGCGAATAATCACATCTTTTGACCGGCCGGTGAGGTGGATGCAGCCGTCGGCGCGCATGATGCCCAGGTCGCCGGTATGCAGCCAACCATCCGATTGAATGATCTGCGCTGTGGCCTCTGGGTCGCCGTCGTAGCCCTTCATCAGTGCATAACCGCGGATACAAATCTCGCCCTGTTCGCCAATAGGCACTGTCTGACCGGCCACGCTGGAGACGATCTTGAGATCGGTCTGCGGCATGGCGCGACCGACGGTCTTGACGCGAATCTCAATGGGATCGGCGGCGTCGGACATGGTGGTGACGGGCGAGGTTTCGGTCTGGCCGTAAGCGATGACCAGTTCGCCAATGTGCATCTCGGTGAGGACGCGCTTCATCAGCTCGACCGGGCAGGGCGCGCCGCTCATCATGCCGGTGCGCAGGCTGGTCAGGTCGAAGCTCGAAAAATCAGGCAGCGCAAACTCGGCGACGTACATCGCCGGCACGCCGTAGACCGACGTTGCTCGCTCGTCATGGATGGCCAGTAGCGTGGCGCGGGCGTCGTAGGTCCAGTTGGGCAGAATGAGCGCCGCGCCAGAGTTGACAGCCGTCATGGTACCGATGACGCAGCCATAGCAGTGGAAGAGCGGCACGGGGACAACGATCTTGTCCTGCTCGGTGTAATGGAATCCCTGCGCCAGGAACTGCCCGTTGTTGACAATGTTGTGATGGGTCAGAAGGACGCCCTTCGGAAGCCCTGTTGTCCCGCTGGTGTACTGGATGTCGGCGATGTCCTGCGGGTCAACATAATCCGGCAGGCGACCCTCGGCGTCGAGCAGCGCCGGCCACTCCGGCGTGTCGAAGTAGATGGTGTGCTGCAACTCAAGGTCGAGGCCGTGGCAGGCGCGGCCGAGGATCTCCTCGTAGTCGGCGTGCTTGTCTTTGTGCCAGAGAAAGAGGGCTTTCATGCGCGAACGCTTGAGAGTGAACTGGAGTTCGTGCGAGCGATAGGCGGGGTTGACGTTAACCAAGGCCACCCCGGCGCGGGCGCAGCCCATGTGCATCATGATCCACTCGACGCAACTGGTGGACCAGAGGCCGACGCGGTCGCCTTTGCGGATGCCGAGCGACCAGAGGCCGCGCGCTACATTGTCCGCGGCGGCGCTGAGTTCCGCCCAGGTGAGGCGCATGTTTTGATGGCGGGAGGCGACGGCGAGACGGTCGGGGAAGCGGCTGGCGGTGCGGTCGAGCAGGGCTCCGACGGTCAAATCGAGCAACGGGCGGTTTGGTCCGCGTGTGTGGCTGAGGGTGAGAAGGTCTTCTTCAACAGGCATAGTTGTGGCTCGAAAACAATGAACGGAAGTTTACACCCCCGCACCCGATGCCAAAATGTGACACAGGCCACAATTCAAGGCAATTGCCTGAATGGCCGAAGGCGGAAGTGGGGATTTCGTTCCGGCCCTACGGGACGGGAGTTCGTGGTGCAATCCAAGTCCCAGGGCTGCGCGATGCTTGCCCTGGGCTATTCTCTTACCCTCCCTCCGGGAGGAAGAGCTGCAAGAGATCCTCGCGATCGCCAATTAAGAACAATCCCGCGAAATCTGGAGCATTGCTGCAATTGCCCTGGACCACAATGACGATCGCGTGGCTGCGGAATTTCTATTCGCTCGGTTCCGGCGCCCCGGCCAGTTTTTTGAAGAAGGGCGGATGCTTGAAGCTCAGTTGCATCAGTTGAATGAAAGACTTGTCGGGGTGAATATCCGCGCGATAGTAGACGATCCCGCCGGCTACCCCGTAGATCAGCGCGCAAGCGAGAACAATGGGGAGGATGCCTGTAACGATGAAGACAAAGAGCTCCCAGGGCCCCCAGGGGCCTCCAACCTCAACAACCTGACCGTAGCGTGTTAGCACCCAGTAGTCGCCCCATTGATGGTCCTTGAGCCTGAAGTACAGCTTGCTTTTGTCCATCTTGGGCTTCGCAACGTCGGAGGTGATGGGGATCTTTACGCCCGCCGCCGTGATGAGAAAAGGACGGAAGCCAGTGATGGTCGTCAGCGCGCCTTCGTGATTCCATCCGATCTTGTCGACCTCGAGCACGCAGGGGCATAGATTCGACGCATAGCGGGGCAGCGGAAGACGAGGCGGGATCACGACGTAGTACACTTCGCCTGGGATCGCCTGATAAAAACCTGCTCCGGCGGCTGGATTTTCTTTCTCATCCAGCTTCATGGTCTCGCCGGGCATGACGAAGAGCTGGGCGACGACCCCTTTGTCGGCGTCCTCGATATCGACGACGGGACGCGGGAAGTTGTAGTCGTTTCTCACCGGCTCCAGGTGCAGGGCAAACGCCGGGGGAGCCAATGCGAAGGCAACGAGAACGATTAGCGCCGAGGGAGGGCTCATTGCACCCCGTTTTATCACAGGCTGGAAGAGCGGGGCAATGGCGGTGGACGCGGCACACTGCCATCTGCCTTCTGCAGCGCACAACTACTGGCCCCTTGACGTAGAATGGCAAGGCAACCGGAAAACGCTTTCAGAGGCCGGGAAATCCGCGCACTTGACCGGCGACTTCCGGAGATTTCAATCTCACTTACAGGGATGGTTCGAGATGAAGATTCTGATGCACTTTCTTTCCATGCTTCCCATCGCCATGCCGGTTCTGCTGGCCGGCTCCTTTGCCCTGATGGGCCACGCCCAAACCGTTCCTCCAAGCAAGGACCCGAAGGCTGCACCCATCATCGATGATCAAGTCCACCACTACACGATGCCGGAGGGCTCCAACCTCGCTGTGGAGATTGGCGGCCAGAAGGTCGTCACCCTCACGCGCGCCGCTGTCAGCACCACCAAGCCCGAATTCACCTCGGTCACTGTCGCGCCCGGCCGCGGCATGGAGATCCTGCAGATTACCGCCAATTTCCCCGGCAAGGGCAGCGTGAACGTGCTGGCCGGTCCCGATCTGGCCGGCGCCAAGCAGATGCTCGACGAAAAGGATGACGACTTTGGCAACCTCGGCTACCGGCTCGGCTCGGCCTTCCTGGTTCCCTACCCCAACCGGATTCGCGGCAAGCTCTCGGCCGACGGCAAGACGCTGACGACGGAGTGGCAGGGCCACGCCATCACCCTGCCGGCGAATAACATCGGACACCTGCCTACGGCCGAGCGCCATGCCATGCACGGGCTCATCCTCAAGGCCAAAACCGACGATGTAAGCATCGAGAAGATTCCCGGTGGCCAGGAGCTCGCTGGCGTTATCCATGCCGGCGACTTTGGCGGCCACTGGCCCTCGAAGACGCAACTGGTCATCAGAATCCGGCTGACCGCCGAGACTCTGGAGGCGATCATCGAGGCACAAAACGTGGGCAACGAAGATGAGCCGATCGCCATCGCCTGGCACCCTTACTTCAACCTGCCCTTTGGCAATCGCGCCCAGACCCGGCTTAGCATTCCCGCCGACAAGGTGGCCGAGGTGGACAACTACGACAATGTCTTCCCCACTGGCAAGCTCGTGCCCGTCGAGGGCACCAAGTTCGACATGCGCTCGGTCGGCGGAGCGCCGCTCGGGGATCTCTTCTTTGACGACAACTGGAGCAGTCTGCACTGGGACAAAAAAGAGGTCACCGTGCGTGTGATGGACCCGGTCGCGCACTATGGTGTCAGCATCGAGGGCCTCTCGCCGGAGATCAAGGCGATCCAGGTCTACGCGCCGCCAACCCAGAATTTTGTAGCCATCGAGCACCAGTACAACCTTGGCGACCCCTTTGGCAAAGAGTGGGGCTCGACCGACACCGGCATGGTAACGCTGAAGCCCGGCCAGCGCACCAAGTGGCATGTGCGGCTTGGTTTGTTTGTGCCGTAGGAAGCGTCCCATCCTCGCCGCAAAAAACAAAGACGCGGCAAGGGTGGGGCATCGGCGAGAACCGGTTTCGTCGTATCCCCTTGACCTGCCAATTAAAGTCTGAGTGCCCCATCCTTTCCGCAATCTGATCGCGGAAAGGATGGGAGACCGCGAACCCGATCTGCCTCCTCCCCAAAAGCCTTCGTAGCCACGCCGCCGTCCCGATCGCACGCTATCTCCTTCGCGATTGTTCCCCGCATTCAAGTCAGCCCGTATTCCGCCGATGAACCCTTTGTGTCGCTTCAGAATCAGAAAGGGCTCCCGCCATGCAATGGGTGCGCAATCTCCCTGTCTCCCGGAAGTTCATCGCCGCTTTCGGCCTTGTCTGCGGTCTCTGTATCGTGCTGGGCGCCTACACGTTCTTCACCTTTCAGGGCATCGCCGGCCGGAGCGCGATTGTGAGTGGAGAGCATCTTCCATCCCTGATCCACATCGGCAACATTCGCAACGGCGTCAATGAGGAAAGGCGAGAAGATCTGGAGTTGATGCTATGCACGACGCCAGGCTGCACCGCCGCACACCAAGCCAAGCGCCAAAGAGCGATCGCCCTGTATCAGGAAGCGTTGAGGGCAATCGAGCCGCTGATCATTCCCGAGGAGCAGGACCATTACAAGGCATTTTTATCCTCGGTCAAGACCTATCAGGATATTAGCGATCGCGGCGCAGCGCTGCTCGCCGGGGGAAAATCGGGCGATGCACTGGACTTGCTCTCCTCCGACGCCCTGATGTCAGCTCTCGATCAAGCTCTGGTTGCGGCCGACGGCGGGTTCATGGTTCACGCGAAACTAGGAGAGGAACAGGCCGCCGCCGTAGCCCTCGACAGCGACCGCGCTCTCTGGATCAGTGTCGGCGCGACTGTGTTGATTGTTCTGCTCTGCGCGCTGATCGGCTCGCTGCTGACGCGGGAGATCGCGCCGCGATTGGTCCTCGTCATGAGCGCGCTGGAGGCTTTGGCGGCCAAGGATCTGTCGGCATACATTCAGATGACCGGAACCGACGAGATCGGCCGCCTGGGAGAGGCGTTTAATGCCAGCGTGAGCTCGGTCCGCAACGTTCTGGTGTCAGTCGCAGAGGGTGCGGAAACTCTCTCAGCCGCCACCACCGAAATCAGCGCCCGCGCCGTGCAAAGCGCAGGCAACGCCAACACGCAATCCAGCAAGACCAACCAGATCGCCGCGGCGGCCCAGGAGATGACCGCGACGATCGGCGAGATCAGCCATAACGCAGAGAATGCGGCCGCTGCCAGCCGCGTCTCGGCCGAGACCGCCGAACAGGGCGGAACGGTGATGCAGGCTGCCGCCTCGACCATGGAGAAGATCGCCCAGGCCACTAGTACGGTCTCAAGCAAGATGACCTCGCTGGCCCATCGCTCAGAGGAGATCGGCAAGGTGGTCAACGTCATTCAGGAGATCAGCGAGCAGACCAACCTGCTGGCATTGAACGCCGCCATCGAGGCTGCGCGCGCCGGGGAGCATGGCCGCGGATTCGCTGTCGTTGCGGGTGAGGTTCGCCGTCTCGCCGAGCGCACCAAGAGCGCGACAGAAGAGATCGCCGGCACCATCCGCAGCATCCAGGAAGAGACGCGCGAGACACTTCAGGTGATGCAGGAGAGCCGCGCGGCCGTCGAAACCGGCATGGGAGAGACCTCGCACGCACGGCAGAGCCTGGAGGCAATCATTGAATCCTCCAAACAGGTGGAGCACCAGATTCACCTGATCGCAACCGCCGCCACCGAGCAGACCTCGGCCTCCGGCGAGATCTCAGAGTCCGCAGGCCAGATCTCCCAACTGTCGGTCGAGAATGCGCAGGGCGCCGAGGAGGCCGTCGAAGCCCTCAAGAACCTGGCCTCGCTGGCCAGCGATCTGGATGGCATGATCCGCCAGTTCCGCCTGGAGAGCGACCACCAGGACTGGGGAAGATTCACAGGCCAGGGCCAGATGGCCACCCGGCCGTCCTTGCGCCCTCTGCACACCTAGACTGGCTTTGATTTGGCGGCAGCCGCTTCTTGGATCCTCGTTCCCAGAGATCGGCCTCGATGGCTGGGGACGTGGCTGCCGCCCTTCTTTCCCGGATTCCACTCGCCGGGATTTGAAAGCTCTTATCTTGCATATTCCTTTTTGGCAGGCCATCTGCATAATCGTTAATCGTCACGGTCCGGGAGCATCGGAAGCAACCCATAACAGACTCAACGAATGTGGGCTGGTCCGCCTGACTTAGCCCGAAGTCAACCGATGGGCCGGCGCAAGGTCTCGCGTCAGGCGCGGAGGCCGCAAGATGCCTGCAAGGGAAGTGCAAGGAGAGAAGATGAAGGTAATCCTGAAGGTCGAACTCTTAACCGCCTTATTGCTCGTGTGTTTATTGGGAGCAAATGCAGACACAATCACCCTCAGCAGCGGCGCTGGCGCATCCGGCAGCCATGCAGACGGCGGGTTGGAGTACCTCGGATATAGCGCGCTGAGTTTGCCTTTGTCGGCCCCAACTACCCCCTTCAGCAAGAGCACTTCAAATACCGCGTACGCCATTGCCGCCGGGAGCTGGTCCACCGCGATCGCCGGAACAAGCTGGGTCTCCAACGCACCCGCAGCCGGCACCGGTTGCTCTGGAAGCCAATGCGACGCAAACGGCTTCTACTACTACCAGACGGTTTTCAGCGCCGTTGGCGGGCATTACGATGGAAGCGTCAGCGTGATGGCAGACGACACGGCTGAGGTCATCCTCGATGAGGGGACGCCCGAACAGTCGATCCTGGTGCAATTTGGCATCGTCGGCAGTGACGGCCATTGCGCGGATGGGATGCCCAACTGTACAGCTGTGGATACAGTTTTCTTCCCCAATCTCTCCTTGCTTGCTGGAACAAACACCCTGACCATCATCGACGCGCAGACCGGCCTCCATGGCGCGGGAGTCGACTTCGAGGCCAATTTCAATGCAACGCCGGAGCCCTCTTCGCTGCTGTTGCTGGGCACGGGCCTTCTGGGCCTGGCATTCGCAATCTTTCGCAAGAGAAAGGCGTCTAGAGCATTTTTGGGAATTGTGTAGACCGAAATTTTGTAGATTTCCCACCCATTCCGCAGAAAAACGCGGAATGGATGGGGCACGGAAGTCTACAGTAAATCCGAAAATCCTCTAGACTGGTCTCGAGCTCCTGGTAACTTCGTTTCGATTCATACTGCGGAAGAAGGGGAGGGCAGAAACGCGGCCTTTCTCGTTGGTCAGAGCATCTTCGATGAGTTGTCTGGGCCGGGTTCTTTGATCATCTCAATTCTCGCGCAGATAGGTCCTCGATAGCCGGTCGTGCCAGCTCAGGTGGTCGTCGTCAAAGAGCGACCAGGCAATGCCCAGCCCCACCGGAACCAGAGAGAGCAGCAGCGCGCCCAGCCGGCTGCGCAACTGCGCCCGGGTAGGGATCTGGCCATCGAAGGTGCACAGCGATATGCCCGCCAGCTTCATCCCCGCGGTAGCCCCGGCAAGCAAGAGTGAGAGCGCAAAGTAAAGCATCCCTGCGACTATCAATGCCACGGCCGCACCGATCCCCAGTATCTTTGCCGGGTACGAATGACCGAGCCTGCCCGCGGCTGCCAAGGCCGGGCCGAGGACTATGCCTGCGATGAGCGCGCCATCGGCGAGGGCCGCAACCATCCGCCTGCCCATGGGCGCCAGTTGCAGCTCCGGCAGCGCGGCCGGCGTCTCTTGCGGCTCTGTTTCTTCACGGACTTGAGGCTCCAGTTCGATCTCCGCCCAGGCAGTCTGCGGCCAGGCTGCCAGAGCCGCTGCGCCGGTGTGCTCAGGACAGGTAGAGACAGCTCTGGGATCCACCTCGAAGATACTCAACTGTGCCTCCGGCTTGGACACCGCGAATGGCCCCTCGGCCCGACGGGGACGCATCCTGCGGGTGGCGACCAATTCGCGCGGAAACTCGATGAGGTTGGCTGGAATGGGCAAATCAGGCTCGACCGGCTTGATCTCCTCACTGTTTGGGAAGTCTCTGGCCAACTCCGGCCACTCCCACCTGCCTTTCTCCAGACTGTCGAGAGCTGAAGCTGCGCGCTCATCTACCGGGTGTGGCGCGGTGTCTGCCTCTGGAATTTCAATTGCGGACGCCTCCAGTGTTGAAACAGACGCTGGAAACTGGGCTGGAAGCGCTTCCACCGGGCGCAAGCGAAGATCCGGCTCCCAGCGATTGTGGGCGCACTCGCTCTCCCAATCCTCAAGCGATGAAGGCGCGGCAGAGTGGAGCGGGGGGAGAGCCGGCTCCCAATCCGGATCGGAGCTTCGCGCAGAAGCCGCTGTCGGCGGCGCTTCGGCTTCCCAAAAGCGCGGGCCCGTGACGGCGGCAAACCCGTCGGAGTTCGGCGCGGACGCAACCTCGCCGGCGTTTGTCGCGGCGAAAGCGTCTACCGACAGCATCTGGCTGTAGCTGGGAGCTTTGGCATAGCGCGCAGCCACGCGGGCGGCTGCTTCGGCGGCGCGGCTGCTGGCAGCGTTCGCAACCGGCGTGGGTACCGCCGTTTGTGCGGCGGCGCAGCCTCTCCGGCTCTTGTGTGCAGCAATGCGCAGGCTTATCTCCTGCTTCCAGGAGGAGGTGGACTCGGTTTGGACTTCAGCTGTGCTCAAGACTGCTCGCGTCCCTTCTGACGCGCTGCCGGACCGGATTCCAAGGTCCTGCGGCGACTGTATCGGCCCTTGAACTCCAGTGCATGAGGAGCTCTCGGGCGTTGCCCCAATAGAAGAAGGGAGTTCGCGTGGGAAGGGGCAGGCAAACCCTCGATCACCAGTCCGGGATACCGGACCGGGCGCGGGAAACGATGCGAACTGTGCCTGCTGCCAGAGCCGCGAGGTGCATGACCCATCCAAGGCAGCCTGTTTTGCTATGCTGACCTTGGTCCCTGGGATGCGTCCTCGCACTATAGTGTTTATCACGATGCTGGCCCTCTGTCACCTGCAAATCCAGGGGCAGGCGTTGACCAATGCGGCACCTCCGGCGTCTGAGAGCCCCGACGGCGCCAAGCCTTCAACCGACATTCATGCATCGGATTTGCCGGACGACCCCAGTCAGGAGACCATGCCCGTGGCTCAGCCTGAGCCGGAGCCCGCCAGCGGCGAACCCGTTGAGTGGGAAGCTGAAAACCAGAGCCGCGTGGGCGACATCTGGACCCTCGACGGCGACGTGGTGGTTCACTATCGCGACTACACTCTGCGCGCTGACAAGGTCGTCTATCACCAGTCCACTACGGAACTGCAGGCGGATGGCAATCTGCAGGTTGCGGGTGGCCCCAACGATGTGCTGATCTACGCCTCAAGCGGCGACATGCGGCTTAATATGCACACCGCCCGGTATTTCAACGTGCATGGCTCGCAGGGCATCCGCACGCTTGGCCGCACGATGGTCTATTCCACAACCAATCCTTTCCTCTTCACTGGCAGGGTTCTGCTGCAGACCGGCGAGGGCCGCTACCAAATCGTCGATGGCACGATGACGAACTGCCTGCTGCCCCGGCCAGACTGGCAGTTAATCTCCCGCTCAATCAAGCTGGAGAACGGCCAGGCTTCGTCTGCCAATATGCTCTTCAAGTTTCTCAGTATCCCCGTTTTCTACCTGCCCTACGTTCATCACCCGACCAGCGAAACGGGCCGCGAAAGCGGATTTCTCTTCCCCATCCTGCCCAGCAACTACTCGTCGATCCGGGGCTACACGCTCGGCGAGCAGGTCTATTGGGTTATCAACCGCAGTATGGACATGGTCGTTGGTTCGGACTATTACAGCAAGCGCGGCTGGGCGCCCAATGGCGACTTCCGCTACAAGGGCCCAGGGCTCGACCACCTGACGGCTCGATGGGTCGCACTGGTGGATCGCGGATTTGTACCGGCGCCCGCCAGCACCCCAACTGCTAATTGCCTTCCTGCCCCGGCAAGCACCGGGCGTGTCAACCAGGGGGGCGTGGACGTGAATGCCGAAGGCCGCAAAGATCTCACCACCGAGCTGCGCCTGGCCGGCAACGTGGAATACCTGTCGTGCTACGTCTACCGGCTGGTCTTCAACGACACCTACTCCCAGGCAGTCAACTCCGAGGTACAGAGCAATGTCGCGCTCACCCACGCGCATGACGGTTTCGTGGCCTCAGCCTCGCTGGAGCGCTTTCAGACTTTTGCCAGCACGACCGACGGCGACGAGGCGCGAATACTCCACCTGCCCAACCTGCGCTTTGACGTGCTTGACAGGCCGCTTGGCGCTTCAACGGTCTATTGGGGTGGAGGATCGTCGCTCGCGTATCTGACCCGCTCGGAACCCGCCAGCATCTCAAACGGAACCAGCTTCCACGCCCGCAACGTCGGCCGCTATGACTTCTATCCGCATCTGGCCCTGCCGCTGTCGGCGGGCGGCTGGAGCCTGCTGGCCGAGGCCGCGCTGCGCGAGACCGCCTATACCATCAGCCAGAACCCCGACCTGACTGGATCCAACGGAGGCACACCCACCATCAGTCACGATTCGCTCTCCCGCAGCGACGTTGAAGCCTCGGTCGACCTGCGTCTGCCGGTCCTTGAGCGGGACTTCTCACTCCCCGGTTGGAATCGCGTACTGCGCCACGTCATCGAGCCCGAGATCACCTACCGGTATGTCACCGGCATCGGAGCTCAGGCGCGCAACGTGCTGCTGATCGATACCGCCGATATCGCCACAAACACTAACGAAGTGGGTTTCTCGCTCACTCAGAGATTCTATCTGCGGCCGGCCGGCGGGCAGCCCTGCGCGCCGGAGAATACCGCCTGCCAGGAGAAACCCCGCGAGTGGGCTAGTTGGCAGATCGCGCAAAAACTCTTCATTGATCCCAACTTCGGCGGAGCGTTGATCTCGGGCCGGCGGAATGTCTTTGACTCGGCTTTGAACCTCAGCGCCATCGCCTTCCTTACCGACTCGCGCAATCTCTCGCCCGTTACATCGAGGCTGCGCTTCGAGGCGATCAACAATCTGCGCATCGAATGGGATCTGGACTACGACCCCAAGGCCGGGCGGCTGGGCGCCGATAACCTGTTTGCAGGCTACAGTTGGGGGAACACGACTGTCGGCGTGGGCCATGCGCTGCTCAACGCGGTCGACGATCAAGGCACCTCGGCCTCGATCACTCAAAGCCTGCAGGTGCAGCCGTTTCTCTCCATCGGCAGAGTCGGCACAAACGGCCTGCCCACAAGCGCCGGATTCAGCTTTGCCGCGAATGGCGGCTACGACTTTGCCCTCGGCCAGTTGCAGTATGCCGGCGCGCAGGCCACCTACAACTGGAACTGCTGTGGCCTTACTTTCGGCTACCGTCGCCTCAATCTTGGGTCGGTTCGCGGCAACGACACGCAATATCTCTGGGGCTTTACACTGGCCAGCTTTGGCACCATAGGCGACATTCGCCGGACAAACTCCGCCTTCCGCGACCCGACGCTCCCGCCCGCCTATTAGTCGAGAGTTTCTTGCCACGATTTCATCGCACCAGATGTTGGATGCTCCGAAGCTTGAGGTCCTGTAAGCGCCGGCCACCCCACTGCAGGCGGCTGGAGTATCCTTTTTGAGAGAGGGTATGCCTTTGTCGCGAATTCAGTTTCTGGCCGGGCTGCTTGTTATTGGCCTGGCAGTGGGCTGCAAGGCCCAAACTCCCCCGCCGGGGGCGCCGGACCCGGTGATGAGCCGTCACATCGAGGTCATGATCCGCTCCCAGTTCAGCGTGCCGCAGGACTATGACGTGATCCTCGGCGCACGCAAGCCAAGCCAGATCGCCGGCTTTGACACGCTGCCTGTAACGTTCTCGCACGGGACCAATCATTCGGCGAAGGAGTTTCTTATCTCGACCGACGGCAAGACGCTGGCGCGCCTGGAGAAGTTCGATCTGGTCAACGACCCGATCTTTTCAATCAACGTGGCCGGCCGGCCCATCCGCGGCAATCCGGCGGCCAAAGTCACGGTGATCAACTTTGACGATCTGGAGTGCGGCTACTGCGCCCGCCTCCACCAGGAACTCTTTCCGGCGACCCTCAACCACTACGGCGACAAGGTGCGCTTCATCTACAAGGACTACCCGCTCAGCGAGATCCACCCCTGGGCCATGCATGCCGCGGTGGACGCCAACTGTCTGGCCGACCAGAGCAGCGATGTCTACTGGGTGTATGTGGACTACCTGCACTCCCACGGCGGAGAGGTCAGCGGCGACAATCGGGACATGTCCCGGAGCTTTGCCACCCTGGATCGCATCGCCCGGCAAGAGGCAACCCTGGGAAGGCTCGACTCCGTCAAACTGGACGCCTGTCTGGCCAAGCAGGACCAGAGCGCAGTGCAAGCCTCGACTCAAGAGGCTCAGTCGCTGGGAGTTGAATCGACCCCCCAGGTCTTCGTCAATGGCGAGCGATTCGACGGCGCGCTGCCCCAAGAACAGGTGTGGATGGTGATCGACCGCGCCCTGCGCGCCGCAGGAGTGGAGGTGCCGTCGGCACAGGCGCCGTTTGCCGTTTCGGGCAGGTAAGGGCCGGGTTCCGTTTTCGCGCCTGCACCACCCGGAAAGCTGCCGCGGCCGTAAACAGCGGCTGCGTTATAAATTGCCTATCGCCATGGCGCCTTTGGGATTTATCCTTGATTGCCGGGGACCATTGCGTTCTTGAGGGGGATACCAGGTTGCAGATCGATGCTTTCTTCCGCTCGTCTTTTCGTTTGGCTGTGCCCGTTCTTTGCTGTGGTGCCCTGCTGACTGTCCTCGGCGGTTGTCACCATTCGGTCTCTCCAGACGTGATGGCGACCGTGAACGGCAAGGAAATCTTGCGTTCCGATCTGGAGAAGTATTACAAGGCCAATCTGAACGACAACACCCCAAAGCCTTCCGCCGAGCAGGCAGATATAGTGCGCCTCAACATCCTCGGCAAGTTGATCGATGAGGAAATCCTCTGGCAGCGTGCGGCCAAGCTCAACCTGGCTGCGAGCGATGAGGACGTAAACGCCAAGCTGACCGAGATGAAGACTCCTCTCACACAGGAAGAGTTTGACAAGCAGCTCCAGACGCGCAACATCACGCTGGACGATCTGAAGCGCGAGATTCGCCGCTCGCTGACCCAGACCAAGCTTCTGAACAAGGAGATCGAGTCCAAGATCACCATCACCGACGCGGAGATCAGCGGCTACTATGCGGCACACAAGGCCGAATTCAACCTGATCGAGCCGCAGTATCACCTGGCACAGATCGCGGTCACCAACGTGCCCTCGCAGCAGTCTGGGAACCTGCAAAACAACAAGGCCGCAAGCGATGCCGACGCGAAGAAGAAGATCCAGGATCTGCGGGCGAAGCTGATTGGGGGAGGCGACTTTGCCAACCTGGCGATGAACTACTCGGAGAACCCGAGCACCGCCTCGAATGGCGGCGACATGGGTTTTTGGCCTGAGACGCAACTGCGTGCCGAACAGGACGTTTATAACGCCGTTACCAAGCTGAAGCCGGGAGAGATCACTGACGTTCTTCCCGTCTACGCCCCCCCGCCCGGCCACACGGTGATGGGCTACGCGATCTATAAGCTGATCGCGCGCGAGCCGGCCGGCCAGCGCGAGTTGAACGACCCGCGCGTCCAGCAGGTGATCCGCCAGGGGCTTCGTGAGAACCACGCACAACTGCTGCAGAACGCCTACTTCGAAGTGCTGCACAATGACGCCAAGGTTCACAACTACCTTGCCGAGCAGATTCTCAAGCAGGGCGCGCAGTAAGAGGCACTCTCGCTCCTGCAGGGAGCAGCCGAAGGCGGCTCCGGATAAGGCGCAGCGGAATCCGGGGATTGCAGACCAGTGGCCTGAGGGGCACCGTGCGGCGCTGCGAATCTGCCCCATCAATCGCGGTTGAATCTCCTAAAGGCATCTCCGAGGAAGGCAGGGCTTGGACCCCCGCCACGCGGTTTTTACGTGATGGGGCGGGCAGGACAAGCGATGAGCAGCCAAGGGATTCGAATCGCAAGATGCCACTCCACTCCGTAGAACCGGAACGAAACCCCAAAAAATCAAACGGCCTCCACTCTTCGTAGAGGCCGTTTGATTTTTCGTTGCAGCGTGCTACTTCAGGTTGCCGCTGGAATCCATAGTGATGCCGCCGGGGCCCGCGTTCTTCTTCTCTTCATTCGCCTTGCGGGTGCCCATCGCCTTGGTGCGCCATTCCTCGGCCTTGGCTACATCATCTTTGCGGGCCGCCTCATTGCCCCAATCCACATCGGCCTTGCGCCGATAGATCAGGTTCAGGTAGGCCATGGCATCGTCGTAGTTGGGCCGATTTTCCACCGCCTGGTTGAGATACTGCAAGGCCTCGTCGACTAGCGGGCCATTCTTGGCCTTGAGCGGCTCCATGACGTTCTTGGGAGCCTTGACATTCCCCTCGCCGTCGTCGTTTACGCCCGCGGGCAACAGCGCCGTCAGAGTATTCTGGTGCGCCTGCATCCAGTCGATCACGCCCACCGTGTAAGCGGCCTCGGGATCTTTCGGGTCCTCGGCCAGCACCTTCTTTTGCCAATCCTTGGCGTCGTCGAGCTTCTTGATGCTGAAGTCGATGCCCGCGATCTGCTTCATGCTATTGATATCGTGCGGATCCTTGCTCAGAACCTCCTGGAAGATATCGATGGCCTGCTGCGCGGTCTTCAGGTTGTCCGGCGTATCGAGGCCGGGAACCACGTTCTGGGCCAGAGCTGTGGCCAAGTAGCTTTTCGCCATGGGCAGGGTCGGGTCGAGCTGCGTGGCCTTCTGAAAATGGCCGATCGCTTCCTCATAGTGAGCGCCTTTGTAGGCTTCCACTCCCTTGTTCAACTGGTCGCGGGCTGCGAGGCGGTTGCACCCGCTCATAGAAAGCACCATGCCGGCTAGAGCAACCGCGAACGCCGTAATTCGTGCGGGTCCATTCATCTTCTTATCCTTCTCCTTCAAGCAAGCGCCGATCTGCCGCAGGCCTGGAATCTCTCTCTTGGTCAGCTGGCTGCGGGCGGGGACGCCGAAACCAGGATGCAAAAATTGTACTCCCGTTTTTCCCCGGACTAGCCGCCTCCGGACGGTGCCGGCTGTCCTTGCGTTTTCCGGGAAACCTACCCTCCCCAGCCGTCCGTCGTGCCAGCCTGGACTCTAGTCCTGTGCACACCTCCCCTATCGGGAAAACGGCACGGATTCAACCCGCTATTCGCCGGCCATGATCTTCGGCGTCATCAATCCGATATGATCCACGTTTGCCGCGCGGCCAATATCGATGACCTCGGCGACGTAATGAAAGTCGAGATTGTCGTCGCCCTTGACGAACATGATGCGCTCGGCGCGATTGGCGTAGATCTCGGTCAAGCGTGCCTGCAGCTCTTTCTGTGCCGCCACGCCGCCGACTCCGTTATACACGACGGTGTCGTTGATCTTGTACGAGGGGATCTTGCCCGCATCGTGCAACACCTGCACCACGATCGTGCGATCGGTGGGGTTTTGCTGCTGCGGGTTCTTGGGCGGTTGAGGCACCATCGCCTCCAGGCCCTTGGGCGTAACCGGTACGATGACCATGAAGATGATCAGCAGCACCAGAAGAATGTCGATCATCGGGGTTACGTTGATGTCGGACGAGTAGCCCCCCGCATTCCCAGTTGTCATTGACATTGCTAAAAACTCCTCGTTATCTCAAATTCCAAATCGGGCGGCGCAAAAGCTATTCTACTCGCCGGCCATGATCCTTGGTGTCATCAGGCCTATGTGATCCACGTTCGCGGCGCGGCCAATATCGATGACTTCGGCCACATAGCGGAACTCGATGCCATCGTCTGCCTTGACGAACATGACGCGCTCGGCGCGGTTGGCGTAGACGGCAGTCAACTTTGGCAGAAGATCGGACTTTGCGTAAGCTGTTTCGTTGATCTTGTAGGCCGGAACCTGGCCAGGACTGTGAAGCAGTTGCACCACGATGGCGCGCGGATCGCGCGGCGCGTCTCCCTTGGCCGGATGCGGCGCCAAAGCCGCCAGGCCCCTGGGAGTAACTGGCACGATGACCATGAAGATGATCAACAGCACCAGAAGAATATCGATCATCGGAGTTACATTGATCTCCGCTGAATAGCCTCTCCCGCTCCCAGTTGTCATTGACATGGCTTAACTCCTTATCCTTGCAAGATCGCTAACGGGGCAGCGCAAGTAAGAGCTACTCGCCACCCGCCAGGTTGCCTTCGCGCTTCTGCGTCAGCAAGCCTACATCCTCCACGCCGGCTGTGCGCACTGCGTCGATGGCGTCTTCCACTGCCCGATACTGCGCGCGTGAATCGGCGCGAACGTAGATCGTCTTGCCGGGCTTGTCGGCCAGCTTCTCGCGGACCTGGACGCCAAGCTCACTGATCGACGTACGGTTTTGTCCCAGGAAGACATCGCCGCTCCGGGTGATGGCCACGACAATGGCGTCTTCCTTGTCGGCATCCGGCATGGCGGTTGGGTTGTCGACCTTGGCCATCTCGACCTGCACCTTGCTCTGGAGCATGGGGGTGATGACCATGAAGATGATCAACAGCACCAGCATCACATCCACCATAGGGGTGACGTTGATATTCGAGTTGACCTTGCTGCCTTCGTTGCGTACCGCGATTGACATGGTGAAAGCTCCGTTGCCTGAAAGTTATGATTCCGGGCGGCCTCCGGGCATTGCCAGCGACCCGCCGATGGCGCGCTTGGAACCGGCCGGCGGGAGAGAGTATTCGCTCTCCCTCCGGCCTCAGCTTCCCGCTCTCGCCGCGCGGCGCCTCGCCTAGCGCCTGTGGCTCTGCTTGATGAAGTAGTCGACCAGCTCGCTGGAGGAGTTGTCCATCTCCACGTCAAACGACTCGACGCGTCCGGTGAAATAGTTGAATGCCATCACGGCCGGGATCGCAACGAGCAAACCGAAGGCCGTGGTGACCAGGGCCTCGGAGATGCCGCCCGCGACCGCGCCGATGCCCGAGGTTTTCTGCGTGGCGATCTGCTGGAAGGCGTGCAGAATTCCGATGACGGTGCCCAGCAGCCCGACGAAGGGAGCTGTGGCGCCGATGGTGGCCAGAACGGCAAGGCCCCTCTTCAGCTTGGCGTGAACGATGGCCTCGGCACGTTCCAGTGCGCGGCCCGAACTGGCGATCGTCTCGTCGGTGGCGAGGCCGCCAGAGGAGCGGAACTCCTGCAGGCCGGCGGTCACAACCTCAGCCAGATGGGACTTCTTGTTGCGATCGGCGATCTTGATCGCTTCCTCGAGCTTGCTGTCCTTCAGCGCGCCGGCAACCTTGGGCGCAAACTCGCGCGACTGCTTGCGGGCGGCGGAGAAGTACAGGTAGCGGTCGATCATCACGGCCAGAGACCAGATTGACTCGACGAAAAGGGTGATGGCGATGGCGCGAACCGGCCACCCCATGTGCTGCCAGAGTTCCATGGGGCTGAAGCCGACGGCCTGCTCATCGTCGAAGATGAATGCCAGATTGGCGGCCGTGTGCGAAGCGAAGTGTGTGAGCTGAGCGAGAATCACTGAATCGTTCCTCCTAAGGAGTTTCCTTGTGGACTGCAGTTGCTTTTACAGTTGCTGGGAATGCGGCTCCTTTGGGGACTCGCATTCAGGTCAATAGAGATGTCCTTTCCCCGGCATGGCGGAAAGAACCCGAAACGTTCCTCATCCACCCAGGGTGAAGATCACGTTGACTGTGGTCTCCACTTCCACCGGCTCGTTGTTGAGCAGGTAGGGCCTGTAGCGCCAGGACTTGACGGCATCCAGGGCGGCCTGTTGCAACATGGCCGGCCCGCTGATGACATGCAGATCCTCGATGGAACCGGTCTTTGAGATCTTGGCTTGAAGCACCACCGTACCCTGCACGCGTGCGGCCTTGGCGATCGGCGGGTAGACGGGCTGGGTCTTCTGCAGCAGCATGCCTTGGGCCACACCGCTGGAGATGTTGATCTTCTTGGGAACCTCGGCTTTCACCTTGGGACCCGTCTCACCGCTGAAGATGCTGCCCATGACTCCGCTTGAACTGCCGAAATCCGATCCCGAGACGCCGCTAAACGAAGCCATCGGCGCTTCCCTCTGGGCAACCATCTTGATGTCATGCGGAATACGGGTCGGCGCGGTGAGCTGATTGTTCATCATCTCCGACTGCACATGGACCACATGCACGGCCTCGGGTGGAGGCGGCGGAGGTGGTGGAGGTGGTGGAGGTGGCGGAGCTACCAGCGCCATCTGCATGGCCGCCTTGGGCAGCGCCTCGGGATAGATCAGCGGCAGGAGGATCATAAGGATCAGGATGAGGGCCTCGCCGATAAACATCGGGATCATCCAGGGTCCGCTCTTGCTCTTGATCCTGCCCGCGGATTCAAATGTGGAATCTTCAAACATGGCCAGCCTCGAATCGAGTGTTTGCTTACCTCTAGTTAGACACCGGGTATAGCGAAAATGTTCCCGGCATTGAAACCATATCACAGAAGCGCGGCACCCTTTGTCATCCCTGCGCTTCCCCTCAAAAACATGCGTAAAACTGCGGTCTTTGCGCCCCTAAACTCTGGCTCGCTTTGCCGCCGGAAGCGTTGCTGTCTTGCCTCGTCGTGCCCGCCACTCCTGCCATGCGACCAACATGGGTGCCGCGACCGCAATCGACGAATACGTCCCGATAAGGATACCCACCACAAGCGCAAATGAAAAGCCCCTCAGAACCTGTCCGCCGAAGATGTAAAGCGAGAGAACGGTCAAAAATGTCAGCCCCGAAGTCAGCACCGTCCGGCTCAATGTCTGGTTGATGCTGCGGTTGACCACGTCGGGCAGGGATTCGCGCCGGCTGAGGCGGAGGTTCTCGCGAATGCGGTCGAAGACGACAATGGTGTCGTTCATCGAGTAGCCAACCAGCGTAAGAATGGCCGCGATGACCGTTAGGCTGATCTCCTGGTTGGTCAGCGCGAAGGCGCCGACCGTAATCAGCGTGTCATGAAAACAGGCCACCACCGCCGCCACGCCATAGATCAACTGGAAACGGAACCAGAGATAGACCAGCATGCCGGCCATCGAGTAGAGCGTAGCCAGCGCTGCTTTGGTCTCAAGCTGGCGGCCTACCGTGGGACCCACAACCGACACATTGCTCTCAGTAAAAGGATTGTTGTAGTGAGCCTGCAGTGCATCGACGATCTGCTTGCGTCCGGCGTCGAGCGAGGTCTCATCTTGTTGCACGGGCAGGCTGATCAGCACCTCATTGCCGGAGGTGCTGATCTCACTCTGAATACTCTGGATCGTCGCATCTTGGACGCCGGCCGCCGCGACCGCCTGGCGAATCCGGTTGATATCCGGAGTTTGCTCGAACTTCACCTGCACCTGCGTGCCGCCCTTGAAGTCCACGCCGAGCGGAACCGGGCTGTGGATCTGTGTCATGTTGACGCCCATTTTGACTAACCCGGCCACGCTGAAGATCATAGAAAAGGCGAGGAAATACCACTTCAGCCTCAGCCAATCCACGTTTACGCCGCGAAACAATTCCACTGATTCTCTCCGCTTCCTGGAGGCTGGAACCGTTCTTGGGCTCCAGCGCTTAACCTTATTCCTAATCCCTAAATCGACACCGCTTCACCCGGCTTCATCCTGTTCAAATGGGCGTCGAAGATGACCCGCGAGACATAGACCGCGGTAAAGAGGTTGGCCAGCAGGCCGATGGTCAAGGTCACCGCAAAGCCCTTCACCGGGCCGGTGCCGAACATGAATAGAATGGCCGCCGAGACAATGGTGGTCACGTGGGTATCGACGATGGTGATCCAGGCGTGTGCGAAACCCTGGTCAACAGCCGCCGAAGGCGCCTTACCGGCTCGCACCTCTTCGCGGATACGCTCGAAGATCAGCACATTCGAATCCACACCCATGCCGATGGTCAGAATGACTCCGGCGATGCCGGGCAGTGTCAGGGTCAACGCATTGGCGCCGCCCGAAAGGGCGCTTGAAAGCCCCAGAATGCCCAGCAAAATAATCAGGTTCAAAAGCAACGCCAAATCCGCGTTGACACCCGAACCGCGGTAATAGAAAAGCATGAAGGCCATCACAACCAGGACGCCGAAGACGGCCGCCTTCACACCCGCTCTAATTGAGTCGGCGCCCAGCGATGCGCCCACAAAGCGCTTCTCCAGTTGCGTCAGAGAGGCAGGCAGCGCGCCGGTGCTCAGCAGCTTGGAGAGCGCTACAACCTCATCCTGGGAGAAGCTGCCGGAGATCTCGCCGGTGTCGTGAATCGGCTCCTTGATGCTGGCAACCTCGCGGACCTGGTCATTCATGACCACCGCCATGCTCTGGCCCACGTTTTTGCTGGTGTAGTCGTAGAACCGCTCACCGGCTTCGTTGGTCAGAGTAAAGCGAACCTCTCTCTGCCCGGTGTTCTGATTCGTGCTCGGATCGGCGGAGCGGAAGTCGGTTCCGGCCACCACCGAAACGCGTTCCAGCCTGTAGATGCTCTGCGAGTCGGAGCCGCTGTTAACGACCCCTAGGAAGCTCTTCAGCTCCTGATCCGCAGGCAGGGCGCCACCGACGCTGGCCAATGCTTCCTGCTCATCCTTGTAAGGACCACCGGCCACTGCGTGAATCTCCAACCGGTTGGTGCCCTGGATGATCTTCTCGATGTCGCTCTCGTTTTCCACGCCGGGCAACTCGACCAGGATCTGATCCGCTCCCAGGCCATAGGCCTGAATTACCGGCTCACTGATACCCAGCGCATTCACCCGGTCGCTGAGGGCCTCGATGGCCTGCTGGTCTGTTTTGGACTTCAGCGCCGTCAGGACCATCGGCTTCATCGTCAGCGTCCAGGTGTTGTCGTTGACGCTCTTCAGTTCGAATTCGTTGGAATACTTGGTGCTGCCCAGAAGCGTTTCGATGGCGCTCGAACTCTCCGGCGTGGTGCCTTCGATGCGAATCGCTTCCGGCTTGTCGGCATCGGGTACGTAGACCTGGGAGAAGCTCAGGCTGGCCTTCTTCAGCTCCTGCTGCACCTGCGCGGCAACGTTGCTCGTTTCCGCGTAGACCGCCTCGTTGACCTTGACCTGCAAGATCAGGTGAGCGCCACCGCGAAGATCGAGGCCGTAATGGATGCGCTTTTGCAGGCCTTCGGAAAGGTCCTTGCCGCTGAGCCCCTTCGACGCCCCGAAGATGCCCCAGAGGCACACCACCAGGACCGCAACAATCAGAGCGATTTTACCGTTGAGATTCTTCTTCATCGTCCCGCTTCTCGATCAGTGAATCAGTGAGTTAGTGAATCAGCAAAGCAGAAAACTTGATGTTTGCGCTGTTCACGTTTCCTTGTTCACTGTCTCTGTTCACTGATTCACTATTTCACTGTCTCTGTTCACTATTCACTGTCGGTCGTCACCGAGGCAATCGCGTTCTTGGCCACTTCCATCTTGATGCCGTCCGGCGCAACCTTGATCACAATCGCATCGTCCTTGATCGTAAGAATGATGCCGCGAATGCCGCCCGCCGTCGTTACGCGGTCACCGGTCTTGATCGAGGCCAGCATCTCCTGCCATTGCTTTTGCTTCTTCTGCTGTGGGCGCATCACGAAAAAGTACATGACCGGAATGATCAGCAGCAGTGGAAGCATCGTGAGGCCGCCCGAGCCTGCGGGCGCCTGCATAAAAACCATCAATCCAAGACTCGCTGACCCACTCATCCCCACACTCGTCTCTTGCCCGCCCCACCGCGCTCGCCGCGCCTCAGCAGGGCAAAGGCCTTTCCGGCTATCTGCCGGATGCCTGAAAAATTTTGTCTCCGGGAACATCCAGACTGATCCGGGCCGCCGATTGGTTCCGGCCCAGCCGCTCAAAAGGAGGGTCCGTCTGGCGCTAACCGGGGACTGAGCTTCAATCCCGCGCCCAACTTCGACCCAACTGCCGTCTGCTTCCTGTTCGACACAGCCTTCCTCTCAAAGCCCATCCCAAAACCGCGCCGGACTCGGCGCACACGTCCCTTTTGGACTCCGAAAAGAGTGCCTCAATAGATAAGATACGCGCTGGCCGGGGTGTGTCAAGGAGCGCCCCGCTCTCGTCTCCCAAAAACTGGGACCGACCGGCCTTCGGGACCGCCGCCTACCTTTATAAACCCCTTACAAATCGCTTATGCCCATCTTTGCGCTTCGGATGTCTGCTGATTGAATAAGACGCTGATCTCCGGTTGGGCCTGGCCTTGCAACCTATAGGCGCAGCCGGCGCGAATCAGCCAAAGGAGACCCGCCATGCCGGCTCTCGATCTTCGCATCCTGGTTGTCACGCCCTATGCTCTGGCTGTGGCTGTCCTGCTCTGGATTTTACGGAATTTAATGCAGGAAAGCCTCAAGAAGAAGTGCCATACCCCAACGAGGCTCTTGAGTATCTCCCAGGCGCAGGCGCCGGGCGCCGTCCGGGTTTACAACTTTCCGGAGTCCGGCGGTGCAGTTCCCACGGCGCGCAATTCAGAACCTGGGACGAGCACTCGGCCTCAACCAAGCGGCCAGGCTTCACTTGTTCCTCAACGGCTCACCAGCTTGCCGACACGCTGACGCGCTACCTCGCCGGGTGCCCCCACCTTCGGTTGACTGCCCGATCCATTCGCCTCCTTTCTGGCGAATGGGTGGGAAGACATGAACCCCCACCCGTCGCACTCCGTCGCGACTCCGTTACTTGGCTTCCGCAACAGGAGTCTCCGCTTCGTCGCCTGCATCTTCCACCAACACTGCCGAGCCCGGCACGACGTCAAAGCTTACCGCATCCTTGCCGGTGGGATGGAAGGTGATCCGCAGCGGCTCGCGCTGCCACTCTGCCGCTCCGCAGACCTGCTCAGGATGGCTCTCCGCATCGAAGGCCTTCAGCTTTCTGGCCAGAACGGCCTTGCGCGCCGCCACCTGCGCCACCACGGCATAGAGACTCTTGCCGCTTGCGGTCACTCCGCAATAAGCGCCGTAATCGCGAAACCAGCTTACCTGGCTCACGCCGGGATCGTAGTCGGGCAGCTTGAGAGCAACGACATGGCCGGTGACGCGATCCACCAGCAGCCACGGCCCGCGCTGCCAGACCCATCGGTTGGCAGCCGGAGCGGGTTTTTCGTTTGGCTTATTGCCGGCTACAGACTTGTCGGTCTTGTCGGAGGGCAGTGCGTCGTTGAGCTTGATCGCGCGCCGCACCACAAAGCTGCGGTCGGTCACATCGTGGCTCTCGCCGGTGGTCCACTCCTTCGCGACGCTGTCAACGATCAGGGCGCGAATCTTCAACTCGGAATCGCCCGGAGCCGCGCCGGCCGGGTCGCCAGCCTTCGAGTAAGCCACCTTCCGCGCCGCGCCCAGAACCACGACATGTGGCTTGCGCGGAGCAGCGTAGAGCGGAACCGCGGCAAGCATCGCCACCAAGGCTACAATCCTCAATTTTGCGTTCTTCCTCATACAGTCTGTTCCTCAAAATCCGCCATCAAGGCACATCTACAGCAATTCCAGGAACTCATCGACTGTGAGGCCGGCAGCTCGAATCAATTTCCGCAACGTGCCTACAGAGAGCTCTTTGTGCTGTGGAATGGAGAGGTTGGCGCGCTCGCCGGCTTTGGTCATCATCAAATGGCTGCCGACTTGCCCACGCACAGACCATCCTGCCTTTTCAAACGCCTTGACTGCTACCTTGCCTGCAATGTTGCCGAGTTGCCCCATCGCCTCTCTCCTCCATTTAGATTTGTGCGTCGGAGGGGCCGATAGGCAATTCCCGAAGGCTGCGTCAGTAACCCTGTACGGCAATCAAAGCACTTCGGTTTTGTCACGTCAACGGCTTTTTGACCGGTTTGAGTAGCAGAGTTTGGGATTTTGGAAGAAATATTTTCATCGCACTCTCCATCCGACGCGAACTCGATAGACCCGTTAGGTCCAGCCGAGCATGACGATCAGACGGCAACAACGATCGGAGTTTGGTGAGAAGGTATTGAGCCGACGGCCTTCTGATCTTCGGCCCACATCCAGGCGGTAATGGCCTCCCGAATGTTTTCCAAAGCTTCTTTTTCGTCGTGGCCTTGCGAAACGCATCCCGGCAGGGCGGGACATTCGGCCACGATCCAGCCGTCTTCCGCTTGTTCCAGCGTTACGTGAAACATCATGCCGAGACCTCCTGTGCTTCGATTGTATCCGCTCCGCTACAATCCCGCCGCCTCTACCGCCCGCGCGACGCGGAAGGCTGTGCCTTCATTCAAATGGGATGCCAGCACCTGCATCCCCACCGGCAGACCGGACTTAGTCGCGCCGCAGGGAACGTTGACGCAGCAGATTCCTGCAAGACTCGCCGTTACTGTGTAGATGTCGGCGAGATACATGGCCAGCGGGTCGCCGGTCTTTTCGCCTAACTTGAATGCCGGCACAGGCGAGGTGGGAGTTACGATTACATCCACATCACAGAAGGCGCGCAGATACTCTTCGGCCAGGATGCGACGGACCTGCTGGGCCTTCAAATAATAAGCATCGTAGTAACCCGCGCTCAGCGCATAAGTGCCGAGCAGGATGCGCCGCTTGACCTCTGCTCCAAAGCCCTCATCGCGCGAGTGCCGGTACATATCGGCCAGCGTTTCGGAGTCCTTGGAGCGCGGCCCGTAGCGCACGCCGTCAAAGCGTGCGAGGTTGGCGCTGGCCTCGGCTGTGGCGATCAGATAGTAAGTCGGAACAGCGTAACGTGTATTCGGCATCGAGACCGTCTTGATCTCGCAGCCCGTGGCCTTCAATGCTGCGATGCCCGCCTCGACGGCTGTTCGCACCTCGGGGTCGAGACCCTCGGCAAAGTACTCGGCGGGCACGCCGACGCGCAGCCCCGCCACAGGCTTATCGCTTTCGGCGGCATAGTCGGGCACCGGAGCCGGAGAGCTGGTAGCGTCCTGGGGATCGTGACCGGCAATCACAGACAGCAGCGTCGCGGCATCGCGGACATTCGAAGCAAAGGGCCCCACGCGGTCAAGCGAAGAGGCATAGGCGATCAGTCCGTAGCGCGAGACGCGGCCATAGGTCGGCAGCACGCCCACCACTCCGCAAAAGCTGGCCGGCTGGCGAATCGAGCCGCCAGTGTCGGAGCCCAGCGTTGCCACGGCCATGTTGGCCGCCACAGCCGCCGCCGAGCCGCCGCTCGAGCCGCCCGGAACCCGCTCCGTGTCGACGGGATTGCGCACCGGCCCATAGGCCGAGTTTTCATTCGACGAGCCCATTGCGAACTCGTCGCAGTTCAGCTTGCCGAGCAGCACAGCCCCCGCCGCTTCGAGCTTTGAAACCGCCGTCGCGTCGTAAGGAGGATGGTAGCCTTTCAGGATCTTGGACCCCGCCGTCGACGGGGCGCCTTGCACGACCAGCACGTCCTTGATGCCCACCGGAATGCCGGCCAGGGCGGGCAAAGGATCGCCCTTGGCGGCTAGTTCGTCGATGCGCGCGGCCTGCGCCTGCGCGCGCTCCTTGGTCAGGCTCAGATAGACATTGAGGCGCGGATTGACCTGCGCGATGCGCTCATAGTAGCTGGTGGCAAGATCTGCGGCCTTCGTGCGCCCTTCGGCGATCTCCGCGCGCAAGGCGGCCAGAGTCTTCGGCTTTTCGACAAATGCTTGGACTGGTTTCGCTTCGTTGGACAAGTGAATCTTCCTTCCCGTGGCGTCTTCTGGCTCTGCTACGGCCTTAATCTTCGTTTCCCACCCTAGCCGCAAAACCAGAATCGCGGCGAGGGTGGGGCACCCACATTTCAGCGGCGCAAAATGCTCTACCGCTCAATCACCTTCGGCACCTTGAAGAAGGCCCCGTCTGTCTCCGGCGCCTGGCTCATCACCACCGCGCGATCGAGCGAGGGCAGCAGCAGATCGTCGCGCAGCACGCTCTCGCCCGCGGCATTCTTCAGTTCGCTCACCTGCGCCAGCGGCGTCACCCCGGTTGTGTCGAGCTCGTTCAACTCGGCCACATAGTCGAGAATGGCGTTCAAGTCGTTGAGCATGCCAGGAGTCTCCTCCGGCGTCAGCTCGAGGTGGGCCAGTTCGGCCACCCTCTCCACTTCGTCAACAGTTACTTTGATGGTCATTGCTCTTCCTTAAGTTGCGGTCTGTTCGCGTGCGCTACTGAATTGATTGCTGATGGAAGTCCGAAGATCGAGTATAGCTTTTCGGCTCCCCGCCTCGCACCCGCGCGGTCTCAATCCACAGTGAGCGTCAATGTAACCTGATGCTGAATGCCGCCCGAACTCACCGTGACGGGGATCGAGTATGTTCCTGCCGGAGTCAGGCCGGAGTGAGGAGGCGGCGTGACCAGTCCTCCGCCCGACGAGGTGCAACTGGAAACGCCGCCCGCAACGGCTGTCAACAGCACAACCAACAGAAGCGCCCTCAGCCGCCTCCGGAGCGCCAGCGGCACTAGCACCAGACCGCATGCCAGTGGAAGCGCCGGCCACAGAGCCGGCCGCGTGAGCCGCGACGAGGAGGAAACCCCGGTTGCGATCTCAACCAACTCCTTGCCGGTCGTGTTGGCGGTGAGGCTCTCGCCTGGTGGATTGAAAGTGCAGGAGGAATACGACGGCAATGAGCCGCACTGGAGCGTGAATGAGCCCTGCGAGCCGCCGAGCGGCGTGATCGCCAGTTGGTAACTGGCAGTCTGGCCGCTGGCGACGGTCTCGCTCGATGCACCTGAAGAGGCAACCGTGAAGTCGAAGCCCATGCCCGACAGGGGCACCGACGCCGACGCCAGCACGCTGTTGCCGATGGTCAGGCTTCCGGTCTGCGTTCCGGCGCTCGACGGCGCAAACTCCGCCCCCACGGTGCAACTGGCCCCGGCCGCGAGCGTCAAGGGACAAGTACTGCTGACGACTTTGAAGCCTGCTGTGGCCGCCACGGTAAAATTCGCGACGCTGACATCCCCCACAGGATTGGTGAGAGTGATCGTCGCGGGAGCGCTGGTGATGCCAACACTCGTCTGCGGAAAAACGATCTGGCTGGGCTGGGCTTCGACTGCGCCCGGCGTTCCGCCCGTACCGCTCAGGGGAACGCTGGCCAGCACCTGCGAACCCGACGCGATGGTCAGCGTTCCTCCGACTGCCCCGGCCAGCGCGGGCGAGAAAAACACACCCGTCGAGCAGCTTGCCGCCGCGGCCAGACTCGTGCCGCAGGTATTCTGCACCAGGCTGAAGGGAGGCGTGGCCGTGAGGGCGAGCGAGTTGGTCGCCAAGCCGCTAGTGTTGGTGATCGTCACCGTCTGAGACGCGCTGCTCTGTCCCGGCGGAGTCATGAAAAAGACAAGCTGCGACGGGTTGACATTGATCCCTGAAGCTGTCTGCCCCGCGCCAGTCAGAGGAACATCTACCGGAGCAACACCGGGGGTGGATGAGGAAACGGCAAGCGAGGCCGTTGCTCCGCCCGACGCGAGCGGCGCGAAAATCACCTGCACCGTGCAATTGCTGCCGCTGGCCAGTGTGGCGCCGCACGTGGTTGAGCCCGTAGAAAAGCTCGCGGCTGAGAGCCCGGTGATCTGGAATCCCACATTGGCCATCGGCGACCCGCCGGTATTGCTCACCGTCAGCGTCTGCGGCGCGCTGGCCATGCCCACCTGCTGCGCTGTAAACGTGAGGCTGGCCGGGCTCACTGCGATCACCGCCGCGGTAATGCCCGTTCCGCTTAAAGGCACGGTTTGCATGCGCAACTCATCGGTGATGGTCAGCGTGCCGCTCTGGCTGCCTGCCTGGGTAGGTGCATAAACCACCCTGATTGCACAGTTGGACGCCGCCGCAAGATTGCCCGAGCAGGCATCTGTCTCCTGGAACGGCCCGCTTACCGAAATGACGATTGAAGTCAGCGGCACGCCGCCGTTGTTGCTCAGCGTCACCGTCTGTGCCGGTGAAAGCTGCCCAACAACCGTGCCTGCGAAGGTGAGCGAAGCGGGCGATAGAATGTCGGTGGGCGGAGCCAATCCGGACCCGCTCAGCGCCACCGACTGTGTTCCACCTGAGTCGGTGAAGGTCAGCGTTCCAGAGGCTGCTCCGGTTTGAACCGGCGTGAAAGTCAAGGTCAGATTGCAGCCGCCGCTTGCCGGGATCGAAGTCCCGCAACTATTGCTGGCGATCGCAAAGGGGCCGGTGATATTGCTGGCAAACGAAACCGCCTGCGCACTGCTGTTGTCGACCGTCACCTGCAAGGTGGTCGAGGTCGTTCCCACCTCCCAGCCGCCAAATGGAACGCTGGCCGGACTCAAAGTAACCGCGCCGGATAGAGCGCCGGTTCCGCTGAGCGCAACCGTCAATTCTCCGCTGGGGACGTTCGCGGCGATGGTCAAATTTCCCGTGCGGCTGCCGGTTTGCGTCGGCGTAAACACGACCTGAATCGTGCAACTGGCTCCGGCCGCGACGCTCCCATTCAGGCAGTCGTCGGTTTCGCTGAAGTCTCCACTGGCTGCAAGCGAAGTCGGCGTCAGAGGGGCGCTTCCCGTGTTCTTGACCGTCACCGTCTGGGCGGCGCTGGAGCTTCCGATCATCTGGCTTGTGAAGGTCAATGAGGTTGGCTTGGGGGTGGCCGTGGTCAGCACCATCCCAGCCGTCCACAACGGAGCCATCCAGATGCCGCGACCGTAAGTGGCTGCCACCAGATTCTGCACCGTCGCCGACACGGGGGCAGCGCTGAGCGCGACCACCGGCGCCCCCGGCAGCCCGCTTCCAAAGGGCGACCAGCAATCGGAAGAGAGATCGAGGCAGCTTGCGATCCGGCGCGTCGAATAGACCCCGGCATCCGTACCGACATAGACCGTGTTGGCGTCCTGCGGGTCAACCACCACGCTATTGGCAGGAGCCGTGACCAGATTGGATGTCAAAGCGTTCCAGTGCGCCCCGCCGTCGGTCGAGCCGTACACAAGCTGCACATTCTCCGACTCGTTCCGAATCCCCGCCACGGTCAGGTAAACCGTCTTTCCAGAGCTGTCGTGGGGATCGATGAAGATGCTGGAAATCTCAGACCCGTAATAGTTCATCGGGTTGGCGTCATTGGTCACCGGATCGAGCGTCAGGTCGGTCCAGGCGGGCGCCGCGCCGCTCGCGGGATCGAAGATCGCTGACAGAAGATGGCCGGGCAGTGTCGCGCCTCCATCCGCCGAGCCATGCATCCCCACATAGACCACTTCCGCGCCCGAGGGCAATGCCATCGCGGCCATCGAACGAATCAGGGCGTCTCCGTTGCAGTAGGGACTCTTCGCCCCGTCAAGCATCGGGCTGATGGCGTTCGCCGCCGTCCAGGTCGCGCCGTTCGTGCCACCGCGCCACACCCGGCAGGTCCCGATCAGCAATTGCGAGCTGTCGAGCGGGTCCACCAGAAACGGCGCAGGCTCGACCATCGTCAGCCCGTCCCCGCCAACATCCGCATCATCGACCACCGGCGACGAACCGAAGTCTGCCGGAGTGCACGCGCTCTGCTGCGAGCATCGGTGGATCGAGACTCCCGCCTGGTTATTCACATACCAGTTGGAGTTGTTGCTGGGATCGATCGCAACCGGCCCGCCCTCGCCACCCAAAATCTCTGGCCACTGTGCCGCCGGTCCGGTGGTGCTCTTGACCCCGGCGGTACCGATGGCCCCCAGGCCAGCCATCAGCGTGTAGGGCGTCGCACCTACCTGCGAGAGGCTGACCACCCCCGCCAGCGATCCGAGGCCCCCGTTCAGATTCTGGAAATGGGTGTCGTCGCTCGCCGAGCAAACCTGCCCCGTCTCGCCGATGGCGTCGGTCGAGCGCCAAAGCCCGCTATCGTTGCCCACCAGGATCTCCAGAGGATTGGCAGCGTTCCAGGCCAGGACGTGCTGGTACTCGCCCACCTGCGCGCAGAAGCCGACCTTCGAGTTGGTGGTGTTGCGCCACCCGCAGCCCTGCGAATAAGGGCAATCGGTCTTCCACAGGTCGTTGGCCCCGGCCAGCAGGATGGTGCCGTATTGCGCTCCGATTCCGGCAGGAACTGCAGCCAGCGCCAGGTTGTAGTCGCCGTTTTCGATCGTGGCCGGCCCCTCGATCGTGTCCGTCTCGAGCGCCGTCGTTTCCCATTGCTGAGTCTGCAAGGCCGTCCAGACCGTCGGGCTGGCGCAGGCACCGGCGCTGACCGCGCACGCGTCCTGCCAAAGTCCCTGGTCCTGATTGGCGATGTCCACGGTCCAGGCAAAGGTGTCGCCGGTCTGGGGATTCACCGCCAGCGTGCCGCGAAAGATGGGGCAGCCTGTCGAGCCCGTGCCGCCGCTATTGGCCGGGCAGAGCTGACTCAATAGCCCCCCGCCGGGCTGCTGGGCCATCCGCGTCCATGTGAAGCCATCCGCGGACTGATAGTAGCCGTGGTAGCGCACCGCCGCCAGGAACAGTTGCCGCACCGGGTTCCACACCACCGAAGTGGCCGCATTGCCGTCGGGATTCGCAAAGACGTCGTTCGGCCCCTGGATGTCTTCGCCGGGCCCATCCGTGATCGTCGCCAGCGACCAGTTGGCCCCGCCGTCCAAGGAGTAGTAGAGGCCCTCGTAACTGGCGCCGGAATTCAGCGCGTTGACAAGCGTGCCTTCCAGGGCCTGAGAGACCGCTGCCACCACCAGTTGCTGGTTCACCGTGCTCCATGCAAAGCCTGCGAAGCCCTCGCCGGTAAAGCTGTACAGACGATCCGAGGTGGTGGGAATTGCGCTCCATGTGGCGCCGTCGTCGGTCGAGCGCAGGATTCCCGCTCCGTAGTACGAGTCGAGGGCGTCATTGGGGTCGCCAGTGCCTGCGAGAATCACTCCCGTGCCGCCTGGTTGCACGGTGAGCGCGCCAATGCTGATCGATACTTCCGTAAGGTGGTTTAAAGCGGGCAGATTGTCAGTAAGAGCGACAAAGCTGACATTAGCGGCTTCGGAGGTATTCGCATTCTGCGAGCGCCAAACTCCTCCGCCGGTGGTTCCCACGTAAAGAGTGTTGCCGGATACATCCGACGGGTCCAGGGCCACTGCGGAGACACGCCCCGAGACCAGGCCGAAGTTCTGCGATTGCACGGCGGCCGGCCCCAGGGGCGCCCAATTTGCGCTTCCCTGCGTCTGGGCCTGGGCTTGGGCAGCAGGTGTCTTCGCCAGCCGGCGCAGACGAGGCGCCGCGCCATTCGGCAAGCCGCGCCGCGCCAGGAAGCGTTGTGCTTCAATCACGCGCGAAGGCAGTGCCTGATTTGTCGGGCTCCTTCTTTCATCAAGAGTGGAGCGACGCGAAGTCGAAGGATCTGCTTCAGGACACTTTGAGGGAAGGGTGGGGGAATGTGAACGTCGTCCGGAAGCAGCCTCGGTGCTCTGCGCCAGCGCGGACGCGGCTGTCGCGGCCATCAATACCGCAACCGAAATGACAGCCAGAGCCATCCATCCGCGGAGGCGCTCGAAAGGCCCGCCGCCAGAGACAGATCTCCATTGAAGCCGCTGAAAAGCCCAAATGCTCACACGTGCCCTGACGACGATTCCAAAGTGAGATTCCTGGATTAGGTTTTCCCCTTATCCCCTCTGTGGTATCGGCTTCATCCGAGGAGGACTTGATGGAAATCCAATAGGTTGGAACGTGAGAAACAAGCAGCGGGCTGGATTGGAATTTGATTGAATTATAGACCAGAACCGGGACAGCCGGCTTTTCTGCGAACCTGCGGAGACGGGCAAGTCTCCGGCCGGTGAAAGCGATTTGCCGTAAGGACGGAAAAAAGGGCCCGACGGACAAGGGGCGAATCCAGTGCGTTTCTTCAACGTCTGCCTTGGGCCTGGACTGGTGGGATAATGGTGGCGGAAAGCAAGTTTTCTCGCGCGGCGATCCATAGGGTTGGGGCCCTGGAGGTGCGTTTGGATTCAGGAAGCTGCTTCATTCTGGCGCCCGTTCTGCCGGTGGCCGATGTTGAAGACCGTGAGAAGACCTCCGGCGGAGACGAAGGCCACATCCGCTGTCCAAAATGCGGCTGGACCCCGCACAGCAAAGACCGTTGGCAGTGTAGCTGTCGCTACGTGTGGAACACCTTCGATACCGGTGGAGTTTGCCCCGGCTGTCTCAAACAGTGGGAACTTACGAAATGCCTGTCCTGCCATCAGTGGTCGGCCCATTCTGACTGGTACCCGAAGACCGACAAGACGCTGTGACCACTATCAGAAAGTGAGTTTTGCCGCAGCCTGTTTTGGCATCGCCAACTCATTGTCTTTCTGCCGGGGGACAAATCCCCGGCATATCCCCCGATCGAGTCGTCCGCAATCTGCAAGGTCGTGCCCTGACACAGGGCGCGTTTCAAGCCACGCTAACACTACTTGGGATCGGCGCGCCGTGGATGTGCGGCCTGCCATTGAGCTACGCGCTCCTGGACCTCCTCAAGCTCATCGGTGGTGATGTGGGTACCGATTAGCTGACGGTTGTCGGCGTACCGCTCCTGCTTTGGCCCTTTCACCGACGCGGCCAGATCGAGCCAGAAATAAGCCTCGACGTCACTCTTTGGCAGGCCCTGGCCTAACGAGTAGAGAAGGCCCAGAGTGGCTTGCGCGCCTGCGTCGCCCTGTTCGGCGGCCTTGCGATACCAGACTGCGGCCAGCTCCATGTCGCGGGAAAGCCCCTTGCCGCCGTCGCGATAGAGCGCCGCCAGATGCAACTCACCGCCTACGTCGCCTTTGTCCGCGGCTTTGCGGTACCACTCCGCGGCCTGCTTCAGGTCTTGGGCCACATCCTTGCCCGCCGCATAGCTCTCACCCACGAGCACTTGCGCGCCCGGATCGCCGGCATTGGCCTTGGCCAACAGAGCAGCGTCGATGCCGGGGTTCTGCGGGCTTGCCGTCTGGGCAAAGACCGGCAGCGATGCCGTGGCAAAAGCCATCGCAAGAACGAGTTGTCGCCAGCAGGTTCGCATCAGCATTCCATTCAATTATCGATGAAAACAGCGGATTCTGTCTGGATGAGCCGCCGATTGAGTGGGGTTTGGAGCTGGAGGACATCTTGCCGGGGATAAACGCCCCTGCCGCCTTTGCGAGTGGGCGGCAGGGTGGAGTTCGATCTGGGAAATGACACGTGCTCCGGAGATAGTTTGCGCCTGCTGCGTCAGCTTCGCTGATCAGTATTGATCACACTGGATGGATTTTTCGAATCGATCGAGTAGACGGCGACGCTGCATCGATCGGGAGAAAGGCGCTAGAATTTCACTATGACTGACCGGATGTCTTTGACACTCGCCGAAGCGGACCCCATTGTGGCCGCCGCCCTGGACCAGGAAACCCTCCGTCAGCACGAGGGGCTGGAGATGATCGCCAGCGAAAACTTTGTCTCCGAGGCTGTACTGGAGGCAGCGGGATCGATCTTTACCAACAAGTACGCCGAGGGCTACCCCGGACGGCGCTACTACGGCGGCTGCGAGTATGCCGACGTGGTGGAGAACCTGGCACGCGAGCGGGCCAAGCAGATCTTCGGCGCCGAGTACGCGAACGTGCAGCCGCACTCCGGCTCGCAGGCCAACGCGTCGGCCTACGGCGCCGTTCTGAAGGCTGGCGACACGATCCTGGGCCTCGACCTGTCGCATGGCGGCCACCTGACCCACGGGCACAAGCTGAGTTTTAGCGGCAAGCTCTACCACACGACCTTCTACGGCGTGCGCAAAGATACAGAACTGATCGACTACGACCAGATGGAAGAGGTTGCCGAACGCGAGCGGCCCAAGGTGATCATCGGCGGCGGCAGCGCCTATCCGCGGCTGTGGGACTTCGAGCGGATGCGTGCGATCGCCGACAAGGTTGGCGCGGTTTATGTATTCGACATGGCGCACATCGCCGGGCTGGTGGCTGGCGGGGTTCACCCCTCGCCGGTGCCTCATGCGCACATCACGACCACGACGACGCACAAGACGCTGCGCGGACCGCGCGCGGGCCTAATCGTCTGCGGCAAGGATTATGTCGTCGGCCCCAAGCCGGAGCAGACCATCGGCAAGGAGATCGACAGGTCTGTCTTCCCCGGCCAGCAGGGCGGACCGCTGATGCACATTGTCGCCGCAAAGGCAGTGGCGCTTGGTGAGGCACTAAGGCCGGAGTTCAAGACCTATGCCGCGCAGATCGTGGCCAACGCGCAGGTGCTGGCCGCGGAGCTCAAGGAGGCGGGCTTCCGCATCGTCTCGGGAGGCACCGATAATCACCTGATGCTGGTGGACGTCTTCCAGAAGGGCATTCTTGGCTCCGAGGCAGAACTGGCGCTGGGTAAGGCCGGCATCACGGTCAACAAGAATACGATTCCCTACGATGTGAATCCGCCGCTCAAGGCTTCGGGCATCCGGCTGGGTACGCCAGCTATGACGACGCGCGGAATGAAAGAGCCGGAGATGCGACAGATCGCCACCTGGATTGAAAAGGCATTGGCGCGGCGCAACGACGACGCTGCCCTGGAGCGGATTCGCAATGAAGTGGCCGAGTTGGCCAATCAATTCCCGCTCTATGCGTGGCGGCGCGCGCCGCAGGCTGTGGGTGCATAAATTGCTTTTTTACTGAAGTCACGGTGCCCCATTCTTCACAGGATGGGGCACCATAGTTTTTGCCGAACGCAACTTGCCTTCCCCCGCCGGGTTGTATTTATTGTTGTTATTGATGACCCGCTAAGGGCTCAAGAGCTGCGAAGATTCGCTCTGTTCCCCCAGGGCATCCGGAGGTGATCATGAAAACCATTCATTTTGCATTGGCCACACTGCTTGTTCTTTCCGTTCCAGCCTTCGCTCAGCACCACGAGGGTGGCGGCGGCCATCAAGCGATCCCGTCCCATGGAC
>Ga0181526_10000535_pt1 | contig 40033 bp, 36 predicted proteins | sample PEATcosm2014_Bin_35_FD_119750 | JGI IMG/M metagenome (GOLD analysis project Ga0181526, IMG submission 119750) | Peatland microbial communities from MTU Mesocosm Facility, Houghton, MI, USA - PEATcosm2014_Bin06_30_metaG | ecosystem: Environmental > Terrestrial > Soil > Wetlands > Peat | place...
CCGACCTCGGTCGCCGGCTCGAGGTTGCCGCTCGCCGAGACGGTCGTCTGGACGACGCCGCGCGCGACCGCGGCGAGGCGGATCTCGGTGCCGGAGGCCGGGCTCGAGGTGCCGACGAGCAGTACGCCGGCGACGATCGCCCCCGCGGCTGCCGCGACGAGAACGACGATCTGAAGAGGACTTGCCCGGCGGGCGTCCGCACGCACGATGCATTCATAGCGCCGAGGGCTTCACCGCACATAAAGGTGTGAAGCTCTCGGCACCCGCCGGGAACGATCGCCGCGCCACGGGGTCTTCTCTGCATGAACCCAATCCACAAGGGAGCAGGCAGATGAAGAGATTCGCAGTCGCGCTGGCCGTGATCGTGAGCGCCGCCGCGGCGACCAGCGCGCTCGGCTCCGCCAAGACGGTTGTCGGCACCGGCCACACCTCGCTCGGCACGGTCCTCGTGAACGCCAAGGGGCTGACGCTCTACCTCTACGAGGGCGACAGCGCCACGCACCTCGGCTGCACCGGCGGCTGCCTGAGCAGCTGGATCCCGGTCACCGGCAGCGCGAGCGCGCGCCCGTCGGCCAAGGCCGCGGACCTGGGCAGCGTGAAGCGGGGCTCCGGCACCCAGGTGACCTATGACGGCCACCCTCTCTACACCTTCGTCGGCGACACCAAGGCCGGGGAGACCAGCGGCGAGGGCCTCGTCCTCGCCGGCAAGAAGTGGTACGCGGTCAGCCCGTCGGGCGCCGCGATGACCGCGAGCAGCAAGGGGTCGTCGAACAGCAGCACGAGCAGCGGAGGCGGCGGCTCCGGCTGGTGAGCGCCGGCGCCCCGAGGCGGGCGGATCCTCTCCCCAGGATCCGCCCTCCTCGGGGCGCCATCGCCCATTCGTCCCAAATGCGACACGCGACCGCTCGCGCGATCACAATCGGCGTGATCCAGCAAGCCGCGAAAAGGGGTGTTCGATGAGATCGATCCGTGCTCGACGCGCCGGCGCCGACCGCCGCGCGCCACGCAAGCTGACCTACGCCAACGTCGTCTCGACGCTCGCGCTGGTGCTCGTCCTCGCCGGCGGCACCGCGTACGCCGCCAACCACTACCTGATCACCAAGACCAGCCAGATCAAGCCGAGCGTGCTGAAGCAGCTGCGGGGGCGCACCGGCGCCGCCGGCGCACCGGGAGCACCCGGAGCCGCCGGCGCGGCCGGGGCAACCGGGCCCGCCGGAATCAGCGGCTACACGCAGGTTGCGAGCCCGACCACCAACAACCCCACCGGCGGTCAGACGGTCGCGATCGCGAATTGCCCGACGGGCGAGAGCGTGCTCGGCGGCGGCGCCTTCGGCTCGGCGGTCTCGACCGGCCAGAGCATCACCACATCGGAGCCCGCCAACAACGACACCGGCTGGCTCGTGGCGATGGCCAACAGCTCAGGCACCGCCGACACCTTCACCGCCTACGCGATCTGCGCAACAGTCAGTCATTAGCTTTCGGGTCGGCGCATGCGCCGACCCGCGAGACGGCGCATGCGCCGTCTCGCCGGGGGGTGCATGCACCCCCCGGTACAGCCCGGTTCAAAGTCCCGCAGGCAGGCGGCCGGCGATGCGATCCTCGACCGCCGCGCGCTGTTCGTCGCGGATCAGGAAGTTGAGGAAGACGGCGGCCATCGCGATGCCGAAGATCAGGAACTCGAGGAAGCACATGCCGGCGCCCGCGAGGTGCTGGTCGGTGATCGCGGAGATGCCGTAGGCGCGCGGCGCGGCGACGTAGCGCGGGTAGGCGGTCGAGGTCATGAAGGTCAGCGGCAGACAGACGCAGGCGCTCGCGAGGCGCGTGAAGCCGAGGTAGGCGAGGCGGCGCGCTCCCGGCTCGCGGCGCGCCGAGGGCAGCGGGTCGACGATCAGCCACCACATCGCGAGACCGGTGTAGAAGAGCGTCGCGTGCTCGAGCGCGTGCACCACCGGATGACCGGCCGAGTAGTCGAAGACGCTCGGGATCGCCCACACCCAGGTCGCGGCCGCCCACAGCGGGATCGCGACCCACGGGTTCGTGACGAGCGCGATCACGCGCCCGGCGCGGCCGCCCGGCGCGAACAGGCGCAGGCCGCTGCGGGGCAGGCCGAGCGGCAGGATCGGCGCCCGCAGCCCCAGCACCAGCAGCGCCGGCGCGACGTCGGAGAGCAGGAGGTGCTGGCCCATGTGCGCCGACAGCAGGTAGCGGTCGCCGATCGCGTCGAGCGGCGACATCAGCGCCAGCGCCAGCACCAGCAGACCGGCGCCGTACGGCAGCCAGTGGCTGACGCCCGGGCCGGCGCCGCCGGAGAGGCGCTTCGCCCGCGCGTAGCCCCGCGCGTACAGCCACGCCGCGGCCACCAGGACGGCGATCAGGCCGGGATCGATGGTCCAGCTCGACCAGCCGGGGGCGTGCATAGCGGCGGATCCTAACGCTTGACGGCGCGGGCGTGAGGGCTCGGCTCGGCGGCGCCGCGGCGGTTGCTCAGAACAAGGAGAGCACGACGACGCCCGTGGTCGCGCTCGATCCGGCGTAGCTGCCGTCGCCCGCGAAGCTCGCGCTGTAGCGGTTGGTTCGCTCCAGCAGGCTCTGGTCGAAACCGGAGATCGTGCAGCGCGCGAAACCGCTCGCGTTCGTGTTCGCGTGACAGAGCGCGGTCGAACCGGCGCTGAAGTAGATCGGCTCGCCGGACACCGGGCTGCCCCCCGCGGTGAGTGTCGCCGCGACGACCTGGCTGCCGACGCCGGCGAACGGCTGGAACTCCACCAGCTGCGGCCAGGCCATGAGCTTGGTCGGGACCCTGACGACCGTGAAGGACTCGCAGTCGCTCGACGACACGAAGTAGCTGTCACCGTTGTAGTTCGCGAGGAAGCTGTAGGTGCCGGGCGCGAGCGGCCCGGTGGAGCTGGAGTTCGGGACGCTTCCGTCGCCGTTCAGCGTCACCGTCTGCGTCGTGGTCGCCGTGCCGTTGCAGGTGCCGTTGCCGTACAGGCTGTAGGTCAGCGTCCCGCTCGGCGTGAAGCCGTGAATCGCGCCGGCGACCGACGCCGTGTCGTACGCGGTGTTGCCGGCGCCCGCCCACGGCGCGTTCGTGGCCGCGCTGTAGGGCTGCGAGCTGGTGGTGGTCGTGAAGCCGGTGAACTCGAGGTAGCTCAGCGTGACATGCGCATCGTTCGCCGCGGTCCCGGCGGAGGTGCCGGTGCCCACGCCCGCCGTTGTCGAGCAGCTGCCGCCGGTCGACACGTCGACGCCGTAGTCGAATTCCGAAGAGCAGAAGTCCGAGCCGCCGCCACCGCCACCGCCGCCGGTGGAGCCGCCCGCGCCACCACCGCCGCCGTAGTAGCCGCCGCCGCCGCCGCCGCCGGCGCCGCCACCGCGACCGTAACCGCCGCCGAAGCCGCCCACTCCGGGCCCTGAAGACGTGAACTCCGCGCCCGCGTTGCCCGCGTAGTCGAACGGAAAGCCCGCTCCCGGACCGCCGGCTCCCGGCTGCGAATCGGTGGCGCCGTCGCCGCCGCGACCATAGACGTAGGTCTCGAACGTCGGGGCGCCGGCCACGTTCGATCCGTCGTATCCGACCCCGCCGCCGGTGGCGCCGTCCGTGCCCCCGCCGCCGCCGCCACCGCCGCCCGCGACGATGAAGGGCTCGCTGAAGTCGGTGCCGTAGGAGACACCGGATGCGCCGCCGCCGAAGCCGCCGGCGAACGCTCCGTCGCCTGGGGAGCCGCCCCCCTGATCGACGCACACCCACAGCGACTGCGACGGAGACTCGAAGCCGGTGAGAGTGCCGGAGACCTCATCGCCGGCGCCGCCGCTGCCGCCGCCAACGCCGGCGGCGCCCGCAGCGCCAACGGCCGTCACGCTCACCGAGCCCGCAAGCTCCCCCGGGACCTGCCAGATGGAGCAGCCGGCCGTCGAATACGTCACCGTCACCTGGGTGTAGCCGTCGGGTGGCGTGGCCTCGGCGCCGGCGGTGGCGAGGAGGAAGACACAGAGCGCCGCCAAGCTCGCGCCGACCCACAGCCACCGTCTCGCTCGGATGGCGTCTGTCGCGCGGGCGCACGGCCTGGCTGACGTCCTCATCTGCGACTCTTCTCGTCGAGTTCCCCGGCAGGCGGGCGGCAGCGCGAGCCAGCGCGCGCCACGGACACTGTCGACCACGGGGCCACGGCTGTCAAGCTCCCGCGCCGGGGAAGTACCTGCCCGCTTGGGGTCCCTGGGGCACGCGACGAGGCGGCCGGCCAGCCTGCGAACCGGGGTGGGCGGCGGGGAGTGCGCGCCCGTGCCGCGAGGCGGGCGGCGGGGCCCTACTGTTGCGGCATGACGGCGCGCAACCGACTGCGCTGGTTCGGCGGCTCCGGCCTCGTGATCGTGCTCGCCGTGGTGGCCGGGGCGCTGATCGGCGGCGTCACCGGAGAGGCGATCGAGATCGCGCTGGCCAGCGTCGGCGGGATCGCGATCGTCTCGCTCGTCTTCTTCGAGGTCGGGCTGAGCGAGGATCGCGAGCGCGAGCGCGAGACGGCGCAGGCGCGGGAGCGCGAGCGCCCGGTCGAGCGGATCCGCCGCCGCCCGCCGCTTCGCCGGCGGCGCCCCTGAGTCCGGGCGTGGCAAGCAATAGGATTGCGTCCGAATGAGCACCCTGCGCGAACGCGTCGTCGAGGGGACCGTCGCCTTCGGCGAGCGGGCTCTGCCGCCGCTCGAGCGCTGGCTCGGGCGCTCCTCGCTGGTGGGCGACCAGCCGTTCTTCGACAACGAGACGTTCCCCTGGGCGAAGACGCTCGAGGCCGGGTGGCGCGACATCCGCGGCGAGCTCGACAGCGTGCTTCAGGACCAGGAGCACCTGCCCAACTTCCAGGACATCTCCGTCGACCAGGCGACGATGACCACCGACGACCGCTGGAAGACGTACTTCCTCTACGGCTACGGCTTCCGCTCGGAGGCCAACTGCGCGCGCTGCCCGCGCACCGCCGAGCTGTGCGCGCAGATCCCGGGGATGAAGACGGCGTTCTTCTCGATCCTCGCTCCCGGTAAGCACCTGCCCGCGCACCGCGGCCCCTACAAGGGCGTGATGCGCTACCACCTCGGCCTGCTGATCCCCGAGCCGGCGGAGCAGTGCGGGATCAGGGTCGACACCGAGACGCGCCACTGGGCGGAGGGAGCGTCGATGATCTTCGACGACACCTACGAGCACGAGGCCTGGAACGACACCGACGGCACCCGCGTCGTGCTGTTCGTGGACTTCGTGCGGCCGCTGCGCTCGCCCGCGCGGTGGCTGAACGCCGCGGTGCTGTGGGCGATCGCCTTCTCCCCCTTCATCGGCGACGCCAAGCGGCGCCACAACGACTGGGAGAAGCGCTTCGAGGAGATGAAGGAGCGGCGCGCGGCGGCGGCGGCGCGCTAGGGCTGGCGGCCGGTCACGGCGAGGCCGACGCCGAGGCCGACGAGCATCGCGCCGCCCGTCGCGCTGAGGCGCTCGAGCCGCTTGGGCGAACGCCCGAGCCAGGCGCGCGCGGTGCCCGAGCCGAGCCCCCAGGCGCCGTCGGAGAGAAACGCGAGGCCGATGCAGAGCGCGCCGAGCGTCAGCAGCTGCAGCGTCGCGTGGCCCTGCGAGCGCTCGATGAACTGGGGCAGGATGGCGGTGAAGATGATCAGCCCCTTGGGATTGGTCACACCGACGATGTAGCCCTCGCGGATGATCCGCGTAAGCGGCCTGGGCTCCGAGTCGCGCACCCGCAGCAGGCCGGCGAGCGCCTTGCGGTCGCGGATGTTGCGCACGCCGAGGTAGACGAGATAGGCGGCGCCCAGCAGCTTCAGGATCACGAACACCGTGTCGGAGCGCGCGATGATCGCGCCGAGGCCGAGCGACACGAGCACGAGCTGCGTCGCGAAGCCGCTGCTGTTGCCGACCACCGTCGCGAGCGCCGCGCGGCGGCCGAGCGCGATGCCGCGGCTGACGATGAAGAGCACGCTCGGGCCGGGGATCAGGATCACCACGTAGACGGTCAGGAAGAACTCGAGCAGGTGGCGGGTCGGCAGCATCAGCAGGCGTCCCCGGTCGCCGCCGCGAGGCGCGCGCGGATCACCGCGATCGCCTGCGGGCTCGAGTCGACCAGCACGTAGCGGCGGCCGAGCTGCTCGCACACTTCACCAAGGGTGCCCGAGCCGGCGAAGAAGTCGAGGCACCAGCCGCCGGGGCGCGAGGAGGCGGCGACGATCCGGCGCAGCACGCCCTCGGGCTTCTGCGTCGGGTAGCCGGTGCGCTCGCGGCCGGAGGTGGGGACGATCGTGTGCCACCAGGTGTCGGTCGGGCGCTTGCCGCGCGCTGCCTTCCGCGGGCCGACGAGACCGGGCGCCATGTACGGCTCGCGCTCGACCGCCTCGGCGTCGAAGAGCTGCTCGCCCGGGTTGCGGACGTAAACCAGGATCGTGTCGTGCTTGGCCGGCCAGCGGCGGGTCGGCTTGGCGCCGTAGTCGTAGGCCCAGATGATCTCGTTGAGGAAGCAGTCGCGGCCGAAGATGCGATCGAGCTCGACCTTGACGTAGTGCGCCTCGCGGTAGTCGAGGTGCACGTAGAGCGTGCCCTCGGGGGCGAGCAGCTCGCGCGCGCGCTCGAGCTTCGGGCGCAGGAACGCCACGTAATCCTCGAAGCTGTCCTCGTAATGAAGGGTCTCGCCGAGCGCCTGCGTGCGGTAGCGATGACCGCCGAAGCCGGTGCGGTCGCCGTCGTCGTCGCGCGCGACCGCGAGGCGGCGCCGGCGCCGGCGTTGGCCCGTGTTGAACGGCGGGTCGATGTAGATCAGCTCGAACGCGCCCGCCGGCAGGCGTGGCAGGACGCTCGCGCAGTCGGCCTCGAGCACGAGGTTCGCGCGCAGGACGATCGGCTCAGCCGAGTCGGATGTCGCCGCGGACGTCGTCGCGCTCCTCCATCGCGCGGATCGTAATGCGCGGGTGCGTCGCGAGCGGCGGTGTGTGCGCGCGCGCGTTCAGCTGTCGAGCTCGGTGCCGCGCGCGAAGCCGGCGACCAGCAGCAGGCACGCCAGCCCGAGGCCGACCGCCAGCGCGAGCGCGGCACGGTAGGAGCCTGGCGCGATCAGCGCGCCGCCGAGCGCGGTGCCGAGCGCGGCGCCGGTGAAGATGCAGGTCGTGTTCCAGGCGAAGGTCTCGGTTGCGGCGCCGGCGACGCTGAAGCGGTCGAGCAGCAGGTAGGCGCCGGCGAAGACCGGCGCGATCGGCATCCCGGCGACGAACGCCAGCGCCGCCATCACCGGGATCGACGGCGCCGCGAGCAGCGGCACGAGCAGGACGCCGTAGGAGCCGAGCGCGAACAGCAGCCTCCGCGGCACAGTCGTGCGCGGGGCGCGCGCGCCGAAGATCGCGCCGCCGCAGGCCGAGCCGAGCGCCAGCGCCGCAAGGATCAGGCCCGCCGACGCGCGCGCCCCATGGTGCTCGCAGAACGCCGGCATCGCCACCTCGGTCGCGCCGAACGAGCCGCCGAGCACCGCGCTCATCGCCAGCAGCCGGCGCACGCCGGCGGAGCGCAGCGCGCCGCCCGCGCGGCGCGTCGGCTCGTGGCGCGCCCGGGCGCGTGACGCGAACACGCTCGCACCGACGCCGCCCACGCCGGCCGCGGCGAACAGCGCAACGCGCGGGCTGTAGAGCGTGACCAGCAGCGCGAGCAGCGGCGGGCCGAACACGAACGCCGCCTCCTGCAGCACGGCGTCGATCGCGAACGCGGTCGCGCGCAGTGCCGGTGCGGGGATCAGCGTCGGCCACAGCGAGCGCATGCAGGCGCCAAGCGGCGGCAGCGTCGCTCCGCACAGCAGCGCCAGGGCGACCGTGACCGCCGCGGGCGCGTGGCCGGAGCCCGCCAGCGTCAGCGCGACCAGGACTCCCGGGAAGATCAGCGCGAGCGGCGCGAGCACGCGCCCCATGCCAACGCGGTCGATCAGGCGCCCGAGCAGCGGCTGCATCGCCGCGAGCCCCAGCGCGTAGGCCCCGTCCGCAATTCCCGCGAGCGCGTACGAACGGCCCGCGGCGCGCAGCAGCAGGATGATCCCGAGCGAGACCATCCCGACCGGCAGCGAGCCGAGCGCGCGAGCGAAGAGGAGCCCCCGCGCACCGGGGGCGTTGATCACCGCGAGCAGGCGCGGGAGACCGCGCAGGTTCTCCGCCTGCGTGGTCAACGCGACTCCGCTTCGGCGGGGTGTGCCGCGGCGGGCGGCGGCGGACTGAGGCGGATGACGGGCATGGCGAGCGGCCGGGCGGCGGGGGCGGCGCCCGCACGACCAGCGTATGCTGCCGAGCCGATGCCGCGCGACGAAGGCAGGCCCCGGTGAGCCGGTCCAAGATGGTGCGCGTGATGCTCGTGCTCGCGGTGCTCGGGCTCGGCGACGCGACGTATCTGACGATCGTGCACTACGGACACCTGGTGATCGCCTGCGCGGGCGGTCACGGCGGGCACAGCTCCTGCGCGACGGTCCAGAGCTCGAAGTACTCGGAGATCGCCGGCGTGCCGGTCGCGCTGCTCGGCCTGATCGGCTATGTCGGGATCATCGCCACGCTGGTGCTGCCGGAGCAGGAGTGGACGCGGCTCGCGACGCTCGGGCTGACGCTGTTCGGGTTCGGCTTCAGCGCGTTCTTGACCTGGCAGGAGACCTTTACGATCCCCGGCCATCCGATCTACTGCGAGTGGTGCGTCGGCTCGGCGACGATCCTGACCGTGCTGCTCGTGCTGTCGCTGATCCGCTACCTGCGGCCCTCGGGGATGTCCCAGCCGCCGCCCTCGCCGGCGTAGAGGCCGCCGCCGCCGAACAGCACGCGCGCGGTCCGCACGAGGATGCGCAGGTCCAGCGCCAGCGAGCGGTGCTCGATGTAGAAGAGATCCATCTCGATCCGCTGCGACCACGGCAGCGACGCGCGGCCGTTGACCTGCGCCCAGCCGGTGATCCCCGGCTTGACCGCGAGGCGCCCGCGCTGACGCTCGTCGTAGTGGGCGACCTGGGAGGGCACCGTGGGGCGCGGGCCGATCAGCGACATCTCGCCGCGGACCACGTTCAGCAGGTTCGGCAGCTCGTCGAGCGAGGTGCGGCGGAGCAGCGCCCCGACGCGCGTGATCCGCTCATCGCCGTCCGCGACCAGCAGCCCGGCGCCGATCCGCTCGGCGCCGGCCACCATCGTGCGGAGCTTCAGCACGTCGAACTCGTGGCCGTGGAGCCCGACACGCCGCTGGCGGTAGATCGCTCCGCCGCGCGACTCGAGGCGGATCGCCACGGCCGCGAGCACCAGGAACGGCGCGGAGAGCACGAGCACCGTGGTCGCGACGATCACGTCAAGGCAGCGACGGATCATCTGGTGCCCTCCGGCGTCTCCCAGGCCGCGGGCGTTCCGTGGCGCAGGTAATCCCACAGGGCGGCGGCGAGCGCGGAGTTCATCAGCACGTAGTAGCGCGCGAGCAGCAGCGCCCGCCAGCGCACCAGCGGCGCCGCGAGCGCGCCGAGCAGCAGCGCGGCCTGGGCGGCCAGGCAGACCACGTAGACGGTGCCCTGCCCGATCAGGATCGCGTTGGTCACGAGCGCCACCACGTGCAGCGCGGGCGCGGCGTAGCGCAGCATCCGATGGCTCATCATCCAGCCGTAGAGCAGGCCGTAGCCGCGCGGCATGAGCATCCCACCGCGCAGCACCATCGGCCAGACGTGGCCCCACATGCGCCGCTTGCGCGCGAACTCCCCCTCGATCGACGGCACCATCTTCTCGCTCGCCCGCGCCTGCGGGACGTAGACCGCGCGCCAGCCCGCCTTCACCAGCGTGAAGGGAAAGAAGAGGTCGTGGTCCATCACCGCGTCGATCACCATGTAGTTGGGGTGGCGCACCGCGTAGATCGCCCCGTTGCCGGCGGTCACCGACGCAAGCCGCGACTCGCGCTCGCGGATCGCCATCTCGTAGCGCCAGTAGAAGCCCTCCTGGTTGTCGGCACTCGAGCCCTCGCCGGCCTGCACGAAACGGACCTGGCCACAGGCGTAGGCGACCCGCGGGTCGGCGAACGCGCCGGCAAGCGCGGCCAGCGCCTGCGGCTCCCAGCTCGAGTTGGCGTCCGAGAACGCGAGCAGCTCCCCGCGCGCGGCGGCCGCACCAGCATCCTGGGTGCGCGTCTTGCCCGCGCGCGCCAGATCGAGCACGACGTCGGCGCCGGCGGCGCGGGCGCGTTCGACGGTGTCGTCGCTCGACCCGTCGGAGCAGACGATCACCTCGAGCCGGCCGGGCGGCCAGTCGAGCGCGCGGGCGTTCGCCACCTTCGCGGCGATCACGTCACCCTCGTCGTGCGCGGCGATGACCAGCGACACCATCGGGGCTTCGGCGGGGGTGGTGGGCGGGGCGGCGGACGGTGCGGTGGGCGCGGCCTTGGCGAGCAGGCGCGCGGCCGCGCTCAGCGCCAGCGGGTAACCGGCGTGCGTGTAGAGCAGCAGGGCCACGCAGACCCAGAAGACGACCGCGACGACGATCACAGGACGTGATTGTCCCCCACCGCGCGCTTAAGGTAACCGTGATCGTGCCCGATACACTTGCCCGCGATGGCGAGTCGTGCCGAACAGAAGGCCGCTGCGCGCGCTGCGCGCGAAGCGGCGCACCGCGAGATGAGCGCCGCCCAGGCGCGCCGGACGCGCCTGATGTGGCTCGGTGGGCTGGTCGCGGCGGCCGTTGTGGCGATCGTCATCATCGTCGTCGCAATCGGCGGCAACGGCGGCACGAGCGCCGTCGCGAGCACCGGCGCCAAGGCGGCGGAGAAGGCTGTGTACCCGTTGCTGGAGGGAATCCCGGAGAACGGCAACGTGCTCGGGAACCCCAAGGCGCCGGTGACGCTCACCGAGTTCGGGGATCTGGTCTGCCCGGTCTGCCAGGACTTCGCGCTGACCTCCGAGCAGCAGATCATCACCAACGACGTTCGCGCCGGTGCCGTCAAGATCGTCTACCGCGGCCTCGAGACCGCAAGCTCGACGGCCAACGCCGGCGAGTACGTCGCCTCGCAGGTTGCCGCCCGCGCCGCGGGGCTGCAGAACCGCGAGTGGTACTACATCCTGCTCTGGTACCACGAGCAGGGCTCCGAGCAGAACCCCTACGTGACCGACAGCTACATGCAGGGTCTCGCGCAGCAGGTCCCCGGGCTCAGCCTGTCCTCCTGGGAGTCCGCGCGCTCCAGCCAGGCGCTGGCGAACGACGTGACCGCCGACACGCAGGCCGCGAACGCGGCCGGCTTCATCTACACACCGTCGATCACGATCACCGGCCCGAAGGGCTCGGCGCCGACGATCATCGGCGTCCACCCCTACTCGGCGATCCAGGCCGAGATCCAGAAGGTCAGCTGAGCAGCGAGCCGTAGAGCGCCTTCGTGCGCTCCGCGACCCGCCGCCACGACCACTCGCCGTCCGCGAGCGCGCGAGCGGCCGCGGACAAACGCTCGCGGGCGACACGATCGCCCAGCAACTCCACCAGCGCCGCGCGCAGCGCTGCCGGGTCGCCGGGCGCCACGAGCCGCGCGGCGCCGGCCGCGGCGACCTCCGGGAAACCACCGACGCCGCTCAGCACGAGCGGCGAGCCGAACGCGAGCGCCGTCGCGAGCACGCCCGACTGATCGATCTCCCGGTACGGCAGCACGACCAGATCTGCCCGGCGAAAGCAGGCGGCGAGCTCGCTGTCGCTGACGAAGCGTGGCAGCCAGCGAACGGAGCCCGCCGCCGCCGCGCGCAGCTCGCCGATGTCGAAGTGCGGACGCCCGACGAGCCAGAGCTCGGCGTCCGCGATGCCGCCGTTCCATGCCTCGATCAGCAGGTCGAGTCCCTTGTAGGGGCGCATCAGGCCGAAGCACAGCACCACCGGCGCCGCGGTCTGCGGCAGCCCGGCGGGCAGCGGTGCGGGCGGCTGGCGCGCGAGATGCTCGAACGCGCCGTGGGGGATCGTGTGGACCCGCGAGTCGGGCAACCCCAGCTCGCGTGTCAGGCGCTCGCGACCACGCTCGGAGTGAACGATCAGCGCGTCGAAGCGGCCGTAGAGGCGGTGGAGGCGCCGCTGCGCGGCGGACAGCGGGGGCGAGGGCAGGTCGTGAACGGTCAGCACCAGCGGGCGCCCGTGGGGGAGCAGTGGCCCATCGAGCTGCGGAACGGCCAGCCACTGGAAGTGGACGAGGTCGGCGGCCGCCGCGGCGGCGCGGTAGCGCAGCATGTCGGGGACGTGCTCGGCGAGCTTGATCGCGCGGCGCGTACGCGACGCCGGAGCGCCCCGCGCCGCCCGGTAGAACAGCTCGCGGCGCGCATACCCGTCCGGAGCGGGCGTCTCGCCGTAGCTAAAACGGCTGATGAACAGCTCGACGTCGACGCCCGCTCGGGCGAGCGCGGCGCACAGAGCGTGGTCGTACGGCGGGGTGTAGGCCGAGGGGTCGACGACATGCACCTGCATGGAGCCCGACAATACGCGGGTGGACGTCGAGATCTCCTTCTGCGTGGTCAACACGAACGGCCGCGAGCTGCTGATGCGCTGTCTCGACGCGGTGCGCGCGGAACGCGCGCAGCTCGCCGTCGGCAGCGAGGTGCTCGTGCTCGACAACGGCTCAGACGACGGCTCCGCCGCGGCGGTGCGGGCGCGCGGCGAGCAGATCCAGCTGATCGAGCTGGCCGAGCGGCGCGGCAAGGCGCTCAACGACAGCGAGCTGATGCGGCGCTCGCGCGGGCGCTACTGCCTGCTGCTGAACGAGGACTCGGAGCTCCTGCCGGGCGCCGCGGCGGCGCTGTGCGCAGCCTTGGCGGACGACCCGCGCGCGGCCTGCGCTGTGGCCGCGTTGCGCCGCCCCGACGGCGCCCCGCAGGCTTCGGCCTGGCGCTTTCCGAGCGTCGGTACGGCGCTCGCTGGTGCCCTGTTGCTGGGACGCCGCTGGAGCGTGCAGAGCACCGGCGCGGTCGTTCGCCGCGTCGACTGGGGACAGTCGGCGGCGCTCGCGGTGCGCCGCGACGCCGCCGAGCAGGTCGGCTGGATGGACCCTGAGTTCTTCGTCTACAGCGACGAGGTCGATTTCCAGAAGCGCCTCGCCGACGCCGGCTGGCACTCACTGTACGTGCCGGCCGCAGCCGCGATCCACCACGAACAGCTCTCGAGCGACACGCTGCCGGCGCGGCGGATCGTCGAGCTGGCGCGCGGCCGCGACCGCTACATGCGCAAGCACCATGGAGCGCTCGCGGCGGCGATCGTTCGCTGGTTGACGGCGTGGACGTACGGCCTGCGCGCGCTCGCCGCGCTCGTCGTTCCCGGCCACGACCCGCGGCGCTACCGCGCCGACGCGGTGGCGGCGCTGTGGCCCGCCCGTGGCAGCGGCCTGCGCGAGGCGGCGAGCGAGTACAACGCGGCGCGCCGGTCCCGCTGACGGCGAGGGTCGCGCGGCGGTGCGGTCGCGCGGCGGTGCGGCGGTGCGGCGGTGCGTTTGCCAGGGCCGCGAGGCCGCGCCGGCCGCGCGTTCAGGGCCCGCCGTACCGCGCGGCGCGCCGCGTTCAGGCCGAGCGGCCGCGCCGGTGCAGGATCCGCGCGGCAAACGCGCCGGCCGCGTCGAGTTCGGCCGCGCGGAAGAAACCGACCACGCGCAGCAGCGGCAGGATCGCGCACCATGCCAGCCCGCGCAGCAGGAAGCCCGCCGCGCCGTGCGTCGGCAGGAGCAGCTCACCCGCGACCGAGACACCGGCGAGCACCACCAGCAACCGGCCGAGGCGGTCCCATTCGAAGCCGACCTTGAACAGCGACTTCGTCAGGCCGTAGATGACGATCAGCATCGCCGCGTAGGCCAGGTCGAGCGCGATGCCGGCGCCGGCGATGCCGAGCCGCGGCACGAGTAGGAAAAGCCCGCCGATGTTGACCGCCAGCCCGGCCAGCGCGGCCGGCAGGTTGCGGCGCGTGCGGCGGGCGCGCCCGGAGATCACCACGAAGATCAGGTACAGACCGTAGAGCGCCCAGCCGAGCGCAAGCCACGGCAGCGCGGAGTGCGCACCGTAGTCGTGGTAGAGCAGCAGCCGCACGGCCCAGCGCCCGAGCAGCGCGACCCCCGCCACGACGACACCGGTCGCGAGGACGTAGTAGGTGGTGACCAGCGCGTACAGCCGTGCCGCGACGTCATCGTCGGTCACGGAGTAGGCCAGCGGCGGCCACGCGTACTGGAAGCCGCGGACAGCGACGAAGACGACTGTCGCGAGCTTCGCCGCGAGCGCGTACAGGCCGGCCGCGGCAACCGACTGCACACGCAGCAGATACCAGCGGTCGGCGACCTGCAACGCGTACACGCTCGCGTCGGCGGGCACGGTCGGCAGCCCGTAGGCGAGCATCGCACGCACCGGCAGCGACGGACCCCGCAGGCGCGTCCGCAGCGGACCGAGCAAGCGGCGGCGCTCGACCCACCACAGGCCGAGCAGTTCCAGCGCGGACGCCGCGTAGTTGCCCGCGAGCAGCCCGCGCGCGCCGTCGTGGCGGACCACCACCAGATAGACCATCAGGATGATCGACATCACGACGTTGGCAACCGACGCCCGCATGTAGGTCCCGGTCCGCTCGTCGGCGCGCAGCAGCGCCTCGGCGATCTCCAGATTCGTGAATGCCCACACGCCGAGCATCGCGAAGTCGATCAGCTCCGGGTTGTTCACGCCCAGCAACGCTCGCGACAGTGCGCCGGCGAAGATCAGGCCGCCGACCGCGAGGACCGTGGTCGTCGCGAACACGAACGCCACCGCCCCGGCGGCGATCCGGTCGCGGCGGACCGTGTCCGTGTCGTCGTAGTAGAAGCGGATGAAGGCCTCGCCGACACCGAGCCGCAGCACGATCGAGAGGAAGATCACCGCGACCATCAGCGTCTCGACGTAGCCGTAGCCGACCTTGCTCACGTAGCGCGTGTAGAGCGGCAGTGTGAACAGCGCGACGCCCTTCGAGAGGATGTCGCTCGCCTGGTAGGCGGCGCCGGCCCGCAGCAGCCGCTTCAGGTACCCGAGCACGTCACTCGCGTGCCAGCACGCACCCGACCGCCAGGAGCGTCCAGGTGATCGGATCCTCGAGGAAGTCCGCGTAGGCCCACGTGTGCACGACGAGCGCGACGAACGCGGCCAGGAGCGCGACCCGCACCGGCGCCCGCCGCAGCCCCCCGCGCGCCAGCGTCAGCAGCGCGGCGGCCAGCAGCGCGAGGTAGGCGATCAGCCCGACCGCGCCCTGCTCGGCGGCGATCGTGACCGGCGTCGTGTGTGAATCGGAGGTGACGCCGGACGGGCCGGGCGAACCGCAAACGTGGTTGGCCATTCCCGGCATGTGGCTCAGGTACTCGCATGAGAAGGACGCGGAGCCGAAGCCGGCGAACGGGCGGTCGGCGAACAGGTCCACCCCCTCCTTGACGAGCGAGGCGCGCCCGCTGGTCGCGTTGTTCGCCGACGCGGTGTCGCTGAGGCTCAGGTGAAGGCGGCCCGCGGCAGCGATCGCGACGACGACCGCGACCGCCACCACGATCGTCGCGGCAGCGGCGGTCGCGCGCGGCGAGAAGCGCGCCGCCGCGATCACGGCGAGGCCGGCGAGCAGCGCGACGATGCTCGACTGCGAGACCGAGCCGAGCAGCCCCAGCCAGAGCAGAGCCAGCACGGCCGTGGCGAGCGCGACCCTTCGCCGACTGCTCTCCCACATCATCGCGGCGGCGACCAGCACCATCGTCAGGGCCAGGAAGCGACCGTAGATGTTCGGGTCGTAGAACAGCGAGTTGACGCGGAAGAAACGCTGGTTGTTGTTCAGCGCGGCGTGAAACAGCAGGCGCCGGTCCGCGTACTCGACGGCCGCGACGGCGACGAAGACGAGCGCGAGGGCGACGACCGTGCGGGCGCAACGCTCGATCAGCGCGCGATCCCAGCGCACGCGCGCGAGCAGCACGAACAGCAGCGCGAAGGGCACGTAGAAGAAGCAGATCTCCTCGGCGGCCTTGCTCGGGTCGGGCGTGTACAGCGCCCCGATCGCGTAGATCACGACGAAGACCGCGAGCGCGCGCTCGAGCAGGCCGCTCCGCTGCACCGGCAACTCGGAGGCGGAGGCGCCGCCCTCCGCGACCGCCTCCGCGGCGGCCGGCGCGTCCCACACCACCAGCGCCAGCGCGCCGGCGGCGATCACGACGTAGAGGACGAGCAGCACGCCCCCCGTTCCGCCCGACAGCAGCGAGAAGCGAAACGGCAGCGCGATCACCGCGCACAGCGCGAGCAGCCGCGGGCGCGTGCGGAACAACGCCGCCAGCGCTGCGATCGCGATCAGCCCGACGACGATCCCGGCGACCGCGAGCAGCGCGTGGTGGCGCAGATGCAGCACCTGCGTCGAGTGCCACAGCGCGCCGGCCAGGAGCAGCGGCGAGAGCACGAGTGCGCCGGCGACGGCGGCGCGGCGGATGCGTCCGGTCGAGCAGAGCGCCTCGGCCGCGAACAGGGCATCGACGAGCAGACCCGCCCTCAACAGCCCGTGACCGAGCGTGGTGGCCGCGACGATCACGCGGGCGGGCCCTTCACGACGAGTTGGAAGCCCGGCACGATCACGGTGCGGCCGGCCCCCTCGAGGCGCACCTCAACGAGGTAACGGCCCGGCGCGGCCGGGGCGCCGGTGCTCGTCGTCCCGTTCCAGATCAGCTCGAACTTCTTGTACTCGCGCACACGGAGGTGGCTCGCGACCACCTTGACCAGCGCCTGCGAACTGCCGTTCAGCACCGAGACGTCCACGACGTCGCCGATCGACAGCTTGAGGTGGAAGTGCGCCTCGGTCACGCCAGGCCCGCCGGGGCGGAAGGTGGTGACGCCACCGTGGCCGTTCACCAGCGGCGCCTCGCGCTTGAGCGCCTGGGCGATGAAGAGCGCCGCGACGCTGGCCGCGACGAGCGCCGCCAGGGCAGCGCGGGCGAGCGTCGCGGCGCGCGGCGCGCGCGGGCGCGCCCCCGCCGGCGCGCGAATCACCGCCGTAGGTAGTCGCTGCCGAGGGTGGCGATCACGTTCGGTGGCGTGGCGGAGAGCGCTTCCGCCACCGCCAGGGTCCGCGCGTCGACGGGGCCCACCCGCGTGGGCGTCGTACCGAGATCCTTGGCCACCAGCTGCGCCGCGGCGCGGTTGCCGGGGGTGTAGCCGACGAGGGTCACGTGGTGCCCGTGCGAGAGCGCGTTCGCGATACCGTCCTGCAGGAAGCCGTCCGCCTTGAGCTTAACGGCGACCTGGCCGGCGAGCCCCGCGACGGGGGTGCCGTTGAGCACCGCGACGTTGACCTTGGACGGGCTGAGCCCGGTGGTCTTGCTCGGCGCGAACACCCGCGTCGCGATGAAGATCAGCACGAGGACGATCACGACCGCCGCTGCGGCCAGTCGCAGCAGCGAACCGGGCGAGTGATGCCCGAAATCGTCGTCGTCGTCGCCGCCGGGCGGCGGGCGGTCCTGGCCGCGTCGACGCGTCGTTGCGGCCGCCCCCGCCGCGAGAAGCGTTTCGCCGGCGTCCTCGGCGCCGACGCCGGCGGCTACCCCAACCGCGGTGGAACCCGCCGCGACGGGCGCCGGCGGAAACCGCGGGCGTGCCCCGGCCGGTGTGGACGGGACGAGCACGGGCGGCTCGTCGCCGGCGTCTTCCGCCGAAGCCTCGGGTTCGTCGGCGCTCCCGACCGGCGGCGGTGCAGCCGGCGACGACGCGTCATCGAGCGGGTCGGGCGCGAGGCGCTCGGCCCAGATCTCGACCGCCGCGTCGGTCGCGAACGGCGCCGCGGCATCATCGGTTCGCGTTTCGAACGGCGCGACCGCGCCCGGCGCCGGCGGTGCGAACCGCGCGAAGCCAGCTTCGGGGTCGAGCGTTGCAACGGCGCCGCCGCTGCCCGGCTCGACGTCGTCGACGACCGCGTTCTCCGTGGTGTCCGGAGCCAGACCGCCGGATCCGCTCTCTGCTCCCGGCGCCGCGCCGAGCGCCTGGGCGGCGCCGACCGGCTCGGCGGTCGCGGCCGGGCGGGCGCTCAGCGGGACCGCGGCGCCGGCTGCGGGAGCGTCTCCCTCCGCCGGCGGCTCTCCCTCCGCCGGCGGCTTCGCGGCGGCGTCGGCTTCGTGCGGCGCGTCCTCGCCAGAGCCCCCGCCGGCGGCTCCGGGCATCGGCGCAGCCGTCCCGGCGTCCGCGGCCACATCCTGATCCGCGCCTTCGGCGGCGGCCTGCCCCGCGGCGGACGCCGCGGCCATCGCGCCGGCGACGGTGGCGGCGGATACCGCGCCGGACGCCGGTTTCGCGCCGGCGTCGGCGTCCGTGGGCGCGGCCGTGGCCGCGACTCCCACGGCACCTCCGGGGCCAACCGCCACCCGGCGCACGCCCGGCACGGCGACGGTGGCTGCGGTCGCCGCGCCCGCCTCCGGAGCGGCCGCCACGGGCGCCGCGACCGGGGTGGCGGCCACGGCGCGTTCCGCCGGCGCGGGCCCGGGCCGCGGCATCAGCGGCCGCGCGGGCGCTGCGCGCAGCCTGTTCTCCTGCTCGTCGAGCCAATCGGACAGGCGCCTGATCTCGCGCGCCTGCGCGAAGTAGAGCAGCACCAGCAGGGCGAGGCCGATGATCGCCGCGAAGCCGGCGTAGGCGCCGATCGACTTGACGTCCGACTGCAGCGAGAAGGCGAGGACGATCACGGGCGGCAGTCTATGAGGACTCGATGACGACCGGTGCGTTCACGCGCAGCTCGGTGAGCTGCGTGACCTTCTCGGCGAGCCCGGCCGCATCGGCCTCGAGCACCAGCAGCGAGATCTCGTCGAAGATCGCCTCGACCCGTTCGGTGTCCATCGGCTCGCGCTGCGCGAGCCAGATCTTCTCGGCCGCCGTCGGCTGGGCCTGCTCGTAGGGGTTGAAGAGCTCCTCCTCGAGCTTCTCGCCGGGGCGGCGTCCGATGATCTCGATCGCGATGTCGACGCCGGGCCGAAGCCCCGAGAGCTGGATCATCTTCGTCGCCAGATCGAGGATCGACACCGGCTCCCCCATGTCGAGCACGAAGACCTCCCCCCCGGTGCCGAGCGAGCCGGCGCGGATCACGAGCGCGACGGCCTCGGGGATCGTCATGAAGTACCGCGTCATCGCCCTGTCGGTGACGGTGACCGGGCCGCCGGCCTCGATCTGGCGGCGGAAGATCGGCACGACGCTGCCCGAGGAACCCAGCACGTTCCCGAAGCGCACGGTCATGTAGCGCGTCGTGGGAAAGCGCCGTTGGGCCGCGTCGACCGCGCACTCCGCGAGCGCCTTCGAGGCGCCCATCACGGTCGCCGGCATCACCGCCTTGTCGGTCGAGACCAGCACGAACAGCTCGAGCCCGAGCTGGCCGGCGACGGTGGCGACGACGCGGGTACCGATCGCGTTGTTGCGGATCGCCTCCACCTGGTTGCGTTCCATCAGCCCGACGTGCTTGTAGGCCGCCGCATGGAAGACGACCGCGGGCATCTCTTCGCTGAGCACCTCGCGCATCCGCTCCTCTTCCTTGCAGTCGGCCAACACCGGCGCGAGCGCGCCCGGCGGCGCGTGCAGATCCTCCTCGAGCTCCCTCAGGATGTGGAACATGTTGTCCTCGGCGTGGTCGAGCAGGACCAGCCGGCGCGGACCGGCGCGCCAGATCTGGCGGCAGAGCTCCGAGCCGATCGAGCCGCCGGCGCCGGTCACCAGCACGACCGCCCCCTTTAGGTAGCTGCCGACCAGCGCGAGGTCGATTCGCACGGTCTCGCGGCCGAGCACGTCCTCGACCTGCACGTCGCGCACCTGGCGCGCGATGTCGACCGAGCCGGAGAGCAGCTCGAACACGGTGGGCAGCGTGCGCACCGGGATCGCGCGCTCGCGGCAGGCGGTCACGACCAGCATCCGCAGCTCGCCCGGCGCGGACGGAATCGCGATGATCACCTCGTCGGGTTGCGCATCGTCGAGGATCTGCGCCAGCTGGCGCGTGGTGCCGCGCACTCGCACGCCCTCGAAGCGCAGGCGCTGCTTGAGCGGGTCGTCGTCGACGAAGCCGACCGGGTGCAGGCCGAGGTCGGCGTTGCGGGCGAGCTCCTGGCAGACCAGGCGACCGCCCTGGCCGGCGCCGACGATCAAGACGGTCCGCCGGGCCTCGCCTCCGGTGCGAAAGCCGGGCAGGCGGCGGTCGTTGACGGCGCGCGCCAGCACCCGCGCGCCGGTTAGGAAGACCAGCGAAAGCAGGAAGAAGAAGACGATGACGCTGGCCGGCAGGCCCACGTTCACGCTCGTGTACACGTGATGCACGACGCCGCCACGAATGAACGCCCTGATCGCCACCTGCCACGGCACCGGATGCGCGAGCGCGACGACGCTGACCAGCAGGACCGTGGCGATCACCAGCGAGCGCAGCAGCAGTTCGATGTCACGCTGGCCGACGTAGCGCCAGCGCCGCTGGTACACGCGCGACAGCGCCAGGATCGCGACCGTGCCCACGACCACCCACGGCCAGGTGGTCGCCAGCAGCCGCTGGTAGCGCAGCGGCATCCGGCTCTGGTCCTCGAAGCGCAGCCAGAACGCCAGGTAGTACGCGAGCGCGACCAGCCCCGCGTCGACCACGAGTTGCGGCAGGGAGTGGCGATGCAGCGGGAAGGCCGCCGAGCGAAGCCGTCGGCGCATTACCGCGATTGTAGGGCCTGGGGAGGCATCTGAACGCGCCCCGCACGCGCCTCGCCCGACCCGCCGGGCGCGCGCCGGCGGCTTTCTACGCGGCCGGCTGCTTGCCCGCGCCCGCGGCGCCGAGCAGCAGCCCGACGAGCAGCGCGGGATCGCGACGCACCCGCTCGCTCGCCGCCGGCTCGCGCTTGCGCAGCACGACCTGCTCGGGGCGCTCCAGGCGCCCCATTCGCCGCTCCGCGATCAGACGCTCGTCGACCGCGCCGAGCCTCCCCTCGAAGGTCGTCCAGACCGGCGTCCCGAGCGCCACCGCCTCGCGGTTCATCGTCCCGCCGGCGCTGATCACCAGGTCCGCGTAGGCGATCAGCGACTGCGCGTCGATCGCGTGTGCGGGCACGATGAAGCCGCCGGCGGCCAGCAGCTCCTCGCGCTGCGCCTCGATCCGCGGCAGCACCACGCTCTGCGCGCCCTGCACGCGCGCCAGCACGGCGGCGAACAGCTCGTTCTCGAAGCGGTGGTAGAGCGAGACCGAGGGCGGCGTGCGAACGACGACGATCGGCTCGCGCGGGTCGAGACCCAGCTCCCCGAGCACGGCGGGGTCGGGCTCGAAGTCGGCCAGGTAGTACTCCTCCTTCAGTCCTGGATAGGCGCGCACCTTGCCGGCCGCGCCGTAGCGGTCCAGGCGCCCGGGCGGGATCGCGTCCGGCACGACCACGGCGCGCGCGAGCCGGCAGTTGACGTTGTGCTGCAGCGTCGCCCACTCGTAGTCGAACATCGTCGCCGATGGGATGCGCAGCGCCGCCGCGGCGAGCGTCACGTCGTTGGAGCCGTGCCCGAGCGCCAGCTCGAAACCGCGTCCGCGCGCCCAGCGCGCCAGCGCGAGCGAGCGCGAGCCCAGACCGCGGGCCTTCGCTGCGAGACCCGCGCCGCGGTGGTGCCCGATCACCGTCGGCTCGAGCCCCAGCCGCCGCGAGAGCTCGACGGTCTGCGCGAAGTCGCGCGCGGTCACGGAAACCGTGTGCCCGCCGGCGCGCAGGCGCTCGACGATCGGGCGCATGACGAGCGGGTGCGGGCTGTTGGTGAGGTCTACCCAGACTCGCATCGCCTTGCGCAACGGTACCCTTCGGCGGCCGTGTATGAGCTTGCGTCCGTCACCAGCGCCCTGGTCAACGTCGCCACGACGATCATCAACGACCTCGGCTACCCGGGCATCTTCGTGCTGCTGGTCGCCGGTTCGGCGGGCATTCCGGTGTCGTCGGAGGCGGTCATGCTGTTCGCCGGTTTCGACGTCTACAAGGGCCACTTCACGCTGATCGCGATCATCCTCGTCGGCATCCTGGGCGACATGGTCGGCGCGACGCTGGCCTACGCGATCGGCTACTTCGGGCGCATCGAGCTGATCCAGCGCCACGGCGCGAAGGTCCACATCACGCCCGAACGCCTCGAGCGCGCCGAGCGCTGGTTCGACCGCCACGGCACGAAGGCGATCCCGATCTGCCGCATCCTGCCGCTGGTGCGCGCCTACATGTCCTTCCCGGCCGGCGTAGCCGAGGTGCCCTACCTGCGGTTTCTCGCGCTGAGCGCACTCGGCGGCGTTCCCTGGATCGCCTTCTGGGGCATCCTCGGCCGCGCGATCGGCTCGCACTACCACAGCGTGCAGAGCAACCTCCACTACGTCGACATCGCGGCGCTCGTGCTGATCGTCGCGGCGATCGCCTACCTCCTGATCCGCCGCCGCAGGAGGAAACTCGCCGCCGCCTGAGCCTCCGCCGGCGTCGGTGCCGCGCATCACCGCGCGCCAGGCGCTGGCGCTCGGGCTCGTCCACGGCCCCGCCGAGCTCGTGCCGGTCTCCTCCTCGGGTCACACGACGCTGCTGGCCTGGCAGCGCCATTGGAACTTCGCCGCGCTCGATCCCGCGGCCCGCAAGCGCTTCGAGGTCGCGCTGCACGCCGGCACCACCGCGGCGCTGCTGCTCGCCGGCCGCCGCGAGCTCGCCGCCACGCTGCGACGCCGCACGCCCGGGGCCAGTCCGGTTGCCGTCGTGGCGCTGGCCTGCGTCCCCGCCGCGCTCGCCGGCGCACTGCTGCAGGGCCCGATCGAACGGCGGCTCGGCACGCCCGGATCGATCGCGGCGGCGCTCGCCGGCGGCGGCGTCGCGATGGCCGCCGCCGATCGTCGCGGCGCTCGCGGCCGCGTCCGCGCGGATGCGGGTCTCGCCGACGCCGCCGCGCTCGGCGCCGCCCAGGCGATCGCGCTCGTCCCCGGCGTCTCACGCAGCGGCGCCACTCGTGCCGCGGCCCGCTGGCGCGGCTTCTCGCCGGTCGAGGCGGACGCGCTCTCGGCCGCGGTCGGCCTGCCGGTGACGCTCGGCGCGCTCGCGCTGAAGGGCCACGAGGCGGCGCGCCACGGCGATCGCTCCGAATGGGGCGCGCTCGGGGTGGGCGCGCTCGGCGCCTTCGCGTCCACGCTGGCCGCCACCCGCGCGATGGCGCGGCTCGGGCGCGGGCGCTCGCTGGCTCCTTACGCCGCCTATCGCGTCGTGCTCGCCACGGCGGTGGTCCGCCGCCTGCGCCAGAATGGGGCCGATGATCGACGCCTACGCCGCCGCCGGCGTTGACACCGCCGTCGCCGACCGCGGCGTGCGCGCGCTGGTCGACGTCCTGCGCACGATCGACACCGGCCGCCCCTCGCGCATCGCGCTCGCCGCCGGTCATTACGCCGCGGTGCTGGAGATCGCTCCCGGCCTCGGCCTCGCGCTCTGCACCGACGGCGTCGGCTCGAAGCTGATGCTCGCGACCGCGCTGCGCCGGCTCGACACGATCGGGATCGACTGCGTCGCGATGAACGTCAACGACCTCGTCTGCGTCGGCGCCGAACCCGTCGCGATGCTGGACTACATCGCCGTCGAGCGCGTGGACGCCGCGGCGCTCGAGCAGATCGCGCTCGGCCTCAAGCGCGGTGCGGAGCTCGCCGGCGTCGAGATCCCGGGCGGCGAGCTGGCGGTGCTGCCGGAGCTCCTCCGCGGGCACCCCAGCCCCCACGGCTTCGAGCTCTCCGGCTCGGCGGTCGGCACCGTGGCGCTCGAGCGCCTCGTCACCGGCGAGCTCTGCGCCCCGGGTGACGCGCTGATCGGCCTGCCCTCGAGCGGCCTGCACTCCAACGGCTACACGCTCGCCCGCTCGCTCGCCGACGGCCGCCTCGACGAGCGCCCGCCCGCGCTCGACGGCGCCACGCTCGGCGAGGCCCTGCTCGCCCCGACCGTGATCTACGTGCGTGCCGCGCTCGCCCTGCTGCGCAGCCCGATCCCGGTCCACGGTCTCGCGCACATCACCGGCGACGGTGTGCTGAACCTCAAGCGGCTCCATCCCGGGGCGGGGTTCGAGATCGATGCGCCGCTGCCGGTGCCGGGCGTCTGCGAGTGGCTGTGCGAGGCCGGCGCGATCGACACCGCGCACGCCTACCAGGTGTTCAACATGGGCTGCGGCTTCGTCGCCGTCGTGCCGGGCGACCAGGCGCCGGCGGCGGTCGAGCTGCTCTCCGAGCACCACCCGGGCACGCGCGTGATCGGCCGCGTCACGGCGAGCGCCGGAGCGGTGACCCTGCCGGGCCTGGGGATCTCTTTTTAGGGGGCCGCTCCGCGGCCGGGGGGTTCAGCAACCGTCGCGGCGGCGGCGCCGCGGGGCGGGTCAGCGGCCTCGCGGGGCACGAACGCGGTGATCCGTTGCGCCGGGGCGCACAATACGCGCGATGGGCACCGCGCCGCAGACGATCGTGGGTGGCCGCTACCGGCTCGAGCGCCAGATCGGCGCGGGCGCGACGGCGCGCGTGTGGCTCGCGTTCGACTCGGTGCTCGAACGCCGGGTCGCGATCAAGATGCTGGCCGGTCAGGTCGGCGGCGACAGCGCCCACATCGAGCGCTTCCGCCGCGAGGCGCGGGCGGTGGCGAAGCTTCAGCATCCCCACATCGTCGCCGTGCTCGACTCCGGCGAGCACGACGGGATGCCGTTCATCGTGCTCGAGTATGTCGAGGGCGAGACGCTCAAGGAACGCATCCGCCGGGTCGGCCGGCTGACGATCACGGAGGCGGTGGCGTTCGCGATCGAGGTTGCGCGCGCCCTCGACGCGGCCCACGCGCGCGGGATCGTGCACCGTGACGTCAAGCCGCAGAACATCCTGCTCGATCCCGAGGCGGGCGCCAAGATCACCGACTTCGGCATCGCGCGCAGCGGCAACGAGGAGAGCCTGACGGTCGGCGGGCGGGTGCTCGGCACGACCGACTACGTCTCCCCCGAGCAGGCGCTCGGCCACGCGGTGACCGGCCAGTCCGACCTCTACTCGCTCGGCGTCGTGCTCTACGAGTCGCTGACCGGGGCGCCGCCGTTCAGCGCCCCGAACGCCGTCGCGGTCGCCACGATGCACGTGCGCGACGAGCTGCCGGACCTGCAGCAGCGACGGCCGCAGGTCTCGGCCGCACTCGCCGCGGTCGTCGACCGGGCCACCGCGAAGCATCTCGCCCGTCGCTACACGGACGCGAAGGAACTGATCGCCGACCTCGAGGAGGTGCTGGCGCTCGAGGCCGTGCGGACCGGGAGCGCGCCCGGGCGGGAGGCCACGATCGTGCTCCGCAGCCTCCCGGCGGGGACGGGCCGCCGCCTGCCGATCCGGTTCAGACATCCGGCGGTGCTCACCGGCGTGGCCGTGCTGGCGGTCGCGGCGATGGGCGCCGTCGCCTGGCTGCTGCTCTCCCGCACGCACGCCGGCACGCCGACGCCCGCGGGTCTGCCCAACACCCGCGGCGAGCAGCCGGTGCATCTCGCGCAGACCGCCGCGGTTTCCTACAACCCGTTCGGAACGGGCCCCGAGGACCCGGGCACCGTCGGCTACGCGATCGACGGGAACATCGCGACCGCCTGGCGCACGTCGACCTACGACACCGGCACGCTGCTCGAGTCGGGTGTCGGCTTCTACGTCAGCGCCGCGCCGGGCGCCGCGGTCAACCAGGTGGTCCTCGACACTACGACACCCGGCTTCCACGTGCAGATCTGGGGGGGCAACTACGTCCCGGCCTACACCCCGAACGCCGCGCCGCAGCCGGGCGTCACGCCCAGCCAGCTCGGCTGGACCCTGCTCGGTCACGCGCTCGCGGCCACGACGAGCACGACGATCCGGCTCGACCGTGTGCAGGAGCGCCAGTTCTATCTGCTCTGGATCACCGACCTCGGCCCCGACCCGCAGCACACGCCAAGGTCCGTCGCGATCTCCGAGTTCACGCTGTTCCAGCGCGGCGGCTGACCCCGCGACCAACGGCGCCGGCGCTCAGGAGAGGTAGCGACGTTCGCGCGCGTGGCGCTCGATCGCGATCTCGCAGAGCTCCTCGATCAGCCGTGGGTAGGCGAGCCCGCCGGCCTCCCACAGCTTGGCGTACACGCTGGTCGCGGTGAAGCCCGGCATCGTGTTCAGCTCGTTCAGCAGCACCCGGTCGCCCTCGACGAAGAAGTCCGCGCGCGCGAGGCCGCTGCAGTCCGCCCTGCGGAACGCCTCGGTCGCGATGCGCGCCACCTCAGCCGTGGCCGCCGCGCCGATCGGGGCGGGCACCACGAGCGTCATGCCTCCCTCGTCGTACTTCGCGCCGTAGTCGTAGAACTCGGACGCCAGCACGATCTGGCCGGGCGGCGAGACCCGGGGCTCCAGGTCTCCGAGCACCGAGCATTCCACCTCCAGGCCGCTCGAGGCGGCCTCGACGATCGCCAGCGGGTCGTGCGCGAAGGCGGCCTCCAGCGCCGGCCCGAGCCCGCCGGCGCCGCTCACCTTGGTGATGCCGACCGACGACCCGAGGTGCGCCGGCTTGACGAAGACCGGCAGGCCGAGTGGCGCGAGCTCGGCTAGCACCTCGTCGTGGCGCGCGCGCCAGCGCGCGTGGTGGACGCCGCGGTGGTCGACCTGCGGCAGCCCGGCCGCGCCCATCAGCGCCTTGAAGCGGACCTTGTCCATGCACAGCGCCGAGGAGGCGACGCCGCTGCCGACGTAGGGAACGTCGAGGCATTCGAGCAGCCCCTGCACGACGCCGTCCTCGCCGTAGGGGCCGTGCAGCGCCGGGAACACCACGTCGACGCCGAGCAGGCCGGCGGCGGGTGTCAGCGAAAGCTCGCGCCCGTCGAGGCGCCAGCGGCCCTCGCGGTCGATTTCGATCGCGACGACCTCGTGGCCGCCTTCGCGGAGGCCTTCGCTCACCGCCGCCGCCGAGGCGAGCGACACGGGGTGCTCGGACGAGCGGCCACCGGCGAGGACGCCGACCCGCATCAGGGCGCGCCGAGCCCGCTGGCCCCGGTCGGCCCGGTCGGGCCCGTCGGCGTGGCCGAGACGTAGTTCTCCACCCTGATGATCACGGCCGTCGCGGGCGCCACCGAGGTGCCCGGCGACGGGGACTGCGACAGGACCTCGTTGTTGTACTGCGGGTTCGTGGTCTTCTGTTCGATCACGACCGTCGGCGTCAGCCCGAGCTTGCCGAGCAGCTCCCCGGCCATCGCCTCGGTGTCGCCGCGCAGGTAGGGCACGCTGACGTTCGGCGGTGCCTGCGCGATCGTCAGCGTCACGGTCGAGCCCTGCGGCGCGGTGCCCGTGGCGGGCTTCTGCGCGAGCACCGTCCCAGCCGGCGAGGAGGAGACCATCCGGATCGGCGTGCCAACGACGAACTTGTCCTGTTGCAGCAGCAGCTTGGCGTCGGCGAAGCTCTCGTCCACCACGTTCGGCACCGCGACCGGCGGCGGCCCGCTCGAGATCGTCACGACGACGAACGACCCGCGCGGCCCGGTCGCCCCGCCGATCGGCGACGTCGAGATCACGTTGTTCTTGGCGACCGTGAGCGACGGCTGCTTGACCGGCGTGACCTTGAAGCCGGCCGCCTGGAGCTGTTGGCGCGCCGCGTTCACGTCGAGGTTGACGACGCTGGGGACCTGGCGGCTCGGGGGCACCGCGGGGCCGGTCGAGACGGTCAGGGTGACGACCGAGCCCTTGGCGTCGTGCGTGCCGGCGGCCGGGGTCTGGGATGTGACCGTGCCCGTACCGTGCTTCGACGGCGTGAACCGATACGCCGGGACCAACCCCACCCCCTCCAGCACGGCCTGCGCGCTCCCCCTCGACTCGCCGACGAGGTAGGGCACGTTGACCTTCGCCGCCGCCGGCGTCTTGTGCACCAGCTCGTAGATCAGCACGCCGATCACCGCTGCCGCGACGAGGCCCCCCAGCAGCGCCCACGGCCAGACCGAGCTGCGCCGCGCGCCGGGCGGCAGAGCCATCCCGCCGGGCGGGATGATGCCCGTCGTGTTCGGGTCCCAGTAGGCGGGCGTCGTCCCGTACACCCCGGTCCCCGGGCCGAGCGGGCCGATCGCCTGCGTCGTGTACGTCGCCGGATGCTGGGGGTAGACGGTGGTCGGCGTGAGGACCGGGGCGAGCGGCGCGAGCGCCGCGGTGTGCGAGCCGTCGTCGCGACGCAGCCGCTCGCGCTCGTTCTCGAGCGCGGCCAGAAACTCGTCGGCGTCGGCGAACCGCCGTTCCGGGCTCTTCTCGAGCGCGCGCATCACGATCGCGTCGAGGTTCGGCGAGATCGTTCGCACGAAGGAGCTGGGCGGCCGCGGCGGCTCCGACAGGTGGCGCAGCGCGATCGCGACGACCGAGTCGCCCTCGAACGGGACCGTCCCGGTCAGCAGCTCGTAGAGCATGATCCCGACCGCGTAGAGGTCGCTGCGCGGGCTCACCGCGTGACCCTGCGCCTGCTCCGGCGAGAGGTAGCGGGCGGTCCCCATGATCGAACCGGTCTGGGTGATCTCCGAAGCGCCGGCACGGGCGATGCCGAAATCGGTCACCTTGACGCGGCCCTCGTCGTCGATGATCACGTTGTGGGGCTTGAGGTCGCGGTGCACGACGCCGCGGCGATGGGCGAAGCGCGCAGCCCGCAGCACCTGTTCGGTGATCTCGATCGCGCGCTCCGGCGTCAGCGGCGCCTCCTCGCGCACGATCGAGTCCAGCGAGCGCCCGTCGAGGTACTCCATCGCGATGTAGTAGGTGCCGCCCCATTCGCCGCGGTCGTAGACGCTGACGATGTTGGCGTGCGAGAGCGAGGCGGCGCTCGACGCCTCGCGGCGAAAGCGCTCGACGAACTCCTCGTCCTGGGCGAAGCGCTCGTGCAGCAGCTTGACCGCGACGCGCCGGCCGAGCTGAGCGTCCTCGGCGCAGTAGACCTCGGCCATGCCGCCGGAGCCGACCCGCGAGATCACGCGGTAGCGCCCGTCGATCAGCGTCCCCGCGGCGATCTGGAGTGTCATCCGCCGCTCCCGATCCCGAGCGCCTCGAGCACCTGCTTGGCGATCGGCGCCGCGATTGTGCCACCGAAGCCGTCCTGGTGCTCGAGCGTCACCGCGATTGCGATCTTCGGGTTGGTCACCGGCGCGTAGGCGATGAACCAGACCTGGCTGAGCGCGCAGGCGGGGACCGCCGGGTTCGTGCAGTCCTGCGCGGTGCCGGTCTTGCCGGCGACCGTCACGCCCGCGAGCGCGGCCGCGGTGCCGGTGCCGTCGTTGACCACGTTCTCCATCATCAGCCCGACCTGCTGAGCCGTGGAGGGCTTCATCACGGTGCTGTAGAGGCTGGGGGCGATCGTCTGCACAGTCTGACCGTCGGGGTTGACGATCGCCTGCGTGAGGTGGGGCACCATCAGGCGCCCGCCGTTGGCGACCGCGGCGGCGACCATCGCCATCTGCAGCGGCGTGACCTCGAGGCCGCCCTCGCCGATCCCCACGCGGCCGACGTCGGCGCCGCTGGTCAGCGGCAGGTAGCCCGCCCGGCCGGGGTAGACGACGCCGCTTTCGGCGAGCTCGTCGGCCGGCAGGTCGATCGGCAGCTTGCTGTAGAAGCCGAGCCGGTCCATGTAGGTCTGGAGCGTCGGCGCGCCGACGCGCAGCGCCACCTGCGCGTAGACGGTGTTGATCGAGTTCGTCAGCGCATCGCTCAGCGTGACGTTGCCGTAGCTGGTTCCGCCGTCGTTGGCCAGCGGCTGGCCGGAGACGGTGATCGGCGAGTTGCCGTTGATGATCGACTGGGGCGTGTACTTCCCGGTGTCGATCGCCGCGATCGCGGTGACGACCTTGAAGCTCGAACCGGGGGCGTAGCCGGCCGCGGTCACGCGGTTGAACAGCGGCGCCGTCGTCTTGTCGGCCTGCAGGGCGGCAAACGCGCTGTGGCTCCTGACAGCGTTCGGGTCATACGTCGGGCTGTCGGCGAACACCCTGATCGCGCCGGTGCTCGGCACGATCGCGACGACCGCGCCGGGGCGGCCGGCCAGCCCGGCGTAGGCGACCTGCTGGGCGTGCGCGTCGAGCGTCGTGACGACCTCGTCGCCGCTCGTGCGCTTGCCCTCGAGCTGGTCGGTGATCGAGCTCTGCTGCGGCGGCGAGCCGGCCAGCACGCCGTTGCGGTAGGCCTCCAGGCCGGCGCAGCAGTTGTAGGGGTTGTAGTAGCCGATCGGCGCCGCGAACAGCTGCCCGAACGGATACTCGCGCTCGTAGATGCCATCAGGCTCGCGCACGGAGTCGGCGAGCACCGTGGTCCCGTCGTCGGCGACGATCTCGCCGCGCTGGACGTACTGCTGCTCGAGCCCCGGGAGCTTGTTGTCGGCGTTCGCCTTGAGCGCGCTCGCGTCGAAGATCGTCCAGCGCGAGGTGAACGCGACGAGCAGCGCGAACATCACCAGCACGACCAGGAACAGGCGGGAGATCGGTCTGTTCACTGGCCGGCGATCCGATCGAGCTCGAGCTGGCTGACGAGGCTCGTCGCCGAGCTCTGCGAGCGCAGCTCGTTGTTGAACAGGCGCCCTCGCTCCAGCGGGCTGAGCTCGGCGGCGGTCACTCCCGAGACGAAGAACTGCGTGTAGAGCCGCACGCCACCCGGCAGTGTGTAGGGCACCCCGTTGTAGATCGTGACCTGCCCGTAGGAGTCGGTGCCGATGAAGTACACGGCCTGCGTCGCGAGCACCGCGGCGAGCGCGAGCACGCCGACGACAGCGAGCACGACCGCGCCGAGCGTGGCCCGCCGCCGCAGGCGCGAGCGACCGCGCCGCGCGGGCGCGCGCGGCATGCGCGGCGCGCGCCGGTGGATCCGCGAGAAGGGGGTGGGCTCGGGCGCCGCGCGCCGCGCCGGCCCCGTGGCGCTCACGACCGCCTCCGCCGCCGGCGGCTGCTCGAGATCCGCTCCCGCACTCGCGACGCCCGCCGCCGACGCCGGCTCCGCAGCGTCCTCGGCGGCGCTCATCGTGGCCTGCGCCTCCTGCACGCCGGTCGCCTCCTCGGCGCCCGCGACGTCCTCGACCCTGAACAGCACGACCGTCACGTTGTCGCGCCCGCCCGCGTCGAGCGCGGCGGCGACGAGACGCTCCGCCGCGGCGGTGATGTCGGGGGCCTCGCGCATGATCTCGGCGACCGTCGTCTCCGGCACCATCGAGGTCAGCCCGTCGCTGCAGATCAGGTAGATGTCGCCATCCTCGGCGGTGCGCGTGAAGGTGTCCACCTCGACGTCGCTCTCGGGGCCGAGCGCGCGCGTGATGATCGAGCGCTGCGGGTGCTCCTCCGCCTCCTCCTCGGTCAGGCGTCCCTGGCGCAGCAGCTCCTCGACCAGCGAGTGGTCCTCGGTGATGCGTTCCAGCTCGCCGTCGCGCAGGAGGTATGCGCGACTGTCGCCGACATGCGCGAAGGTGACCTCGCGCGAGCCGACATGGGCAGCGGTCAGCGTCGTGCCCATGCCGGCACGCCGCGCGTCACGCTCCGACAGCGCGTGGATCTCCGCGTTGGCCGCCTGCACGGCGAGCGCCAGGCGCTCGCCGGCGCTGTCCGCGTCCGCGCCCGGGAGCGTGTCCTCGAAATGCTTGATCGCGATCTGTGAGGCGACCTCACCGGCCTGCGCGCCTCCCATCCCGTCGGCGATCACGAACAGCGGCGCGCGCGAGAGATGGGCGTCCTCGTTGGTGGACCGCTGGTGGCCGGTGTCGGTGCGCGCGACGTGCTCGGCGACGCGGATCATCCCGTCTCCTCATAGGTGAACTCGCTGTCGCCGATGCGCACGCGGTCGCCGCTGTGCAGCGGCGCCGGGCCCGCCAGCAGCTCCTCGTTCAGGTAGGTGCCGTTGGTCGAACCGAGATCCTCGATCACCACGACGCCGGCCTGGAGGATCAGCTGGGCGTGGCGGGAGGAGGCGAACGGGTCGTCGAGGCGGATCTCGGCGGCGTCGCCGCGACCGAGCACGGCGCCCTCGCCGATGTCGTAGATCATCCCCGGCGTATGGCCGGGCGCGCGCTCCACGACAAGGCGGGCGTCGCGCGCCGTGTGCGGCGGCGCGGTGGCGGAGTGGAAGCCTGTCGCGGCCTCCGCTGCGGCAACCGCACGGGGCGCGCGCAGGTCGCGGCTCGCGCTGCGCGCCACCCACAGCAGGAACGCGTAGAGAACGACCAGGAAGCCGAACTTCAACGCCACCGAGACCGGCGCCAGATTGGTCATCGTCGCGACTGTCCCCCGGCCTCAGCGAACCTCGAAGATCAGCTCGACGGCGCCGAGCTCGATCACATCGCCGTCGGCGAGCCGTGTCGGAACGCCGACGGGACGCCCGTTGAGCCGCACGCCGTTGGTCGAGCCCAGGTCCGTCAGCGTCCAGCCGTCGCGGTCGGGAGCGATCTGGGCGTGCCGGCGCGAGACCTCGCTCGCGGCGATCACGATGTCCGCGTCGCCGCTGCGCCCGATCACCGCGCCGCCCGGGGCGATCGCGAGGCGCCGTCCGCCGATGTCGACGTATGCGCTCCCGCTCGCCAGGATCTCACCGGACAACGGCTCGTCGAACTGGTGCGGCGCCGGTGCGCGACGCGGCGCCGGCGGGGCGGGCGAGTTGACCAGCTTCGCCTCGATCCCGCATTCGCCGAGCGAGAGACGCTCGTCGGTGCGCAGCGTGATCAGCGGGCGCGAGGGCAGCGCGAGGCGCTCCGCGCGCGCATGCTCGAGCAGATGCGCGGCGAGCTCGTCGACGAGGCTCTCCTCGATCGCCGCGAAGTGGCGGCGATCGGCGGGCGAGAGCCAGACGACATACTCGTTGGGCACAAGCGTGCTCGCAAGCGAGCTCCGGCGGTGGCGATCCATTTCGCGCGCGAGCCGGCGCGCCAGCTCGACCGGCGTGATCTCGCTGCGAAAGGCGCGGCCGAAAGCCCCCTCGACGAGGTCCGCGATCTTTGTTTCGAGGGTACGGAGAACGCTCATCGTTGCCGGCCGATCCCGCGCGCCGGGCGCGGGCTGCTGCCATGCTACGCGACGTTCGGCGATTGGTGGAGGTGAGCGCGACCGTTGGTGGTGGCGAACGCCAGCGCGCCCGCGAGCAGGCCGGCGAGCAACGGCGACGACGGCAGCGCCAGCCCGAGACGCCCTGCCAGCAGCGTGCCGCCGCCGACCAGCAGCGCCGCCCACACCAGCGCGCCGAGCATCCGCAGCCGCCCGCGTGGCCCGCGCACCAGCCAGGGCAGCAGCACCGCCGCCGCCGCCCACAGCGCAGCGGTCGCCAGCCTCCCGTCGGACCACAGCGGCACGAGCGCGTGCTGGAACGCTGCGTCCAGCGAGCCCTGCCAGGCGCTCCGCGGCATCACGCCGGCCGGCGCGCCGAACAGCAGCCGTCGCCCCGCGAGCGTCTCGGCGATCGCGAGCCACCAGTAGGAGAGCGCGCCGAGCGCCGCGCGGGTCGGTGCGCGACCGCCGAGGCGTCCGGCGAAGACGGGCGCGCACGCCGCGACGCCGAGCGCGCCGAGCGCCGGCCCGAGCGCCGGCGCCGACCACAGCCAGGGCCGGGCCGCGAGCAGGATCGGAACCGGTGCGAGCCCCGCGCACAGCACGAGCGCGGTTCCGGGATGCCCGGCGGCGCCCAGCCAGGCCACCGCGGCGAGCCCGACCAGCAGCCAGCCGACGCCCGCGGACAGCGAGACCAGGACGCCGGCCCCGGCGCCGGCGAGGATCGCGGTCTGCGCGCTGTGCAGGCCGAGCAGCGACGTCAGTGTGACGCCGGTCACGGTGCCGGCGCCGGCGGCCCCGAGCGCCGTGCGCCCACGGGCGCTCAACGCGATCGGCGGGGAACGCCTGGCGAGGCGCCGCCGCGCCCCGGCCGCTCCCAGCAGGCGCCGGCGGCGCGGGCTGGCGGGTGCGAGGGCGGCCTCGAGTGCGCCGCGCAGCTGGGCCAGCGTGCCGCGGTTCGCGGCGGCCGGCGCGAGCGCACGATCGATCGCTGCGCACAGCGCCGGCGGAAGGTCACGGCGCACGCGGCCGAGCGGCTCGATCGCGCCGCCGAGGCGAAGCGCTGTCGCTGCCACCGTCTCGCCGCGCAGCGGGTTGACGCCGGCGAAGCCCTCGTAGAGCGTGAGCGCCAGCGAGTACAGGTCGGCCCGCGGCCCGGCGGTCCTCCCCTGCGCCTGCTCGGGCGCCATGTACTCGAAGGTGCCGATCACATCGCCGGTGCCGGTCAGCGCCTGCTCGCCCGCCAGCCGGGCGATGCCGAAGTCGGTGAGCTTCGCGGGCGGGTCGTTCGCGGTGCGATGCGCAGGCACGATCACGTTCTGCGGCTTGACGTCGCGGTGCACAACGCCGCGCTCATGGGCGTGCTCGAGCGCGTCGGCGAGCACCGAGCCAATCGCGATCAGCGTGCGGTCGCCGACACCACCGCCGCGGTACAGCTTTGCGAGCGAGCTGCCCTCGACCAGTTCGGACACCAGGTAGTGGGCGCCGCCGTCGTCGCCGGTCTCGAACAGCTGCACGATCGCCGGGTGCTCGAGCCGCGCCGCCGCCCGCCCCTCGCGTGCAATTCGCGCTCGCTCCTGCGGGTCGTCGTCGTGGCGGGGGATCCGTTTGACGGCGACGCGCTCGCGGCGCTCCTGGTCGTGCGCGATCCAGACGGTGCCGTAGCCGCCCGACCCGATCTGCTCGAGCAGGCGGTAGCGGCCGAGCACCAGGTCGGATGGCGGGTAGGCGCCGGCGCTCCCGCCGGGGGCGGCCCGCGGGCGCGGAAGCGTCTTCACACGCGCGCCTTCGCCGCGGCCGGGCGCACTCCTGCCGCCCTCTGCGCGATGATGTGAAACTTGCAGCGCGCGCGCCGTGGCGGCGCGTGAGGTAATAACCAAGACGCAAACGTCCCGCAAGGAACCAACTTTGTCGTTCTTCGACGAGGGCGACGAGCCCCGCACCGCGATCAGATCGCCCAAGCCCCCGCCCCGCCGCCAGCCGACGCGCGCGCGACCCCGCGCGGCCGACGACCGCACGCTGCTGCTGCGCCGCGGCGGCGCCGCGGCGATCGTGCTGGTGATCCTGATCGCGGTCGTGCTGATCGTCAGGGCGGTCCTCAACCACCAGACGATCGACGGGCTGAAGAACTACAACAACGAGGTCAGCCAGCTCGTCGCCGGCCCGCAGGGCGAGGAGGCCAGCGTCCGCACGCTCTTCTTCCAGGAGCTCGACGGCGCCTTCGGCTCCTCGAACCCGGCCGAGGTGCCGACCAACCTGCAGCAGTACGTCAACCTCGAGGCGGGCTTTTACCATCAGGCGGAGGGCTGGAGCGTCCCATCCCAGATGGTCGGCGCCCAGACCTATTTCGTCGAGGCGCTCGGCCTGCGCTACGAGGCGCTCGAGGGGATCGAGGCCCAGCTGCCGACGGCGCTCGGCAGCAGCTCCGGCCAGACCAGGGCGATCGAGCTGATCGCGGGCGAGATGGAGAAGCTGCTCACCGCCGACGTGATGTACGCCGATCGCGTCAGACCGCTGATCCAGCAGGAGCTCGCCAGCGCCGGCATCACCGGCGAGAGCACGCCGCCGAGCGCGTTCCTGCCTGACATCGGCTGGCTGCAGCCGACGCTGGTTGCGCAGCGCATCCTCGGCTTCGTCCCGACCTCGCTCGGCGGCGCGCCGGCCACCGGCACGCCGGGGCACGAGCTGGTGGGGGTTTCCGTCGAGTCGTCGAACGGCACGATGACCGCGCTTTCGAACGCGGCCGGTTTCGTGAACAAGTTCGCGTACACACCGGCCGGCATCACGCTCGTGCTGAACGTGCTGAACTCGGGCACGATCACCGAATACGCGGTGCAGACCACGATCACCTTCTCGAAGATCGGGCTGGACACCAGCTGCCTGGCGAAGACCGGCCAGCTCACCAAGACGGTGCCAGGCTCGTACTACAACTCCTCGATCGTCGTCACACCGGCGACGTGCCCGAGCCCCAGCGCCTTTCTCAACGAGCCGCTGGACATGACCGCCGGCGTGAAGCCGTTGCCCGGCGAGACCAACAAGGCCAACAACTACCAGACCTACATCGTCGAGTTCACCGGGTAGTGGACCGCTCAGCGCCGCCACGGCGGGCCAGCAGCTAGCGTTCCCGCGGTGCTGCTCGCCACGCAGATCTCGACCGCCGAGCTGATCGCGATCGTCGCGGGGGGCGTGGCGCTCGTCGCGCTCGTCGCCGCGGTCGCGCTGACCGTCGCGCTGACGCGGTTGCGACGGGCACAGCGCACGGTGCTCGGCGAGGGCGGGGCGCGTGACCTCGTCTCGTACGCGGTCGAGCTCCAGCAGGCGTTCGAGCTGCTGCGCGACTATGTCGAGGATGCCGGGCAGCGCCTCGACACGCGCCTAGGGGTCGCCGAGCAGCGGCTCGACGGCGCCGTGACCCATCACGCGCTGGTGCGCTACGACGCCTACAACGAGATGTCGGGGCATCAGTCGCTGTCGATCGCCCTGCTCGACGCCAACGGCTCGGGCATCGTTCTCTCCTCGATCCACCACCGCGACAGCGCCCGCCTGTATGCCAAGCAGGTCACCGCCGGCACGCCCGAGCTGGAGCTCTCGCCGGAAGAGGACGAGGCCCTGCGCACCGCTCTCGCGCAGGACCGGTAGTGGCGCTCGAGGGGGACCGCTAGCGTGCGCGTCGGCTATCTCGGCCCGCAGGGCACCTACAGCCATCAGGCGCTGCTGGAGGCGGAGCTCTCCCCGCCGGCGGACGCGGTCGGCCTGGCGACGATCTACGACACCGTGATGGCGGTGCAGGAGGGCGTCGTGCAGGCGGCGCTCGTGCCGATCGAGAACTCGCTCGAGGGCTCGGTCGACGTCACGCTCGACACGCTCGCCACCGACGCCGGCGAGGTGGCGATCGTCGGTGAGAGCGTCAGCGAGATTCGCAACTGCCTGATCGCGGCGGGTCCGCTCGAGTTGGCGGCGATCGAGACCGTCTATTCGCACCCGCAGGCCAACGCGCAGTGCGCCCGCTTCCTGCGCACCGAGCTCTCCCATGCGAAGGTGATCGCCACCAGCTCGACCGCCGACGCCGTGCGCAGCGTGACCGCGGAGCCCGCCGCGGCGCACGCGGCGCTCGGCAACCGTCTCGCCGCCTCGCTCTACGGCGGGCGCATCCTGCTGGAGGACGTCGACGACCAGCCCGGCAACCAGACGCGCTTCGTCTGGCTCGCGCGCGGCGAGGAACGCGAGCGCGTCCGCGCGCTGGTCGCCGGCGCCGGCGACGCGAAGACGTCGATCGTCTTCTGGGGCGCCGGCGACGGCTCCCCCGGCTGGCTGGTCGGCTGCCTCGCCGAGCTCTCCGAGCGCGGCGTCAGCCTGACGCGGATCGAGTCGCGACCGCGACGGATCGGCCTCGGCCACTACATGTTCTTCGCCGACTTCGAGGGAGCCGGCGACGATCCGCCCGTCGCGGCGGCGATCGAGGGACTGCGCGGACGCTGCCAGGAGGTTCGCGTGCTGGGCTCTTACCGGCGCAGCTGAGCTCGCGCACGGGCTGTGCACGGGCGCCGCGGCGCGCGCACCGGGGCGGTGGGGGCGGCGCGCTCGCTAGACTCGCGCCTGCGAGATGGGAACCGCCGTAGTCCCACCACCAGCGAGGTCCGCGTCGCCAGACGAGCACAGGCGACGCGGGCTGGATGGTGGCCGGGTGCTCGTGCTGAACGCGACGTTCGAGCCGATCAATGTGTGCACGGTGCGCCGCGCGATCGTGCTGCTGCTGAAGGCTCGCGCCGAGGTGCTCGAACAGGGCGCCGTCACGCTGCATTCGGAGCGCGCGGCGTTCGCGCGGCCGTTCGTGATCCGGCTCACCACCTACGTGCGGGTGCCGCGCGACGCGCACCGGCGCAAGATCACGCGCCGCGCCGTCTTCGCCCGCGACGAGTGGAGGTGCCAGTACTGCGGCGCGCGCTCGAACCTGACGGTGGATCACGTGATCCCGCGCTCCAAGGGCGGGCTGTCGAACTGGGAGAACATCGTCGCCTCGTGCGCGCCGTGCAACCGCCGCAAGGGTGACCGCACGCCCGCGCAGGCGAACATGCACCCCTACCGGGCGCCGCGCCAGCCGCGCGCGGAGATCTTCATCCACGTCTCGAGTCCGACGATCCCGCAGGCCTGGCGCGCCTACCTGCCGGCGCTCGCGTAGCGGCGGGGCACCTTCACGCTCGCGGCGGGAGGCGGCGGCACGCACAACCCCGCGAGCGGGTCGGGCCGCCCGCAACGCACGAGAGGCACCCGCCTGGGGTGCCTCTCGCGTTACGGCGTGTGCTGGACGGAGCCGCACAGACGCTGTGCCACACCCGTCGCGTGGACCGGGTGGCGGCGTGCCGGGGGGACGAGGTCCGGCGGCCTGTACGACGGTGGTCCGGGTTGGATTCCGCTAGGCGGGTCCAGCCAACTGTTCCGACCTAACGGCCGGCCACCTCCAGAGTCCCGCAAGTACTGTCAGCCAATTGAGGACCACCTCCTTTCTCTGGTGCCAGCAGAGTAGCGAACCGTGATGACGGTGGCTACTGCTCCGCCGGATCCGCGGACGGATCGACGGGCTGATCGCCGTTGACGGCCGCTCCCGGCGCGCCCTGCGCACCCTCTGCGGTGGCAGAGGCGGCCGCGGCGGTGTCGGTCTCGGCTGTGGTGCTCTCGCCCCCGGCCGCGGTGCTCTCGCCCTCGGCGGTGTCGGTCTCGGATTCGGCGACGAGCGCGACGGCGCTGACGGTGTCGTCGTCCTTGAGGTTCATCAGCCGCACGCCCTGCGAGGCGCGGCCGTAGCGGTTGATCCCGCGCACCGGCGTGCGCTGCACCATGCCGCCGGCGCTGATGAAGACCAGCTCCTCGTGCTCGCGCACGACCAGCGCGCCGGCGAGCGCGCCCTTGTTCTCGGTCAGCGTGATCGTCTTGACGCCCATCGTCCCGCGGCCCTTGCGCGGGTAGTCGCTGAGCGCGGTGCGCTTGCCGTAGCCGTTCTCGGTCACGACCAGGAGCTCCTGGTCGTCGGTGGCGACGTCCATCGCGAGCACGCGGTTGCCGGCGCGCGAGACGTTCATCCCCTTCATCCCGGAGGTGTCGCGGCCCATCGGGCGGATCTGGGACTCGTGGAAGCGCGCCGCCTGCCCGGAGCGCGAGACGACGAGGATGTCGTCCTCGCCGCTGGTGCGCCGCACGGCGACGAGCTCGTCGTCGTCGCGGATGTGGATCGCGATGATGCCGTCGGCGTTGATCGGCGTGTTGTAGGCGGCGAATTCGGTCTTCTTGACGATCCCGCCGCGGGTCGCGAAGACGAGGTAGCGCCCCTCGCTGTAGTCGCGGGTCGAGAGCACGGATTGCACGCGCTCGCCTTCGCGCAGCGGCAGGATGTTGACGAGCGCGCGGCCCTTGGCGGTGCGCGAGGCCTCCGGCAGCTCGTAGACCTTCGAGCGGTAGACCTTGCCGCGGTTGGTGAAGAACAGCAGGTAGTCGTGGGTCGAGCAGATGAAGAGGTGTTCGATGAAGTCCCCGTCCTTCATGTCCATCCCGCTGACGCCGCGCCCGCCCCGGTGCTGCTGGCGGTAGGTGTCGAGCGGCAGCGACTTGATGTAGCCGCTGCGGGTGATCGCGATCACCATCTGCTGGTCGGCGATCAGGTCCTCGATGTCGATCTCGCCTTCGACGGCGGAGATCTCGGTGCGCCGCTCGTCGCCGAAGCGCTCGCGGATCTCCAGCAGCTCCTCCTTGATCAGTGCCAGCACGCGCAGCTCGTCGCCGAGGATCGCGCGCAGCTCGGCGATCCGCTCGAGCATGTCCGCGTGCTCCTGCTTGATCTGATCGGATTCGAGCGCGGTCAGTTGGGAGAGGCGCAGGTCGAGGATCGCCTGGGCCTGGATCAAGCTCAGCGCGAAGCGCTCGATCAGCTGCTCGCGCGCGCTCTCACGGTCGTGTGAGGCGCGGATCAGCTCGATCACCGCGTCGAGGTGCTCGAGCGCCGTGAGCAGGCCCTCGAGGATGTGTGCGCGCGCCTCGCGCTGCGCGAGCTCGTGCTTGGTGCGCCGCACGATCACCTCGCGCTGGTGCTCGAC
>Ga0181526_10000538_pt1 | contig 39867 bp, 36 predicted proteins | sample PEATcosm2014_Bin_35_FD_119750 | JGI IMG/M metagenome (GOLD analysis project Ga0181526, IMG submission 119750) | Peatland microbial communities from MTU Mesocosm Facility, Houghton, MI, USA - PEATcosm2014_Bin06_30_metaG | ecosystem: Environmental > Terrestrial > Soil > Wetlands > Peat | place...
ACATTGAATGCTTCTATAATCCGAAACGCCGGCACTCGACGATCGGATATCTGAGTCCGGTGGAGTTCGAGATGCAGGCGGGATTAGCTTAGGCGGGTGTCAACCAAACCGGGTGCAGGCCAGTCAGCCGAGCTAGGTGAGACATATTCGTCTCGAATTGCTGTTCTTGCAGCATTTGGAAGAACCCGGGCGCGGCCTGATTGAGGCGTCCTATCCGCTTATCATTCGTCCCGAATAATTCGAGGAACTCTTTCCAATACAGGTTCAGTGCCGCAAATTCTTGAAACAGCACCGTGTATTGTTTTCCCAGTGCTTCGCCCATCGTGGCGATATTCCGCTTCTCCATTTCGTCTGAAGTCATTGGCCCCTCTTATTGGCCTTTTTCACAGGAATGAGCCGCTGAAATGGTGGTCTTGACTCCTCCGCGCAATGTTCTCATTTTGTTCTCATGAGTCAAGACCCGCCTGACCAGGAGGGCCAGCTGTACACGCTTGGCCTGCTCGAACGATTGCGCGCCGAGTGCAAAGACCTCTGGGGCGCATCGTCCAACGCCTATTTCCGCGTGGACGAGTTACTCCGTGAACTCGCCAACCCGAACCTTCACGATATACCTACCCGCCTACCCTTCCGCGTCGAACTGTGGGATCGGAACGAGCAGCACGTTCGATGGGTAATCGCGGCATCGTCGAGCGTCGCGATCGGACACGCGGCCCTCGACGCGGCGATTGCCAACTACCCCGGCCAGCGGTTCACCCTCCGCAACGGGATCTTGGTAATTCGGGAGCACGCTCCGGAGCTTGGAAATCCGGGCTAAATGCCGTACATGATGCGCGCGTTGCTGGACGAAATGTACGAGAGGCTATTCAGAGGCTAAGAACTTTTGCGGAACGCAAAAAGTCTCGGAAGGTCAAAGGTTTTGGGGAATAGTTCAACGGTAGAACTGCGGACTCTGACTCCGTCAATCTAGGTTCGAATCCTAGTTCCCCAGCCAGCCACACAAACTGGCGGACCGTCAAATGAGAGTCGAACCACCCCTTAAATAAGACTCGAACCTCCCCTATCCGTCGGCTCGCTACCTCAATAAAATGTAGGTATTTCGGGCGTGATAATTTCGCGCGGCGCCCAAGCGCTACCTGTCGCGGGTCTGAGCGTGTGGTCGAGTAGCAATCGAATTGTGAATGGGTAGTCGCGGCGGTAGCAAAATTTTAGCAATTTATTGGGCAAGTATAGAATCCGACGATGACATTTTACCGTCGGGAACCAGTGCTTCGCACTGCGCTCTGCACGGTGTTGGTCCTGATAGGCCCAAACGCGTAGTGCTGCGGGTTAGGTACATGTCGGGTGCCGGGCAAAGTACGGTGACGAGGTGACTACGCCACGGCTCGCCGCCGCGACCAAGTCCCAGTCTGGAGAAAGGAAACATGTTAAGAGGCTCGAGGCCAGGTGAGCGGCGCGGCGGTCGAAAGCGGGATACGCCGAACAGGCGAACGATTCTGGCGGATCGAATCCTATCGATCGGATTAGAGCACCCAACTGCCTCGCGGAGCGAATTGCTCCTCGCGCTGGTTAAGGACCAAAAGCTGCCAGCCGATACACGGATGGCGGTGGCGCCGAGATGCTTCCCGGGGAAGCGAGTGCGGTCGTCTCGGAGGGACCGGCCACGAGCGTTGGCCGGCGTCCGCACCACGATGGCGCAAGAGGCCAAAGCAGATTCTGCGGTGGCATCCAGGGGCTCGCAAAGGCCAGACTCGGTTCCGCCCATCCGAGACTGGAATTCTCAGGCGCTGGACGCCTTGTTTGGCATTGTCCAGGATGCCGGTTCGGACCTCAAAGCGCGAAGAAAAGCGGCGCTGAAAATCGCAGAATTTCTACTGCCCAAGACCGCCAAGAAGGCGAAAGCCCTGCCCGACGAATACGGGTTCACCGTCTACCCGAATCTCGCCACCCAATATCGCGACATTCAACTTGAGATACGGTCTCTCGTGAACCATCCGAGCCGCATTATGCCTGCCAGTGCAGAAAAGCTCAACAAATTGGAGGCGCGCGCGGAGGCGATCCGCCGGCGGCTACAAGTGCCGTGTCCCACAAAATATGGCCTTAAGGAAGTAGCCGACGATCAGGTCAGATTGAATGCATTTACCGGGCTCCGCGACGACAAGATCGCTCTTAGCGAGGAACGGAATGCCGAAGAAGCGCATCGCAAAGTACGCTACGACGTGTTCGCGAGGAGTCCAGAGCCAGTCGCGCGCAGGCGGCGCCAGGCGTTGGAGGCCGCGGAACGGCGGTTCAATCAGGGCCGGACCACTGCAGATTTCTTCGCGCCACGGCTCTCGCGCAAAGACCGAAATGACCTTAAACTTTTGCGCTGGCTTTACCCCATACTGAAATCAAACGACGTGCAGCTCGAAACTGAAATAATCGACCGCTACCATCCGTTCCTGCACGAATTACCGGCTTCCGACGGCAATTTCTATCCGCCGGACTCCAAACTGCGGCCGGCGTCGGCCAGTGCGGCGGACAGTGCGGCGGACGATCTGCCGGCTAATGCAGTGGATGGGCCGCCAGTTGTCCCTGTCAACATCAGCAACCCGAGCGCGACCGCCCCAAGTGAGCCAGGCGAACCTACTCTGATTGCGAATGCGTCGCGTCATAATATGCAGCGTGCATCGTAATACTTCGATCCGATCCGCGGCCAAATTCAAGCGCGGCTGGGTGTGGCATAGTCTAAGCGCACCCAAGAATCCCAGCCAAACGTCCCCTCATCAATCTCCCAATCAGCGCAATCAATTTATTTCACCTGCACCGCCGCAATCGGATCCATGCCGGACTCTTTCACCGCTTCCGCGCTCGCCGGTGACGCCAGATAATCGATCAACGCCTTCGCGGCCGCCGGCTCCCTGGCGCTCGCCGCGATCCCCGCGGCATAAACCGTCGGCCTTTGCACCTCGGGAGGAATCGGCCCCACGATATCGATCCCCGGCACCGGCCGCAGCGCGCTCAGCGGCTGAAAGCCGATCTCGGCTTCGCCGCGCGCGACGACGCGGCCGACCGGCTCGGCCGGCACCATAGTGCTCTTGGCTTTGACCGCGTCGGCGATGCCGAGGCGAGCGAGCATTTCGGTCGAGATATAGACGCCGCTCGCGCTGTCCGAATAGGCGATCGATTTCGCGGCCAGCAACGCCTGTCTGAAGGCGTCAAGCGAGCGGATATCCGGCTTCGGCGCGCCGGCGCGCACCGCCATGTAGATCAGGACTTGCGCGAGATCGGTCCGGCTGCCGCGGACCACCTTGCCGTCGTCGGCCAATTTATCGACCGCGTAACCGACGCCGATGACGACATCGGCCGGCTCGCCGCGCGCGATCCGGTTCGGAATGGCCTGCGGTGTTTCTCCCATCGAGGGCCCATAGACGGTCGTGACTTTATTTCCGGTCGCTTGTTCGAATGGCGGGACCAGCGCCTTGTAGGCTTCCGCGTAGCCGCCGGAGATCATCACCGTGATGTCAGCGGCGGGAGCCGGTCCCGCGAACAATAAAACTCCGGCCGCCGCCAACACATATCTCGCGACGATTGCTGTCATGGCTGAACCTTGTTTTGATCGAAGTCCGGGGCGGCGACGGCGGGTACCCAACAGGACAACAAAAAGCCCCGCCGGCCGAAGCCAGCGGGGCGCTATCAGGCAGGGCAGCAAAGACTAGCGGCCGCGCGCATCGACGTACCGGCAAGCGGCGCCGAGGAAACTAGTGGTCTCGCCCGTCGTCGCGGATCGCTTCTTCGTGATACCAGCCGCTGCTCGACGGCGCGAAGCGCGCGCCGTGCGGCAGTTGCATATTCGCCGCCGCCGTCAAACCGTCGCCGTGATCGCGAAGCGCGTAACGCCCGCGCGGGGGAAAGGTGTAGATCTTCGCCGATCCCGATGGGGTCGACGATCCCGATAAATGTGCCGCCATGGCTCGTTCCTTCGATCGGCGCGCAAGCAACGGCGCCTTTGTTACTGAGTGTCGTGATTCTCGATTAATATAACCCTTTGCTCGCACATTGTTCGTGTTGCCTTAGATCAAATCATCGTTTGACTACATTATGTGCATTCCGGTGTTTGCTTATTTCACTCGCAAAATTAAGCTGGCGAATAGCTGCGGCACTGCAGCATTCAGGCGTTTGGGCGCCGTTCGCGCATGGATTGGCACATTAAATGCTTGAAAGGGGCGGCAGTCGGCGCCGCGGCGCCGATGACGCTGAGTTCGCTTCAGCATCCCCTCGGTTTTTGCGCATCAGCTCACGGGAGACGTCATGACAAAATATAAACTCGAATACGTCTGGCTCGACGGTTACACGCCAGTGCCGAACTTGCGCGGCAAGACGCAGCTGAAAGATTTCGACGCGTTTCCGACGCTCGAACAGCTTCCGCTTTGGGGCTTCGACGGCTCCTCGACCAACCAGGCCACCGGCTCCAACTCGGATTGCGTTCTCAAACCGGTCGCCGTCTATCCGGACGCCGCGCGCATCAATGGCGTCCTGGTGATGTGCGAAGTGATGCTGCCGAACGGCCAGCCGCACGAGTCGAACAAACGCGCCACCATTCTCGACGACCCCGGCGCCTGGTTCGGCTTCGAGCAGGAATACTTCTTCTATAAAGACGGCCGCCCGCTCGGCTTCCCGGCGAGCGGCTATCCGGCGCCGCAAGGCCCGTACTATACCGGCGTCGGCTACAAATATGTCGGCGACATCGCCCGCAAGATGGTCGAAGAGCATCTCGATCTTTGCCTCGCCGCCGGCATCAACCACGAAGGCATCAATGCCGAAGTGGCCAAAGGCCAGTGGGAATTCCAGATATTCGGCAAGGGCTCACGGACGGCCGCCGACCAGATGTGGATGGCCCGCTATCTGATGCTGCGGCTCACCGAAAAGTACGGCGTCGACATCGAGTTCCACTGCAAGCCGCTCGGCGACACCGACTGGAACGGCTCCGGCATGCACTGCAACTTCTCGACCGCCTATATGCGCGAAGTCGGCGGCAAGGAGTATTTCGAAGCGCTGATGAAGGCCTTCGAGGGCGCTCGCGCGGATCACATCGCGGTCTACGGCCCGGACAACCATATGCGGTTGACCGGCAAGCACGAGACCGCGGCGATCACCGAGTTCAGCTATGGCATTGCCGACCGCGGCGCATCGATCCGCGTGCCGCACAGCTTCGTCAACAACGGCTACAAGGGTTATCTCGAAGACCGCCGGCCGAATTCGCAAGGCGACCCGTACCAGATCACCTCGCAAGTTCTGAAGACGATCGCGTCGGTCCCGAAGACCGGCAGCGTCAGCGCCGCGGCCTAAGCGCCGTCGAGGCGACTAAGGTTGCATCAACGAGCGTGAGGGCCCAGCCGGGCCCTCACGTTTTTTTGCGCCGGGCGCCGCGCCGACCGACAAGGCAAAAAGACACCGAGGCGGGCGTTGTCGCGAATCTGTGGCTGGAGCGTCAGGCTGGAGCGCCGATCTACCGCACCGAACAACGCGAGAGGCCGTCAACCGCGCATCAATTTCGGCCGGCGCTTGATACGCGCTGTCAAAAAAGCCTAACGCCGCATACCACTTTGCCCACGATCTCGAGACCGCTGAGGGGAACTTCCTCAACCGCGTGATTTTGATTGGCTGAGATGATCTTGACCCGCGGCGGTCGGGCTGAACGCAGCAACTGCAGTCGTTTGATAGCTATGCGCTTGAGCGTGTCGCGGATCGCATAAATACCATCGGGCGTGGGCGCAGTGTGGCCAGTATTAACGACTACGCGATCACCCGACATGATGGTCGGAGCCATACTGTCGCCGTCGACTTCAATAATAATGAGTTGCTCTGTCGACGCGTGTAACTGCTCGCGCACAAAGCTCAGCGGGAGGCCCCACCGCTCAGACTTGATCGGATCGGTATGCCGTCCAATCTTGCGCCCTTCTTTGGCCGACCCGCGACCTGCCCGCTCGGCGTGAATATCGATCTCCGGGATCGAACACCGCGTATCGTCTGGTTTCGCGCCACCCCTCTGCCGCGCCTCATCCGCTTTGACCTCGCCGGTCCCCGGAAACCGCCCCCACAGCAGCATCTGTTCCGGGGTGTAGCCGAGCACGGCGGCGAATGGCTTTAAGTGGTCGAGCCGCAGCCGGATGTGGCCGTTCTCGAGACGGGACAATTGCTGCTTGGAAACCCCAGACCGCTCCACGAGTTCAGTACGAGACATGCCACGCGCCTCGCGCGCGTGACAAAGCCCCGTTAATTGTCGCCCTGCTTGAGCCCGCCGTGCCATGCCGGCATTGTCACCGATTCGGCGCAAATTGCTAGTACCCCATCGCCGCACGTCACGAAATTCGCACCGATCAGGACCGAGCGCCTCGCCGGAACTTCTTGGTGGAGGGAGTGTAACCGCAAAACAACTTTCTCCGATCGCGAGTGCCTACGACCAGAGATCGTCCAGATAGCTCTGGAACCAGAAATTACGAAAGCCTAGTCAGACGGAATAGCCCAGGCGCGGCGAGTTTGATCCGTTGCCTTGAACGCCGTGATGCGGTCGCGAAAATTTTCGGTGAGCGCAATATCGTCCCAGCCATTGAGCAGCCGCAGCCGCCGGACCGGATCGACGCCGAAACCGCAGCTGAAATCTCCGCCTGAAATGGTCTGCTTCTCTAGGTCGACGGTGACCAGCGTTTTCGGAGCGGCGGTCAGCTGTGACATGAGCCCTCCTGCTACTTCATCACGAACCGTGGCGGTGAGCAGCCCGTTCTGAATGGCGTTGCCGGCAAAGATGTCGCCGAATGACGGCGCGATCACGCACCGGATGCCATAGTCGTACAGGGCGTAAACAGCCGCCTCGCGCGACGAACCGCAGCCGAAATTGCGGCCGGCGACGACGATTTTAGCAGCACGGAAATCCGGCTGATTGAGCGGAAAGTCCGGCCGCTCATGGCCTTCTGCATCGAACCGGAGGTCTTGCAGCAGCACCTTGCCAAGACCCGCGGAACGCGGCCATTTTAGATAACGCGCGGGCAGGAGCTGATCGGTATTGATGTTCGTGACATTGAGCGGACAGGCGGGCGCGACTATTCGCGTGAATTTCTCCATAATGCTTAGACCTTTCGTGGAGCCATCAGCGAACGCACATCCGACAGATGGCCCGCCACCGCGGCGGCCGCGACCATCACCGGCGACATCAGATGCGTCCGCGCGCCGGGACCTTGCCGGCCGCGAAAATTGCGATTGGTGGTCGAAGCGCAGCGCTCGCCTGGCGCGACAAGATCGCCGTTTATTCCGACGCACATAGAACAGCCGGATTCGCCCCACTCCAGGCCTGAGTCGCGGAAGATGCGGTCGAGCCCTTCCTCCTCGGCCTGGCGCTTGACCAGCGAGGAGCCGGGCGAGACCAATCCGGGTACCTTACTGATCCGGCCCGCCAAGACTGCGGCCGCTGCACGCAGATCCTCGATCCGGGCATTGGTGCAGGAGCCGATGAAGGCGCGATCGATCGCAACCTCAGTGAGTTTCTGGCCTGGCCGAAGCCCCATATAGTCGATCGCCTCGCGCAGCTCGTTAGCGCGCGCCGGATCGGTCTCGCCCGCGGGATTCGGGACGCTCGCATCGATCGGCAAGGCGTGTTGCGGGCTCGTTCCCCAGGTGACGATTGGCGCGATCGCGTCAGCATCGAAGCAAACTTCGCGCTCGAATTCGGCGCCGTCGTCGGTTTTGAGCCTGGACCAGGCATCGAACGCCTGTTCGAGAGCCGTGCCCTTCGGCGCAAAGGGCCGACCCTTAACGTAATCGAACGTCGTGGCGTCAGGTGCAACCATGCCGCAACGCGCTCCAGCCTCGATCGACATGTTGCACAGCGTGAGCCGTCCCTCGATCGAGAGCGCACGGATGGCGGAACCGGCGAACTCGACGGCATGACCGGTAGCGCCGTCGGCACCGATCTTGCCGATGATCGTAAGCGCTATGTCCTTTGCAGCGTTTCCAGGTGCGGTTTTGCCGTCCACCGTAACTCGCATGCGCTTCGGCCGCCGCTGCCAGATCGTTTGCGTCATGAGCACGTGCGCTACTTCAGAGGCGCCTATACCGAAGGCAAATGCACCGAGCGCGCCGTGCGTCGAGGTGTGGCTGTCGCCGCAGACAACCAGCAGACCGGGCAGCGTCAGGCCCTGCTCAGGGCCAACGACATGAACGATGCCCTGCCGCCGATCGTTCAAACCGAACAGCTTGATCCTGTGCCTGGCCGCGTTCTCTTCAATCTGGCGCACCATGCGTGCGATCTCGGGATTTCCGATGCTGTCGCGGGGTCCCCGGGTCGGCACGTAATGATCTGCCACCCCGAAGGTAAAGCCGGGCTCCGCAACCGCTGCGCCGCGCTCCGCCAGCCGGCTGAAGGCATGGAAGGAGCCCTCGTGAACGTAATGGCGATCAACCCAGAGCAGGGATTCGCCGTCATCACGACGCAGAATTTCGTGCGCGACCCACAGTTTATCGATTAGGGTTTGGACTTCAGTCATGCCGAATGCGGGCGCCACATGAGGTGCAAACCGAATATAGCAGGGGCTGCCGGACTAATGTTAGTCTACCGATCGGCTACCAGGGGGAACAGTCATGTCGCTTCCATATTCAAACGTGAGCCGCCGCCGGTTTCTGCAGTCGACCGGATTGGGAGCCGTCGCAGCCGCCGGCTTCGTCACCGCGCCTAGCGTATTGCGCGCCCAGGGAGCCGCCGTGAAGGTCGGGGTCCTGCATCCCGTCTCCGGCGCGCTGTCCTATTCGGGCCAGCAGGGTCGGCTCGGCGCAACGATGGCGATCGACGAGATCAATGCCGCCGGCGGAATCAAGGCGCTCGGCGCCAAGATCGAGGCGGTGCTCGGCGATGCCCAGTCGACGCCGGATGGCGGCAACGCCGCGGTCGAGAGCATGAACTCCGCAGGCGTCGCCGCGATCGTGGGCGGCTATGCGAGCTCGATTTGTCTTGCCGTCAGCCAGACCGCCGCCCGTTACGATCTTCCCTATCTGGTCGACGTCGGCGTCGCCGACAGCATAGTCACGCGCGGACTGAAGAACACATTCCGATTCGGGCCGGGTTTCGGCGTCATTGCCAAGACCGCGATCGATAACCTCGTCGCGCTCAACGAGCACGCCGGCAAGCCGGCGAAGACCGTCATGATCGTCAATGAAGATTCGCTGTTTGGATCGGGTCTTGCGAAACTCCTCAATGCGCAACTGCCCGACCGCGGCTTTCAGGTGCTGGAGACCATTCCACATCCGACGCCGACGCGCGACTTCAACAACGTCGTGTTGAAGATCAAGGCACAGAACCCCGACATCGTCATCCCCGCGAACTACTATAACGAATATGTGCTGCTCGCGCGCACCATGCAACAGCAGCGGGTGCGGCCAAAGGCGATCTATTCGGTACTCGGCGGCGCGGCGTCGTCCTACAAGTTCGTCAAGGAATTTCCGGAGGCCGCGCAATACATCATGGACTGCAACCACTGGTTCGATCCGCGTAACGCCAAGGCGCTGGCGCTGAAAAAGAAGGTGGAGGACCAAGGCCAGTTCTACACCTACGAAGTCTATATGAACTACTCGAGCGTCCTGCTGCTGGCCGACGCGCTGGAACGTGCGGGCAGCGCCGATCGCGCCAAGATCACCACGGCTCTGGCAAGCTCGACCTTCTCGGGCCACGTCATGCCCTATGGCCCGACCAAATTCGTCGACGGCCAAAACCAAGGCGCGGCGCCGGTGAATACGCAGGTGCTCGCTAACGATATTCAGGTGATCCTGCCGCCGGCTTTCGCCACGGCGAAGCCGGTGTTCCCGATGCCCGCCTAAAGCATTGCGAACGGCGGCGCGCGGGCGCCGCTCTGGCCCCGAAAACGCTGCATGCTGTCGCCGGTTATCCTGTTACCCGCCGTTCTCAACGGCCTTTTGACCGGCGCGGTCTACGCGCTCGTCGCGCTCGGCCTGACTCTGATCTATGGCGTATTGCACATCGTCAATTTTGCGCATGGCGCGCTACTCTCGGCGGCGCTGTTCGCCGCGTTCTTCGCGTATCGGCTGCTCGGGCTTGATCCTTACCTCGCGATCTTCTTGCTCACGCCGCTATTCTTTGTTCTGGGATACCTCTTGCAACGGTTTGTTATCGGACCCGCCGCACATGGCGAGGATCGCAACATCCTACTGGTCACGCTCGGCCTCGCCGTCATCATCGAAAACGCGCTGCTCTACGCATTCCGCGCCGATACCCGCACGGTCGATCTCCCGTATGGCTTTACGGTGCTTGATTTCGGCATCGCGTTCCTAGCGGTGCCGCGCGTCATCGGATTTTGCGTGGCGCTGGTCGTCGCGCTCGCACTTTGGATGATCCTTAACCTGACGGATACCGGCAAGGCGATGCGGGCGGTCGCCAAGGAGAAGCTCGGCGCCGAGCTCTCGGGGATAGACGTCGGGCACATTTATGCAGTGACGTTCGGGCTTGGCACGGCGTGTCTTGCAATCGCGGCCTGCCTCCTCCTTCCGACCTATTACGTCAATCCGCAAGTCGGCAATGGCTTTGTGCTGGTCGCTTTCACCATTGTGGTGCTCGGGGGCATGGGATCCGTGGCGGGTTCGCTTATCGGCGGACTTCTGATCGGGGTGGTGGAGAGTCTCTCGGGCCTTTTCCTCGGGGAATCTCTTGGGCAGATAGGTATCTTCGTCATCTTCATCATGGTTCTGTTGTTCCGTCCGAGCGGCTTGTTCGGGGAACGGGCATGAGCGGGCCTTCGATTGCGCGGATTCTGCTCGTCGTCGCCGTCCTTGCCACCGTACCGCTGCTGACGACTTCGAACGCCGTGCTCAATTTCCTCGTCGTCACCTTGATGATCGCGCTGGTGGCGCAAGGCTGGAATGTACTCGGCGGCTATGGCGGTCAGTATTCGTTCGGGCATGCCGCCTTTTTTGGAACCGGAGCCTTTGTCACCGCGGTCCTGCAGGCACGTTATGGCGTCAATGCCTGGGCCGCTTTCGTGGCCGGTATGGCGGGCTCAGCGCTTATCGGCGCCCTGATCGGCGCAATCACCTTCCGTTCGGGGCTCCGAGGCTCCTATTTTGCTCTCGTGACGCTGGCGTTTGCGGAGGTGCTGCGCATTCTCGCGAGCGTCGCCCCGATTACCGGAGCCGGGGTTGGCACGCTGGTCGCGCTCGATCTGCGCCCGCAATCGTTCCAGTTTCAGACTCGTGCCCCGTTCTATTGGATCGTGCTGGCGCTACTCGCGGTGTCGTTCCTTGTCGTCCGCATGATCGAGGGCAGCCGCTTCGGCGCCTGGCTCGTCGCCGTGCGCGAAAATGAGGATGCCGCAAAGGCGCTCGGCATCAACCCATTCCGGGTCAAGCTTGCCGCGATGACAATATCTGCGGCCATCGCCGGCGCGGGCGGCGGCTTTTACGTCCAGTACTTCTTATTCATCGATTCAGGCATCGCCTACGGGCCGTGGATTTCGATTGAAGCCCTGCTCGCGCCCATCGTTGGCGGCATCGGTACCGTTTTCGGGCCGCTCCTCGGCGCGCTCGCCGTGAAAGCGCTGGGCGAAGGAACGAAGCTCCTTGCGGGCGATGCGCCCGGGCTCGACCTCGTCATCTATGGCTGCGTCCTCATCTTGATCGTGGCCTTCGCGCCGAACGGCATAGCGGGCCTCTTGCTCAAGGCCCGCCAGCGGCTTGTGCTTCCGAAGGATTTGCAGCCGGGGCGGTCCGATGGCTGAGCCGCTCCTTCGCATCGAGAATGTCAGCAAAAAGTTCAGCGGACTATTGGCCGTGGACGGCGCGTCGCTCAGTGTGCAAGCGGGCCACATCACCGCTCTGATCGGGCCGAATGGCGCCGGCAAGACCACTTTGTTCGCGATGATCAGCGGATTCCTCGCGCCCAGCGCCGGCCGCATCTTTCACCGCGGCCGAGACATTACCGGCGTTCCGCCCTACCGCTTGGCGCGGCGCGGCATCGCGCGCACGTTCCAGATCGTACGGCCATTCGCCGGCTTGACAGTGCACGAGAATATCGCGGTCGGTGCTCATCTATCGCGGCGCTCGCGCACTGACGCGCTCGACGCGGCAGGTCAGGTTGCCGAGTTGGTCGGCCTCGCCGAATTACTGCACAAGCCGGCCGCCAGTCTGACGGTCGCGGGACGAAAACGGCTGGAGCTCGCGCGCGCGCTGGCGACCGGCGCCGATCTGCTCTTGCTCGACGAAGTGCTGGCCGGCCTTAATCCGAGCGAGGTCGCCACGATGGTGCAGATGATCGGCTCCCTCGTCGGCCGCGGGCTCACAATTCTGATGATCGAGCATGTCATGCAGGCGGTAATGAGTCTGGCTGAGCACGTCTACGTTCTGTCCGAAGGACGCATCCTTACCGAGGGCTCGCCGCAAGCCGTGGTCGCAGATGCGCGCGTGATCGAGGCGTATCTGGGCCGAGGCGCCGCGGCGCGCCTTTTGGCAGCAGGGAGTAGGCATGTCTGAGCCACTCCTCGCCATTAGCGGTCTCGCCGCCGGTTATGGCGCAACCGAGGTGCTGCGGGATATCGATCTCGCGGTTGACCCGGGGGAGATCGTGGCGATCCTCGGCGCAAACGGCGCAGGAAAATCGACGCTCAACCGCGCCATCTCGGGCGTGGTGCGCGCCGCGCGCGGCACGATTCTCTTCGCCGGCCGCGCCATAGAGCGTGACAAGCCGCCGTCGATTGTCGAGCGGGGGCTTATCCATGTGCCGGAAGGGCGCTGCATATTTCCGAACCTCTCGGTGATGGAAAATCTCGATCTTGGCGGCTATCGTCGGGCGCGCAGCCGGCGCGCCCAAAATCGGGAACGCGTATTTGCGATTTTCCCGCGTCTTGCCGAGCGGCACGCACAGCGGGCTGGCACGCTGTCCGGTGGCGAGCAGCAGATGCTGGCGATCGGCCGGGGCTTGATGGCCGAACCGAGGCTCCTCATTCTTGACGAACCTTCGCTCGGCTTGTCGCCGCTCCTGGTCGAAGAATTGTTCGCTTTGATCCGACGGCTCAATGGCGAAGGTATCACTGTCCTCTTGGTCGAGCAGAACGTCATGCAGAGCCTCGAGATCGCTAGCCGCGCCTACGTTCTGGAAAACGGCGCCTTCGTGCTAGAAGGTACTTCGGACGATATTCGGGAAAATCCCAAACTCAAGCGCGCTTATCTTGGACTGTAACGATGGCGGAACCCGACACGCTCCTGGCCCGGCTGAAGCGCAAGCCCATCGTGCTCGCGCCCGGCGTGTATGACGCCTTCACAGCGCTTGTCGCTGAACAGGCCGCCTTCAAAACGCTATACGTTTCCGGCGCGGCGATTGCCTATACGCGGCTCGGGCGGTCCGACATCGGCCTTGTCAGCATGAATGAAGTCGTCGACGTCATCGGTACGATCCGTGATCGGGTTGCCGCCGCTCTGATCGTCGATGCCGATACGGGCTATGGCAATGCCCTTAACGTGGCGCGCACCATGCGTTTGTTCGAGCGCGCCGGTGCCAACGCGATCCAGATCGAGGACCAGTCCTTTCCCAAGCGCTGCGGCCACCTCGACGAGAAGCGGCTGGTCCCAGCAGCCGAGATGGTCGGTAAGATTAAGGCCGCCCTCGATGCCCGCCGCTCGCGCGATACGCTCGTGATCGCACGCACCGACGCGACCGGCGTCGAAGGATTTGAGCCAGCCATCGAGCGCGCGCTGCTCTATCGCGACGCCGGCGCCGACGTGTTGTTCGTCGAAGCACCGAAGACGCAAGCCGAGCTTAGGCGCATTTCCCCCGCGCTCGGTGGCGTCCCGCTGTTGGCCAACATGGTCGAAGGCGGAAAAACGCCGCTCCTTGCCGCGGCGGAACTCGAAGCACTCGGCTTTGCGCTCGTGATCTTTCCCGGCGGCATCGTGCGCGCCCTGGCGCGCATGGCAAGCGAATATTACGCTTCGCTTGCAGCGCACGGCACCTCCGAGCCGTTCCGCTCCCGGATGCTCGACTTCGCAGGTCTTAATCATTTGATCGGGACGCCGGAATTGCTCGCGATTGGGAAACGGTATGAAGTGTAGAGCTGCTCTCGATGTCATGATCTTTTGCGTCGCGTTGCTCACGGCGCAAACGCTGCGTGCCGAGGATTATCCTTCACGGCCGATCAAATTGCTGGTCGGCGCGCCCGCAGGCGGCACCACTGACACGATGGCGCGCGCGATCGCCGAGCCGATGCAAGCGGTACTACAGCAGCCTGTTCTGGTCGAGAACCGCCCTGGCGCGGGGGGCAATATTGCTGCCGATGCGGTGGCTAAATCGGCCGCCGATGGCTACACGCTCCTGGTCAGTTTCAGCAGCCATACGATCAATGCGACGCTGTATGCCAAACTGCCGTTCGACCCCGTGACCGATTTCACGCCGATCACGATGATCGCGCGGGTGCCGAGCCTTTTGGTAGGCAATCCGAAGCTTCCGGCGAACGATCTCGCCGCGCTGATTGATCTGGCCAAGAAGAATCCCAATACGCTGACGATCGGCATTGGCGGTCTTGGCTCCTCCCTGCACCTCGCCGGCGAGCAGTTCAAGATGGTGACCGGCGTTCGTCTGTTGAATGTTCCGTATAAAGGAACCGCCCCAGCTTTGACAGACGTGCTGGGGGGACAGGTCGACCTCATGTTCATTAGCCTCGTGACTGGGACGGCTCAGGTTCACGCCGGAAACTTGCGCGCCTACGGTGTCACCAGCATGCAGCGGCAAGCCTCGTTGCCCGATGTTCCGGCAATCGGAGAGCTGGTTCCGGGATTCGAATCGAGCGCATGGTTCGGCGTGTTCGCTCCCGCCAATCTTCCGGCCGCGATTACCGATAAGCTCAACGCCGTGATCGTAGCTGCGCTCAATGACCCGACACTGCGCGAACATCTAGCGCGCGAGGGCGCTTCGGCCGTAGGCGATACGGCCGCCGAATTCGCTACTTTCGTGCGCGAAGACGTCAAGCATTGGGCGCCGATCGTCCGGCAATCGGGCGAGAAGATCTCGGATTAAGGGAATAGCGCGCTTACGCAGCGAATTGCCTGTAAGCATGGTCAGTGAGGAAGGCTCCATGTCAAAAATATTCGATCTCGTCATCAAGAATGCCCGCGTGGTGCGTCCCAACAAGACCTCGGTCGATTGCCTCGACATCGGCATCAAGGACGGCAAGATAAGCCGCCTCGCTCCTGAGCTCCAGGCAGAGCAGACGGTGCAGGTATTCGACGGCAAGAATTATCTGGCGTTTCCCGGCTGCGTCGATGCTCACATGCATATCGGAATTTATTCCCCATTGGCCGAAGACGCGGTGTCGGAAAGCAAGGCGGCGGCGATGGGAGGCGTTACCTCCAGCCTGAATTACATCCGCACGGGGCACTACTATTTGAATCGCGGCGGTCCATATCGCGACTTCATGCCCGAGGTGCTTAAGCAGTCCGACGGTCGATTCTGGGTCGACTACGGTTATCATATCGCGCCGATCGAGGCCGCGCACATCGATGAAATGGAGCATCTCGTCCTCGACCACGGGGTTACATCCTTCAAGATATTCATGTTTTACGGCGGCTATGGCCTGCACGGCCGTTCGTCGCAGCAAAACGAATTCCTGATGATCGGACCGGACGAGCGCTACGACATCGCGCATTTCGAATTCATCATGCGATCGGCGCAGCGTCTGATGGCCAAATACCCGGACAAGGCGCCCTATATCAGCGTCAGCCTTCATTGCGAGCTGGCGGATATTCTCAATGCCTATACCAAGATCGTCGAGCGCGATGGCAAGCTGACGGGTCTTGCCGCTTATAGCGCCGCGCGACCGCCGCATTCCGAGGGCCTGGCAATCTGGATCGCCTCCTATCTCGCGAATGAAACGAATTGCCTCAACATCAACCTGTTGCATTTGAGCTCGCGCAAGGCAATGGAGGCGGCATGGACCATGCAGAACGTGTTTCCGCATGTCGCGTTCCGTCGCGAAGTGACGGTCGGCCATCTGCTGCTGGATACGAGTTGCGAGTGCGCCGTGCACGCCAAGGTCAACCCGCCGATCCGGCCGCGCGAGGACGTCGAAGCGTTATGGCAGGCTGTGCTCGGTCGTAAGGTCGACTGGATTGTAAGCGATCACGCCTGTTGTTCGGCCGAGCAGAAATGGTCCAAGGACGATCCGAACAATATCTGGCTGGCGAAATCGGGTTTCGGCGGCACCGAGTATCTGCTTTCCGGGGTTTTGAGTGAGGGGAGCAAACGCGGCATGTCGTACAACCACATGGCCGAGCTCCTGAGTTGGAACCCTGCACAACGATTCGGCCTGAAGGGCAAGGGCGACATCACGCCCGGCTACGACGCCGACATCGTTCTCGTCGATCCGAATTCAAAATTCGTGGTACGCGCCACCGAATCCGAATCGCACCAGGGTTATTCGCCTTTCGAAGGCGTCGAACTCACGGGCCGCGTTAAAAGCACATTTCTCAGGGGAGCATTGATTTTTTCTGATGGAAAGATCGTAGGTCCTCCGCGCGGTGGATATTTGGCCCGGCCCCAAGCCTGACGAATATTGAGATCGTACCGTTGGCGGCGCAATTACTTGCGATTGCTGACGAGGAGGTCGAGAGCGGCACCCGTTTCGTTTCGGGTGACCCATGCGTTCGGAACGGACCCGAAGGCCGCTGGCGGAGGGAGTGGAACTGCAAAACAACCGCCTCTGGTCCACTGCCTGACCCGACACCAAAACAGTCGAATTAGCGCACGGTACGTTGTAGCGCCCCTGGTAAACGCCATACCGCACCAGCGAACCTTGGCCTCAAATTACGGTTTGATGCAAGAGGTTTTCAGATCACCGCGATGGCGCTTGTCGTTTCCCGTCGAGCGCCCGCAATTCCGTCTTTAGCACCTTGCCATAATTATTTTTTGGTAGGGCAGCCACGAAAACATAGTCTTTCGGACGTTTGAATCGAGCTATCCGCGATAAGCACAGGGCGTCGAGTTCGAGCGGATCGGCATCGCCCACAACATAAGCCACCACAACTTCGCCCCATTCGCGATCTGACCGTCCGATCACACAGACTTCGCGCACTCCGGGATGGGTAACGAGTACTTCCTCGACCTCCCGCGGATAAATATTCGAACCGCCCGATATGATGAGATCCTTTGAACGGTCCTTCAGTGTCAGATATCCCTCTGCGTCGAAGCAGCCGATATCTCCGGTGTGCAACCACCCATCTTTCAGAGCTGCGGCAGTTGCAGCGGGGTTTCGCCAATATGCGGGCATAACTACGTCTCCACGGCAGACAATTTCGCCGAGCTCGCCATATCGAAGCGGCTTGCCGTCTGAACCAACGACTTCGACCTCGACAGATGCAAACGGACGGCCCGCCGAGGAAAGCCGCTCCCGCCAGTTTGGGTGTTCACGATCTGCAATGTCTTGCTTGGACAGCGTCGTAATGGTCATCGGACTTTCACCCTGTCCGTAAATCTGAGCGAACCGCGGGCCAAAACGAGCAAGGGCTTGAACCGCATCCTCCAAATACATAGGGGCTCCGCCCCAGATAATTGACCTAATATTGTTATTGGGGCAATCGGCGGAGCAATCGACCAACCGCTTAATCATCGTGGGCGCGGCAAACATTGAACTGCTCGGCCATGCATTCCAAAGTCGAAAAATCTCCTCCGGATCAAAAGATCCCGTTTCGGGGATGATGTTGATGCCTAGCCGCATGATATGCGCCATGATGTAAAGGCCCGATCCATGGCTCATCGGCGCGCCGTGGACGAGACCGTCGCCCGGCCGAATCGGATCCACTTCGGCCGCATAGGCATAGCTCGCCGCCGCGAGCACCCGATGGGTCAGAACCGCGCCTTTCGGCCTCCCGGTCGTGCCCGAGGTGTAAAACAGCCATGCAAGATCGTTGGCTTGGCGCGGCGTCGGGTCGAGCGCGTCAGACGCGAATATTTTCTCGTACGAAGGTTTATCGATTCCAATCAGGTTTTGGACAGTCGCGGGCGCATGAGCCGAGACAGCCGTTTCAATATCACCTGAGGCAAAGCACACACGGGCGGCAGAGTGTTCCAGGATATATCCAATCTCCGCGCCATGTAGTTTTGCATTGATCGGAACGGCCGCAAGCCCGGCATACCAAATTCCATAAAGCAGTTCGACGTACTCCACGCAATTGTGCGCGACGATTGCAACGCGGTCCCCTGCTTGGAGGCCGAATTGGCCGCGCAAGGAACCGCCCAGCCGGCTCGCCCGCTCCGCCAACTGCGCGTAATTGCGCGCGACGTGAGCGCCAACGGCAACAGCAGGAGCGTCTGGACAGCTCTTTGCAGCACGGCTGAGCCACAGAACGAGATTCATCGGCAGATTGAGTCCCCACAGATGAGACCGGGCGCATTGCCTTCACGATCGGCGCTGCGGCGCGGCCGCATACTCCTCACGTACCGGCGTGAAAATATCGAGATTAAGGACCGGTTCGTCACCAACGACCTCTCCCCAATGCATGACGTCTGAGGGGATTTGCAGCAAGCCGCCAGGGCCGAGTACCACGCTCTTATCACCGACATGGAAACGGATATGACCCGCGAGGATGTAAACGATCTGCTCATAGCTATGCTTATGCGGCTTGGGCTCATGCTTCGGCATAAGCTTGTGCAGCGCCAAGGTCGCACCGTTTCCGGAGAACGCCTTGCGCACGATGCCTTCGCGCACCGGTTCCCATGGGATGTTTTCCCAATCAATCTTGTGCAAGTCCATGAATTCCTCCGTTACTTGGTTTCCCCGAGAATGCCCCCGGGGCGGATGAAAAGAAAGATCAGAAGCACCGACAGCGCGGCGACGTTCTTCTGTCCCGCGCCGAATGCGACGATCGCTATCGATTGTGCCACCCCCAGCATAATGCCTCCCATGAATGCCCCAAGAGGATGCCCGAAGCCCCCGACTATTGCGGCGATGAAGCCGGAGATTGCAAACGGAACTCCCACGTTGAAAGCGGTATATTGCGTTGGCGTGATCAGTACGCCCGCGATCGCGCCGAGCGCTGCCGACAGCGCAAACGACAGTGACAGCATCCGAGAGACATTGATGCCCTGAAGCGAGGCCGCCTCTCGGTCGAACGCACATGCGCGCATAGCCTTGCCAACTTTCGTTCGCTTGAAGAACCGGTCGAGCATGATGATCAGCAGTAGTGACACGCCGACGATCCAAAGGAACTGATAGCTGATTACGACATCACCGAGCCTGATCGGGGGCAGGTCAGAAAACTGAGGTAGCGATTTAGGTTGATCACCCGCCACGATTAAGGCTAGGCGCTCAATCACGATTTGCGCCGCAAGCGTCGCGAGAATCATTGCGAACATCGTTGCCCCACGGTCCCAAAGCGGTCGCACGACTAAGCGCTCGACAACGACACCGACGGCCGCGACCGCGACAATAGCGATGGCGGCAGCGATCGGTAGCGGCAGACCAAGGATCTTGTAAGCACCATAGGCGATCATTCCGCCCATCATGACGAAAGCACCCTGAGCGAAATTCACGATGCCGCTCGAGTTGTAGATAACGCAGTACCCGATGCCGATCAGTCCATAGATGCATCCGACGGCAATGCCCGACAGCCCGATTTGAGGCAGATATGAGAGACTAGGCATGGGCCGCTCCAAGATAAGCGGCAATAACGGCCGGGTTCTCGCGGACCATCGCGGGTGGCCCTTCGGCGATCTTCCGGCCGAAATCCAGCACGACGACGGTGTCCGCGGCGTTCATCACGAGCTTCATGTCGTGCTCGATCAACAGCACCGTCGTGCCTCGCTCGGCAATGGCGCGGATTGCAACCGTCAAACGCCTGCTCTCGTCCGCCGACAATCCGGCGGCCGGCTCGTCGAGCAGTAGTAACCGCGGACGTGCGGCAAGCGCGCGAGCGATCTCCAGGAGGCGTTGCTGACCATATGCAAGAGCACTCGCCTCCGCGTCCGCTACCGCGTCCAGACCAACGAAGCTGAGAATCTCACGGGACTGCGCTTCGGTCTCCCGTTCCGCGCGCCGAGTGCCGGGACTGCGAAGCAGCGCCGAGAACACGCCGCCCGCAGTGTGAAGATGGCAGCCGACCTCGACGTTCTCAAGCACTGAAAGATTTTGGAACAACTTCACAAGTTGAAAGGTACGCACCAATCCCGCAGCAGCGAGCGCTTCCGGCGGCCGCGCGGTGATGTCCTCGCCTGCAAATATGATTCGACCGGCATTTGGGGTCTGGAAGCCGGAAATCAGACTAAATAGCGTCGTCTTGCCTGCACCGTTCGGACCGATCACCGCGGTAACGCCGCCGTCGGCAACTTCCAAATCAATGGCATCAACTGCGACGAGTCCACCGAACCGCCGCGTCACGCCTTGCAGAGACAGAAGCGTCATGCCTTCCCCCGAGAGCGGATCATGTCGCCGAGCGCTGCGAGGCCTTTCGGGGCGTAGATCAGCAGCAGGATGAGTCCGCTGCCATAGAACAGGTCCTGATAGTCCTTGAAGCCACGAAATATTTCTGGAAGAAGGCTAACGATGACCGCGCCAAGAATGGGGCCGCCGAGCGTTCCGATGCCGCCGACATAGAGCATCGTGAACGCCAGCACGACCATATTCAGTCCAAACACTTCGGGACTAACGAATTCGACGACGTGTACAAATAATGAACCCGCCAGTGCCGCATAGGCGACCGAAACCAAGAAGGCGACGAGTTTGTAGCGCGCAACGTCGATGCCGAGCGCACGAGCGGCATCTTCGCTGCCGGCAGTGGCGGCAAGTGCCCGGCCAAAGCGCGAGGCGCGCAACCGTCCTGCGGCAAAGGCCGAGAACGCCACGATGACGAGCAATACGAAGAGTTTGCCTCGATCGGAGTCGACCTCGTAACTACCGATTCTGAGCGGCGATATGCCGGAAATGCCCATATAGCCCTGTGTCACCGACTGCCACTCGATCGTGATCTCGTACACAATAAGTCCGATCGCCAACGTCGCCATGGCAAGGTAATGGCCCTTAAGCCGCAACGTCGGCCAGCCGACCGCCAACGCCACCAGTAGGGCAAGACCCAGACCCACTGCAAAGGCTGGAATCGGATCCCAAGAATACGTGGCGGTCAGGACGGCCGAGGCATAGCCGGAGAGTGCCGCGAAGGCGTTGTGCCCAAACGATACTTGTCCAGTAAATCCCATGAACACATTCAGCCCGATGACAAAGATAGCGTAGATCATCGCGATGGACATGACGGTGACGAGATAGCCGCCGGCGACGAACGCATAAGCAAGCACTCCGCAAGCGACCAACCACGGAATCAAAGCGATGCCGCGCCGTAGCGGATCACGACAGATAATAGCGGGCAATTTCATCATGGGATGTGATGGTGCGCGGATCGATCTCGGCAATTAGTCGTCCGACCGACAGCAAATACGCGCGGCTGGCGAGCCGGAGTGCTAGCGGCGCTTTTTGTTCAACCAGGACGATGGCTAGCCCTTCGTTGTTGAGAATTGCGAGCGTGCCAAGGATTTCGTCGATGACTTTGGGCGCGAGGCCAAGGGACGGTTCGTCGAGCAGAAGAATCTTGGGACCGGCCATCAGCGCCCGTCCGACGGCAAGCATCTGCTGTTCGCCGCCGGATAACGAGCCGGCAATCTGTCCGAACCGTTCGCGCAAGCGAGGAAACAGATCGAACACCCTCGTTCGGCGGCGCAAGAGTTCCGCCGCGTCCCTGAGCAGATAGGCGCCGAGTTCAAGATTCTCTGCGACCGTCATCGGCGCAAAAATGCCGCGGCCCTCCGGCACTAGCACCACACCGCGTGCGACACAGGTGTCAGGCGACTGGCGCGGCAATGACGCGCCGCAAAACACCACTTCGCCCGAATTCGCGACCAGGCCCATGATCGCGCGCATCAGCGTGCTTTTGCCCGCCCCATTCGGACCAAGCACGGCAACGAATTCGCCGTCCGCGATCGACAGGCTGATATCGTGCAGCGCCTCGACGCGACCGTAACTCGCCGAGAGGTGCCGAATATCGAGAACGGGTCTCACTTCACGACTATAACGCGCCCGCCGATGATGTTCGCGAGCAAGAACGGATTTACAGTGATTCCCTGATGCACCTCGGGCGACATATTATAGATGCCCGTCGTGCCTTGGAAGCCAGAAATGGTCTCCAGTTGATCGCGCACCTTCGCGCCCTCGAAACTCTTGCCTTGCTCGATGGCCTTCGCCGTAATCTGGACGGCATCCCATCCCCGCGCCGCCCAGTTCGGATCACGATCTTGGTATTTTGCCCGCCAGGGCACGAGAAATTTAGTTATCTCCGACTTCATCGGACTATCCGGCAACGCATCATAGACTTGCGAGGGCGATGCGACGAAGAAGAATTTGTCACCAAGCACCTCCGCCACTGGACGAAAGACCGCCAAGTCTTCCACGCTTGTGAGCATCAGCATGTCGAGGCCGAGCTGTTTGATGTTTTTCGCCGCCGTAAGCGTGGTACCGCCGAGGCCAATCTTGAGGATCGCTCCGGCGCCGGCCGCGTTCATTTTACTGATCTGGACGCTGAGATCGGCGTCGTCCTGCTTATATTGCTCGGCGCCCACCAGCTCGAGGCCATAATTGGCCGCGGTCTTTTCGGCGATGTTCTTCTGGAGAACCGCGTAAGGTGACGGATCGTGCAGCACGCCGAATTTCTTGATCTGCGTCTTTTGTTTAAGATAGGCGAGACGCGTGACGACCTCGAATCCGGCCGGAGGCAGAGTGCTGAATGCCCATTTCACGTGATCGGGATTCTGCGGCAGAATCGAACATAGCACCATCGGAATTTGGGCGCGCACGGTGAGCGGAGCACCGGCGAAATTGCCGGCTGAGACACAGCCCGATAGAAAGATGTCGACTTTGTCGGACGAGATCATTTTGCCGTACGCCGTCACCGCCTCCTGAGGCTCCGACTTGTTGTCCTCGGTGATCACCTCGATCTGGCGGCCCATGATGCCGCCCTTTGCATTGAGGGTTGCTGCCGCGATCTCGACGCCGTCGCGCCAACCGCGATCGACCGTTGCGGCGTAACCGGTCAGTCCCGCCGAGATCCCAATCTTGTAGACCTGCTGCGCACCCGCGGGTGCGGCCGACAGCGATACCGCCAAAGCAGCCAGCACAATGAGCAAATTTCTCCGCACGACTTCCCTCCCCATTCGTTGTTTAGGTTCTCTTTCAGCGCCGTCCGAAGCCACCACCGCCTGGCGTCTCGAACAGTACGACGTCATTCGGCTGCAGCGTGAGCTTCTTGAGGTCGTGCACCGGCACGCCGTTAATATGGAATTTGCCCGCGGCCCCGGCTGCGCCGCCACCCAGGCCCTCCGGGCCGCTGTCGACCCGGCTTGCGACCGTGTTGAGCAGCCATTCATCCTTGGTCTGAAGCCGGAACTGGATAATCTGGCCGTCCCCGCCGCGCATGGCGCCTTCGCCGCCGGAGCCTGGACGAAGCTCCTTGCGGTCGAAAAGCACCGGCGTCACCGCCTCGACGATCTCGACTGGAACGGCCGCAACGCCGGTCGGATAGCAAGTAGCGCTCGGACCGGGCTTGGTGGCGCGTGCGCCCATCCCGCCCGAATAGTTGAACATTGACGAGGTGAAGGGCCGCCCGTCGTCACGCTTGCCTTGTATTTGCATCGTCCACACTGCGCCTGAGCCCTCGGCCAGCACGCGGTCCGGAACCACCTGATAGAGCGCTTTGAGGATCGGCATCGGAACGTACATGCCGACAACGTGGCGCGCGTTGACCGGTGCAGGGTATCGGCAGTTGAGAATGGAACCTTCCGGCGCGCTGACTTTGATTGGCGCGAGGCTGCCCGCATTATTGGGCAATTCGGGATTGAGACAGGATCGGATCGCGAAGGTCGAATAGGCATGGGTGTAATTGAGGACGACGTTAATGCCGCTCGTGGTCTGCGGCGTCGAGCCGGCGAAATCGACCACTATTTCGCCCTCGCCCGGATTGATGGTGACCGCCGCTTTCAGCGTAATCACCTGCCCCCCTGGCACATCGAACGAGCTTTCGCCGCGGAACGTACCTGCCTTGAGCTTGGAAATTGCCGAGCGGGTCGCAGCCTCCGAGCGCGAGATGATCTCGTCCGACAGTTCCTCAATGTCGAGGAGGCCGTAGCGTTGGCACATTGCGATCAGCCGCTCGCTCGCCGCTTGCCCGCTGGACACCTGGGCTGCGAGATCACCGAACACGGCGTCAGGTGTCCGCACGTTCGATTTGATGATGGAGTGGAGGACTGGGCAGGGCTCTCCGGCGTTGTAGAGCTTTAGCGGGGGGATCCAGAGCCCTTCTTCATGCACGTCGCGCGCGCCAGCGCCGATGCCATAGCCGCCAATGTCGGTGTGATGAATGGTCGAACCGATATAGGCAAGGATGCGGTCGCCGTCGAAAATTGGCGTCAGCACCGTGATGTCGAAGAAGTGACCGGCCGACATCCAGGGGTCGTTAGTCGTGACGACGTCGCCCGGCTTGAGATTATTCGCGAAAATGCGAACGAGGTGCCCGCCGGCAATCGCTAACGAATTGATGTGGCCCGGCGTACCCGTATTGGCCTGTGCGACCATGCGGCCGCGCCGATCGAATAATGCGCAGGCCAAATCGCCAGCCTCGCGGACCACAGGGCTGAATGCGATGCGCTGTAACGCCTTCGCGCGTTCGGTAACGATGCCGATCAGATTGGACCACAAGATCTCGAGTTCGACGCCATCCATCGCTTTAAGCCTTCCGCGCAAAGATACAGCCGGTTTTATCCACCGTCGCCGTCCAATCCGGCGGTATCACCGTGGTCGTCTCACGTTCCTCAATGATCGCTGGTCCCTTGATGCTCTGCCCTGCGGCAAGCTTATTTCGGTCGTAGACCGGCGTGGGGAATCTATCACTCCAAGCATGTACCTCTCGCGTGCCCTTCGGCTGGCCGGGCACGACCGGCAAAGTCATCGCCCGGTTGAACGGAACGATGGGCCCACGGGCGGTCACTCGCCAAGTAACAAGCTCTATGGGGACATGGGACGGATTGACGCCGTAGAGCTTTTTATAGGTCGGCGCGAACACGTCCACGATGCGGCTCGCATCGTGGTGGGTACGCGGATCGACGTCGAGTGGAACGGTCAATTCGCTTTGCTGGCCCAAGTAACGCAGATCGGCGGCAAAGAGCAAAGTCACGGTTTGTTCGGCGCAACCGGCGTCCCGTAACGCCGCCGTCGCTTCGCGCGCCAACTCGCCCAAGATACGATCCACCCGAGCCCAGTCCAGTTCGTTGACGCCGACCAGATCGCTGCGCACCAGATCGAACCGTACCGACGTGACCAGCGTTCCGAAGGCCGAGAGCACGCTCGGTTGCGACGGCACGATCACCTCGGAGCTTTGCAATAGCGCCGCCACCTCACAGGCGTGCACCGGCCCCGCACCTCCGAACGCAAATAGCGGCATTCCGCGCCAGTCGACGCCGCGGTCGGTAGCGTGGGTACGCACTGCCGCCGCCATCGACTCGGTAACGACGCGGAAGATGCCACGCGCCGCCTGGGTGCGGGAAAGGCCGAGATTCTCGCCGAGCTTGCCGACCGCCGCCTCGGCAGCCATGCGGTCGAGCTTCATGTCGCCGCCCAGAAAATTGTCGGCGTCAAGGAGGCCCAGCACGAGATCGGCGTCGGTCACCGTCGGCGACGCGCCGCCACGGCCGTAGCAGGCTGGGCCTGGCGCGGAACCGGCACTGTCAGGACCTACTTTGAGCAAGCCAAGATTGTCCACCCGAGCGATGCTGCCGCCACCCGCGCCGATCTCGATCATGTCTATGGAAGGGATGGTCACGGGCAGACCGCTGCCCTCCTTGAATCGCCATCGTCGGTCGACTTCGAAGAGGCCGGTGATGAGCGGTTCGCCATCCTCGATCAGGCAAGCCTTGGCCGTCGTGCCGCCCATGTCGAACGACATCATGCGTTCGATGCCGAGAACTTCGGCATAATGGCAGCCCGCGAGCGCGCCTGCCGCGGGTCCGCTCTCGATCATGCGCGCCGGGTACCGGCCCGCCGTCTCCGCGCCGACGACTCCGCCGGACGACAGCATGATAAGCGGTGAGTTCGGAAATCCATCGTCTTTGAGCCGTTCGCTTAGTCCGCGCAGATAAGGTAGCGAGATCGGCATCGCGTAGGCATTAACGGCCGCCGTCGAGGCGCGCGGATATTCGCGAATTTGCGGTGCGACCTCCGAAGAAAGTGTCAAGAAGAGTTCCGGCAAGAGCGCTGCGAGTTGCTTGCCGACTGCCCGCTCATTGTCGGGGTTCGCGTAGCTATTAAGAAAACAGATCGCGAGCGAAACCACTCCCTTGTCCTTGAGTTTCTCGGCCAGCGCCACGACCTGCTTTTCATCGGGCGTACGCAACACTGTACCGTCCGCCCGCACGCGCTCGGCAATGCCGAACGTTAGTTCCGAAGGCACCAGTGGATCAGGAAATTCGATCTGTGGATCGTACATCTCGTAGCGGTGCTCGTTACGAATGTGCAGGACGTCGCGGAAACCCTCGGTTACGAGCAATGCCGTCATTTGGCCTTTGCGTTCTATCAAGACATTCGTGACAATGGTTGTGGCGTGGACCACAACGCCGTTGACGTCGCACGGTCCAATCTTGGCGGCCTTCATCACCTTCGACACGCCGGCGAAAAAACCGTCCAGCAAGTCGTGATGAGTCGTCAGCACTTTGTCGACCGTCAACGCGCCCGATGAGTGTCGCAACACGATATCCGTGAACGTTCCGCCGATATCGACAGCGAGCGAATAGGTCATTGTTATCCCTTCCAGCCCAGATCGCGAGAAACGCTGCAGGCGGCATAGAGGACCGCGTCGATCTGAGCAGATGTAGGCTTCGCTGCGATAACCTGCGTCGAGCCCACGATAGCGATCGAGCCGACCAGCGCGCCACGATGATCGAGGACCGGGGCGGCGAGCGTGTTGACGCCCATCACAGCCTGGTTCGGCGCCGTGGACCAGCCGCGCTTGCGTACCGCCTGTACCTCCGCGTTGAGTGTCGCTGCGTCGATAAGCGTGTGTGACGTCCACGCTTCCCGCCGTCCGCTGAGCACTTTTTTGAGGAGGGTTTCCGGTCCGAGTGCCAGCCAGATCTTTCCATGGGCGCTGGCGTGTAAAGCGAGGCGGGTGCCTGGGCGAGTGGCGAATTCGACGACCGACCGGCCATGCATGAGATCAAGCACCACCAGATCGTCATCCAGCAACGTGCAGAGCGAGACTGCTTGTCCGGTGGCGTCCCTCAGTCCGATAAGCGCGTCGTGAGCGACATTAACAATCTCGAAATTTCCGCGAGAGGTTTCGCCGAGAACCATCAGCTTGACGCCGATGGCGTAGCGGCCCGTGCTCACGTCACGTCGTACGAAACCGTGGCGGACCAACGCGCTGAGATGGCGATATATGGTTGATTTGGAAGCCGAAAAGGTCTGTGCGATCGCCGTCAGCGCGATCGGCGAGGCCTGTCCGGCGAGATGATCGAGGATGCGCAGGGCAAGATCGAGCGTGCTGGTATCCTTCGGCCTCGCCTCCGAGCGCACCGCGGCGCACGCGGCGCCTCGCCTCGCAATCCGCCCGCGGGTCGTAACGGCGCTCTTCCCCAGTTTTCGATTTTGTTCCGACATACGAAATCGGGTTTTGAATAGTGAAACGAGACAGAAAGCCTTGTACAGCAAAAATAGCCCGGAGTCTCGTATCTTGTGCGTACCCGAAACAGCCAATGGTTATTGGCGTTTTCCTGCTTATCCGGCGACAATTTTTTGCGCATCGACCATGGCGGAACGCGAATGCGCGCAGAGATCGCCGGTAAAAGCGATGTAGCGCGGCGATTTTATGAATCAGTTGAAATCGTCCGAGCCTGGCTCGACTAACAAGGAAAGTGCAACCTCTTAGCGAGTTACCGTCTTCGCGGGCGAACTGACTCCACGATACGCAAATCATTGAATCTTGATGCCGTTCTCCGCGATGACTTGGCGATAGGTCTCGATCTCATTGTTGACGTCCTGCGCAAGCTCGGCCGGCGTTGACGCTTTCGGCTCGAAGCCTTGCTGGAAGTACTGCTTCTGCACACCAGGATCAGCGAGAGCTGAGCGAACCGCTTGATTCAACAGTTTGATCACTCCGTCCGGACTACCGGCCGGCAGGAACAGCCCCATCGAGAATTTGGCTTGAACGTCGACGCCCTGTTCCCGCAGCGTCGGTATATCGGGCAGCGACGGGATACGGTGATCACTGGCCACCCCCAAAATCCTAACTTTTCCGGCTTGATACAACGGAATCGTCGGCGCGATTGTGGCCAACTGGAGTTGGATCACACCGCTTGCAACGTCAACAATGGACTGAGCCGTCGATTTGTAAGGCACATGAGTCATCTCGATGCCAAGTTTCTTGGCAATCATCAACATACCGAGATGGGCAATGCTTCCAACGCCCGTAGAGGAGAAGTTGAGAGCGCCGGGCTTGGAGCGCGCCAAGGCGACCAAATCGGGGATTGATTTGACGCCTAATTCCGAATTGACCACCAGAAGGTAGGCGGTCTCACCCACCAACGAAACCGGCGCGAAATCTTTTCGGGGATCAAACCCGAGATTCGATTTCAAAAGATAAGCAAGGCTTAAAGAGGTCGTGACGCCGAAGTACTGAGTGTACCCGTTGGGATCGGCACGCACACCATCGCGACCGGCGATCATGCCGTCGTCGCCCGGCCGATCGTCTACAACTACTGGTTGCCCAAGCTTACTTCCAATTGGATGAAACAATGTCCTTGCGAGTGTATCGGAGGCACTGCCGGCAGAATAAGGAACCAAGAGGGTGATTGGCCGGTTAGGCCATTCGCTTTGTCCCGCTGCGACATCGATCGCAGCGCCCCAAATCGTCGCGATCAGAATCACGGACACGATTAGCCTCAACTTCGGTGTCGCCAGTGGTGATTGCACCAATTTCCGCCCGATCGTCTCTTTCACGTCATCCCTCCTATGTATTGTTTGTTTTTAATTTTCATTTGAGTGGCGTGACGTTCATGCGAGACTCCACGCCCGTCAAACTTCGATGCTCGGGAAGCCCTTCCCCGTCACTCATGGCTGTCCGAATTCCGCATCCAGATTTTTCGTAATCCGCTTAAGAAGCCATCGTAGCGTAGCAACCTCCTCTTCGGTGAAGTCAGCCAACGCCTGCTCTCGGGCCTGAAGTGCCAGTGGAAATGCCCGATAGAATAGCTCTCGACCTTTGGGCGTAAGGTGGATCCTTATCTTTCTCTTATCGTCGTTATCATGCGTTTGCTTTACCCACCCTCGCCTCGTGAGTTGCTTTAGTGCCGCATTGGTGTTGGGCTGCATTAGACCGACCGCCTTGGTCAGCTCTTTCTGCGTAATGCCGTCTTGCTGCCACAGGTGCCGAAGGAACGGCCAGCTTCCAATTGGAATTCCTTCCACCTGGATCCTCTCCTGCAAGGCGCGCGCAAAAACGCGGTAGCTGTTGCGAAGAAGGTACGCAACGCTATCTGACCACGGATGTGGCTCGGTGCGCGTCCGATGTTGCTTCCGGGTTCGCGGTGCCGCCGAAGTTCGCATTCTTGCGACTCCACTTCGTATTGAAGGTCAGCGGGGACCGAGCCCCGGCCCAGTGTCGGGATTAGCTTGTCGGTTGCGGCGCATTTCGGATCTCAACTGCTCGGTCACGCTCCGATCCACCTCCAGAGAATCGCAGGAGATGGCTACTCCGTAGTCGCTTCGCGCACCTTCCACGGTTACGTAGCCCAGCCGCACGTCTTCCACGACCCGCTCAATATCGCGGTCTTCCGGTGGTCCGTACCCGCCGCCCCCGCCGGAAAGAAGCTCAAGCACACCTCCGGGCCGGATCAACAGACCAGTGGCTTTCTGATATCGCGTTCCCTCGTTCTCCCCCGGTTGACGGATAAGCGTGGTGCCGACGTGACCTGGCCCGCCACCGAAGAGGCCCCACGGGGGGCATTTGGAACGCTCGAACGCAAGCGTGGCGCGCGTACCGTGTTCGAATATGTAGGCTTTACAAAGCCCGAGGCCGCCTTTGAACTTGCCGGGGCCACCTGAATCTGGACGCCAGACGTAGCGCTCGACGAGCAATGGCCAAAAAGTCTCTTCAACCTCGACGGGGACTTGGCGGGTATCGCCATGAGTGACTGTTTTGAGGGGAGAAAACCCGTCGGCGTCGGGTTGGCCGCCCCACCCTCCAAGCGTCGAATCGACGGTGGAATACCTCTGGCCCGTCATTGGATCTATGCCCGCGAAAATAAATACGCCCATCGCACCGTGATGCGCCGCCGGCACAAGGTGCGGGGCGGCCTTCGAAATTGCCTGGAGGATCGTATCGACAATAGTCTTGATGGTGACAGTCCAGAGGGACATTGCTGCGTTATTCTGCGCACTCATTATTGTGCCGGGCGGCAGCACCACACTGATCGGCCGGAACGTGCCGTCGTTCGGCGCGAGACTTGGCATGAGCGCGCTTTTGATCGCTACTTTTGCGGCACTGACACCTGCACTATAGCCCGCATTCATCGGACCGGCAGTCTGCGCCGCCAACTCGGAATAGTCGACGATGATATTGTCACCCTTGACGGTCACCTTGATCCTGAGCGGCAGCGTCTTATCCATGTCGACGCCGTCGTTGTCGAGGAAGGACTCGCCCACATAGGTACCGTCCGGCAGGCCGCGAATGCGTTCGCGCGCGATCGCTTCACATTGATCCCAGATCGCTTGAATGCATTCCTGCACCAATCCAAGCCCGTATTTCTGCACCAGTGCAAGATACCGCCGGCGGCCCAGCTCACACGCGGCAATCTGCGCTTCCATGTCGCCAAAGCACTGATCGGGATATCGAACGTTGTGACGGATCACGCGCATGATCTCGAGATCGGGTTCGCCCCGCTTGTAAACCTTCAACGTCCGCAACTGGATGCCCTCTTGAAATATCTCGGTTGTGTCCGTGCAAACCGAGCCCGAGATCTTGCCGCCGACATCCGTCCAATGGGCCCGAGAAGCCACGAAACCTATAAGGTCAGCCTCGTGGTGGATGGGTACATAGATGACGATGTTATTCAGATGCTGACCGCAAACGTCAGAATAGTTCATGATGAGAACGTCGCCTGGATGGATGCCATCGGGTCCATAGATCTCCAATCCGTCTGCCACCGAGTCACCCAGGTCCGCCATAAATGTCGGTACCGACCCTCGGCTTTGGGCGATTGTGCGACCGGTTTTGTCCAACAAACCGATACAATAGTCCTTCACCTCATAAACGATCGGACTGAACGCCGTCCGGGAGAGGTTGATCTCCGACTCGTCCATAATCGCAATCAGTAGACAGCGGATCACTTCGAGCATTATCGGATCGAATTTTCCGCCCGCCGCGCGCTGCACGGCGCCGGCCTGAACCGCGACGTTCATTGATCGCTCCCAACGGTGATTCGGATATTTCCCAGTCGGTCGACCGTTGCCCAATCATGGGGGCCGACGACGGTCGTGGAAGCGCCCTCCTCGATGATGGCCGGACCGTTTATGCGCACATCCGCGCCGAGTTTGTCGCGCTGCCAAATCGCGCAGGGCACGAAGTTCTTGCCGTCGAAATTGACCTCACGGGTTTCCGGGACGAGAGCGGATTTGTCCGCCTGCAGATCCTTCATAACCGGCTTGTCGGCCACGCCTGTAACGGCGACCCGAAGGTTGACGAGATCAATCGGCACGTTCTGGCTGGAGTGGCCGTAGCGTTTCGTGTACTCGCTTTCGAAGGCGGCCCGCATGTCACCCTGACTGACAAGTGACATCTTGTCCGGAAGACGTATCTTCAGCGTGTGCTCCTGGCCCCGGTAACGCATATCGGCAAACCGAGCGACCAAAACTGCCGTGAGATTGACCTTTATCTCGCCGAGCGATGCCCGCCCCCGTCCTTCGAGATTGAGAAACTGATTTTCGGCTTCGCCGAGGTCGAGTTGCTCAAGGCCTACCGCCATCGTCTGAACCACGTCGTATTTTAGATCGGCGTGGAGCATTCCATACGCGCAGAAATGGCCTGGATGATTCGGAATAATGACCGTCCGAATTCCCAGTTCACGGGCGATGTCCGCAGCATGTAGGGGCCCCGCACCGCCGTAGGCGATCATCGCGAAGTCGCGCGGATCGTGGCCTCGCTCGACCGTCGTCATCTTGACGGCTGATGCCATGGTCAATGTAGCGAGATGGATAATCCCCGCCGCAACCCGATGAGGAGGCTCCTTGAGCCGTGTCGCGAGGTCTTGGATGGACTTTTCGGCAGCTCCAATATCGAGTTTTATCTCGCCATCTAAAAATCGCTCAGGATGCAGTCTGCCCAAAATCAGGTTCGCATCCGTGATGGTGGGTTCCTTGCCTCCCGTTCCATAGCAAACGGGACCGGGTACGCCGCCTGCACTCCGCGGGCCGACCACCAGCGCCCCCATCTCGTTGACCGCAGCGATACTTCCGCCTCCAGCGCCAACTTCGACGATGTCCAACACTGCCGCCTGAACCGGATAGCCGCGATTATATCCAGCCGCATAATAGACAGGGGTCACTGCTGCCTCGCCGTTTTCGATCATCACGGCCTTCGCCGTGGTCCCACCCATGTCGAAAGCAATCACGTTCGGCATATCGAGGGCTTTACCGAGCTCGGCCGCGCCCGCCGCTCCACCCACTGGACCAGATTCGATCAGCAATACCGGTCGTTTGATCGCCTCGATGTCGGTAAGAACCCCGCCGTTCGAGCCCATGAGCAACAAGCGTCCAGAAAAGCCAGCTTTGTTTACGCCATCGCGAAATCGAGTAACATAGGCGCTGGTACGCGGTCCTACAAAAGCATTGATCACCGCGGTCGACGTGCGCTCAAATTCGCGAAACTCTCGCGACAGCTCGTGTGAACACGTAACGAAGCACGCGGTGTGCTTTGAGATATACGCGGCGACCTCGAGTTCATGGTCAGGATTGCGATAGGCGTGCAGAAAGCAAATTGCGACTGCTTCGACACCAGCTTCGTTGATTAGCTTCGCGAGCCGGGGAAGCGCGGCTCGATCGAGCGTCTTGATAACTTCCCCCCGCGCGGACAAGCGCTCTCGAATCTCAAAGCGCAAATCACGCGGCACGAGCGGTTCCAGGCGACGATAGAAAAGATTGAAGGATTCCGGGCGGCTGCCCCGCCCAATCTCAAGCGTATCTCGGAACCCTTCTGTCGTAATAAGGGCAGTCTTGGCGCCCCGCCGCTCAAGAATGCTGTTTATAACAACCGTTGTACCGTGTTTGAGCACCGCTGCCTGACGAATGTCGATCCCATCGGAAATAAGTCGCTGCAGTCCAACGACCGCTCCCTGATCCGGCAGCGCCGTTGTGGTCGTCTTGCCAAATGTCAATTTGCCCGACACCGGCTCATATGCGGTCAGATCGGTAAACGTTCCACCGATATCGATACCGATCATCGCACTCATTATTTCAATCTCCCACCGGGCATTTCGGATTCCAAAGAACTGAAGAAGCTAACCCTCGGAAACGGCGCGGTCAATATATATTGATATCGATGTATATTTTTGGGCACAATAGCAAGCGTATGTTTAGAAGCGCGTCCCAACTAATCCGTGAGCCGGATTACGGGAGCCAAGCAATCGCGCGAATTTCGTTCAGGCGCTGAGGGAGCGCGATCCAATTCCGTCCCCCGTCGTCACTCCGAAATAGTTGACCGAGCGTCGCGGCCGCAAAAATGAGATTGGGGTCGGCAGGATGCGTCGCAAGAAAATAGACTGAGCTCTCGACCGGCCCTGGCAAGTGCGCGTCCGACCAAGTCCGGCCGGCATCCTCGCTCTTATATAGTCGACCTTTCGTTCCTGGGGCACCATTCCCGTTCGTCAGCAGCATCGTATCGCGCTGGCCTGGCTTGATAAGAATGCTTCGCGTGTACTGCCATTCAGAGTCGATTTGCTGAAATGTCCAATTCTCGCCGTCATCCGCGCTCTTATGCAAACCGGCATTCGTCGCAGCGAATACGGTTCTACCTGCATGCGCCACAACCGCAAAACCGTGCACGTCGTCGCTCACCAAACCTGCGGCATGCCGTGCAAATGTACGGCCACCATCCCTACTCAGCCAAGCGCCGTCGATCTCGACTCCCGCCCAGACCAGCGACCGGTCTAGGGTATCGAAAAGAATATGCGTGACACGTGTCCAATGCTGTGCGGCCGGCCTCCTCGCCTTCGTGTTCGCGATAATTGACTTCGGGTCTTCGAAAAAGCCCGTGCTTACAAAAGGCTTCATGGGAACATGCAAATTCCGCCAGTTCTGTCCTCCATCCTCCGAACGATAAATAGCACCTGGCTGTGTACCAGCCAGAAGAATATTCGGATCAAAGGGTGAAATCGCTAGCGCCGTGACTAGTTGCACGTCTGTCGGCGACGGCAAGCCAATCCATCGACCATCCGTCGAATCCCACCGATAAATGCCGCTATCCGATCCTGCCATTAACCCACTCGGTGTTTCCAACAGCGACCATACGCGGCTTCCGCTGTACAAAGCCGTGCTCGTCGGCATGCGAGCCAGAGTGACGCCTAGATCGGTGCTCGTCCAAATAGAAAGGCCGTTGGTCGCAACGAAAAGAGTCGGCATGAAGCATCCTCCGATATCGTCCGATAAGCAGCGTGTTTCGTCGACGAGTCAATCATTGCGATGATAAATCGCCTTTACGTCGAGCAACGGCGGGTACTCGGCGGACGATGATTCCGTTGAGTTGAGACGGTCACGCTGTTAGGACGCTGTCGGTGGGGAAGCAGCTAACTATTTCGTCCATCCTGGCGGAGTGCGGGCAGTCCAATGCCGGTGGCCTCGAATCCTCCATCAACCGCGAGGGTCTGCCCGGTAATGTAGCTGGCGCGATCGCTGCACAGGAAGAAGATCGCTTCGGCCAGTTCTTGCTCCAAGCCGTAACGGTTGAGCGGAATGGCGTCGTGATAGGCGGCGCGTATATCAGGAGTATGGACTGCCTTTGCCATGGCGGTGTCGACCGGACCCGGCGCGACGGCATTGACCCGGATGCCAAGGGACGCCAGTTCGACCGCCTGCTGTTGGGTTAGATGCGACAGGCCAGCTTTACTTGTGCCGTAGGCGGTGCGCAACGTTGAGGCGCGTAAACCCGATATAGAGGTGATATTGACGATAGCGCCTCCGCCACCGGCATGCATAAGAGGGGCTGCCGCCTGGGCGCACAAGAATGGCCCAGTGAGATTGACCGCCAATACGCGCGACCAATCCTCGTGGCTGATGTCGAGGATCGGCTTAAAAATTGCAATGCCGGCATTGTTGACCAGAGCATCAAGTCGGCCGAATCTCTCCGCTATGATCGCGATCGCTCGGGCGACACCCGCGGCATCGGCGACGTCGCAACGAATGGCAACGGTGGCGTCGGAGATCTGCAACGCCGCGTGAGTTCGATTGAGCGTCTCATCATCGATGTCGAGCAATGCGACGCGCCAGCCTTCAGCGAGGAATCGCTTGGCGGTCGCTAGACCTATCCCACGGGCCGCACCCGTCACTAGCGCGGCCTTCTGTATTGCTGCGCTCACCGTTCCCCCTGCCCGTTGACCACGCGAAAGCTCAGAGCTCGTTTCGGCTGTGCCTACTTTTAGTGCTGTGTAAAAGACGCAGGCGCCAGGCACAAGCGTGCTTGCCGCAGCAGGAGTTCTAACCGCCCCTCGTGGGCTCATCTGAGGGCCCTCCCCGGCTTCCTCCCATTGACTCTCACCCCGGCTCGGCGAGGATCAGAGCATGCACGACATTCTGATCCGGGGTGGAACCCTGTTTGATGGCGCTGGCCACTCCGGCATCTCTGCCGATCTGGCGATCAACGATGGCCGCATTGCCGCGATCGGGCCCGCCATCACGGGCGGGGCGCATAAGACCATCGACGCCGAGAGCCTCGCCGTGGCACCGGGCTTCATCGATATCAAGACGCATTCCGATTTCACCCTGCCGATTAATCCAAAAGCCGAAAGCAAGGTCCGGCAGGGCGTCACCACCGAGATCATCGGCCATTGCGGCTTTTCGGTCGCGCCCGTGCTGCCCGGCAAGGTCGAGTTGCTGAGGGACTATCTGAGCCCGAGCGCACCTTGGTTGCCGTTTCGCGAAACTAGCTTCCCTGACTATCTCGCGACTTTCCCGGCAATCGCGGTCAACGCCGGCATGCTGGTCGGCCACAATACCCTGCGCCTGATGGTCATGGGCATGGCGGACCGCGCGCCCAGTGACTCCGAACTCGGGGAAATGATCGCCCTCCTGGAAGACGCCCTCAATGCCGGCGCGCTGGGCATGTCATCTGGGCTGTTCACGCCGCCGGGTTCCTACGCCGCACCGGCCGAGGTGGTCGCACTCGGCCACGTTCTCAAGCGGCACAACGCGGGATATTTCACGCACCTGCGCGATGAATCGAACAAAGTAATCGAGGCCGTCGAGGAAGCCATCGAGATCGCAAGCCAATGCGGGGTGCATGTCGAGATCGTGCACTTCAAGTGCTCCGGCATGGACAATTGGGGCAAGGCCGCGACTGCGCTCGCGATGATCGCCGACGCCAAGGCGCGCGGCCTCGACGTCGACTGCGACTCCTACCCTTATGCCGCCGGATCGAACCCGCTGAAAAACCTGCTGCCACCGTGGGTTCAGGAAGGTGGCGTACCGTCGATGCTCGGTCGGCTCACCCAGCGTGACACTCGCGAGCGCATCCGAACCGACTTCGCGCGCCGTGGCCTCAACAATTGGGGTCGCATCCCTTCGTGGGACTGCGTGCAGATCTCAATTTCACCGCATATGCCGCAACACGCCGGCCGCACCATCGCGGCGCTGGCGGCCGAGCGCAACGCGGATCCGATCGACGCGCTCTGCGACTACCTCGTCGAGGACCAGGGAGCGACCCGTGTACTAGTGACTTCGATCTCCGAGGACGATATCCGCACCATCGTCGCTTCCCCGCTCGCGCTGGTCGGCTCTGACGGCAATTGCGTGGCCCCCTACGGTACCGTGGGCAAAGGCATGCCGCATCCGCGATTCTACGGCACTTTCCCGCGTATCCTGAGCCACTACGTACGCGACGAAAATGTGCTCCCGCTCGAGCTCGCCATCCACAAGATGACCGGCGCCACCGCCGGCGCGCTCAAACTCAGGGACCGCGGCCGCTTGACGGAGGGCTTTCGAGCCGATGTGGTGATTTTCGATCCGAAGGACTTTAGGGATCGCGCCACCTACGCCGATCCGCACCAGTTCCCGACCGGTCCGCGCACTAGCGTCATCGTCAACGGCACGCTCGTGGTTGAGGATGCGACCCATACTGGTGCTCTACCGGGTACGGTTCTCAAACGCGATCCCAGCGGCGCGGTAGGTTAGGGATCGGTGTCCGTGAGCTAATGTTGTTCCGCGTCTGCTATTGCTCCAGGAGCGGACATTCGCTGCGACGCAGCGAAACGCTGCATCGGGCCAACAACGGCCTCACGCATCGCACAAAAGCAGCGAGTCTTTTCCCCGTCGCCGTCGTGAAACTGCTCGTAGACCTGCTGCTCGAGCGTGATATGGTTTTCATCGATCAGCGCGCTCTTTCAAACAGGGTAGTCATGCAGGCAACACGATTATCCGCCTACGGGCTTTGGGCAATAGCTGTGTTCGGTATCGTGGAGAGGCCGGTCCAGTCACAAGCAATCACGCTCGAGCAGCTCGACGGCAAGCGGATCACGTTTTCGGTCGCTTACAACACGAGCGGCCGCAACCTGCATGGCGAATTTTCGGGTGCCGTGAGCACCACGGTCGGCCAGATCCAGATTTCCGGGAATTCGGTCTCAGGCAGCGCGACCCGCACTGTGACGTACCACGGCAAGACTGTTGGTTCGCGGACGGGCGCCCTGTCCGGAGAGATCGGGAAACCGCAGCAGGGCACATTGGGCGGCAACTATGTTTGGTTACTCGACGGGGATTCTCTCATACTTTTGCGCACCCTGAAAGTTGGCGGCATTAAGATCACCATAACCTTCACGGAAAACGGCTGCTCGGTCCGCGCGCCAATCATGCACGAGGTCGGTGCCGGCGAAACAACCGCACACTCGGTCTTCGGCGGCGATGTCGTCGTGCACAGTGCGACGCCGCAATCATCAAGCTGCGGCGTCGGTGGCTAGCGCATTTGGCGGCTTATTCGCAATAACGCTTTCCCTGGAACGTGAAGCATTTATCGCTGTTCGGATTTAGTGGGGCGTGCCGGATGCGCGACCGTGCCGGTGCAGCCGGCGCGGCGCTTGTCTCGGCATCGTCTGTTCCGATCGACGCCCATCGATAAGCAATTTCTCCCGCGTGCCGATTGCGGCTACTCACCAAAATCCACGTCCGGCCAGTGCAGCGATTCACAAGAATTGCACCCGCCGCCTCACCGCTAAGCGGGCGAATGACATCGAAGCAGATGCTGCCTGGCAACGTCGAATCCGGCGTTTGGGCCGATGTCCCCGAACTAGCGGCGATGCCAATAGCCACGATGGCCACAGAAAATGCCGCCGAATAATTGAACGCGAAGGACATCTCAAAACCTCGTTAGCTTCAATTTGAGGCCCGCACTGGCACCCGCAGCATCTTGAGTTCGCAAATCCCACGGTAGACAGGCCGATATCGGATCCGCTGGTTACTCCATTCACTCACAGTATTGTTTGCCTTGGAAGCTGAAACACTTGCCGTCGCCTCGGGGTGTACCGGCGGCCGGACGGTTCGGGCGAACGGGCTCATGCTCCGGCGCGGCCTCCGCCCGTTTGGGCGCCGGCGCGTTGGCGACGCAGCGTTCGCCTTCGCCGTGTTCGCCAGTTCCGCACGCCAAGGGGCAAACCCGCCTGTCGATGCCCCGCACCGCTTTGATCGAGTCGCTCGACAGGTCGTCGGACATCGCGATGGCGGTCCGCCGGGTGAAGTCGTGCCACGCTGATCTGGTCGCGTCGTCGAACTCGCCGTTCACCGCGCCGTAAAAGCAGCCGACACGCTTGAGCTCGAATTGCAGCGCGCGCGCCAATTCGTGCGGGTCGGTCGGACTTGTCGTGGTAATCTTGAGCGCTTCGTCCGAGAGCAAGGCGATGCGTTGCTCAGCCTTGGAATGTTGCGCGCTGTTCGGGAATCGCTGAATAAACCGCCGTAACTCGTCGGGATCCTTGCTGTCCTTCACCATATCCCAGGCGATTTGGTCAGGGGCCGGTGCGGCGGCCAACGCGGCGATCCCTTGCTCTGCATCCTTGCGAAGAGGACTGTCCGGAAATTGCGCCACCTTGGCATCGGAATAGCGGCCCTGCTCAACCATCAGATCGGGCTTCGGCGTGTCCGGTAGCGCCACAAAATGGAACTCGCCTGTGATCGGCGACATTGACATCCAAGGCTGTTGCTCTCCGTTTGTCGCCCACGACACGCTCAGCCCAACGTCGTTGAAGGTGCGAAATATGTCGAGCCCCGGTTTGCGCATGGATTTCGCCAGTGCCTTACTGTAGGGGCTGTCGCCGTCGGCGCCGTCCTGCGCCACGTTGCCGGGCTGCGTCGCGAACGAAATGATGGTTCCCTCGGGCGCTTGGATCTGCGCTAGACCGCCATTGGCTGCGCGCAGGCCGCGCCCGCCAAAAGGATTGTTGCGGCAGGCATCCAAGATCACAATGTTAAGGTGCGTGCGCGCACCCTCCATCTGCCGAAGCACGAGATTGACGTCCAGCATCTGGAAATCGACGTCGGCCTGCTTGGTCGGATTTGCGCTAATCGGCACGAGATAATTCGC
>Ga0181526_10000539_pt1 | contig 39863 bp, 36 predicted proteins | sample PEATcosm2014_Bin_35_FD_119750 | JGI IMG/M metagenome (GOLD analysis project Ga0181526, IMG submission 119750) | Peatland microbial communities from MTU Mesocosm Facility, Houghton, MI, USA - PEATcosm2014_Bin06_30_metaG | ecosystem: Environmental > Terrestrial > Soil > Wetlands > Peat | place...
ATCCAACAAAAAAACGGCAGAAAGACAAAGAGAAAGAAGAAAACGAAGAGAAGAAACCTTTAATAAAAAGACAGGATTTTCGGACGCGCTTGACAATTCTCCCCATAGCAGGGGTCAAGCCCGCATAAACTCTCATTTTTTGTCTTGGCTCGGAGCATGTCAACATGGTGTCGCGCCTCGCCCGCCCTGTCTACCAACAAATCCGCCTTCGCCGCCGCCTCGATTTCAACGCAGCAGTTCCACCGGCCCCGTTTCGCCGCAAAACTTTTTGCCAGCGGTTGATCCAGCGTTGTCAGACACTTTTCAAGGGGATCACCCCAGCCGAATGACGTCATTCCTTCGTTCCCTTGGTTGCCTTCTGTTGAATTGATTTGTTCAGGCTGAGTCAGCAGTTCGCGTGTTTCAGTATTTCGCGGTTATCAATGACAACCTCAACCCCCTGCGCCAGATCAAAAAGAATGTTCGTGTCAACGGCTATTGGCCTTAGTCTTGGCATTTATATGTCCCCCATAAATCATGGCCAATCCCTCCTTCAAAAGTTCCGCCCGTTCCGAACCAGAAATGCCATTTGCCTCTGCTCTGAGCTTTTCAGCCATGACGGTGCCAGCCGTTTTACGCTTCGGTTCTTTGGCTTGTGCCTTGGCAGTTGTCATAATCATCTCTCATTTCCGTGTCATGGTAATATCCAGTGACCGGAACAAATTGTCAACATCCATTACTCAAATTACGCCGGATTATCAGGCGCGTCTTTTTTCCCTTGGTTGCCTTCTGTTGAATTGATTTGTTCAGGCTGATTCAGCAGTTCGCGTGTTTCCAGTATTTCGCGGTTATCAAATCTGGTTGGCCTTATTCATGCGGTGACGTTGGCTTCCCCGGTTTGCCATGATCTGTCAGTTTTTGTGCTCTGTGATCCTTGTGGCAAAATGACTTCGCAGTTGACTCTATTTTCCATAATCTTTCCGGGCATCCGTGAAATCTCTGAAATCCGTGGTCAAATTCTTATCACACCTTTTCGGTTCTCGAATCGATTGCGAATCGGATTCGCTCGTAGTTTTGGTTGAAGTTCGCTCAACACGAATCGCTCCCGAGAGCCTCACTGGACGGTCCTGACACTGATCCGCGTTGCGCGCGCTTGAACATTTGATAATGGCGGCGCAGCCGGTCAATATACGCCCGATCCTCGAGGAGAAAGAGACATATGTCCAAGAGGTTTCATGTTTTGATTGTGGTTCAGTTTGTCAAATTCCGAAGAATCGCGTCCAGTCTTGGGCGGCGTGTAGAATCCGTAGCACCCGGATCTGTTTCGGTTCGGCTTTGTAGAGAATTAAATAATTGCGGTAGCGCGCAACCGGCCAAAGACGAACGCCGATTTCTTGATCGCCCCGTGGATCTCGCAAGGGCATTCCTTTCTCCGGCGTTTTTCCAAGCTGGATGCTTTGCTGGACGATGGCGCTCCTGACGCGTGCCGCCGCAGCCGGGTCTTGAGCCGCAATGTGATCCTCGATTTGGTCAAGGTCCTCCTCGGCCAGCGCTGTCAACAATACCGGCGACTCCTTCACTTCCGGGGGCGGCGTCGGAGAAGTTTTGTGGCTGGAATCAGGGGACGCGAATCCGCGAGCGCGCTCTGGATAATACGGCTCAAATCGTCGCGGCCAGCCGTCGCGGACTCGGTTTCATGCTCTTCGAGCAGGCGCAGTCCGGCGCGGATCACCTCGGATTTATTATTAAATCGCCCGCTGGCTACAAACCGATCTATTAGCCGTTCGAAATGTGGTGTTATGACTTTGCCCATGCCATGAGCATATTCCAACAGTTTCAATCAGTTGTCAATGTAGAACCATAACTTTCCGGGCGCCCCTGAAATTTTGAAAAGAAAAAATTGTCAATAAGAAATAATGTCAATAAAAAACGGCGTAAGTCGCAAACATCACAATATAAAGCAGTTGCAACAAATTATCACAGTGGTCAAACATCATGGAAAAACCAAAACCGTGAATATTTCACTGTTTTTTGGGGCGGGTTTTCTTGAGAATTTCAAAGATGGACTTCGGATTTTTCCCGACCTTCAAAATGAAAGGCCAAACCCGCGAAGAATCTTGTCTCACACCCTCATGCGTCAATGCTTCGCCACAGCCCACAGCCAGAGCGCGGTCGCGACGATGTTGAGCAGGGAGAGCGGCAGGAACCGCCGCCAGCCCAAATCCATCAATTGATCGTAGCGAAACCGCGGCCACATCCAGCGCACCCAAATAAAAATTCCCATCAAGACCATGATCTTGCCCAGAAAAATCGCGATCTGCGCCAACCCGATGACCTTGGACGGGTTTGGATTGTCCAAACCCGCGAAGGGCAGGGTCCATCCGCCCAGGAACAATGTGACCATCATGGCCGAGGCCGCAATCATATTGGCGTACTCCCCCATGAAAAAAAGCGCGAACTTCATCGAGCTGTACTCGGTATTATATCCCGCGACCAATTCCTGTTCCGATTCCGGCAGGTCGAAAGGCAGCCGGTTGGTTTCGGCAAAGGATGAGATGAGGAAAATCATGAAGGACAGCGGCGCGTAGAGGATAAGCCAGCCGTGCCGGGCTTGATGCTCGATGACCTGGCCCAGGTTCAAGTCGCCCACGATGAGGAAAACAGGAATGACCGACATGCCCATGGCGATTTCGTAGGAAATCATTTGCGCGCTGGACCGGATGCCGCCGAAAAACGGATATTTCGAATTGGAGGCGTACCCCGCCAGCACGATGCCATAGATCCCCAACGATACGATGCCAAAGGTGTAAAGGATGCCCACGTTCAAATCGGCTATGACCATTTTCTGCCCGCCCAGTCTGGAGCCGAAAGGAATGACCGCCAGAACCAACAGGGCCGGAATCATGACAATCATCGGCGCCAGCCAAAAATAGATTTTACGGACATGCGCCGGCGTAAAATCCTCCTTGAGAAAGGCCTTCACTCCATCGGCCACCGGCTGCAAGAGGCCGGCCGGCCCCACCCGGTTGGGGCCGATGCGGTCCTGGATTGCCGCCGCAATCTTGCGTTCGGCCAGGACGGAATACGCCACCGCCGCCATGACCACCGCGAACACGCCGATGATCTTCACGACGCTGAAAATGACGAACTGCGTCTCCGGGCTTAAACTGTTGAACCAATTCATCGTTTCATCCTGGTAAAGTTAAATCGGCACGGTGACTCCCAAGTCCCCCAGCGCCGCCCACGTCAGCCCGTTGAAGGCCGGCACCTCGCGCGCCATTTGATTGAACACCCCTTCAATGCCGGCCGCGCCGTCCCGGCCGTCCCGGCCGTGGACCAATTCGCGCAAAAATTCCCATTCCGGCCGCGCGTTTCCCCGGGGCTGGACATTCTGCATGAATCTTTGCACGCGGCCCTTGCCGTTGACGAAGCTGCCGCGCTTCTCGGCGTGGGCGCAGCCCGGCAACAGATAATGCGCCAGTTCCGTCGTTTTGTTCGGCAAAATATCACTGACAATGAGGGTCTTCAGATTGCCCAAAAGATTCGCGCCAAAGCCGCACCGGGTCACGTCTTCGCCAAAGACGATCAACGTTTTGACATGCCCGGCGGCAATTTCCGCGGCGATTTTTGGCAGGTTCGATCCCATCGCCGCGGGCGCAATCCCGATCAATCTGGCCCCGTGGCTGTTGGGATTGCGGTCGGCGCTGAGCAACAGTTTGTCGCCCTCCCCGGAGCGCGGGACCGAATCGGTCAGGGCGTTAAACCGGGCCACCAGTTTCTTCAAAAGGAACAGCTCTTCATTGGTCTGGCGCGCGGAAGCAATGATGGCGACGGACCCATCGTTGGCTTCGCGCAAAATATCCGAGATTTCATGCAGGGCCACCGGCCAGGCCTGGGCCTGGCTTTGCCCTTTGAGCTTCGACCCGCCGACTTCGGCCAGCCTGTCCGGACGATTGATCCATTTGTAATTGAGCCGGCCGTAATCGCACATCCAGCAGGAATTGACCGCGTCGTTCTCCCGCGGCTCATAACGAAGGACTTTGTCCTCGCGCGAGCCGATGACGATGTTGCAGCCCGTGGCGCAACTGGTGCAAAGGCTTTTGCTCTCCTTGAGAAACCAGACCCGCATCTGGAACCGGAAATCCTTCGAGGTCAACGCCCCGACGGGACAGATATCAACGGTGTTCAGGGTGTAGTTGTTGTCGAAAGGCTTGCCCGGAAAGCTGACCAGCGTGCTGTGGCTGCCGCGCTGCTCAAACCCGAGCGCGTCATCGCCCGCGATGTCGCGCGTGAAACGGATGCAGCGCGAGCAAAGGATACAGCGCTCATCATCCAGGACAATGCGCGGCCCCAAATCCACCTGCTTCGGTTTGTGGACTTTCTCCTCGGCAAAGCGGCTGGCGGCCCGCCCATAATCCACTGAATACTCCTGCAACTTGCATTCGCCCGCCTGATCGCAAATCGGGCAATCCAGCGGATGATTGATCAACAAGGACTCCAACACCGCTTCGCGCATTTGTTTGGTTGCCGGCGAACGGGGATAAATTTCCATGCCCGGTGATATCGGCGTCGCACAACTGATGGCGCCCCGGGGCGTGCCGGGTTCGTAGGGCAAAACCGAGCGCGCAATCCTGGGCGTGCCGTCGGGATTAAGCAACTGTTTCCTGTCCGGCCCGATAGCCGGCGTGCCGAATTCCACCAGGCACATGCGGCAATTGCCGGCGATGGGGAGCTTGGGATGATAGCAATAATGAGGGATCTCGACGCCGGCCAGGACACACGCCTGAAGCATGGTTGTGGGCTGCGGCTTGCCCTGCCAGTCCGGCGACAATTTGGGCACTTCGATCTCGCGCCCATCCACCTTGATGCGGATCTTCTCCACCGGCGGCGGCGCGGGCTTCGTTTCAGTTGTTGGTGCGGCTGACATTTTTATTTGACGGTAGGCCGAGACTCTGTCGAGCCGCGACTGGATAGATTTGGGGTTCGACGGAGTCTCACCCTGCCGGTTGTTGCTTCATGCTCTGCGTGGTCTCTCATGTTTTGCGCTTTCATTTCAGTTTTCTCGTAAGGGACTCGCCGCGATTCTCATCCCCTGCGCCGGCCCCGCCCCTTTGTTCCTGGCTTCGTCCGCCGCGCCGCGGCTTTCGAATTCAGCCCGGAACTTGTTGACGAAACTCAACACCGGCCACGCGCAGGCTTCGCCAAACGCGCAAATCGTCCGCCCCTGGATGTTCTGCGCGATGTTGAGCAGATATTCGGCGTCTTGTTTGCGCCCGTGCCCGTGGGTCAGGCGGTGCAGCGCCTTGGCCATCCAGAGGGACCCTTCCCGGCACGGCGTGCATTGCCCGCAACTTTCGTGCGCGTAAAAATCGGCAATGTTCGCCAGCGCGGCGACGATGTCGGTCGAATCGTCCATCACAATGATCGCGCCCGAACCCGACATGCTGCCGGCCTGTTGCAGCGTGTCGAAATCGTAAGGCAAATCCAGCATGTCCACTTCCACCGGGGCCGTCTGCCCGTCCGCTGTCTTCCGCTTCAACTTGAATTTGTCGCCCGCTTTGAAAATTTTGGCCGACGAACCGCCGGGAATGACGGCCAGCAATTTTCTGCCCTCGCGCAATCCACCGCCGAAATTCCCGTCAAAAATCAATTCTCCCAGCGTCGCCTTGCCCACCTCCACTTCGTAATAGCCGGGCTTTTTGACGTGCCCGCTCACGCAGACAATGCGGGTGCCGGTGTTGTTGGGCGTGCCCAGTTTGGCATATTCGGACCCGCCCAGTTGGATAATATGTTTGACTGTAGCGAGGGTTTCAACGTTGTTGACGATGGTCGGGCACAGGTACAAGCCGAACACGGCCGGAAAATAAGGCGGCTTGATGCGGGGATAGGCGCGCTTGCCTTCCAGGGATTCGATCAGCCCCGTTTCCTCGCCGCAGATATAAGCGCCCGCGCCGCGATGGACGTAAATCTCCAGGTCATAGCCGCAGCCCAGGATATTTTTGCCGAGGAAATTTTTGGCGCGCGCCTCGGCCAGGGCGCGCAGCAAGAGCCTGGCCCCATCCGGCATTTCACCGCGAATATAGATGTAAGCCAGATGAACATCGTTGGCGAAACAGGAGATAATCATCCCTTCCAGAAGCTGGTGAGGGTCTTTGTAAATGATCTGGCGGTCTTTGAAGGTGCCCGGCTCGGATTCGTCGGCGTTGCATATCAGATAAATGGGTTTGCCGCTCTTTCGATCGACGAACGACCATTTCAACCCGCAGGAGAAGCCCGCGCCGCCCCGGCCGCGCAGACCGGAGATTTTGACTTCCTCGCGAATCTGTTCCTGGGCGGAAACCTTCCTGCCGTCCGGCAGGTCTTTGGCGGGCAGGGCCAGCGCCTTTTTCAGCATGTCGTAGCCGCCGTGGCGCAGATAGCAACCGATGTCCGGCGTGTAGCCCGGTTCATCGGCTTGCTTCAAAATCAATTTGTATTCCTGCGGCATGTCGCGATTAATTCTTAATTTTTGCCCGGCGGCAACTTGACTCCGCGGCCAAACTCTTTACATTTAATGTTCCATCATTGCCCGATGGTGTAACGGTAGCACAACAGACTCTGGATCTGTTTGTCATGGTTCAAATCCATGTCGGGCAGCCAAAACTTTTTCAGGTTCCATTGCTATTTGCATTTCGCTACGATCTCATCCGCCTTTTGCGTCGAAACGCCTTCGTAAAAATCTTCGTTGACCATGACCACCGGCGCCGTCCCGCAACTGGCCAGGCACTCGACAAACTCGACCGAAAATTTGCCGTCCTTGGTGGTTTGCAGGCCGTGCTCCGAGGGATCCAAACCGAGTTTCCGGCAGATATGGTCCCGCAATTCCCGGCTGCCCCCCAGCGCGCAACTCAAGGTCCGGCAGACCTTGATGTGGTGCCGTCCGGCCGGCGTCTGCCGGAACATGGGATAAAACGTGACCAATTCGTAAATATTAATCGGCTGCAAGCCGAGCCGGCTGGCCGTCCACTCCATCGCTTCCGGCGATATGTAGCCGAACCGCTCCTGAATGGCGTGCAGGTACATGAGCGAGGCGCTGCGCTTTTCCGGGTAATGGGTGAGCAGCTCGTTCAATTCGCTCTCGAGTTCGGCTGGAACGGTGAAGCTCATCGATCGCATTCTCCCATGACGAAATCGAGCGAGCCGAAGATCGCCACCGTGTCGCTGATCATGTGGCCGGGCATCAAAAAGGGCAGGATGCTCAGGTTGCAGAACGACGGGCTGCGGATTTTCAGGCGGTTGGGCGTCCCGCCTCCTTTGCTGTGGATGTAAAAACCCAGTTCGCCTTTGGGATTCTCCGCGGAAAAATAAACCTCGCCCGGCGGGGCGTTGACCCCTTCGGTGACGAGGATGAATTGGTGGATCAATTCCTCCATGCTGGTGAGGACTTTGTACTTGGAGGGCAAAATTGTTTTGCCATCGGGGATGTCCACCGGTTCCCTGGCCGCGTTGCCGGCGCCGCCCGGCAGTTTGTCCAGGCACTGGCGCAGCAGGCCGACGCTTTGCCGCATCTCCTCGATCCGCACCAGGTAACGATCATAGCAATCCCCCACCGATCCGGCGGGCACTTCGAATTCCAATTGGTCGTAAACCAAATAGGGATGCGCTTTGCGCAGGTCAAACTCCACTCCGCTGCCGCGCAGGTTCGGGCCGCTCAAACCGTAATCTATCGCCGCCTCGCGCGAAATCACGCCGATGTCGCGGTTGCGGTCAACAAAAATTTTATTGCGGGTCAGCAGCTTCTCCGTTTCGTCAATGTTGACCACCACTTCGCCCAGAAATTTGCGGCATTGTTCCACCCAGCCGGCCGGCAGATCGCGCGCCACTCCGCCGATGCGCGTGTAGGACGTGGTGAACCGCGCCCCGGTCAGGGCCTCGATCAAATTGTAAATCTTCTCCCGTTCGGTGAAGGTGAAGAGAAAAACTGTCAGCGCTCCCACATCCATGGCCATCGAGCCAAGCCCGAGCAGGTGCGAGGAGAGGCGGGCCAGTTCACAACAAATCACGCGAATGTACTGGCAGCGCGGCGGCAGATCATGGTCGATGCCCATCAATTTTTCGACGGCCAGCGCGTAGGCGACGTTGTTGGCCAGGGGCGCCAGATAATCCAGCCGGTCCGTGTAAGGAATGAACTGGGTGTAGGTCATGTTCTCGGCGATTTTTTCATCGCCGCGATGGAGGTAGCCGATGTCGGGCGTGGCCTTGGTGATGATTTCGCCGTCCAGTTCCAGGACCAGCCGCAACACGCCATGCGTGGCCGGATGCGACGGCCCCATGTTCAGCACCATTTTCTCCCCCTGAAGATCGGTCAATTCTTCCGCGGCGCCCGCCGGCAAAGGCGACTGGGGATTCATATCCGCCGACAATGCCGCCGCCCGCGCCGCTGAATCTGGAATTTGTAGGTCTTGCGTCGCCATGCTCTATATTTTTTCCGCGGGCGCCCTGGCCGCCGCGTCATCTGCTTCCAGTTCGTGCGCGCGCGGCTCGCGCGCGGTGCTGTCCTTGCCGCCGGGACGGGTCACAAAAGGCCCGCCCTCCTCCGGCGCCGGACGGGTGAAGGCCACCTCCGGCACGTCCGACGGCTTGCCCGCCAGCGGAAAATCCTTGCGCAACGGAAAATAAGGATACCCCTCCCACATCAAAATCCGCCGCAAATCCGGATGCCCTCGAAACCGAATGCCCATCATGTCGTAAATTTCCCGTTCATGCCAGTCCGCCGTGCGCCAGACGCCGGTCACGGTGGGCAGCCCGGATTTTTCCTCGCTCACATCCGTTTTCACACGGAGATGGCAACGATGCCCGTAACCGTAAAGATGATAAACAACCGTCCAGCGCGGGTCCGTGCCGTAATTGTCGATGCTGCTGATGTCCACCAGATAATCGAAGCCCAGCTCCTTTTTGGCGAACTGGCAGATGTCCGCGATGCGTTCGGCGTCGGACAATTGCACCGTGATTTCGGCGCGGAACTCCTTCGGCTCGGAGATCCAGTCACCGAACCGCGCCTTCAATTGTTGGGCAAATTCGCGCGCAGACATGGGAACATCTCACCGGCCGGCGGGCCGGTTCAGGCAACCCGTTTTTGCAGGGCCATGAAGGGCTCTTTGGCCACCTTCCCCTGCAACTTGATCAGAGCATCCAGCAAAGCTTCCGGCCGGGGCGGGCATCCCGACACATAGACATCCACCGGCACAATGGTATCCACCCCTTGCAACACCGCGTAACTGCGATACATCCCGCCCGTCGAAGCGCAGGCGCCCATGGCGATGACCCATTTCGGCTCCGCCATCTGATCATAAATGCGCCGGACGGCGGTGGCCATTTTGTAAGTCACCGTGCCGGCCACGATCATGACATCCGATTGTCTTGGGGAAAAACGCATAACCTCCGAACCGAAGCGGGAAATATCGAACCGGCTGGCGCCCGCCGCCATGAGTTCGATGGCGCAGCAAGCCAGTCCCATGGGCATCGGCCAGAGGGAATTCTTGCGGAACCAGTTAATGGCCGCATCCAGGCGAGTATGGACTACATCGCCTTCGACCTTCGAATTATAGCCGATTTCCGTTTTGGTCTGCATGCTGTGGCACAACCGCGATCACTGGCCGCTGCAATAAACATCCGAACCGCAACACAGGCAAGCAGATTGTGAACTTTTTCACCAGCGCCCGGGCGGGGTGGAAAAGGCCGAATTTGGGTTTCCCAAGCCTCACGCAGTGGGCTATTCTGTCGTCATGCTGTGGTTGGATAAATTGAACCGCCCATGAAAAACGAGGATATCCGCTGGATTCAACGGTTTCAAAACTATCAAAAAGCTTTCGCACAATTGATGCAGGCGGTGGAGTTGTCGCGGCAGCGCGCCCTCTCCAAACTGGAACAGCAGGGATTGATTCAAGGGTTTGAATACACGCACGAACTGGCATGGAACACCCTCAAAGATTTTCTGGAGGCGCGGGGCACAACCAATCTCTTCGGCTCGCGAGATGCGACGCGCGCCGCCTTCGCGCTGGGGTTGATCGAACACGGTGAGATTTGGATGCAGATGATTCAGAGCCGCAATCAAACCACGCATACTTACAACGAAGAGACGATGGAGCAAATCGCTGCCGCCATCACCGGTGTCTATGTGGCGGAATTTGCCCGCCTCCAAACCAAGCTGGAACAATTCCGGGCTGAAGAACCCACGCCATGAACAGCGGACTCACAGAACAAGCGGTCTCCCAGATTTGCGCGGTTTTTTCCAAACACCCCGAGGTGGAAAAGGCCATCCTCTACGGGTCGCGCGCCAAGGGGAATTACAAGCCGGGTTCGGATATCGATCTCGCTCTCTTGGGCGCTGACTTGACCCAGAAAATTCTCGGTCAAATTCAAAGTGAACTGGATGACGGCCTGCTTCCCCACCGCTTTGATCTTTCCATCTTTTCACAAATCACGCATTCCGATCTCATCAATCACATCCAACGGGTGGGCGTCATTTTTTATGAAAAGAAGCATTTGGTGACCGGGGTGAAGAATTAACTTAACAGCCTTTGGTCCGGTTGCTCCGTGAAAACAATCTACTTCGATTACAACGCGACGACGCCTCTCGACCCCGCGGTGCGCGAGGCCATGTTGCCGTTTTTGGGCGAAGTTTTTGGCAATCCTTCCAGCGTCCATCACGTCGGTCGCCAGGCCCGCGCCTTGCTCGATGACGCCCGCGATCGTGTCGCCACGGTCTGGCGCGCCAAACCAAGCGAAGTCGTGTTTACGAGCGGCGGCACGGAAAGCAATAACCTCGCCGTTTTTGGCGCGGCCAGATTATTGCGCGGCAAGGGCCGCCACTTGATCACTTCCACCATCGAGCATCATGCCGTTTTGCATTGCTTCCAGTATTTGGCCGGGAAGGAGGGGTTCGACGTCACCTCGCTGCCGGTCAATGCGGAGGGCATTGTTTCTCCGGACGATTTGAAAAAGGCGATCCGCCCCGATACCACGCTGGTTTCCATCATGTCGGCCAACAATGAAACCGGGTCCATTCAACCCGTGCCGGTTCTCGGCGAAATCTGCCGCTCCCAAGGCGTTTTTTTTCACACCGATGCGGTGCAGAGCTTTGGCAAGCAGCCGTTCGAGGACATCCATCAGTTCAACGCCGACCTGGTTTCCGTTTGCGCTCACAAGTTCCACGGGCCCAAGGGCGCTGGAGCGCTGTTTATCAAATCGCCCCTTCGTCCTGATCCCATCCTTTTTGGCGGCGGCCATGAAAATGAACGCCGCGCCGGCACCGAGAACATCGCCGGCATCATTGGCCTGGCTGGGGCGATGGAACGGTTTCTCAAAACGCCTGTTTTTCAACCTGAGAAACTTTCCCCATTGACCGCCCGGCTCATTGATTTTGTCAAATCGCTCGAAGGCGTCGCATTCCGCGGTTCATGGCGCAACCGGCTCTCCAACACCGTGGCTTTCACCGTGGCCGGTTGTGACAGCATCACCTTGCTGGCGGGTTTGGACATGGAAGGCATTTGCGCGTCGAGCGGGTCGGCGTGTTCAGCCGGGTCGCTCGAACCGTCGCACGTCATGAGTGCGATGGGCGTTGATAAAAATTCGGCCAATTCGCTGGTTCGTTTTTCCCTTGGCCGCGATTCCACCCTCGCGGAAGTTCAAACCGCCGAAGCCGTTTTGAAGAATGTTATCAACCGCGTGTTGCGCCGTTGAGTTGCCTGTGAATTGCCTGTGCCATTTGCCAATAAGTCCCGCTTTTCAGCCCTCCTGGTTTTCCTGCGGCGGGTTCTTCACATTAAAAATTCGTCGGAAGTCGTTCTCATTGCCTTGACACCGGCGATTTTATCCGTTATTCACACCCCTTATTAATAATCTTCCTTTATTTAAAGAAACATACTATTAAGAGGTCACATGAATCTGACCATAGCAAAAGATCAATTGATCCACGGATTGCAGTCGGTGCAGAACATCGTCAGCACCCGCACAACCCTGCCCATTCTTTCCAACGTCCTGTTGCGCGCCGGCAAAGACAGGCTTGAATTCACCGCCACCGACCTTGATGTTTCCATCAGTTGTTCCGTCGAGGCCAAGGTTAAAAAACAAGGCGCGACCACCGTCCCGGTCAAAAGATTTTTCAGCGTGGTTCGAGAGTTGACCAGCCCTGAAATTGAGTTGGAAGTGGATGAAAAACACGCCTGCAACATCCGGGCAGGGGCGTCGTTTTATAAAATAAACGGTTTGGGCGCCGATGAATTCCCTCCCATCCAGGTTTTGAAGGAGGATAAAAAAATCACGCTTCCGCAGGAAAAGCTCAAAGGCATGTTGCGCAAGACCTCGTTCGCCATTTCGACCGATGAATCCCGCTATGTCCTCAACGGCATTTTCATCAGCCTCAAGGAACACAAAATGACCATGGTTGCCACCGATGGCCGCCGTCTCGCTTTGGTGGACGAGGAGTTGGATATTCCCGAAAACAGCCAGGGCGAATTCATCATCCCGACCAAAGCCGTCAGTGAATTAAACCGCCTCCTGGTTGATAAAGGCGACGTTGAACTCAAGCTGAGCGAGAACCACGTCTCCCTGACTCTCAACGACGACAAGGGTTTTTCCATCCTGCTGCTTTCAAAACTGGTTGAAGGCAATTATCCCAATTACCGCCAGGTGATTCCCAGCGAGACCAAGGAACGCATCGCCCTGCCCCGCGAGGAACTTCTGGCCGCCGTCCGCCGGGCCCAGATCATGACCAGCGACAAGGCCAATTCCGTCAAAATGGCCGTCAGCCTCAATAATTTGGCCATCACCGCCAATTCTCCCGAAGTCGGCGAAGCCCGCGAAAGCCTGGCCATCAATTACAAGGGCAAGGAAATGGCCATCGCCTTCAACCCCGCCTACCTGATCGAGCCTCTGGGCGCATTGACCGAAGACGAAGTTTTTTTGGAATTGATCGACGAACTCAGCCCGGGCGTTCTTAAAATCAACGGCCCTTTCCTCTACGTCGTCATGCCGATGCGGCTGAGTTAGAATCCTGTGAATTGTCGGTGAGCAAGAATTAACAAGATTGCCGTGCCAGCCTGTCTCCGGCCGCTACAATGGGCGGCATGACCAATGAATACGCGCAAGTTCTTGAGGCAACCGAACGGCATTTGCAGGCGCTCAAAGCCGGCGGCGTCCGTTTCCTGACAGTCGAGAGCGAGACCTTGCGGCAACTCCAGCAAGCGCCGCCCGAAATGTCGCACAGGTCCGACAATTCCGACCAGTCCGACTCTCCCCCCTCTGCCGACACTGAAACCGCCATGGCCGCCTTGCGCGCCCGCGCCTCCGTCTGTGTCAAATGTCCCCATCTGGCCGGCAGCCGGAAAAGCGTCGTGTTTGGCGTGGGCGACATTCATGCCGCGCTCATGTTTGTTGGCGAAGCGCCCGGCGCGGATGAAGACCGGCAGGGCGAACCATTCGTTGGCGCCGCCGGCCAACTGCTGACGCGCATCATCAAAACGATGGGATTCAGCCGTGAGAATGTTTACATCGCCAACATCCTCAAATGCCGGCCCGACACCCCCGGCCAGCGCGCCGGCAACCGCAAGCCCACCGCCGACGAAATGAAAACCTGCCTCCCGTATTTGCTCGAACAAATCGATTTAATCCGGCCGAAAGTCATCGTGGCGCTGGGGGCCACGGCCATTGAAGGCCTGCTCGGAAAAACCGAACCCATCGGGAAGCTGCGCGGACGGTTTCAAGTGTTCTGCGACATCCCGCTCATGCCGACCTTTCATCCCTCGTATTTGCTCCGCAATCAAGCCCTGGCCGAGAAGCGCAAAGTGTGGGAAGACATGCTGCAAGTCATGGAAAAGCTCAACCTGCCCATCACCGCCAAGCAGCGCGGCTATTTCTCGAAAGCTTGATAAGGTCGTTGCGCCCTACCTGCCATCAGGGAAATTGTGGTCGAGTATCTGCGGGGGAATGGTTGGCACGATCAACTTGGGCTGCCAGTCCGGCACCTCAGCGCCGGGATGACCGAATATCTTGGGCGGAATCATGGGCAAAATAAGACCGGGACTCCAATCTTCCGTCCCTGAATCCTCCGGTGGTTGCGGCATCGGAATCGCAAAGCTCCGCCAGCCGTCATTGGTCGCGGGCGCTGGAGTTGCCGCTTCTGGCTGCTGCCAAAATTCGCGCGGCCATTCGGGCAGAATATCCGGCGCTCCGGCAAGCGCAAGCAGGCTGCCATTCTCTTTGGGAAGGGCCGCGGAAGCCGCCTGATGCGGCACGACTTCCGCCGACGGTCGCCGGACAACGTCGTGGTGCCCTGGCAGAACGAAATAGGTGTAACAAATGGCCGCGCCGGCACAGAAGCCGAGCGCCCCAAAGAGAATCGAGGACAAGTGCTTTTTCATTCTGTATTTCCTCATCAAGACCGCCGCAACGCCACCCGCAAAAGCGACAGGCGGTTTTACATTCCCATTAACCACCCGTTTCGCCGCCGCGGCTGGAGCATTTTAAATGCAAATGTAGCTGTATGCTGCTCGGTCTTGGGGAGCGCGACCGTCTCGGTCGCACTCGTCGGCGTCTCGCCGACGAGATAATCTACGGCTACATCTTTATTTAAGGTGCTTTAGGATTGGGACGGGGTCAACAGTGCGGCGATAATGCGGAAGCCGAACCAGAGGCCAAAGGTGATGAACGCCGCGGTCCGATAACGAATGGACGCAACTTTGCTCACGCCTAGGCTCAATACGGCCAGCCACCAAAAGTCAACCACGTCAATCATGGACAAAAAGACATGCGCCCGGTTGGTCGTGCTGGGATTCTCAAGGAAAAGAGTCGGGCTGACGGTGGCGAGCAGGTTCCCTTTCCACGCCACGAGCGCGATGCGGATGATTTTTTGCGGGATGTCAATCACCAGGGCCAGTCCGCAGATCTCGACCACTTTCATGTAATCCAGCCTGGCCCCTGTGCAACATTTAAGCCCGAGCCAAATCCCCGCACCCATCAGAAAAAGGCCGGACCCGGATGCCAGCAGGACCCAGCCGACCCCGAAGATTTTCATGACCGATGGTGTCAGGAATCGCTCAGTCATTTCCGAGGCCTGGTCTGCTTGCGCCTGGGTTATTTTGCCCGCCGCAACTTTTTTCTGCATCGCAATTTCCCGCTGCTCTTGCAGGCCGTGCAAAATGGCCGGCTGCGAGAACGCCAGACAGATGTAAACAACCCCGGCAAGGCAGGACAGGATCAGCGGCACGAGCCAGTTGGAGGTGCGCGCGGGCGCGGTCTTGATCTCCTCAAAGACTTCGCCGGGCGCGGCGATGACGTTGGTGAGGCGGTCGGTGAGCGACGAAGGCTCGGACGGGGCGACCCCGTTCGGCGGCGGAGGTATGGGTGTGGAGTCCATGGATATTTTGTTGATACGCTTTTACCACTTTGTCCAGCCCGCGCAACTTCTTTTACACGCCATGTTGGCAGACGGGCGCATTCCGGCTTTTGGCAATCCTGTTGTCGAATGGAGACAATCACCCGCCGCCGCGAAGCCGCCGGTTGGGAATGGGCTGACTTGGTAATGTATCTGCCCCGATGAACCACCCATTTCGCCGCCCTGCGATCTGCTGATTCCCTCGCCCCACGAAGTGGGGAGAGGGCCAGGGTGAGGGGTTTCCGATAACCAATGACAGATTTTCAATGACCAATTCTCAATCAAAAGGTTCGAAATAAAAGTGTAATGCGCGCATTTCCATGGGCTTTTTAATTGACCTCGTTGGCATAGATTATTGAAACTCACGCTGTAAGATGCCCTTGAATCCGTCGTTCATCATCACCGGGGTCCCTGCCGCCGCTTTGGAGGGCAGCAAGGCATGACGCCGGCGCAATGGATGCTCATCGCGTTGGCGCTGGCCGGCGTTGGCTTGCTCGTCCTGCTGGTCATGCAGGTCCGGCTCAATGCCTTTCTCGCCTTGCTCATTGCCGCGCTGTTCGTCGGCGCGGGTTCGGGCAAACCATTGTTGACTGTCGCCGATGCCTTTCAGGAAGGGCTGGGGGCAACGCTGGGCGGCGTCGCGGCGGTGATATGTCTGGGCGTGATGCTCGGCAAACTGCTGGCCGAATCGCGCGGCGCGGAAGTCCTGGCCAAAAGAATGGTCGCGGTTTTCGGCCCGCGCCGGATTGGCCTGTGCGTCATGACACTGGCCTTGGTCGTCGGGCTGACCACCTGGTTTGCCGTCGGCCTGATTATTTTGGTCCCGATTCTGCAAACCCTCACCCGCGAGACCCGACGCCCCTACTTGCAACTGGCCATTCCGCTGCTGGCCTGTCTCTCCGTCATGCACGGCCTGATTCCGTCGCATCCTGGCCCGGTCGTGGCCATCAATGCGCTCCACGCCAACGCCGGCATCGTCGCCGTCTGGGCGCTGATACTTGGCCTGCCGACAGCCGCCATCGCCGGGCCGCTCTTTGCCCGGTGGGCCAGCCGGCATGTCAACGTTCCGCCGCCGGTCATTGCCCTCCAACCGCTGGAGCCGGGCCGGCGCTGGCCCGATTTCGGTCTGACGCTGTTTTCCATGCTGCTGCCGGTGCTCCTGATATTGATGGGCACAATTGCGGGATTGGTCCTTCCGCCGGGCGCGATGGGACGCGACATAGCCGGCTTCATTGGCAGCCCTGCCATCGCCCTGCTCATTTCGGTGCTGTTCGCCCTGTGGTCGCTCGGCGCCAAATGCGGATTCAGCCGCGTGCAACTGTCGAAATTCGCCGAGGAATCCGTTGCCTCGATCGGCATGGCGGTGTTGATCGTGGGCGGCGGCGGCGGGTTCGCGCGGGTTTTGCAAGTGAGCGGGTCAGCGGCGGCGATCGGTTCATTGGCCCAGGCCATGCATCTGCCGCCCTTGGTATATGCCTGGCTGGTATCGGCCTTCATCCGTGTTGCCACAGGCTCGGCGACAGTCGCCATCACCACCGCGGCGGCATTGATGGCGCCCGAGATGGCGGCGCATCCCGGGACCAACGTGGAATTGGTGGTCATCTCCATGGGCTGCGGCTCCCTTTTCCTTTCGCACCTTAACGACGGCGGTTTTTGGATCGTCAAAGAATGTCTGGGCCTGACCGTTGGCCAGACCTTGCGCACCTGGACGCTATGCGAAACCATCATCGGCATCGCCGGCCTGGCCCTGACCCTCCTGGCCAACGCCCTGATCTGAAACGCCCGTAGCGGCAACTCGGCAGAGCGCCACCGGCTTCTTCAGCAAGATGGACAGACTTCCAATTCCTCTTTCTGCGCTAAAAACCAGGGCTTTCAGCCTCAATCCTCGGACAACCGTCGGCTCGAAAACTGGAAAATATGGCTGTTGACAAAAAATGTCAACAGTGTCATTTTCCATCTGTGAGCGAAGTCGGAAAGCGCTTGAAAATCGTTCGTACTGCGATGGGCCTTTCCTTGCGAAAATTCGCAAGATGGCTCAAGGAGGATTCTTCGGTCGTGTTCCACATTGAAACCGGCAGGCGTTTTCCACCGAAGCGAAGGCTCGAAAAATTTGCGGCGGTTCTTTCCCTCACAGTGGAACAATTGGAGGCTCTGATTGCTGTTGAAAGAAAAGGATTAGATACCTTTGAAATGCTGCCAGAAATTGTTCCTGCTGCCATTCCCAAGGAATCAATAGAAGCTGACGCGGAAAGAATCCTGACCAAGTATTGCCGAACATGGAATACGGACATGCTTGAGGGCCCGATACCTGTCGCGGACGTGATCAAAGCCGCCTTCGATATTTCCACGAAGGAGGTGGATTTTGCAAAAGAGGGGATCACCGGGTCAGAAGGCGGAGCCCTTTACGGCTGTCTTTATCCAAATGGTTTTCATGGCCTAGATCGGGTCGTGCTTGTCAATATTGGCCAAATCAGTGGGCGCCAACTTTCTCGTGCGGATCGGAGGATCACGGTCGCTCACGAGGCTGGCCACTACGCCTTGCACGTTGGAAATAAGCATTCCAAGCAGCTTATTTTCCGATTTTCCAAGGGGCCGACCTATTGCCGGGAGGAGGAAATCAGTCCAGGCAAGTTTAACTTGAAGGAATACCAAGCGAATTCATTCGGTGCATGTTTGTTGATGCCTCGCAAACGGTTTCAGAGCGAATGGCAGAGGGTGTCTGGAGACAAATCCCAATTGGCTCGGCATTTTGATGTAACAGAGGCCTTTGTGCAATTGCGGGCCGAAATGTTGGATTTATGAACACCGCGCGTTTTTTCAGGATTATAGCCGAAACGGTGAATAACTGGCAAACAAGTGCCGGTTGCCGGTTAATAAGCGGAGAAGATTTTGCGGAGATTTTAAAATAACTATTTTATTCAAGCGCGCAAATTTCGAGTAAAACAGAGCGGGTGAGGACAAGAATATGATTCAAACATTTGAACCTGAAATCGGACGCAAACTGAACGGGCGTAATATTGATCACGCCGCGCAAAAAGCCCAGCAAATTCAAAAGGCCAATGGCCTTGGCGCTGATCCCAAGCAGCGCCCGCGGCTCGGCTGCGCTGGGTTGATTCGACGCGGAGATTCAGTGCTATTGGGGAAACGAAACAAGGAACCCAATCGTGGGCTGTGGGTATTACCTGGTGGCGGCGTAGAATTCTGTGAAAGTTTCGCCAAAACCCTGGAACGTGAATTATTGGAGGAGGCGGGCATTGAGATCGATGTTCAAGGGGTTTTCAATGTTTTTGAGCTTATAAATCCGCCGAGCGAGCACAGGGTGATTGTTTACATGAATGGAAGCTATCGATCGGGTGAGCCAATTGCTTCGAGCGACTTATCTGAAATTCGGTTTCTCGATACTGATGAATTGAAGGAAATGAGCCAAAAGAGGCTGATTTCTCCTTTTGTTGAGAAGGTGCTGCGCGAAGCATCTCTGCTTAAATAACATCATAAACAATTGGTCTTGGTTTCGTATAAAACTCCTTCAGAGGATTAAACAACGAATGTGAATTATGGACAAACCTTCCGGCAAGACCTTGCTTTATTGGAACCGCTATGCTCTAACGTTTGTCATTCTCTATGTCGTGGTTTATACAGCTTTCCCTCTTATTTGTCAGAATCTCGATTCTTGGCCAAAGGCGGAACCATATTACAAGTTTGTCAGTAGAGCTGAAATTAAAGATGCGATGAGCGCGATTTTCTCTGTGGCCGTGTTGATCATTACGATTCACTACAGCGGAATTTTCGTTGATTTCCATAAGAAGCTTACAGCCTTCGGGATCACGGATGTGCGGGCCCACCGCAAAGGCCAAGACCCGGCGCTGACGCCAATGTGGATCGAGCGTATATCAAACAGCCCAGAGGTGATGATAGTTGGAACGAAGTCCAGAGGGTGGTTCATTAAAGCCAAGGACGAGCTCGACCACTTTTTGAACGCTAATGGCAGAAATATTAGTAGATTTGACGTTTATCTCCTTGATCCTCATGGAGAGACATGGCGTTCGATGCTCCGATCTGAGCAGGAGTTCAAAGTTTTTATACAAGAAGTCGCCTTTGTGCTAGATAGCCTGCAAGAACTGCGGACGAAGCATCGCCTTATTAGCCTGTTTTTTTATGACTCCGAACCCTTGCACTGCGTTGTGGCTCGACGGGAAATATACTTCGCGATTGCTCTGCCTTTTCAAGACCCCGCATCTTATCCAGAACTGACGATTTCTCAGGGGAGCTATTTGGGGAACAAAATCTATGAAGAAGCCATCAAAAAACTGCAAGGGGCCGCCAGCCTAGTTTCGGAAGCCAGATTAAAAAATTATTGCGCGTTGCTTAGGAAACACATGAGCAAGGCTAGCAATGAATACTGGAAATGCCCGAAACCTACTGACTGATGAATGCGATTGCCAGCTTAGATATAAGAAAAAAACTAAAATGAATATGAATTTTGAAGGCCGAATCTTCATGCAGAGCGCTTCAAGCTTTGCGGCAGCCTCTCTGGGTCAAATCGTTGAAGGATATGCCGTCGTCTTTGGAAAGGAGGACAGGATTAGCCTTAAGAGTCTCGAGAAGGACGACCGGCGCGAGTTCCTGCGCGTCGTGCGGGCGGCGCGTCAACGTGTGGAGCAGCGTTTTGGGCCGACGGTAATGTTCGAACACGGCGCTTCATGCGTAGGCACCAATGTTTCTTGTGGTGTGAACCGGATACATGTGCATATAGTCCCATACACTGGGCGGGGTCTGAAAAACGAAATTGGGAAATCGTTTAAATGCAAAGCAAGTGTATCAACAATCGAACAGATGTTGGCACAGTTGGGTTCTTGGGAAACCGAGGCTCCATATTTTTGGATCGAGGAGAGCGGCGGGGTTTTTCTTTTTTCTTATGGCGAGAATAGAGAAAGCCAGCTTGTAAGACGTGTAATTGCCCGGCAGGTTGGAATGGATGACCGCTGGAATTGGCGGGCATATCCTACGCAAGAAGCAGCCGAATGGGTTGCGAAGGAGCTTTCAACCAGCGTTGTGCCGCCGTCGCCCGACCGACTACATGCTGCGATTGTGTGAGCTTGCCGTGTTACGACCTGCGAAAGCCGGATGACCTTAAGGCGGCTCTTAGAGACCTCCGGGGATTTTGGAAATTATGGAGCGCATGTTTACTGAGTAGTTGCGGGTTGCGTACATTGTCAGGGATTATTGTTACGCGTTCATATCCTGATATCTTAAGTGACCTTTATCATTTTTTGGAAGAGACGGGCTCTACGGTGTCCTTAGTCCGGCATGATAAACGAGCCGAAGCACCACCCTACCCACGAGGAGGCTTTTTAGTTGGAGAATCGTTGCTTCAGGACACAATCCATTTTTTCTTCGCACTTGATCGTATTGTTGCGGTTTATGAGAAGGCGGACCCGCTCTTAAACATGTACAATATGAACATCCTATTTGCGAGCGACCGCGAATTGTGGGTTGAGGTTCTGGGGCCAGGTTTTGATGCGAGCGATCTGCAACGGGGAGATATTTCGCCCCATGAAACATTTTCGGTATTGCTGTCAGCTAGCGAGACCATTGCTAAAGTAACGCTTGTGCGCCGCGTTGACCAAACGGCCTACGAAGAATCTGTGCGTTCCAGAAAGGATAAAATCACTAAAAAGCTCGAGTCCGCTCCAACGAATGAGCTGGCGCGCAAGATTCGAGAGGATTTGGGAATCCCAAATGACCTGGAAGCCTATCTGAAGGCGATTGACAGCCCATTGTGTCATTTTCAGAATTACCAGCCTGTCTCTGTAAGCCTCCTGCGTGAAACGGTGAAAACGATCATAAAGTCAAACGTCCTTGCCCGCTATACAGAATCCACCGGAGCCAAGTTCCCGATCAATTTTTCTACATCTCAAGTCAACAGAGGAAGCAAACTGGTGTTCTGGGATATTGTGTCACCCTCTCTGAAATTCGAGGGTCTTACGTCCAAGTCCTGAAGGTCAATGGCCGTTTGGTACCGCTCAATAGCCCCTCTCGGCTCCTGCCGTCGCGGGAAAGGCCAAAGCTCTGAAAAACTGCCAGCCGAAGCGCCGCAGCCTGACAAGTGTCAACTGTAAAAACCGCCCATTATGTAAGCGACTTATGTACAACATGTTGTGACTGTGCAAAACGCCGAAATTTTCACGGTTTTTTCCGGGGCTGATTTTCTTGAGAAAATCAAAGCTGCCTTTCAAACTGCAAGGCAAAAACTGACTTTTGCCACATCGGGCGCTCAAATGGAATGAAATCAAGCCTCGTCCCGGCTTTTCCATTCCAGAAAAAGTTTGACACACAACGTCGCCAGCGCCAGGAAGGCCAGCAATGTCGCCACCGCAAACGGGGCCACCGGATCGAACTCGTTGTAGAGTTTGTCCACGCGCAAGGGCAGCGTGTCGGTCTGCCCGGCGATGTGGCCTGACACCACTTCCACCGCGCCGAATTCGCCCATGGCCCGCGAGTTGCAAAGGATGATGCCGTAGAGCAAGCCCCATTTGACCGAGGGCACGGTCACCCGCCAAAACGTTTGCCAGCCGTTGGCGCCCAGGGTCAACGCCGCCTCCTCCTGCTCCGACCCCTGGTCCTGCATGATGGGAATCAATTCCCGCGCCACATAGGGAAAGGTGACGAAGATCGTGGCCAGAACAAGTCCGGGAAGGGCAAATATGATTTTGAGATGATGGGCCGCCAGCCAGTCGCCAAACAGCCCGTTGGCCCCAAAGAGCAGCACAAAAAGCAACCCCGCCACCACGGGCGAAACAGAAAAGGGCAGGTCAATGAAAGTCAGCAGGATGGCTTTGCCGCGAAAATCAAACTTGGCGATGGCCCAGGCCGCGGCCAGCCCGAAGATGACGTTCAATGGAACGCTGATGACCGCCACAAGAAAAGTCAGCCGGATGGCCGAACCGGTGTCCTTGTCCGCCACGGCCTTCCAGTAAGGCGCCCAGCCGCCGGCGAAGGCCTGGCCAAAGACATTGACCAGGGGCAGCAACAAGAAAAGGGCGGCGAATCCGCACGCCAGCGCGATCAACAGCCATTTCACCGCCCCGCTTTCCCGGACGGAGGAGGGCGCGGGGGGCGCTTGAGATTGAGCAGGAAGGGAGAGGTTCATGGCTGTTGGAATTTGGAGGCCCATCCCTGCACCCAGTTCAGCGCGAAGAGGAGCGCGAAGGAAAAGAGCATCAACACCAGCGCGACGGCGATGGCCCCGGTGTAATCGTATTGGTCCAGCCGCGCGACCATGAGCACGGGCGCGATTTCCGTCCGGGGCAGATTGCCGGAGATGAATTTAATGGACCCGTATTCCCCCAAGGCGCGCGCGAAGGAAAGGCCGAAGCCGGTCAAAATCGTCGGAAACAAGGTTGGCGCGATGACGCCGACAAACGTCCGGAAACGACTGGCCCCGAGGCAGGCGGCGGCTTCCTCGACTCCGCGGTCAAGGTTTTCGAGGACGGGCTGCAGCGTTCGCACCGCGAAGGGCAGGCCGACAAACGTCAAGGCGATGACCACGCCGAGCCGGGTAAACGCGCCCTGAATGCCCATGGGCACGAGGAATTGCCCCAGCCAGCCGTGGGCGGCAAACAAATTGGCCAGCGTCAAACCCGCCACCGCCGTGGGCAGCGCGAACGGAAAATCAATCAGCCCATCCAGCAGGCGGCGTCCCGGAAACCTGTAGCGGACCAAAACCCAGGCCAATAAACTTCCAAAAACAGCGTTAATTAGCGCAGCGGCCAAAGAAGCCCCCAAACTTAACTCATACGCCGCGAGCGCGCGTTCATTGGTGGCCAGCGTCCATAATTCGGCCCAGGAAAGATGAAACGACCGGAGCACCAGCGCCGCGATGGGCAGCAGCACGATGATGCTGAGGTAAAAAACCGTGAAGCCCAGCGTGATTTTCAAGCCGGGCAGCGGATTGGACCGCGCATGACCCTCCAGCGGCGCGGACTCGAAGGGCGACACCACCCCCGCTTCACCGGCGGCTTCTGGAGATCTGATCAAATATGCCTCCTTCCTCGAAGTGAATTCTCTCAGCCTGCTTCCAGCTTCCAAAAACCTCCTGGATCGTAAAAAGATTCATGGGCGGGAAAGTTTTTTCGTGCCGGCGCGCCACTTCCGCCAGGCGCGGGCGGAAATAATGCCGGGCCGCCAGCTCCTGCGCCTCCGGGGTGTAGAGAAACCGCAGGTAGGCCTCCGCCACCTCCCGTGTGCCGTGGGCGTCAACATATTTATCGACAACGGCAACGGGCGGCTCCGCCAAAATGCTCAGCGAAGGATAAACAATCTCGTACTTGTCCCGGCCAAATCTGTCCATCACCAGCAACGCCTCGTTTTCCCAACTGATCAGCACGTCCCCGATGCCGCGCTCGACAAAGGTCATGGTCGCGCTGCGCGCGCCTTCATCCAGGACGGGTGCGTTGCGGTAAAACTGTTCGATAAATTGCGTGGCCGCCCCCTCGGAACCGTGATGCTTGCGCAAGGCATGGCCGTAGGCGGCGAGGTAAGTCCAGCGCGCGCCGCCGGACGTTTTTGGATTGGGCATGGCGAGGGTCACTCCCGGCCGGACCAAATCGTCCCAATCCTTGATGCCTTTGGGATTTCCCTTTTTGACCAGAAAGACAATGGCGGATGAGTAAGGGCAACTGTTATCGGGCAGCCGTTGCTGCCAATTGGCCGGAACCAGGCCCGCCTTGTCATGCAACGCATCAATGTCCCACGCCAGCCCCAGGGACACAACATCGGCCTGCAAACCGTCGATCACCGCGCGGGCCTGTTTGCCGGAGCCGCCGTGCGATTGCTGGATCGTCACCACTTCGCCGGTTTTGTTCTTCCAGAATGTGGCGAAGGCGGTGTTGATGTCCTGGTAAAATTCGCGCGTCGGATCGTAGGAAACATTGAGCAACGAAACGGTCTTCTGCGCCAGGACCGGCTGGGCGGCCGCGGCGAATAGGAGAAAGAGGATGGACCACAAATATTTCATGCGCCAGACGGGCGGGTCACAAGCCGGAGCGCAACCGGCCTGCGACTGTGCCGGGCGTCTCGTTGCCGCCATCAAAAGTCGTTTGAGAATGTTCGAATGTGCGTTTTATATCCCGGTTCAGAGGCCGGTTCAAGCTCAGAACTTGTAGAGCACACCCAGCGAAACCACCTGATCGATGAAGTTTTTGTAGGCGGGATGGGATGTGGCCGGTATGGTGTAAAGCTCGTTGTTGCCGGCATTAAACGTATAGCCCAGGCTGGCGCTGAGTTGGGGGGTGAAGGCGTAGGTCAGGCTTGGCGAAAGAATGTACTCCCTGTCAGCGCGGACGCTCGGCGCCGTTCCGGCTGTATCGTTGCCGCTGGTGTAGTCGGCTTCCACAATCTGGCCGGCCATTTCAAATCCCAATTGCCGGGTCACGTTCAGATGATAATCGAGGGCGTAGGAACTGTCAAACTCGGGCACATAGCCAGTGGAGGCCACCCAATTCCATTGCTTGTACTTGAAGGCCAGACTCTGGTTGGTGGTGATCGTCGCCGCAACGGCGGCTTCCCCATAATATCTCGTCGGGTGTAAATCGTAAAGCGGCGTGTTGGCATTGTAATCGCGGAAGTCCGGTCCGCCGGCCAGTTTCATCTCCAGCCAATGCCACGGCTTGCCTTCCGCTCCAAACAGCGCTTGTTGATAGGTGCTGGACGAATAATGGCGATCGGACGCTATCGACGCCGGAAACTGTTGTTGGTACTGGCTGCCGTAACGATAACCCAGGGTCAGCGCCACGTTGGTCAACACTCGATATCCCAAATCCGTTCCGCCATTCACATCATAGCGGCTAGGGTAGTTTTGATACCCCAGATAGGGGGCTTTGTTGGTGTGGAAGTAGGTGTTCATATTGTACCAAAGCAGGGCGCTGGTGGCTCTGACAAAAAATTTGTCCACATCATACTGCAACGCCGTTGCCTCGCGGTCCTGGTCCTGGTTGCGCCGCTCCCGCGCCGGCGTATTGGCGAATTGGCTGCGGTATCTGTCGAACTGATTGGCGAGCGGGCCGGTAAGCTGGTTCAGGGCGTAGGTCGGAGCGATCCTGCTGCCATCGTTGTAAAGGAAGGAGTTATCCAGCGAGAACGAAAAATCGCCGGCCGCCCCTTTGATGGCAGTGCCAAACTTGTGCGCGTCGTAATTTTCCGATGGCGTCTGGTGGTAAACAACAAAGTCGGGCGTATAATTCAGCGACAAGGTTTGAAATGGCGACTGGCTGCCGAGCAGCGGCGCAAAATTGAACCCGATCGCGGGCGAGATGGCGGTGACCCACGACCCCTTTGGCTGCATGCCATTGCCCGACACCCCAAGGATGTTGTCGTCATAACTTTCCTTGACGCCCAAAGACAACTGCGGCAACCAAGCCGGTTTGGTGAGCAACTCTTGCGCCTGAGCGGACCCGGCAAGCACAATGATAATGCCAGCGAGCAAGACAGTTTGGACGAGATGCGTTTTGTTCAGTTTGTTTTTCATAATGTTTTTAATTCTACTGCATTGATAGGGATTAGATTAACAAAAATGCATATTATGTCAATGGGAATTGTGTTATTTTTTATAAATTGTCATAACTAATTGAGCATTAGTGGCTTAAAATGCATGCATTTGTTCAAAATCCATTGTTTACGCCGTTATCACGACCGAAACACTTGGTATTCTTCTGCAATGGAAGATCGGCCTTTTTCTCGATTCTGAACGGATTTTAATGTTTCATTCATATCATTTTAATTCCCGTGCCGTCATTCTATGGTAATTGGAAATTATGCGCTTGCTCGTGATTGAAGATGAGCGGAAGGTCGCGGATTTTGTGGCGCGCGGTTTGCGCGCCGAACGTTTCGCGGTGGATGTCGCCTATGACGGCGAAAGCGGCTGGGCCATGGCGTCGGTGTGCGATTACGACCTGGTGATCCTGGATCTCATGCTGCCGGGCCTCGGCGGGGCGGAGATCCTGCGCCGGCTGCGCCGCGCCAAAAAGGCGGCGGCGGTCCTGATCCTGACCGCCCTGGACAGCACGGCGCAGAAGGTGGAACATTTCGAGGCGGGGGCGGATGATTATTTGACCAAGCCGTTCGCCTTTGCCGAATTGCTGGTGCGGGTCAAGGCCCTGCTCCGCCGCGGCCCGGTCAACCGGACCGGGGTTCTGCGCGTGGGCGACCTGGAGTTGGACCGCATGGCCCGGCAGGTCAAACGGGCTGGGAAAAAGATAGACTTGACATCAAAGGAATACGCGCTCCTCGAATACCTGGCCGCCAACGCGGGCCGCGTCCTGTCCCGCACCATGATTATCGAGCACGTCTGGGACCAGAGCTTCGAGGGCCTGACCAACATCGTTGATGTCTATGTCCGCCATCTGCGCGGCAAAGTGGACGACCCGCATCCCCGCAAGCTCATCCGCACCGTGCGCGGCATGGGTTATTGCGTGAGCGACGAGGCCGGGCCATGAATACGCGCTCGCTTCGCTTTCGCCTGATCATGTGGTACGCCGGGTTGTTGACCGGCGTCTTCCTGCTTTGTGGCGCGACCATGCACCAGGCTTTGCGTCATTACCTCAAACAGAGCCTCGCGGAATCACTTCAGCGCCGCACGCAGCAAATCACCGTGTCGCTGCTGGCCGACGTGGAGAAAACCGGCGAACCCTATGTTGTCGATGAGATCAAGGCGCGTTATGCGCCGGAGAATTACGATCGCTTTGTCCGCCTCAGCCGCCGGGACGGGACCATCATTTATGCATCGGGCCGCGCCGCCACCTTTAATCCGGCCGGGTTGCCGCCTGCCAGGGCCAAAGATTCCCCCCGGACCGCATTGCTGCCCGACGGCAATCGTCTGCTCATTGTGACCGACGAGTATCGAACACGTTCGGGCCGGGAATACGTCATCGAGAGCGGCGGGCCGATGCAACCGATCGACGCGGTGCTGGCGCACTTGCTATTCCTGCTGTTGATGGGCATGCCGGTGGTCGTGCTGGTGGCGGTGGGCGGCGGCCTGTTTCTGGTCAGCCGCGCGCTGGCCCCGGTGGTGCAAATTGCGCGAAGCGCCGAACAAATCACCCTGCATAATCTGAGCGAGCGGCTGCCGTTGACGAACACCGGGGATGAACTGGAGCACTTGTCGCTGGCGCTCAATCGCATGATCGTTCGATTGAGTGAGGCGTTGGAACAAAACCGCCGCTTTCTGGCGGACGCCTCGCATGAACTCCGCACACCACTGGCCGCTTTGCGCGGTGAAATGGAAAGTGTGGTCGAACAAACCCGCGCATTGCCGGAATTAAGCGACCGGGCGGGGAGTGTGTTGGAGGAGGTCGATCGTCTGTCGAAGATTGTCGATGCCCTTTTTGCGATTTCCCGTCTCGACGCCGGCGAGGCGCAGCAGGCGTGGGAACGATTCGATTTGGCGTCACTAACCGCCAGCACGACGGAGCAGATGTCTTTGCTGGCAGAGGATAAAGGCGTTTCGGTCGCCTGCAATGTGGAAGGCAACGTCTGCGTTGAAGGTGACCGCGCCCGAATCAAACAGGTGGTGGTCAATCTCCTGGACAACGCCATCAAATACACCCCGTATTACGGATCGGTTAACCTCAATGTGCATGCCCGTGAAGGCAAAGCAGTCATCGAAGTGGCCGATACGGGAATTGGAATACCACCCGAAGCATTGCCGCATATTTTCGAACGTTTTTTCCGCGTGGACAATGCGCGCTCGCGCGGAGCGGGCGGGGCCGGCCTGGGACTGGCCATCGTTAAATCGATTTGCACGGCCCACGGCGGGCGGGTCGAAGTGGAAAGCACCGAGGGCCGGGGCAGCCGATTCACCGTGGAATTGCCCCTCGCCCGGCCAGGGCAAAGATTGAGAAATTGAAGTTATGACTGACGAATCGAAACGGCGGAGAATCCCGGCGCTGGTGGCAGCGGGGGCCATGGCCGCCATTATTTGCGCTTCATGCAAGCAGGGGGCCACGACGGCGGCGCATTCAGAGGACCAGACTCCCACCGCGCCCGCCGCCCGGGTCCAACGTGAGGACCTGTCCAAAATCGTTCCCATTCCGGCGGAATTCCGACCCTACGTCGAAGTGGAACTGCACGCCAAGGTGTCGGGGTATCTTGACAAGATGAATGTTGATTTTGGCGACCGGGTGAAGGCCGGGCAGTTGTTGGCGACGATTGAAGTGCCGGAATTGCACGACGAATTGAATAACGCCCTGGCCGTTGAACGGCGCGCCGAGGCGGATTTTACCAACGCGCATTTGATTTATACCCGCCTGATGGCCGTGAACCACGACCATCCTAATCTGGTCGCGGAGCAGGACATCGACACGGCCACGGCCAAGGACTTGGCGGCGGAGGCCGCTGTGGGGGCGGCCCAGGCAGACGTGGGCAAGTACCGGACGCTGGTCGGCTACACGCAAATCACCGCGCCGTTCGACGGCGTCATCACGCGCCGCTACGTCGATCCCGGCGCACTCGTCGAAGCGGGCACCGCAACCGAGAACACCCAGCCGCTGCTGGAGATTTCCGACAATTATCATCTGCGGCTGGATTTTTTTGTGTCGGAGGACTACGTGAAGGACATCTACATCGGTGACACGGTCAGCGGGAGTATCGTCTCGATGGGCGGCAAGCCATTTTCCGGCAAAATCACGCGCTCAAGCCTGAAGGTCAATCTCGACACCCGCACGATGGCCACGGAAATCGAGGTGGCCAATCCGGATTTGACCCTGGTGCCCGGGATGTACGTCAATCTCGCCCTCCCGGTGGAGCATCGCGAACACGCGCTTTCCATTCCCATCCAAGCGGTCCCGCCCGGGCAGATGTCCAGCGTGTATGTCATTAACAGCCAAAACGAAATCGAAGAGCGGCCGGTGACGCTCGGGTTGGAAACGCCCAACCGTTTCGAGGTGGTTTCCGGGTTGAAAGAGGGGGAATTAGTATTGATAGGAAGCAGGTCGCAATTCAGCGCGGGCGAGAAAGTCGTTCCCAAAGTCATGGATGTTCCCTCGCCAGATTGAACTTTTCTCTTATGAGCAAATCGAACCCAGTGCCGCCATTAACAACGGAAGAATTGGACGCCTTGCGCCGGCTGGACGCCTGCACCCTGTCCAATGCCATCGAGACGTTCCATGTGCGCTTGCGCAATGAAGGATTCATGCATGGATCGGTCCGGTGCATGTTTCCGCAATTGCAGCCGATGGTTGGTTACGCCGCAACCATCATGATCCGCGGTGCTGCGCCGGCTTTCGCCGGACCGGCGTACCACGACCGCACGGATTTGTGGGAGTACGTTCAATCCGTGCCCACCCCGCGGGTTGTGGTCCTGCAGGACACGGCCAGCCGTACGGGGCTGGGTTCGTTGGTGGGCGAGGTGCATATGAACATCCTTCAAACCCTGGGTTGTGTGGGCGTTGTGACCAACGGGGCGGTGCGCGATCTTCCTGCGGCAGCCGCTGCCGGATTTCACCTCTTTGCCGGGAATGTCACCGTATCCCACGCTTACGTGCATATTGTGGAATTTGGCGGGCCAGTGGAGGTGGCGGGCCTGAGCGTGCATTCGGGGGATCTGCTGCATGGGGATTTGCATGGTGTGCAGTCCATCCCGTTGAAATTAGCCGGGAGAATTCCGGCCGCGGCCGCCGGCATTGCCGCCAAACACCGGGCGATTATTGACGTCTGCCGCTCGCCCGAATTCTCGTTGGAAAAGCTGCGCGAGGCCGTGCGCAAAAATCAAATTTAAGCGCGATATGCCCCGATTTGCCATTCGTTATCCCTACTTAATCGTCGTTATTTGCCTCATCGTGTGCGTGGTGGGCGTGACCAGCTTGGTGCGCATGCCGGTGGATCTGTTTCCATCGATTAACATTCCGGTGGTGGTGGTGGCCACATTTTATTCGGGAATGCCGCCTGAGCAAATCGAGAATGACATTACCGGCCAATTTGAGCGCATGTTCACGCTGGCGGGCGGAATTGACCATATGGAGTCGCGTTCGCTGACCGGCGTCAGTCTGATCAAAGTCTATTTCCAGCCCGGCTCCAATCCGGATTCTGACGTGACCAGCATCGCCAACTTATCCATGGCCACATTGCGTTATTTGCCCACCGGCACCCTGCCGCCCGTGGTGATGAAATTCGACGCGTCCAGTTTGCCGGTCTGTCTGGTGACATTGAAGGGCAAAAACCTGAGCGAGGCGGAATTGCGCGATCTGGGCCAGTTCACCATTCGCAACCAAATGGCTGGCATCCCTGGCGCGTCCGTGCCGCCGGCCTTTGGCGGACGCTATCGGCAAATCATGGTTTATGTGGACCCACTCAAATTGGAAGCGCACCAATTGAGCGTGATGGACGTGGTGCGCACCGTCAACGAAGCCAATCTCATTCTGCCGGCGGGCGACGTCAAAATCGGTCCTCTGGATTACAGCGTCTATGCCAACAGCCAGATCAATTCCATGCAAGATGTCAACCTGGTGCCGCTCAAAACGGTGGGAGAGGCGTCGGTCTTGGTGGGAGACATTGGCGTGGCCAGGGATGCCGCGCAAATCCAGTACAACAAGGTCCGCATCAACGGCCAGCCGTCCGTCTATATCCCGGTGGTCAAACAAGGCGGGGACGCCAACACCATCGCGGTGGTCAACGGTGTCAAGAATGTTGTCGCCCACTTGTTGGACGTGCCCAAACGGCTGATCACCGAAGTGGTTTTTGACCAGTCGGTTTTCGTGCGCACGGCCATCGAGACCTTGCTTCACGAAGGCGCCATCGGCCTGGTCCTTACCGGTTTGATGATCCTGGTTTTCCTCGGCAGCCTGAGGGCCACGGTGGCGGTGTTTCTTTCCATTCCGCTATCGGCCTTGGCGGCCTTCATCGCCCTGGACCTGGGCGGCAACACCATCAACGCCATGATTCTGGGTGGTTTGGCCCTGGCCTTTTCCCGTTTGATCGACAATTCGGTGGTGGTGCTGGAGAACATTTTCCGCCATTTGGAAATGGGGGAGCCGCCCGAAGTCGCCGCCGAACGCGGCGGGCAGGAAGTGTCCCTGCCGGTGCTGGCGGCGACGCTGACCACGATTGTGGTCTTTTTCCCGGTGACTTTTCTCTACGGCGTCAGCCGTTTCCTGTTCACCGCCCTGGCGCTTTCAGTGGTCTTCTCATTACTGGCTTCCTATGTGGTCGCAATGTCCGTCGTGCCGCTGTTTTGCGCGAAGCTCATTAAAGCCCACCAGGCGCACGAGGAACTCGGGGACACCGCACCGCAGGGCAGGGGCCAGAGATTCAACGCCTGGTTCAACCGTAAATTCACCGGGATGCTGGACCGTTACGAAGGAGTTCTAAAAATCGGCCTGCTGCGGCCGGTCGCCCTCGTCCTTGGCATCAGCGGCGTTTTCGTTCTCAGTCTGGGGCTGTATCCCTTCATCGGCCAGGCTTACTTTCCCCGCACCGATCCCAGCCAGTTCGTCATTAGTGTCAAGGCGCCGTCGGGCACTCGTTTGGAACTGACCGATCAATTGATTGGTCAAGTCGAGGATATCGTGCACCAGATAGTGCCGCAAAAGGACCTCAAGATCATCGTCTCGAACATCGGCACCACGCCGGGCTTTAACGCCATTTTGAATCCAAATTCCTGTCCCAGCACGGCCATCGTCCAGGTGGGACTCAACGACGGCCATGCACTCAGCAGCTTCGATTACATGAACCGGGTGCGCGCCCGGCTGCGGCGCGATTTGCCCCAGATCAGCGCCTACTTCCAGACCGGCGGCCTGGTCGATGCCGTCATCAACCAGGGAATACCGGCGCCGCTGGACATCCAGGTCAGCAGCATGGATATGCATGCCGCGCACGATATCGCCGCCCGGATTGCCCGGCAGGCCGGGGCCTTGCCCGGCGTCAGCGACGTCCTGGTGCCGCAGGATGTGGATTACCCGGCGCTGAATGTTGACATCGACCGCGAGCGGGCGAGCGAATTGGGTTTGAGCGCCAAAGAGGTGCTTGACAGCCTTATCACCGCGTTGACATCCGATGGGATGATCTCCCCGAGCTACTGGATTGATCCGAAAACCGGCAACAATTATCTTTTCACCGTCCAATATGCGGAAGACAAAGTGAAAAGTCTCGCTGACCTTGGCTCCATGCCCTTGCGCGCGGCCCATCTCAAAGAGCCGACGCGCCTGGACTCCGTCGTCCATTTTTCCCGCGCTCCCGCTCCCACCGAGGTGGATCATTACCAAATCCGGCGCGTGATCGATGTCTATGTTTCACCCACCAGCGAAGCCGTGGACAAGGTATATGCCGGGGTGCAAAAGATTGTGGACAAAACCGCATTGCCCCCCAACACGGTCATCACCGTGCGCGGCACCGTGCAGGCGATGCGATCCTCATTCCAGAGCTTCGGACTGGGCCTGATCCTCTCGACGGTGCTGGTCTATCTGATCCTGGTCGCGCAATTCAAATCGTTTGTTGACCCGTTTTTGATTCTGCTGGCCATCCCGACCGGGCTGACCGGGGTGCTGCTGATTCTGTGGCTCACCGGAACAACGTTGAATGTCATGTCCTTGATGGGAGTGGTGATGATGGTGGGAATCGTTGTCTCCAACAGCATTCTCATTGTGGAATTCACGAACCGATTGCGGCAGGAAGGCCGCCAGGTGCGCGAGGCCGTTTCGCTGGCCTGCCGCGTCCGCCTGCGTCCGGTGTTGATGACATCGGGCGCCACGCTGATCGGCTTGCTGCCGATGGCCTTGAAGCTCGGCACCGGCAGTGAAGCCTACGCGCCGCTGGCCATGGCGATCATCGGCGGCCTGGCGGTTTCGGTGGTGTTGACTGTATTCATTGTCCCGGCGGCTTATCTGCTGGTTCATCGCAATCATGAGGCGAAGCAGCCGCCGGCCACGCTGGGAGGGCAAACCGCATGAGAATATTTGCTGTGTTGTTGCTGGCAGCGGCGCTGGCCTTTCGCGGAGCCGCCGCCGAACCGCCGCCGCGTCATCTTACTCTGCAAGAGGCGCAGCAAATCGCCTTGACGCAGCATCCCAGGATTTCCGTGGCCAACCTCACCGCGCTGGCGGCCAGGCAGTCCACCAAGGAGGTTCAGTCCGCCTTTTTCCCGAACATTTACGGCAGCGCGACCGCCGTCGGCACAGGCGACCCGAACAACACCCGCATTGCCGCGGGCGCAATGAATAATCCCCTCATCTACGATCGCGAGGCCGAGGGCGTCACCATCAGCCAGCTCATTACGGATTTTGGGCGAACCTCGGAATTGAGCAAGAGCGCCAAATTGCACACGCGGGCGGAGGAAATGAACCTGGAAGCGACGCGCGAACAGATTCTGGTGGAAGTCAACAACGCCTACTTTTCCAGCCTGGCCGCGCAATCCGTTCTGGAGGTGGCCGAGGAAACGGTGAAAGCGCGCCAATTGGTCCTGCAACAAATCACAACGCTGGCAACGAACAAGTTGAAGTCGGACCTCGATGTAAGTTTTGCCAGCGTGGATTTCGATCAGGCGACCATCCTGCTGGCCAAGGCGCGAAGCGACCTCAAGTCAAGCTTTGCCGTGCTGGCGACTTTGCTGGCCGAACGCGATCCACAGACCTATGTGCTGGCCGATGAGCCCATGCCTGCCAATATCACCAATGGTGTTTCGGCGTTGATTCTGGAGGCGCTGGCCCAAAGACCGGATCTGGCGCGTTTGCGCTATCAACGCGATGCCGCAAAGGAATTTGCCAAAGCGGAGGGCAAATTGCTTTATCCGACGATTGACGCGCTCGGGACGGCAGGAGTGATTCCCACGGGGAATTCCCACTTGGGCCCGGATTACGCGGCGGCCGGGGTCAATTTGAACCTGCCCATCTTCACCGGCGGACTCTACACCGCGCGAAAACGGGAAGCGCAATTCCAAGCCAGAGCCGCCGACGAAACATTGCGCGACGAGGAAAACAACATCATTCGTGACGTGCAGGTCACCAAACACAACCTCGAATATGCCTACGACCGACTGGCCCTGACGCGGCAATTCTTGCAAAATGCGAATGAGGCCCTGGAGTTGGCCCAGGCGCGATTCAAAGGCGGCCTCAGCTCGATCATCGAGCTGAGCCAGGCGGAATTGAACCAGACCTCCGCGCAAATTGGCGAAGCCAGCGCCCGGTATGATTACCACATCCAGCATTCCGCCCTGGATTTTCAACTCGGCCGCCTGCGCTGAGAAGTAAGAAGTTGGAATTATGAATTAAGAAGTCTGAAATCTCAGGAATTGCCGCTGGAATAATAATCTTCGACTTTTTTGGCGACGTCTTTGTAGCCGGCATCCACCTCGTAAATCAGTTTGTATTGGTCCATGGATTCCTCCTTCTTGCCCATTTTGTCCAGGACGCCGCCCAACGAATAAATCATTTCCTTTTTTTCATCGTCAAAGACCGGTTTTTCCTTGATGGCGTTCTGCAGGCTGCGCGCGGCCATGTCGTTCATGCCCCGCAGGGCAAAACACTGGCCCAGGTAACTGAGCGACTGGAGGCGCTTGCTCGGATTGTTTTGCGCCTTCTGAAATTCCTTGATGGCCTCGCTGATTTTCCCGGTTTGAAAATAAAGTTTTCCCAGTTCGAAGCGAATGACCAAATCGTTTGGATACTTCTCGGCCCGCTCCTCGCAATCGGCCAGTAAAAAGGCGTCCCGCTCGCCCTCAAGCTGTTTGATCTTTTCGGCGGAGCCGGGCGCCTGGGGATCCAGTTGGTCAATGGCATGATTAAACTTTTTGATGGTCGCCTCGGAAATGACTTTTTGCAGCGAGGAGTCCGTCTTGCCTTCCTGGGTTTCGATTCTGTGGTAGGCTTCCAGCGCCCGGTCAAAATCCTTCTGCTGCTCATAAAGCTCGGCCACGTTGCGGAGCAGTTTCAAATTGTTCGGTTCCCTGGCCAGTTGCTCCTCGTATTTGGCAATCTCTTTTTTCGTCAAATCCTCGGTCTTGACCTGGCGGCCCTCCTGTTCCATGGCCACGGCCTGGTCCTTGTCCTTTAAAATATCGCGATAAGAACCCGAGCCGTCCGACAGCGCCTCGTAACCGCCTTCGGAGAGGGTTTTTTTGGCGGAGATGTCCTTCAACTCCTGATCGAGCGTGAGATCGTGCGGGTGCAATCGCATCAACTCGGCAAAAATGGTTTCCGCCTTGTCGCCCTGGCCGGCGGCCGAATAGGCCCGGGCCAGATTTTTTTTGATCTCCTCATCCTTGGGTGAATTCTTGGTGGCGATTTCCAGGGAGAGAATGGCGGTCTTGGGCAAATCCACCAGCATGGCCGCCTCCCCCAAAAGCTTGTGGGCCGCCGCGCTGTTGGGATCGCCATTGAGGATTTGCTCGGCGATTTTCAAGGCATCCACCGGTTCCTTCATCAGGGCCAACTGGCCCCTGGCCAGCAAGGGCTGGGACCCGGCGCCGCTCCACATTTTTTTCAAAAAATTGCTGCTGCCGCCCGACTTCTTGAATTGTGACGCGCGCAACGCCTCGCGGCAATCATAAAAAGCCGGCTCCTTTTCGAGGACCTGGTTGAAGATGGCGATGGCGTAGTCAAAATTATGCCGGTCGAAGGCGGACTTGCCTTTTTCGTACTGCTCGCGCAAGGGGCGAGGGATCTGGCTGATCGTTTTCTCTGCCATGCGAAAATTGTATGAGCCCTCCGCAAAAAATCCACCTTAAAAATTAGCCCTTTGGAATTCCTCTGATCCAATTCGGCATTGATTTCGGCATAAAATTCAGTTACACTCCCGACTGAAATGACAACGACCGTTGACCAAAAAGGCAGCGTGCCTCTTCCGGAAGAGGTGCTTCGCGACAGCGGCGTCCATCCCGGGGACGAGCTTGATGTTTCCTCAGAGGGTGAAAACATCGTCCTGCGGAAAGTGACGCAAGCATCGTCCGAAAGCTTGCTGGACATCCTGCGCGCTCTGAAGGGGTTGCCGCTCACAGAACGGACACGCAGCCCCGTGCGCAGTGACTTCAGCGCCATAGGCGCCGCATCTTTGTAGATCTCCCCCAAAAAACAATTCAAGCTCCGTCAGGAGCGGTATCATCCGGGAAAACAAGCGGAAGACGCCGGCTTGGCAACCGCGACCGGCTTGTGTTAGCTTGACTTGGCTCAATTAACCGTCCTGAAGATCATGAGCATGAGCAAAATCGCAATCATTAGCGCCATCGCTGTCGTCGCGCTGGCGGCGGGTGTGGTGGTGCAACATCAAACGATCCAGGCATTACACCAGGAGAACGAGGCGTTGAAGCAACAGGCGGCGCAGATCGCGCCGTTGCAGGAACAACTGCGCGCTGCGCAAGAAACGGCCGATGCCGGCGTCGGCGCGTCGGCGCGGGAGGCGCAAGTGCATGAATTGGCGCGTTTGCGCGCCGAAGCGCAGCAATTGCGGCAGCAGACCAACGAACTGGCCAGGGCGCGGCAGGAAATTCAATCGCTCAATCAACGCGCCGCGTCCGAGGCCGAGGCCAGGGCGTCCGAGACGGAGACAAGGAGAGGCCAGATGGCCGCCCAGCAAGCCGAGAGTGAGAAAACGCAACGCATGAATGCGTGCATCAACAATCTCCGGCTTTTTGACGCCGCCAAACAACAATGGGCGCTGGAGAATAAAAAACAAGCGACCGACACGCCAACGATGAACGATTTGCAGCCCTACCTTGGCCATGGTTCGAATGGTGAAATGCCCGCCTGTCCCGACGGCGGCGTGTACACGGTTGGCACCGTTGGCGAGAAACCGGTTTGCAGCATTCCAGGACATGTTTTGCCTTGATCCTGCTCTTGGAAAGGAAACTCATCAAACACACCTTCCTGCGGCTTTTCCCGGTTGCGATCGGCCTGGCGATCGCCACTGCCTCCGCCAGTGAATTTCACGTGTCGGTTAATGGAAACGATGCCAACGACGGTTCCCCGCAAAAGCCCTATGGAACAATTTCAGCGGCGGCCCGGGTTGCCCAGCCGGGCGATGTCATCACCGTGCATAAAGGGGTTTACCGCGAACGCATCAGCCCGCCGCGTGGGGGGAAATCGGACCGGCAGCGCATCGTCTATCAAGCGGCTCCGGGCGAGAAGGTCGAGATCAAGGGGGCGGAAGTGGTCACGAACTGGGTGAAAGTTCAGGAGGACGTCTGGAAAGCGACGCTGCCCAATGCCTTCTTCGGCAGCTTCAATCCCTACAGCGACCTCATCCACGGCGATTGGTTCAATCCCGAAGGCCGAAAGCATCACACCGGCGCTGTCTATCTCAACGGCGAGTGGCTGACTGAGGCGGCCAGGCTGGACGAAGTCCTGAAACCAGCCGCAGCCACGCCGCTCTGGTTCGCCGAAGTGGACAAGGAGAACACCACGATTTGGGCGCAGTTCAAAGGGGTCAACGTCGGCGAACAATTGGTGGAGATTAATGTGCGGCGGACAGTGTTCTACCCGGAAAAGACGGGCATCAACTACATCACCGTGCGCGGCTTTGCCATGGAGGATGCCGCCACGCCGTGGGCGCCGCCCACGGCGGAGCAGATCGGTTTGATTGGCACTCATTGGAGCAAAGGTTGGATTATTGAGAGCAATCGGATCAGCTACTCCACTTGTTCGGGCATTGCGCTCGGCAAATACGGCGATGAATGGGATAACACGTCAGCCGACACCGCCGAAGGCTACGTCAAGACCATCGAGCGCGCCCTGACCAACGGCTGGTCAAGGGAAAACATCGGCCACCACATCGTCCGCAACAACATCATCTCTCATTGCGAGCAGGCCGGCATTGTCGGCAGCCTCGGCGCTGTCTTCAGCACCGTCACCGGCAATACCATCCATGACATTCACGTCCGGGGATTGTTTTCGGGCGCGGAGATGGCGGCCATCAAGTTCCACGCCGCCATTGACGTCAACATCAGCCGGAACCACATCTATCGGACCTGTCTCGGACTCTGGCTGGACTGGATGGCGCAAGGCACGCGCGTATCTCAAAATCTCTTCCACGACAATGGCGAGGATGTATTTGTCGAGGTGGATCACGGGCCGTTCCTGATGGACAACAACCTTCTCCTCTCGCCCGTGTCGCTGAGAAGCCGTTCGCAGGGGGGCGCTTACGTTCACAACCTGTTCGCCGGGGCCATCAACACGGTTCCTTTCGATGGCCGCCAGACGCCATTCCTCAAGCCGCATTCCACTGAGCTGGCCGGCTTTCATGACAATCCGCGCGGCGATGATCGCTACTATAATAACTTGTTCGCGGGCCGCGCAGATTTGAGCCAATACGACGACGCCCCGCTGCCCGTGTGGATGGACGGCAATGTTTTTCTCGACGGCGCCAGGCCTTCGCGGCATGAAACCGGGCCGCTCGTCAAACCGGAGTTCGCTCCGGCCCTCAAGCTGGTCGGGGAGTCTGGCGGCTGCCAGCTCGAAATGAAGTACGACCAGGCTTGGAACACGGGGCTAACCCGCAAGATCGTGACCACCAGGCTGCTGGGCCGGGCCGTCATCCCGAATGCCGCCTATGAACAACCGGACGGCGCGCCGATTCGCATCAACACCGATTATTTCGGCAAGCCGCGAAATGAAACCAATCCTTCGGCCGGCCCCTTCGATAATCCCGGCCTGGACTCCATCAAGCTGAACGTGTGGCCGACGGCCAAAACTGAGTAAAGGCTTGTGACTTGGAACCGGAATTGTCACCCGGTTCTTCGAGCGGCATTAATTTCACGGAAGAGCCAGGCGCGGGCGTGGGTCCAGTAATTCTTGACGGTGCGCTCGGAGAGGCCCAGGGCCTGCGCGGCTTCAACGTTGGTCATGCCCACAAAATAACGCAGCTTGACCACCTTGGCCTGGACGGCGTGGATGGCGGAGAGCTTGTCGAGCGCCTCGTTTATGGCGAGGAGTTCTTCGTCGTCACCCGGCGCAGCAACGTCCATGCCTTCCATCTCCACGCGATGCTGGTCTCCTCCATGACGCAGGGCGCGTTTGCGGCGGGCCTTGTCAATGAGGATCCGCCGCATGGCCTCGGCGGCGGCACCGAAGAAATGCGCGCGGCCAGCGAATTTCGGATTGGCCTCTCCGACCAAACGCAGCCAGGCCTCATGCACGAGCGCGGTGGGCTGCAAAGTCTGGTTGGGCGATTCACGCGCCATCTTTGACGCCGCCAGCTTGCGCAGTTCGCCATAGACCAGCGGCAGCAATTCATCGGCGGCCTTGGGGTCGCCGTGCTCGATGGACTCCAGAATGCGGGTAACGTCGCTCAACCATCAGTTGTTACCAAATTCACCGGCCTTGCGCCAGAGGATTGAGCATCTGCGCGTTATGCCCCAATTTGGGTGGCAGAGACGACGACAGCAGCCATTACGGGTTGACGAGCCGGAAAAATTGTTGCGAGCCGGTGATGGGAATGATGATGACATTCTGCCCGCCGATGACGATCGGGGCCGTGGAATTGGTCTGCCAGGCCACCG
>Ga0181526_10000541_pt1 | contig 39814 bp, 27 predicted proteins | sample PEATcosm2014_Bin_35_FD_119750 | JGI IMG/M metagenome (GOLD analysis project Ga0181526, IMG submission 119750) | Peatland microbial communities from MTU Mesocosm Facility, Houghton, MI, USA - PEATcosm2014_Bin06_30_metaG | ecosystem: Environmental > Terrestrial > Soil > Wetlands > Peat | place...
GCCAGCACCGGAGTGCTTCACGCGTACGATGCCACGAACCTTGCGAGCGAGCTGTACAACAGCAATCAGGCTGCGAATAATCGCGATCAATTTGCGGGAAACAAATTCATTACGCCGATGATCACGAACGGGAAAGTGTATGTCGGCACGCCCAACAGCGTCGTGGTCTTCGGCTTGCTGCAATAGCAATCCACTATGAATCCGGTTGTGTCACTTTTGCCTTGCCACAGATCTTCGAAAGAAAGAGCATGCTTCGGTGAACCCGGCCCTGTGGAGCGGGATGACGCCCGTAGCCGAACACGCCAATATCTGGCAGCTTTTAACGAAGGTCAAATAGGTCAAAACGAATGGCGGTGGCGGATGATGGAAGTCGGGATAAGTGGGAAAGTAATCCAAATTATACCCGCCGTTGGGTGGCGGGTATTTGAATTCACCCAAGACGAGGGTGGAAAAATAGAAACCAAAGAGATTCCGGTCATAGGGTGGGGATTGCGCGAAAGTGGGGAGGTATCTCTTCTGATTTCCGACCCGAACAATGAAGAGGGATACGGCGTGATGAGCATCTGTGAAAAACCTTCCTATCTAGACGAGCGATACAGAAACAAAGTGGTTCACTACCAAGCCGTAGCACCATTTCAAGAACTCTCCCAAGTGGCAGCGCAGGCTAGACACATATTGCAGGTCAGACGGAGCGATGGGGAAACCGCACGTATGAGGGCAGAAGACCATCCGACCAAGTCGAGTTGAGCCGAGTGCGCATGAAACCCGCATTCGAACGGTATCTCCTCAGCGACTATTCGGTGCTCAAACGCCCACGTCGAGTCTCAAGGGACTGCGTGCGGCAAGTTTCGTTACGAGAAAAAAACCGATCGAGGATTTGTCTGCCATGAGACTTCCTTTTGGCGGAGAAAACGTGTCAGCATAGTGCAATGAAACATCCGAAACAAAACAAGCGCGCTCCGCAGGCCCATCCATCTGCGTTGGCAGCACCTTCGTATCATCGCATTCTAGTTAAGCATGGCCTGATTGAAAAGACTCTGGCCATCCCCGATGCGTATGGAGTGTTTTTGAAAGTGGGCGCTGACCCAGAAGTACAGAAACTCCGTCGCAAGGTGGCGCGCGGCAACAAAATGAAACACGTTCCCGCTTTGTATTTGGCCACAGCGATGGCTCTGCAAGACATGACCAAGCAGGAGCTTGAAGCCCTGAAATTGCGGATAGAAGAGAAGCAGGCATGAGCGCCCCCTGGTAGCTTTTTTCCTCGGCGCGACCTTCTTCCTCGCAGTTCTCTTCGACTTTGTCTGCTCCTTCAACCGCCGGTTGGTCATTGCGAGTCTAAAATTTATCTCCGATTCACTTCCTTGATCCCGGGGCATCACCATCCAAAGCCGCGTGCGGCCAGCCATTTGTCCATGTCAGAGTTGAAATATGCAATGAGGGAATCCCTGTTTTTGCGTCGTAGGCGTGGTACACGATGATGTCCCCACTCTTTTGGAGCAAAATTGATTCGCCGCCCGGACCAAGCCATTTCTGGTTTGCATTAAGCAACAGCGTGGCGGCTCCCTCGGTCATCTTCTTTCCTTCAGAGTTCAGATAAGGCCCGGTGACTTCTCGGGAACGGCCCACCATTGTACGGTACGTGCTTTTTGTTCCTCGGCAACATAGATCGTAAGAAACGAATAGATAGTAGTAGTCGCTGTGGTGAACAATAAACGGCGCTTCGATGGCCTGGTAGTCCGGCGGCAAGCCTGGCTTGGGTGGTTCGGTCCGTTCTGGCTTGTGACGGCTGGCCAGGGAGTAAATCCGTGTATCCTCGGCTGATAGCATCCCAGTCTTGCGATCAAGCTTCCTCATTTTGATTCCGCTCCAGAAGCTGCCGAACGACAACCATGTCTGGCCTTTTTCGTCGAGGATCAGATTTGGATCTATGGCGTTGAAGTTGTCATCGGCGCCGGAGCGGAACACGAGACCTTCATCCACCCAACGATAGTCGGGACTCAATGGGTTCAGCGTCTTGTTGGTCACGAGTGCAATTCCGGAAGTGTTCACTCCGAAAGAGGAAAACGCGTAGTAAAGATGAAACTTGCCGTCGAAATAAGAGACATCCGGCGCCCAAAGCTCCGTAGTTTTCGGGCTCTCTGTTTTGATCCACGCAGGAATTTCGGCAAACACGAAGCCACAAGCTCTCCAGTGCGCAAGATCCTTTGAGCAGCGGATAGGAATTTGGTCGTCCGTTTTTGAATTTGGTGAAGTGGTCGCAAACAGGTACCACACATCTCCGTCCTTGATGATAGAGGGATCGTGTGTGCCGATAACATCGCCCTCTACCGGCAACGCGTGTGGCTTGTCGGAAGCACCAGCCATTGTGCAACTTGGCTGCACGAGAAGAATCACCAGCACCAGCGTGTACAAAATCAAAGGTCCCAAGGGGGATCGGAACATGGCGTATTTCCTTGCATGTTGGAACTCACTCGTCGTGACGCCACAATGTCGGAATGTGGTCGGCCTCCGGGTTGACTACGTGCCCCACTGAAGAACGGTGTACGAGCGGGGTGGCACCTCAAATTTCGTGTGCCCAGTTAAAGTCACCGGTTTTCCGAGGTCTGCTGGAGTCACTCGCTTTGGAGAATCGAAACTATTAGATGCCTTCAAGTCGCTTCCAGTTAGCACCGTCGAGCTAAGTACATGCGCGGGCGGGGCATCTTCCCACACCACATCAATTTCGTGGGAGCTTGCAAGGTCGCGATTTAGGATGAAGAGACACACAATTCCATTGTCTTTGGAAAAAGCACCCGCCACGTCAATATAAGGTACAGTGCCAATTCCGGAAACCTCGTAAACTGGAGATTCCGAGAGCAGATCTAGCACGGCCCCCCGCGCCTTCTGCAGTCCCCAACAATAGGGGTAATAGATGGTCTGGCGGAACAGGCCGGTAGGATTTGTCATTATGGGCGCAATCACATTCACCAGTTGCGCCAAGCATGCTAATTTCACTCGGTCGGCATTTCGCAGCAGTGTGTTGATAATCCCTCCGACCAGAAGAGCATCTTCCAGGTTGTATACCTCTTCCAAGAGGTGCGGCGCTTGTTGCTCATGGCCATTTACGGCGTCTCCAGTTCGAGCTCGGTACCAGACGTTCCACTCGTCGAAAGAAAGCCAAAGTTTCTTCGGAGATCGCTTGCGGCCGCGCACCAGATCGCAAACCGCAACTGTTTCCGCAATCTGGCGATCCATAGTCAGATTCAGGGCAAGATATTTCGCGCTGTCATTGGCCGTTTCTTCCTTCGTGTTGCCGAAGTAGCGGTGTAAAGAGAGGGCGTCCACGTACTCGTAACACTGCTCGAGCACTTCGCGATCCCACTCGAGATAGGTGGGCATAAAGGGGCCGCTTGAGCCGCAAGCCACGAGCTTCAAGGACGGATCAATGTAACGCATTTGCCGCGCCGCGTCAGCCGCTTTCAACCCATACTCGGTCGCGGTCATGTGGCCGATTTGCCACGGGCCATCCATCTCATTACCGAGGCACCAGTGTTGTACCTTGTAGGGTTCCGCTATCCCATTTTTGCGTCGCAGATCACTCCAGCGCGTACCTTTTTCGACATTGCAATACTCCACCAGTGCCGCTGCCTGCTCAGGAGTTCCTGTTCCCAGATTGAGACCCATAAGAGGCTGGCTGCTTACGGCCTTGCACCACATCATGAATTCATCGGTGCCAAATTGATTTGTGTTGATCGAGTTCCAGGCTTTGTCGAGTACCCTTGGGCGATCCTGTTTCGGCCCTATGCCGTCAAGCCAGTTATATCCGGAAACAAAATTTCCACCTGGGTAACGGATGATCGGCACGCCAAGCGCACGGACTTCCTCGATGACATCTTTTCGGAATCCGTTCGAGTCAGAGAGATTTGAGCCGGGATCATAAATTCCTTCATAGATCGCTCGCCCCAAATGCTCCAGGAAAGATCCAAAGAGGTTCGGGTCAATGGGAGCTACCGTGCGCCTTGTATCAACGTACACACGCGCAGTGGTCGAGAGATTCGAAGGCGGGGTCTGCGATGGCAAGATTCGACTGAGAAGCGATTTCGCTGAGCATGTTGCTCCGACTGCCAGAGACTGTTGCAAAAAACGGCGGCGTTTTATGGGAACCACAAGAACCATCCTTGTCGCGAAAGTGCCTGCGCAACGGTTTGCGCAGAGCATAGCACAATCGCGGGGCTCCAAGGGTAGCTGCGTGAAAACGCTTGCTCAGCGCCTCTGCACTGGGCCTGTCACGGCCTCCGCAGAGGACCTGGCTCTTCGAAGCTTCCGTCGTGCCGCTCTCGCCTGCTATATCTAAGAATCGTCCAGTCTTGTGCCAGGAGGAAGGCCCAATCCTGACTCGCCGCAGATGTCCGAATGTTGTCGCGGCACTTCTTCGCTCGACACGGTCCCGCGGTTGGCATGGCTTAGCGCGATTATGGGTAAGCGTTTGCCCGACCTGGAACTGCTCCGGGTGAGTCGCCTCATGCCCAAGCTGCAATATCTCGTCCTTGATTACGAAGGGGTACGTGCCGGCGACCTGTCTGCCACAGTTATTGTTCGACCGAGCTCCGGTACGGCAATCGCGCTCATGACGCGTTCCTTTCAAACCAAAGTTCAGCCGGCGGAGCACGCTTTTACACTCCCTGAGCCGTTTCCGCGCCTCGAGGCATTGAAGCCGATCCTCTCGCGGCTTTGAATTTCGTACTTGCCATTCAACTCACCGATAGTCGGAACACTTTCAATGAACCGCCTCCGCAATCGCGATCCGAAGAGGTGCCGGGAAACGGAAGATCGATGCTGGTGACCTTCACCGTGTACCATGATGAGAGCGACGAACATTGAAGCGTCTTCCTTGCGCTCCGCACGAGTTCTTCTTGACGAGGCCGAACCCCTCTTGCACAATCAAGTTGCTAATATCGCTACGCTCCGGGAACTGGTCACCTACGGCGCGGAATACCGTTTGCGATTCCTTCGATAACGCAGCTCGCCGTCAGCGGATTCTGCAGCAGCTACGGTCGCGTGCGGGCAGTAGTTCCCCTGGACGGGCGTCAGCCTTCCAGATAGCGAAATTAACCTAAAGTTTGGCAAAGACGTTTCCGTCTTCACCGATCACTGCCCGACTCCGAAAGGCGAAAACTCGGCGTGGCAATAGATCTGCACGTTTCGCGGAGAAACCATCAGGGTGAGTTTAAAAAGATCTACATGAAGTACGTGATTCAGTATCCTTCATCTTCATCTCCGCTGCGGAAACGCATGACCCCAATTGCCTGTGTCCGTCCCTTGGTGCGGTCGACAGCCCCCGCTTGGATTCCAACGGTTCTTATTTGTTTCCTGTTTGGCACGTCAGTCCGCGCGCAAACTTCGACTACTCCAACTCCGAAGTCCGTCGTGCAAGCGCTTCAGTCTCACGACTATGTTGAGGCTCTGCGTCTAGCCCAGGAATTGGCTCGCGCCCGTCCCACCGATCCACGCGCCTGGACCTTACAAGGAATTGCGTTACAAGGTTTGCAACGGCCCGAGGAGAGTCTTGGGGCCTTCGAACACGCTTTGCAAATCGATCCGAACAACATCGCTGCGTTGAAGGCCGCCGCCCAACTTGAATTCCAGGCCAACAGTCTCGACGCGCTTCCATTTCTGGAGAGGCTGCTTAGCTTGAATCCTGATGACCAGATGGCCCATGCGATGACCGCCGCGCTCGCCTTCCAACAAAAAGACTGCGCCGCCACTGTTGATCACTACCAGAGGAGTCCTCAAGTGGTGTCGGATGACGTTCCCGGTCTCTCGCAATTCGGAGCGTGTCTAGTTCATTTAAATCGCGCCGCGGAAGCCCTTGGGGTCTATCAGCGGATCGCTGAACTTCGGCCCCAGGATAGGGAAGCGCTTTTTTACCTCGGGCTAGCCCAATACGGTGCGCATCATCTTAAAGATGCTATCCAGACTCTGTTGCCTTTAACGGATGCGGGCCCGGAAAAACAAAGGGCGGCAGCCTTGAATCTGATTGCGGCGGTCTATGAAGAAGATCAGCAAACGCCCCAGGCGGTTGCGGCCTTGCAGAAGGCGATCGCGCTTGTCCCCGGCGATAGCGACAATTATCTTGACTTGGCTACTCTCAGCCTTGATCACGGCGCCTTTAAGTTGGGAGTAGACGTGCTCAATGCCGGACTGCACTCGGTGCCTAATTCCGCACCTCTCTATCTTGAGCGCGGGGTCCTTGAGGTGCAGATGGGCCAGTATGAGGAAGCCAACGCCGATTTCCGGAAGGCCGAGGATTTGAACCCGCTCCAAAATTACAGCTCCGTAGCGCTGGGCATCTCACTTCTTCAGGAAAACAAAACGGACGAATCCATTCAGGTGGTGAGGCAGCGCCTCACAAAGGCGCCCGAAGATCCCACACTCAACTATCTTCTTGCCGAACTTCTTATCCGCACGGGAGCCCAGCCTGGCACACCCTCTTTTCAGGAAGCAAAAGATGCCGTGCAGCGCGCCGTGCACAACAAACCGGATTTCATTCTTGCCGAAGATGTTCTCACGGAGCTTTACCTGCGTTCAGGAGAGTTAACTCTCGCCGAGGCAACCTCACGCCTTGCATTGAAGTCCGACCCCACCGACGAATCCGCTCTCTACCACCTGATCGTCTGCCTCCGTGGGAAGAGTGATCGAACGGAAATACCCCAGCTTGTGCAGAGGTTGGCGGAAGCCTCCGCAGGGCAACGAGAGCAAGAAAAGGCACGGAACCGGTTCAGGCTGGTTGAAGAAGAGGGCGGCAAGAACTCCAAGCAGAAGGCCGCTCCCTGATGGGTAGTCGTTCGAAGGGAACTTATGAGTCGGCACAGCATGCCTGTACCAAGTGAATAAATGAGCGCCTTGAAACAATTCGGGATCCAAATCCTGGCTGTCTGCATAGTGGCTGTTGCCAGCTCAATTGTCTTGGGGTGGAATCTGTCGAACCCTGAGGATCCGGGGCTCGCGCCAATCGAAGTCGACTACCCTGAAAATGGATCGCTCTTCCCACCGGAAATCACCCCACCAACATTCCTTTGGCGCGATACCTCGAGCAATGCGTCGTTTTGGACAGTCGACGTCATGTTCACGGACGGGTCCGCTGGGATTCAGGCGAAAGCGGCGGGCGAGCCGTTGCAGATTGGCGAGATCGACCCGCGTTGTTTATCCGCAAACAACGAGCTGCCCAAGCTTACGCCTCAGCAAGCCGCATCGCGAACTTGGATACCCGACGCGGCGACCTGGGAGGCGATCAAGCTACATTCGAAGGAGCATCCAGCCACGATCACGATTACCGGATTCCAAGGCGAGCGTCTGGGTCATCCCGTCTCCCGCGGCACAGTGGTGATTCAGACTTCGAAAGATCCCGTGGGAGCTCCGATCTTCTACCGCGACGTGCCATTGATACCCTCGGATTTGGAAGAGGGCGTGATCAAGCCGCTGGGCCAAAAGGATCTGCCCCTACTTTCTTGGCGCTTGCGCAACATCGGCGAGCCCCGCAGCCGCCTGCTACTGACAGGCCTCCACACGTGCGCTAACTGCCATTCCTTTTCCCTCGACGGAAAGACGCTGGGGATGGATCTTGACGGCCCTGCCAATGACAAGGGACTGTATGTGCTTACATCCATCCAGCCGGAAATGGCCATCCGCAATCAAGACGTAATCTCATGGAGTTCGATCCAGGATGAGACGGTTCAGTCTTCGAGAGTGGGATTCATGTCACAAGTCTCGCCCGACGGCAGATACGTCGTGACTATGTTGAGGGGTCTGAAGAAGGATCTAGCCAGTAGCTACTTCGTTGTGAATTTCAAGGACTATCGGTTTCTGCAGGTGTTCTATCCGACGCGTGGAATTCTCGGATGGTACAACCGCGCAACTGGCCAAAGGCAGAGTTTGCCCGGCGCCGATAGTCCGCGCTACGTGCAAACGAACCCTGTCTGGAGCCCCGACGGCAAATATGTGGTTTTTGCCAGAGCCGAAGCGAAGGATCCCCGTCCCGAAGGGCAGAAGTTGCCTGAGCGCGCCAACGCTCCGGAGGAGACTCAAATCCAGTATGACCTCTACAGGATTCCTTTCAATGACGGCAAAGGTGGTCAACCAGTTGCGATCGAGGGCGCTTCCCACAACGGCATGAGCAATAGCTTTCCTAAGGTTTCGCCCGATGGCCGCTGGATCATTTTTGTAAAGTGCCGCAACGCACAGTTGATGCGTCCTGACAGCCAGCTCTACATTGTGCCTGCGGAAGGCGGTGTGGCACGGCGTATGCGAAGCAATACTTCGTTGATGAATTCCTGGCATAGTTTCTCACCAAACGGTCGTTGGCTGGTATTCTCCTCAAAGAGCCGTTCTCCCTACACACAGATGTACCTGACTCACCTCGATGCGGAAGGCAATGACAGCCCGGCGATTCTTATCGAGAACTCAACAGCGGCGAATCGCGCCGTTAATATTCCGGAGTTTGTAAACATCGGTCAGGGCGGGATGATGAAGATCGACGTACCTGCTGCCGAATCCTATCGGCTCTTCGACCTTGCATCGGACCTGACTGCCAAGGGGCAACTTGAAGAGGCCATCGCGGAGTGGAAGAAGGTGTTGGAGCTGGATCCTGGCAATGCTAAGGCTCACCACAACCTTGGAAACGCGCTGATGTGGCAAGGAAACCTTGCGGAGGGGACGGCGCAGTTGCAGAAAGCTCGGGAGCTCGATCCCAACTTTAACGAAGCGCAAAGCGATTTCGGAATTGGATTCTATAATCGCGAACAGTTCCGCGCGGCGGTGCAGAATTCGGACTGCGATGGTACTACTTCCTACGGCAACAAGATTCTTGCCGTGGCACCCGACGATGCTGAAGTCAAGGAAGCCGTGGCTAATTGCGCGCTGCAGCAAGTTCGCCAGGAGATGCGCGCAGCGCTTGAAAAATCAGACTGGCGGACCGCGCTGTCGTCTGCCAACAAAGTACTGGCCGTTGAACCTGATGATGTCGAGGCCCAAAAGGCCGTGAGCGAGTGCAACTTGGCCATCACTCGCCCGCGGTGACCGAGTCCCGCAGATTGCGAATCGGAACGTCGCTTGCAAATTCTTGGCGATGGCGGAGCCTCGCCTACAATCGATTCCCTCGTTCCAACCCCTGATAGTCGGACAGATCTGGACAACTGGCGCCCTGGCTCAGAGCGCGTGAGCTACTGTGCAGTTTGAAGAGGGCCTCGTGAATATAGGTACCAGCGACAAGGGAGAACTGAATGAGAGCCGGACAAAGTTGCGACGCGTGAAAGTTGTACTCCGGATTGGCCTCTGGAATGAAGATCGACGAAGTTTCCCCTCCCAGCGACGGCTACGGCTGCGAGGGTGTGCTCGGTGCCACTCCAACCTCAACCAATTTGTAACGATTGTGTTCCCTCTCTTCCTTTGTGCTCTCCGCGCGAAGTTCCGCAAGACGCTTGAGCAAATCGGGAATCTCTTTTGTATTCCCTGTTTTCCGCAGGGCCTGGATCAGCCGATACAAGGCTGTCTGATCTTTTGGGTCGGCTTTCAAAGCCTCTCGGCATTGGTCGATGGCTGCATGAGTTTGCCCCGCCTGCAGGTATAGTTTGGCCAGCACGTCGCGAGCCGCGGTCAGAGTCGGCTGAAAAGCAACGGCTTTCTTTGCCGAGCGGAGCGCGATTTGAAAGTTCTCGCTTCCGGGTTCCTGTCCCATCTTGGTGAGAATATCCGCCTGAAGATATAGAAGGTCAGGATCATTCGGTCTAGTGGCAAGTTTGGACCGTACTGTCGCGAGGGCGCGATCCAGATCGTTGGCCTCCGACTGTTCCAATCCACGCGCGACGGAACTGATGCCCTGGTTCGGTTCAAGCTCATCTGCTCTATTAAAGTCGTTCTCAGCCTCGTTGTACTTTGTCAGTTGCACGTAGAGGACGCCCCGCGCCATGTATAGGGGGGCGGATTTCGGTTCGGCTTTCAATCCGACGTTTATCATATCGATGCCCACTTGGTAAGACTGGTGGTCCATTGAAAGGGCGGCAAAATCGATGTATAGGTCCACGTTGTGCGGATCCCCAACGATTGCCTGGCGAAGAGTGGTCACGGCTAGGGGAGTGTTTTTGTCCGCCTCATAGGCGGAAGCGGCAAGTTCCAGCGTCTTAACATCAGGTTCATCTTTCTGCAAAAGCGGCGCAAGTGTTTCCAATGCTTCCTTTGGCCGCCCGGTCATGAGCTGAAGGGTGGCCAATTGACGGCGCGCGTCGCTGTCCTCTGGACTTAATTCGAGATCTCTCTCGTAGATCGCGATCGCTCTCTCCGGTTGGTTCAGTTGTAGCAGGCACTCACTGTATTCTTCCCGGGCCGATGGTTGAGAATCCAGCACCGGTCCGCTCGCCTCGAAATGTTCCACGGCCTGCGCGCAGTCACCTTTCTTGTAGGCGAGAACCGCCAGCATTGCATGACTGGTCGGATCCTGGGGCCGTAGACGCAACACGAGTCTCAGCAGGGGGACCGCATCTTGGCTTCCGGCCTCGTAGTAGAGCTGCGCGGCACCTTCAACGGCAGGTAGGTATTCCGGGGAAATCTTCAAAGCTTTCTGATAAGAAGCCAGAGCTCCCTTAGGATCCCTTTTCCCGGCGAGCGCCAGCGCCTGCAATGTCCATAGTTTGGCGTTCGCAGGAAACTGCTTAATTGCCGGTTGAAGAAGGGTCAAGGCCTGGTCGAATTCATGGGCAGCCAGAGCCGAAGTGATCTCTGCGGTACGATCTCGTTCTGTCTGGCCTAGCCCGTAAGAACTGAGAGCCAAAAGGGTCCCGGCGAGGCAGAGCATCTTGCAAGCGTGCATGCATTTTATTATGGCGCTATGCCTCTCGCTTGAAAATAGAGAAAACGATTGCTCAGTTTCCAAGGTGGGCGCTACAATCCCTACCCAATATGAAGCAGGTTGCAGGCATAGTCTTCGCCGGGCTGCTCGTTCTGTTTGCCGCTGCATTCGTGATTCCTACGGGTGCGCACAACGACACGTCACCCCGTCTGCGGTACCCCGCGGAAGATATGGGTGCAGATGCTTTGCCCGCGCGAAAAAAAGCCCAGCTGGATGCCGCCAAGCAGTTCAAGGTTTTCCACGACTTCCAATTTACAGATCGGTTGAAGGAAAGTGGAATCACTTTCGTGCATCACGCCGTGGACGACGCCACCAAGCACATGCGTATGGGCCATTACGACCACGGGAGCGCGGTGGCTGTGGCCGACGTGGATGGGGATGGACTCTACGACATTTATTTTGTGAACCAAGCTGGAGGCAACGAACTCTGGAAAAACCTAGGTGGCGGCAAGTTCAAAAACATCACCCAAGAAGCGGGAGTTGCATTGCCAGGCAGGATCAGTGTTGCCGCGGCATTTGCCGACATCGATAACGACGGTAGCCAAGATCTATTTGTGACTACTGTCCGCGGTGGAAACGCCCTCTTTAAGAATGACGGCCACGGCCACTTCAAAGACATTACCAAGGAGGCCGGGCTCGCACTGTCGGCGCATTCTTCCGGCGCCTTCTTTTTCGATTACGACAACGATGGCTTGGTCGACCTGCTGGTCTGCAACGTGGGCAAGTACACGACCGATGAAAAGGGACCGGACGGCGAGTACATCGGCATCTTCGACTCGTTCTCTGGACATCTTTACGAGGACCGCTACGAATACCCCGTCCTTTACAAGAACATGGGACACAACCACTTTAAGGACGTGACGGCTGAGGTTGGATTGCACCCGCATGGGTGGTGCGGTGAGGCGAGTTTTGCAGATCTGAAGGGGGATGGCTGGCCCGGCATTTTCTTTCTGAACATGCAGGGACACAGCCATTACTACGAAAACATCGGCGGAAAGAAGTTTGTCGAGAGAACAGACGCGTACTTTCCGAAGACCCCTTGGGGCGCGATGGGGATCAAATTCTTTGACTTTGACAACGATGGTCGCATGGACCTGTTCATCACGGATATGCACTCCGACATGAGTGATGAGCCTGGTCCGGAAAATGAGAAATTGAAATCGCAGGTCACCTGGGGCGAGACCTATCTGCAGGGGAAAAAGGACGAATTCATTTTCGGTAATGCCCTGTACCACAACCTTGGAAACGGCAAATTCGAGGAAATTTCCGATCGCCTCGGCCTGGAAACCTATTGGCCGTGGGGACCAAGCGTCGGGGATGTCAACGCGGACGGCTGGGAGGACGTGTTCATTCCCTCCGGTATGAGTTATCCCTATCGCTACGGGATAAACTCGCTCCTATTGAATGACCATGGCGAAAAGTTCTTGGACTCCGAATTCGTACTTGGAATCGAACCTCGCAAGAAGTTATACACTCCATGGTTCGAAATCGACTGTTCGGATCCCCGGGAAGTCCAAGAGCAGGCGAAGCTTAATAGCAAAGTTTGTGTCGGCCAAAGCGGAAAGTCCATCATCATGTCGCCGCGGTCGAGCCGGTCCGCCGTCATTTTCGACCTTGATAATGACGGGGATCTGGATATCGTGGTCAATGACTTCAACTCCGAACCACAAGTCCTGGTCAGCAACTTGGCGCAGCAGGAAAAAATTCATTGGCTCAAGATTGTCCTCAACGGCACAAGTTCGAATCGGAATGGGCTGGGGGCCGTCGTCCGCGTCTATGCAGGCGGACAACGGTATTTCCGATACAACGACGGCAAATCCGGGTATCTGGCGCAGAGTGTTCTGCCCCTCTATTTTGGCCTGGGTACTGCAGCAAAGATCGATCGTGTGGAGGTCGAGTGGCCTTCGGGTCGCAAACAGGTGTTGTCGACGGGCCTGCAAGAAAACCAGACACTGACGATCATGGAGCCGAAGTAGTGTCTAGCGGCTCGCTACTCTCTACCAGTGAAAGCATTGATGTTCTTCAATTGGCCGGACAAAAGTTATTCTCCAGATCGACCTAGATGAAATTTCCGGGCGATCACGATCCCTGCCCTAGCTGAGCTAAGGCTTGCCTCATCGGGAAGGACTTTCCGTGTAAAGACCTGCCGCCCAATGCAGCTGCATTGATCCTAAAGCCATTGGACCGCTTGCTGACAGACTGGGAAGTTGCGGAAGGCGAAGAATACGAGAAAGCGATTTCCGAGGAATCGCCGCACCGCGACGGCGGGTGCAGCAGGATGCGCGGTCTTCATTAATATCCGTACGGCTGCACTTCAAGCCCTCCAGGCCAACCTTTCATCGCGCCGGAATCTTAAATCATTGACATTTTCTCTTGACACAATCTGGAAAATAGCTGTATCCTACCGCGAAAATGAGTAAACGTTTTCTTCAATACTCAAAGAAGAAGCTTTTACTTCGGGGGTTCCTTATTTCCTTCGCGTTGGGGTGAACTTTGTTCCGCCTACCCAAAAGGAGGTCTTGTGCTTAAACACTGGGGTCGTGTGGTGTTTGCGCTCGTGACCGTGTGTCTTTGCGCTGGCATTTGCCTCGGTCAGTACAGCGGCAGCGTTCAGGGAGTTATCAGCGATTCAAGTGGAGCCGTGGTTCCGGACGCCTCGGTAGAGCTGCGGAACTTGGACACTGGAATCACAATCGCAACAACGACAAGCAGCTCAGGTAACTATAGTTTTGCAAGTCTGGCACCCGGCCGTTATGTGGTCAATGCCCAAGCGAAGGGATTACAGACGACGGAAGTGCACGTGACGCTTGACACAGCTCAGACGCTGGGTACGAACATCACCTTAGCAGTCTCTTCCGTCTCGCAGACTGTGACGGTACTGACCGAGCAGGGTCCCCCCATCGACGTCGACGATACCCGCATTCAGACAACTTTAGATTCTCAGACCACCGAAGGTGTTCCGGAACTGAATCGAAATCTGTGGGATGTGCTCAGTGTCACCCCGGGAATCGTGGGTACAGGCACTCGGGGTGCCGGAGCTTCCCCGGGAGGAGGCGCTGACAACTTCGGTACGCAAACTCCCCAAATCAGTGCCAACGGACGCAGTTATACGGGGAATGTTGTTTTCGTTGACGGGATGAATGTGACGAGCCCCGTTCAGAATGGCAACCTCATTCTGGCACCTGTGCCAGATGCCGTTCAGCAAGTAACGATGCAGGCGAACACATGGGACGGGGAAAACTACCTTGGTAGTTCAGTTCTGGTTCAGGTGACCACAAAGTCCGGAACCAACCAGTTCCACGGCACGGGAAGTTTGCTGTACACAAATCAGGACCTGAGCGCGAACCCGGACTACTCCGCCCCTGTCCACTTCCAGCGCAAGGATGTGTCAGCCGCCCTGGGTGGGCCGGTCATCAAGAACAAACTGTTCTTCTTTGCGGATGTAGAGGCATTGTGGTCTAAAGTGCCAAGTTCCACAAGTACAGCGGGTTCCGGGCCCACTTCTACGTACTGGGAAACCTCTGCCTTCGATACTTGGGCGACCTCAAATTTTCCGAATACAACCGGAACACAGGCACTCACTCTTTACCCGGCTTCAAAGTTTTTGGTACCGAATGGCACCACCGAATCGGCGGCCCAGTATTTCTACCCCACAACCGGGGTCTGCCCGGCGGGCGCGACGACAATCCCAATACCAGGTTCAACCGTCACCATCCCTTGCAGCCTACCGGTGTTCAACTACGGGACCTTTTCGGCGGCCCCGCCCTACAATGGCACGCAGTATAACTTCCGCGGCGATTGGTATCCTACAGCCAAGGACCGTTTTTATTTGAGTTATTACAACGATTCTTTTGATATCGGTGAGCCCGCGGCTCGCGTAGGGCTGAGTGCTGAGGACATCATGCGCAACCGGTATGCCCAGATAGACTATACGCGTACCTTTAGTCCAACCTTGCTCGTCGAGGGGGGATTTGCTTTTGCCAGCGTGGGTGGGGCGAACGGCCAGGATGCTAATCTAAAAGTTCCCATCATTAACATCAACGATGGCACTCAGGGTTTCAATGTTGGCGGCGGTTGGGGGCCCGGAGAATATCGCGGACCAAACTATAATTGGCGCGGCGTTTTGACCTGGATCCATGGTGCCCACACCTTTAGGTTCGGCTACAACGGCGACCATGCCATCGAACATGGTGATTTCACGCCTGACAACGTTCGGCCGGTCCTTTCCTTCAACACATTGTTCGACCTAGTTCAGGACAACGTTTACCAGTATACCTTCAACGCTTACAACCCCTTGATTCCTGGACCGGGTGGCGCCGGAAAGGTGGTTTTCGGCGGGCAAACCAATCCTTTTGGCTTCTTCGCCCAGGACAGCTGGAAAGTAAGATCGAATCTTTCACTTACCCTCGCCTTACGGTGGGACAACTTTACCAATGCCACCGCATGGGGCAACAATGGTTTCCAGTTCAACAGCCTTATCTTGGGGACTGGGAGCACTCTTGACCAGCAGGTTGCAAGCGCAAGAGTTGCCACGGTACCCGGCGGCGTGTTTTCCGGCAGCCAGTGCTGCTACTGGAGTCCTCGCATCGGTTATGCTTGGGACCCTTCCAAAACAGGAAAATGGAGCATCCGTGGTGGCGTTGGCGTCTACCGGGATTGGGTAACTCTGGGGCAGAGCGTCGATGAAATGCGCACTAATCCCCCCGGACTTGTTGGCGCAACGTTCACCAATACTGTGACCTACAACGGCGTCACTACTCCTCTCGGCAACTATTTCGCACTCGCGAATTCGGGCAGCTATCCGTACAACTTTCCTCTTCCACCCATTCCAGGAGGTACGCTGAATGCTGCTGGTGGCATTACGGGCGTGCAGTCGAACGTGTGGTCTCTCGCACGGAACATGGTGCCGCCTCTCGCCGTCAATTACGTAGTTGGCGTGGAGCACCAGATTCCCTGGAAACTTGTGGTCGGCGCGAACTACTCTGGCTCGCGCTCCTATGATGGATTGACAGGATCAGACGTTAATAGCTATCCCGGCGGTTACTCCAATGGCGTCATCAACCGGTTGAATCCGAATTTTGGCGTCATCAACTACGTCACCAACGACAATCGGGCTACTTACAATGCTATGATCCTAAGCATTCGAGGGAATCCGAATGCCCATTTGAATTTCCAGGCATCCTATACACTTTCCCACACAATGGATTTTCCGGAAGCAAACACTCGCTTCGACCAGGATGGTGGCTTGAACATCCCTGAACCGAGCGCCTACTTCACATACTGGGGAGACGCGAACTGGGACGTCCGGAACCGATTTTCGCTCTCGGAAACTTACACGCTGCCCGGGTACAAAAACGGCATTGCCAAAGTGCTGACCGCGGGATGGTCGTTAAGCAGCGTTGTTGTTGCCCAGTCGGGTACACCTTTCTGGGTCGTCAATACGAACCCCTCGACCGCGCCTGTCAACCCTGGGGATTACAATCTCGACGGCACAAATTATGACATCCCCAATAAGCCTAGTTTCGGCTGCAGCGCCTCCAATAGTCGTTCGGCCTTCAGGAACGGCTTGTTCACCGCATCCGATTTTCCGGCTCCGGCCCCGCTGACAGAAGGAGACGAGCCACGCAACTGCTATCGCAATCCTGGCATGTTCGAGTGGGATTCGAGTGTGGCTAAGAACACTCACATCCCGAAGTTCGGCGAGGCGGGCAATCTCCAATTGCGCTTCGACTTTGTGAATCTTTTCAATCGCGCCAACCTTGGGCCGGTTGACGGCAATATGGCTGATCTTACTTTCGGAAGGGTAACTTCTGCTTTGCCTGCAAGGCAGATCCAGCTGATCGCTCGAATATCCTTCTAAGCTCTCTTGCGGCGCCAGGAAAACACCCCGGGGAGTTGAATGAATACCCCTTTCTTGGCGCCGCCCCCCAGCTCAGCGGCCGCTTTGCCGTGAACGCCGACGATGCTCAGGTCAACAGACAGCTGTGGGTACAGCATGCTACTTGGCCGTGAGTCGCTCCACCGGCTTCCTGATTATTATGGACCTCGAGTCCCTGGCGCTGCGCAAATGAGACGTTGCGATCCACGTCCGCTGATGCTCAGTCGCGGGAGCAATCGGAATCGGATCACTTTCCCCTTCATCGTGCTCGCCTCCCTCTCAGTAGTAGGGTCGCTCGTCGCCATCGCGCCTGCGAAAAGCCCGCCCGCCAGTTCGTCTCAAGAAAAGAAACCGAAGGCTCCGGGTTTACGATGGGATCCGCCTCAAGTGGATGCTCGCGTCCCATCGCTCTCAGCAACGCCGCCCTGCTCGCTTCCCGATGTCCTGAAACAGTCCGGACAACGCGCCCAAGAGCTAGTGGATCATCTTCAGAAATTTATCGCCCACGATCAGGTTCGTTACGAACAAACCGGCAAATTGGGCACGGGCGGGCTCCCTATCACCGGTACTGCCCATGTTGACTCCGGACAAACAGACATTTCTGGCGCCGCAAAGTTCGACTACGTCGTTGATTACGGAGACAGCTCCGGGCCGCTCAACTTTCATGAATATCGCACACGCCTTGCGGGGACGGACGACGGGAACCTCAGCGCCTTCTTAGACAGGGGGCTGCCGGTCTTGGCATTGATCTTTCATCCTGCGCTTCAAAGCGACTATGAAATGCGCTGCGAAGGTTCTGCTCAGTGGAACAACCATTCATCCTGGGTAGTTCACTTTCGCCAGATAAAAGCGGAGCTACCCCGCACTCTGACGATGGAAACCCCAACGCAAGTCTACCGCCTCGGTCTCAAGGGTCGCGCCTGGATCGCGACAGACTCCGGTCAGGTGATGCACATCGAGACGAATCTGGTTGATGGGATTATCGCGATCGATCTCCAGCAGATCGCTATCTCGGTAGATTACGCGCTGATAAAATCCCAGTCGCAAAATGTAGAGATTTGGTTGCCCCAATTTGTCGCGGCGTACATGGAATTCACCAAACGCCAGATCATCGTCGAACACACTTTTTCCGACTTTCAATTATTTTCTGTCCAAACGCAGGAGGTCAATCACCGACACGACGACTCCGGAGACCTTGGGTCCAAGAAACGACTTGACGGCCTGAACGAGCCTCCGGATCTCCGTCCCCCCGTATCTGCTAACGCCGAAGCGGGTGAGAGGCAACCGCCCACGGCCACGGCGAGTCCAGCTTCCCAACCCCACAATTCCCATTGGCCGCCCCCTGATGTTGATGAAAATGTTCCACCGGTGGAGCCGAACTCAACCTGCAATGTTGAGGAAGTGCTGCAAAAGGCCGGTGCAAGAATCCAGGAATTTGTGGCCAACCTGGACCGATTTACTGCGACAGAATCCCTTCTGCAAGAGACGATCAATAGATCGGGAGAAGTCTCCGGGACGCAAAAGCGAGAGTATGACTATCTGGTTTCGATCCAGGAAATCCGGCCCGGCATCCTTGGGGTACAAGAATACTTGAGTAGCGGTTCCACTCCTGTGGATACTCCGGGAGGATTCACAACAAAGGGATTGTCCGCACTCGTGCTCATTTTTCATCCCTACGACTCTGAGACTTTCTCCATGAAATGCGAGGGGCTTGCCGCCTTGAACGGGCAACGCACGTGGCAAATTTATTTTCGTCAGAGAGCTGATAAGCCGAATAGAATTCGAGCCTACAGAATCGGAGCGAACGGTCCGTCGCACTCAATCGCACTTAAAGGCCGGGCTTGGTTTGATGCAGACACCTATCAAATCGTAAGGTTGGAGGCAGACTTGATCGATGCCTATCCCGACATTCAGCTGACGGTCGACCACACGGCCGTCGAATATGGTCCTGTGCATTTCAGCAGCCGGGGCGTGGACATGTGGCTCCCACAAACAGCTGAGCTGTATAGCGATTTTAGAGGGAAGCGAATTCACCAGCGGGAGAGCTTCAGTAACTATTTGCTCTTTGCCGTAGACGACAAGCAGAAAGTCTCATTACCGAATTCGAGCCCCTAGCTAGCAAGCTAGCGGCGCCGCTGTGGATCATTTTCTTCGTTTAGTTCATTGAGGTGTGCTGGTGCGGCTCTTGCGGTCGAGACAACTTTGCGCCTGCCTAGATAGTTCGGGATCTGGTAGCTTGGGATCCTGCGGCTTAGGGACGACAAAGAGCGGGCTGCCGGCACCATTCACAATCTGTTGATCGAACTCCTCCTTCGTCTCAGTGGCTGCTTCAGGGAATCCGAACATGGCTCCGCCTTTCTGCAATTCCGCTCTGTAGGTAACATCCAAAGCAATATCAGCGGGCAATTTCTCCTTTAGCCTAAGATCCTGAGGGCCAAGGTAAAGGAAGGCGTCAACAAAGTCCTCCATCGGTTTCTGTAGTGCCTTGGGGAACTCGCGGTGCACAATGCAGTCCTGATCGATCCGAATCCCTGGCGGGATAAAGTGACCTAAGTCCAAGGCGCCAAGCCATGTGCTCTTGGCCCGTGTTAGGGATGGGATTGGCCAAGTCGCGAAAGGACTGCTGGAAAGAGTGGGCGAGTCCGTATCGAACATACCGAACTCGCTGATGACGAACGTATGGTTGGGATAGTCTTTTTCATAGATCGACACAGCACTGCCGCCTACTCCGTGCAGGAGATGAAATGTGCCGACGAGCATGAGAGCCTTGCGGTGCTTCGACAAGACTTCTTTTTCCATCACCGAAGCGATGCTGGCATCGCGGTGAACAAGTCTGATGACGTCCTCAGTGCTTTTGATCTGGTCCCAATCAACGGGAGGATCGCCTGCTAAAACCCGTAGGCGCCTTCCCGGCGGGAGCTTCTGATTCAAGGCCCGCACGAGAGGGAAAAATTGCTCAACGAACGCCGACGCTCCGGAAGCGGGCTGGCCGTCTTTCCGCCACACCTTCTGGACTTCTGTGAAAGGGACATTCTCTCCCGCTATATATCGGTCCAGCATCGGCTGATATAAGGAATTGCCAAACTCAACTTCAATGTCGTTCACCTTTTCGGAGAAGGCGGGGGTCCGGATCAAAGAAAAAATAAAATTGTTCAAATCCTGCATTCCATGCCCCTGCGGGATAGCGACAACTTCGTACTTGTCGAAGGCGGCAAGGATGGCAGGTATAGCAGGTTCTGGAGTTGGTTCTGAGCCCGCTGGTCTCGCAGATTGCTGCGCTTGCGTTCGATTTATGGTCAAAATCAGTGCGATTAGGAAAATTGGGATGACGTGGTATAAGGAGGTGACTCTAGAGCAGTGGCTTCCGACTGAAGCAGCGGAAGATCTTGCGCCAGATTTGGAGTTCACCATAGGCCTCCTCCTGTCAGGGATTTCAATGTGGTGGCGGTGCCAATTTGCCGCAATGCAATTACCGGCTTTGAACCTTAATAAAGCTCGCAGTGAGCGATCGCCACTGCGGCCTAGAGGACTCATCCATTCATGGCAGTGGGGAGGCGCCAGTACACGCAGTAGCGCTGTCCGAACAGACTGTACAAGGGACTCAGAGTAACGTCTTCAGGACGGCCCGCGCCCACGGTGCGAAAAGTGAGCGGTTTGTCTTTTACGCTGACCGCTTGAATCCACTGATCGAGAGAATTTCGGTTGCCAGCGAGTTCGGGCACGGTAATGGCGGAAAAACCACCGTGGAGGAATTTGTCGTCGGAATAAATACGCTTGGGGTCGAGATTCTGAGTGCCGAGTTCGCCAGCGAGGACGAGCGGACCATACATGATTGCGGCTAGTTTCGAATCGTCGGGAATTGCCTGCAGATGCAAGCGCATGGGCAGGCTCACTTCCACACGGTCGCTGTTTCTCCAGATGCGGTCGATATTCACGTAGCTGGAGGGTATCAGCTCTTGGTTTGGCCGGAAGCGCTTGCCATTGATCGTCACGCTGGCATTGTTGGCCCAATAAGGAATGCGCACGTTCAAGCTAAAGTGGGTGGAGGATTTTGTCTGGACGACGAGGCGGGTGCCGGCTTCCTCGGGGAAACGTGTTTCCTGCCGGATAGAGACACCCTTTTCTCGCCAGTTCACTTCGGAGGCGAAGAACAGGTTCACCCAGAGCGACTCCGCATTGTGAAAATAGAAGCCTTCACTGAGCTTCGAGAAATTCTCCAAGCCCGTACCGCTGCAGCAGAAAAAGCCCTCGAACGGCACGAAGTGGACTTTCCACTGGCCCGGTTGCATTCCGAGGTAGTAAAGCGGCGAGCCTTCCGCCGGGTTGGGCGTGGCGAGGATGTGGTTCAGGAAGGCGCGCTCGTAATAGTCGCCGTATTGCGGCGCGGCCTGCCAGGTGAACAGATGGCGGGTCAGCTTGAGCATGTTATAGGTGTTGCAGGTTTCCTGGGTGAGGTCCGTGAGCTGGGAGGCGAGCACGTCCGGCGGCGTCCGGAAATGTTCGCTGACGCTGTTGCCGCCGGTGACGTAGCTGCGGTGTAGCGCGACCTGTTGCCAGAAGAATTGCGCGGCGTCGCGGTAAAACGGGTCGCCGGTAAGCTCGAATTCACGCGCGGCCCCGATGAACTTGGGTATCTGGGTATTGGCGTGGAGGCCGGTGAGTGCATCACGCCCCTGCGCGGCCGGATCCATTACCGCGTGATGGTCGAAGCGTTGTGCGACCACCAGATAACGCGGATTTTTGGTTGTGGCGGAAAGGTTGGCCAAGACTTCGTTCATGCCGCCAAATTCGGTTTGCAGGGTGCGCTGCATCTGTTCTTCGGAGATGCGGCCCGTGCGCCAGTCCGTCCATGCCGCCATGCCTTCGAGCACCTGAAGCGCCAGCGGATTTTGACAATACTGGAAAACTTCGAGTAAGCCAGCCATGACTTTGTGGAGCGCGTACCAAATGACTGCGGCGGGACGGCCCTGTTCAAGGTCGTCGAAGCTCGATTCGGGGAACGCAGAAAGATACCCCTTGTTGCCGAGCTGCGCCTGGCATTTTGCGAGTTCCGCGACCATGGCGTCCGCCTTCGCCTTGATGCGAGCATCGTCAGTCGAGGCATACATCTGGCCGCAGGCAGAAAGGAAATGGCCGACGTAATGACCGCGCCAACCGTTGGTGGGAGACTCGCGATTGTAGAGCGGCTGAGCAGACGACGGCAGATTGGCATTGACACGGAAGTTATGCAGCAGGCGGTCAGAATCCAGGGCGAGCAGGTAGCTGACGGTTTGGTCGCGCATCCGGAGTAGGTCTGGATCGAGAATCCTGACATCTTCCAGCGGGAAGGGAATGGCGGTCAGGGTGGGCAGCGGGTGCTTGTTCTGCATGTAAGTGCCGTTCAGATTCAGTGGGTCATGCGCGAAGGCCGTGACTTCACCCAAAGGCGGCTCAATTACTTTGCCGGCCGCTCCAGTCGCGGCGAGTGCTGTGCCGCCGTAGAGCATGCGGCGGAGAAAGTCACGTCTGATCATAGGAACCTCCCTTCAGTGAAGCACCAGGCAATGGAACGCGCATCAGAGTCAACACCCGCACCCATACAAACCAGAGGGTGCGGCACCCACCGCTCTCTTTTTATCACCCCGCGGTGAAGTCCAACAATGGTATCCTCTCCTCCATCGTGCACAAGGTGAATCGGAATGGAGCCGGGCTCTCTTAGCAGGCTTACGGATCAACCCCGGAGCAATTCCGCGCTGCGATGAAGTTGGGTGCCGCACCCTTCAATTTGACTCCAATTGAATTGAAAAGCGGGTCGGTCGATGCGGAAGCAACCTTTATATACTGATCTACTGAGCTTTGGGCATTGTGCTCCTGTTGTCCTTCGCTACAGATCTATGGTTTGAGTGAGGGACTTAAATCCAGGCTTGGGATTGCGCGTCGGAGATTAATCAAATGCAGTGAGAACCAGGGAGCAGGGGAAGCCAATCTTACCACTCTAACCGGACCAGCGAAATCGCCTGGCTTGGCAAATCGAAGTTGATGGATACAGTTCCCGACCGATTCGATAACCAATTCGGCGAATCTAATAACTGGAGCTGTCCGGCCGCCTCGAGTTGCCGTACTTGATCAGGCGCTGGGTCCTGCGGAGAGCCAGCGTTTTTCCACATCGAGTAAGCATTGCTGTGATTCTCATCGATGCGGTAATGGGTCATCAAGATACGCTGGGCACTAGCAGGAAGGTCTTGCACCGTCAGGGCAATCGCGACGGCAGGGCCAGCAATGTCGTCGTCATGGTAATTCCAAATCATGATGGAGACGCCGCGGTTGTCGCGCGTCGCGAGCACGTCTACGTCCGGATTTTCGCGGACACCGTTGGCAAGAATCGAATCAAGTGGAATCGCGCCGCTGCTCGTAGCTTCCAGGCGATCCCCGTTCATGAGGCCGACCATTCGGAAGAGGTTCAGAATGGGTTTATCCACGCCGTTGGTCGCAAGAGTCCGGAGACCGTCGAAATACGGTTGCGACTCGAATTGGAACGCCCAGGTCAGCATTCCATCTACGCTTATTTGATCTCTGGCGCTAAGGTCCATGATGCCCTTCATCGCAGTGGCGGTGTAAGAGGCATAAAGTGGGCCATTGCGGTATGCATTTTGCGGGTAGATTCGCGCAGAGCAAGCGGCGCATCCTTCTGGGTCGGACTCGCTCAAAATAACCGGCAAATTGCGCAATTTCGGGTAGCTGGAAAGAATTCTTAATCCACTGTCGACATCCTGAAGATTCCTCGCGATGCCCATGCGGACGTGGCCATTGATCAGCTGGGGGTTGCCCTTGGCGTGATAGCTGACGAAGTCAAGCGGAGCACCGTTGCCTCCTGTAGCATAGTTGTTTCCTTCTGCACAATGGCGGAGGAAAGCCTTCAGAAATTCCGCCGCTTGCTTGCCCACCGGTCCCGTGGAGGCTGGACCTCCGATCCGCGCCTTCGGGAGCGCGCGCTTGACAGCCGCAGCGGCATAATCGTACAGCTTGAAATACTCCTCTTCCGTCCCCTGCCAGTAAAAAATGTTTGGCTCATTCCACACTTCCCAATACCAGGATTCGGCTTGTTCCTTGCCATATTTTTCAGCGCAGTGCTGAGCCAACCGGTATATCAGCTCACTCCATTTGTTGAAGTCTTTCGGCGGGAAGGACCAACCGCCGGGATAATCCTTGTTCGCGGCGCCGGGGACCCAAGTGGAATGATACGGCTCCGGCTTAGAGGACAGCGCTTGTGGCATAAACCCAATTTCTACGAAAGGTCTTGCATGGGCGTGCAAATACGTATCGAAAATACGGTCGACTATAGTCCAGTCGTACACAGCACGGCCGTTAGCATCTTCGACATAGGCATTTGTCGATCCCCACTTTAAGCCTGGTGTGCCGTCTCCGCTCGCCAGCAGGAAATGCGTCCGAAGACAGACAGGAGTGTTGGTCAACGCCGCTAGCTCTCCCACGAGTTTGGTGCCGTTCTTCGTGTAGGTATAGTTCGGCTCGTCGTATCCAAAAAACGCATAGATGGGTTTAAATGGCGCAGGCTTGTGGGCAGCGTTGACCCGAACCTTGATCGGATCCTGCGCCAGAGCACTCGTCTGAGCAGATATGAGTATCAGGACCGTCGCTAGACCGAAGGAGAGCAATCGCATTTATCAGGTCCACTCGCAATGAATAATGTGCATTTCAACCCGCGCCGAGTCATTCGAAACAAGTCCCGACACGGTAGTTCACCTTCGTTGGCCCAAAATCTGGGAGTTTCTTCGTTTTTGCGGCGATTTGGTGACGGCGGAGAAGTCTTCGTCGCCGTAGCCGGTGGCAATTGCCTGTTGGAACACAGACAACGCGGCAGTTGCGAGTGGAAGGGAAACACCTTCACTGAAAGCGCTATCGATGGCATATGCAAGATCCTTGGCCATCCAGCGCAGTGCAAAACTTGGCGTGAAGTCATCGGCAGCAACTCGCTCTGCCATTCTGTTTAGGATTCCGCTTCCGGGGGCACCGCCGTTAAGGATGGACATGGCCTTGGCGCGATCCAAACGGCCAGCGTCGATAAGCGAGAGAGCTTCGGCAAAAGACGCGGCCTGCACGCCGCAGAGGAAATTGTTGACGAGTTTCATGAGTGTACCGCTTCCAGTCGGGCCAAGATGAATCACGTCGCGACCAAGCACGGAAAACACCGGCCGCGCTGCATCAAGCCCCTCGGCGGCGCCTCCCACCAGGAATAGCAGTTCGCCGGAGGCTGCATGGGGCTTAGTTCCTGTAACAGGTGCATCCAAGAAATGACAGCCGCGCTCGGATGCACTGGCGGCGAGGTTCGTCACCCAGGCGAGGCTTAGAGTGCTGGACTCGATCAAGACGGAACTCGGAGATGCCCCGCTCAATGCGCCGAGTTCGCCCAGCCACACATCACGAGAAGCGGCGTCATCCGCCACCATACTCAGAATAATTCGGGAACGGGATGCCGCCTCGCGCGGTGAAGCAGCCACAAAGGCGCCTTCAGCGGCGAACGGAAGACATTTCTTGCGATTCCTATTGTAAACCGCCAACGAAAAGTCTGCCGAGAGCAGGCGTCTGGCCATGCCAGAGCCCATGATGCCAAGGCCGAGAATTGCGACAGATGGTTTAGACATGGTTTCACTCACCCTAAAGGAAAAACGTTAATGGGCGCGGGAGTCGAGTTGTCTACACGGACAGGGCTACACAGAGGGCGCCCGAAACCCTCGGCGGCAACTTGCATGACATCGCCATTCTGCAATCGGACGTGATCGCTGAAACTGAGGCAGTCCGTGGCAAAGAAGTGCACGTGGACGTCTCCGGGCCGGCGGTGGGTATCAAACTTAAAATGATGATGCTCGATGTTTTGCAGCCTGTAGCACACTTCGGATTCGCCCGTGCGTAGCTTCGAGCCCGCGAGGTAAAGGTAGTTTTTCTTTTCGAACTGAGGATCCGAGAATTCATTGCCGACGGGCATGCCAATGCGATATGGACGGCCATCCCGAGCAACGATATAAGCGCCAGCAATCTCAGCTTCTTCGCCCCCATCCTCGGCAAAGGGGGGAATGTCGAGTGGTTCAACGTGTGCGCGCAACGAGGTGCCTGTGCCCTTGTGGAACCACTCGGGAGGAATCCCGATACGACCTGCGTCCGGACGGCCACCCTCGACTCCCCAGCGGAAGATCTTCATGCTGTCCGTCAGGTCCTCGTTGGCAGTGGCGTGCATGGATTGACGATCGCGAGCGCTGCCAAGATGAGTGAGTCCGGTGACGGAAAGAAGGCAACGAGTAGGTTCCACAGGATGGTCAATAGCCGGAAGCAGGCGCCATTCGGAGCGGCCGCTATAGATAAGGTCGTAGTCGAGGGCGTCGTTCTGGGCCTTCTCTCGAGCAACTTCGCTGAGCTTCTTTCCCGCATCGATGGTAAATTGAGCGAGTTCATAGATCGAGGAACAGGCAGCCAGAAGTCGCACATGCGGCTCCTCAACAAGTGCCACGCGGCGAACATTGCCTTTCTTGATTTGGATCAGTCGTGTCATGGGATCATGGGGTAGTTGACGGATTATTCGATCACCTCGAACCGTTCCAGTCCAGATTCATTGACGGCCAGTCCAAGGCCCGGAGTGTTGTCATCGAGATCGATGTAGCCGTTCTTTGCGACCGGCTCACTCTGGAAAATGTACCAGAACAATTCATTCCCCACTTCCACATCAACGATCGGGAAGTACTCGGCCATCGGAGAATTCAAACTGGCCATAACAACATGATAATTGTGCATTTGGCCGGCATGGGGAATTACCGGGACGGAATAGGCTTCCGCGAGGGCGGCGATCTTGCGAGCCTGCGTGATACCACCAACTCGATTGGTGTCGAACTGGATGTAATCCAGTGCGCGAGCCTCGAGCAGGCCACGAAATCCGGAAAGCGTGAATTCATGTTCGCCGCCTGCGATCGGAATTCGTGCGTAGGATTTCAGCTCGGCGTAACCGGGAATGTCATCGGGGATCACAGGTTCTTCGAGCCATCGGAGCTGAAAGGGCTCAAGCAATGGCAGGATCCTCTTGGCGTAGTCGAGAGTCCAACCCATGTAGGCGTCGGCCATGAGATCGACATGGTCGCCTATACTCTCCCGGACGGTTCGGACGAGCGCCACGTTCCGCTGCATTCCGCGAGCGCCGTCTGCGGGTCCCCATCCGAAGCGCAACTTCATGGCCTGGTAGCCTTCCTCTTGGTAGCGCTTGGCTTCGGCCGCGAGTTCGGACAGCTCCACGGCGTAGAGGCGGGATGCATAAACGGGAATGCGAGTTTTCGTCCTGCCTCCGAGTAAGCGAAATACGGGCTGTTTAGCAGACTTGCCAAGCAGGTCCCACAAGGCGATATCGAGCGCGCTGATCGCGACCATGCCGATGCCCTTGCGACCGAAAGCTATGGTCTTGCGATACATAAGTTGCCACAGGCGCTCAATATCCCAAGGGTCCTGGCCGATCAGAAGAGGCTTTAAATAAAGATCGATAACCTGCTTCGTGGCTTGAGGAGCAAGAGCCGCATTGCCCAATCCGATGTGACCCTCATCGGTGAATACCTCGACCACAAGCCAGCCGTGAAAGGTGAACGTCCGCATGGACGCCTCGGGCAGTTCCAGGAGATCCATGGGATTGGTGCAGAAGTGGGGAGGCAATGGAATGGTCTTGCCCCGCCAGCGCAAGACCCGAGTTCGAATCTCCGTAATTTTCATTGAACTCCTCCGTAACTAAAATTCCCATGCAGTTTAAGAGGTGAAACGACGGGAATGGCAAAGAGAATAATGATGAAGGCCGTAATGTGGAGAATACCGGCGATACCAAAAACCGCGCCATAACCGAAGCCGTGATCCAAAAAGTATCCGGCCAGTTGTCCGAAAACAATTCCACCCATTGCTCCGCCAAATCCAACAAGTCCGGCAACGGATCCGACAACATCCCGGGGAAAAAGATCCGCGGGCAACACCATGACAAGAGTCGACCAGGATTGCTGACCGAAATACGCCAGACAAAAGATGGCGATGGCCAAGGACACGGCAACATGAGGAACCAGAATGACGAACGGCATCACAGCGGCACTGGCACCAAGTGCCAGCTTACGGGCGAACCCGAGGGAGAATTTGCGGCGTACCAGGTAACTGGAGAAAGTGCCACCTAACAAACAGCCAATTCCGGCCGCGGCGTGGGGCATCCAGGCGAACATGCCGACCGATTTAATGTCAAAACCGCGCGCGTCGTACAGATATTTTGGAAGCCAGAAGAGGTAGAAAAACCAGGCAGCATCGCTCAGAAACTTGGCTGTTACCAGGCCCCAGGTTTCGCGGAAACCAAAGAGCTGAGTCCAAGGGATACGCATCGCAGAGTCCGCGGGCGAACCAGCCATCGCACCCGTTTCGACGGCTATCTGATCCGAAGTTTCCATAGGAGGAAAATGCGCCCCTCTCCACCAGGCGACCCAAAGGAGACCGAATCCAGCAGTGAGCAGGAAGATCCAACGCCAATTGGTGAAGCCAAGAACGAGTGCGATCAGTGGAGGAGCTACCACCGCTCCAACGGCAGTTCCTGCATTAATGATGCCCATTGCCGTTGCGCGTTCTCGGGTTGGAAACCACTCCGAGACTGCTCGAGTGGCGGCGGGGAAGCCTCCGCCTTCCCCGACACCGAGAAGGAATCTGCTAATGGCCAACATTGTGAAGCCGGTTGCCAGTGCATGGCTGGCGCAGGCAAACGACCAAAAGAGCATGATTACAGTAAGGCCGAGACGCGTCCCCAGAAGGTCCACCAATTTTCCGCCGCCGGCATACATGAAGGCGTAAGCAAACAAGAAGGCGGACTGCAGAGCGGAGAACTGCTGATTGGTGAGCGGGATGTCTATGCTGATCGCCTTGACAGCGACGGGAAGGGTCTGGCGATCCAAGTAGCTGATGGCGATCGCGGCACTGACCAGTATGGCGATGCGCCACCGCAATAGGATTGCCTCCACTGCCCATTAGATTCGCACGGGCGAAGGACAGATTATACACACGAGGGAAGCAAACGTTTACTCTAATTCTGCATTCCGCTACAATCCCACGGTCCAGAGGATGGGAAGGCTGTTAGGCAAGAGGCTATCCAGCGGAAGTTCTTCCGGCGAGGGCACGTTGCGAACCTGGAGGGAAGACGAGCGATGAATTCAAAGTGGAACCGGCGTGAAGTCTTGAAAGGATTGGCCGCAGCGTCTACAGCCATGGTTGTTCCGCCAAGGTTGGGAGCAAGCCAAAGGGACGAACCGGCCGATTCGCGGCCAGTTGAGATTCAAGTCACACCTATCAGCTCACGCACGTTTCGGCTGAGCATCCTCCCTGTGGACAAAAACGGGGTGGTTGGATCGATACCTTTTGATGGATCCCTGGTCCAAAAGTCCTGGGGTGTTCCAATGGCACGGCTGCGGACCGAGCCTGACCACGCCATTGCCGTAGACGGTGTACAACTTAGGATTTCTCTCGCCCCTTTCAGAGCAACCGTAACGGAGGCGGATGGAAAGGTCGTCCAGCAACTCGCCTGGGACGATAACTCCGGTGTGTTCTCATTTCTGATCGGCGATTCACCCCTATTCGGTCTAGGGGAGGGAGGTGCCCAGTTTGACCGCCGCGGTACCATGGATTTGATGAAAAGCGGGCAAGGGGGCTACAAACTTGCTACTCACGGTGGACGGGTTCCCGTACCGTGGATCATCGGTACGTCCGGGTGGGCGATGTTTTTTCACCAGCCCTACGGCACGTTTGACCTGAGCGGAACGGAAGGAAAACTTCAACCCATAAGTGCAGCAGCGACATTTCCGCTGGATGTGTTCTTTGTCACCTCGCGGGATCCAGCCGTGATTATGTCCGAGTATGCGCACATCACAGGCCGCCCCGAGATGCCGCCGCTGTGGAGTTTCGGCTATCAGCAGTCCCACCGTACGCTGGCTAGCCGGGAGGAAATACTGGCGGAGGCCAAGACCTTCCGCGAAAAGAAACTGCCTTGTGACGCACTGATTTACTTGGGAACAGGCTTTTGTCCGTCCGGCTGGAATACGGAGAATGGATCGTTCGCGTGGAATTCTAAGGTTTTTCCCGATCCCAAGGAAATGCTCGACGAGTTGCAGAAGGAGCAGTTTCACGCGGTGATGCATGTTGTGATTCTTTCAGACAAGCTTCGCGGGACGGTGCATGATCCGTGCGAACTTTCGCGGTTCGACGAAGAAGAAGCAGCTTGTTACTGGGACGCTCATCGCCGAGATTTTGCGATGGGCGTGGACGGGTGGTGGCCGGACGAGGGCGATCCACTTGATATCGCGTCGCGGCTGGTGAGGAATCGGATGTACTGGGAAGGGCCGCAGATCGATCGACCGAACGTGCGTCCTTATGCGCTGCATCGCAACGGCTACGCCGGTATGCAGCGATATGCTTCCTTTCTCTGGTCGGGAGATGTGTATTCCACATGGGAGACCTTGAAGACACACATTCCCATCGCCCTAAATACAGGGCTCACAGGTATCCCGTACTGGGGTACGGACATCGGGGGCTTTGTGCCAACGCCAGAATTCACGGCAGAACTATACCTGCGTTGGTTTCAGTTCGGCACGTTTTGCCCCTTGTTTCGCTGCCACGGCCGCGCCTGGAAGCTGCGACTCCCTTGGGGATGGAACACGGGAGACACCGGGCCGACGGAAATCAATAATTACAGAGGCGCTGCACTTCCAGATTCGAGTCAGTTGCACGACGAGAGAGTGGAAAGGATCTGCCGAAAATATCTGGAACTGCGATATCGCATGCTGCCGTATCTGTACAGCGCGGTGCGGGAGTGTGCGACCACTGGGATGCCGATCATGCGTGCCTTGTGGCTACAATTTCCTGACGATGCCAAGGCTGTCGCATGTGGTGACGAATATATGTGGGGCAGGAACCTGCTTGTCGCTCCAGTCGTCGAGAAGGGAGCGACGACGCGCCAAGTCTACCTCCCTGCCGGTGTCTGGTATGACTACTGGACGGGCGAACGGCTGAATGGCGGCCGCGAGATCAGTCGGGGTGTTGATCTTGAAACAATCCCGATTTATGTGCGGGCGGGATCGCTCCTGCCGCTAGATCCTGTTAAGCAGTTTACCTCCCAGAAAGTTGATGGATCACTTTCAGTTTCGGTTTACCCCGGTGCCGATGCATCCTTCTTGCTCTATGAGGACGACGGCATTTCCTTCAACTATCGTAAAGGCGAATGGATGGGAATCCAGATGACCTGGAACGATAAAGAAAGAAGGTTCAATCTGCATCTGGCAGCTGGGTCGAGAATGCTTCCACCAGAACGGCGCTCCATAACCGTGCAATTGGGTGAATCAACGCGGAATGTAACATTTGAGGGCAAGCCAGTCGAATTCTCGTTCCACTCCGAAGCCGGCGCGAGTTAGCGCAAAGTTCAAAGGAGATCATCCAACCATGAATTACCGTCCCCTCGGCAGAACTGGCTGGCGCGTTTCAGATATTAGTTTCGGAGCATGGGCAATCGGCGGTGATTGGGGAAACGTCCCAGAGACCGATGCGCTGGCCGCCCTCCACAAAGCGGTCGACTCGGGGGTGAATTTCATCGACACGGCCGATGTTTATGGCCACGGACGCAGCGAGCGCTTGATTGCCAAGCTCAAGAGGGAACGCAAACAAGAGATCGTGGTTGCCACAAAGGCTGGCCGGCGTTTACCCCAGCAGACGATGGAAGGATACACGCGCTCGAATCTGACCGCGTGGGTTGAGGACAGCCTCCGCAACCTTTCAACTGAGGCAATCGATCTGCTCCAGCTCCACTGCCCTCCCACGGAACTTTATGATCAGCCCGAGGTGTTCGCAATCCTCGATGACTTGGTGAAGGCCGGCAAGATCCGCTATTTCGGTGTCAGCGTGGAAAAAGTGGAAGAAGCGCTCAAGGCTATCGAATTCCCGAATGTGCAGACAGTACAAATCATCTTCAATTGTCTCCGGCAACGACCAGCCGACTTGCTTTTCGCACGAGCCAAGCAGAAGCAGGTCGGCATTCTGGCCCGAGTACCGCTGGCGAGCGGCCTACTCACTGGCAAACTCCAAGCGAACTCCAGCTTTGCCGTGGACGACCATCGTAGCTTCAATCGGCACGGAGAATCCTTTGATGTTGGGGAGACGTTTTCCGGAGTGGACTACAACGTCGGCCTTATGGCGGTTGAGAAGATTCGCAAGCTCTTACCTTCAGGGGTCTCGATGAGTCAATTCGCGCTGCGTTGGATTTTGATGTTTGACGCAGTAAGCTGTGCCATCCCCGGTGGAAAAAGTCCCGAACAGGTTGCGGAAAACTGTCATGCTTCCGACCTGCCGCCTCTCTCGTGCAGAGACATGTCGGAGGTCGTGCGAATCTACCGCGAGGAAGTCCGCCCACTTGTCCACCAACGCTGGTGAACCATTGAGGCGAAATCCGGCGATCAGCAACCTTGGGTGCTTGGTAGCCTAAACTCCCTAAGTCTCAGAACCAGAATTCCAGCCAAAAAAAGATTGGCCATCAGCCAAACTAAACCGGACGTAAAAGACCCGGTACGCGTCACCAGGTAGCCCAGCAGAAACGGACCGACAAAGCCTCCGAGGTTCCCGATGGCATTAATTAAACCGATGGAGGCCGCAGCGGCATACTCGCCAAGCGCGATCGTTGGTAGTGCCCAAAAGCAGGGCTGGTAGCCGTAAACACATGCGGCAAAAATGCTAAAGAATCCCAGTTGTGTCCACAGATGGGCACCGGAGTCGATGGCCAAAAACAGAGCAAGGGAGCCGAGGAACAGAGGACCAGCCGCATGCCAGCGCCTCTCTTGGGTTCGGTCGGAATGCCAACTATTCATCAAAGTAGCGGTCAGCGCTGCGAGATAAGGAATTGCCACCAGCAACGTGATCGTTCCAGTGGCCAAGCCTGATGTTCGCTTCAAGATAGTGGGGAACCAGATGGTGAATCCATAGAACCCCGTATTACCCAGGAGGTAGATCAAGGTGAACAGGATCACATCTCGTTGCCGAAGGGCTTGCCCGATTGTGTAAGAACGCACAGCTTTTTTTTTCGCTTTGTCGCGATCCAGTTCTTGGGTGACCCAATCCCGTTCATCCTGCGGCAGCCAACTAGCTTGGCTTGGCCGATCCGTCAGATAGAAGAAAGTAATGACGCCGAAAATCACGGCGGGAATTCCCTCGAGAATAAACAACCAGCGCCAGCCCTCCAGGCCGTACCAGTGAATCCCTAAGATCTTGCCTGCAAGGGGTGAGCCGAGGAAGTTGGCGAGCGGCTGGGCAGCCATGAAGGAAGCAATGGCCTTCGCTAGATCGCGGGGGCTAAACCAATGTGTGAGATAGACAATCACGCCAGGAAAAAAACCGGCTTCGGCTGCTCCGAGCAAAAATCTCACGGTGTAAAACTGGCGGGGAGTGTGGACAAACCCCACAAACACGGTGATGATTCCCCAGGTGATCATGATGCGTGCAATCCACAGCCGCGCACTCCACCGCTCGACGATCAGTGCGCCGGGGATTTCCAGAAGAACGTAGCCGATGAAGAAGATTCCTGCGCCCAGGCCAAACACCCGGTCACTAAACCCCAAGTCGTGGGACATTTCCAGTGCTGCGTACGCGACGTTGACGCGGTCCAGAAAAGCAATTACGTAGAGCAACCAGAGGAAGGGGAGTAAACGAATCGCGATTCGTCGCCGGGCATTCTGCTCGATCGCCGACGCGGGTGCCGGACTCATTACGGTTCGGCTACCACTGGCAATTCTTGCGCAATTGCGTCGCCGACATCACGAGTGCTCGCCTTTCCTCCCAGATCTGGAGTTAGGGCATTGCATCTCACTAACACCGCTTCAAGCGCCCTCTCAACGGTCCGTGCTGCCTTGAGTTCGCCCAGGTGCTGCAACATCATCGCCCCTGACCAGATTTGCGCGATGGGATTGGCGATTCCTTTTCCTGCGATGTCTGGAGCAGAACCGTGCACCGGCTCAAACATGGACGGGAATTCTCGCTCCGGGTTGAGGTTGGCCGAAGGTGCCAAACCAATGGAGCCGACAACCGCGGCACCGAGATCGGACAAAATATCCCCAAATAAATTCGAGCCGACGACCACGTCAAACCAGTCGGGATGCCGAACAAAGTGAGCGGTCAAAATATCAATGTGGTATTGGTCAGTGCGCACATCGGAAAAATCTCGAGCGACTATAGAAAAACGTTCATCCCAGAACGGCATGGTGTGAATAATTCCGTTTGATTTGGTGGCGGATGTGAGATGGTGTTTACGGCTTCGTGCTAGATCGAATGCGTAGCGGATAATGCGGTCACACCCGCGCCGGGTAAACACTGTTTCCTGAAGCGCCATCTCGGAATCTGTGAGGCGGTTGAGACGGCCGCCTATCTCCGAGTACTCCCCTTCGTTGTTTTCGCGGACAATGCAGAAATCGATTTCTCCCGGAGGATAGCCTTTCACCGGGGAGTCGATGCCCCTTAGTAACCGGACCGGCCGCAGGTTCACGTATTGTTGAAACGTCCGTCGGATGGGAATCAGGAGTCCCCACAGCGAAATATGATCCGGGACACCGGGGTATCCGACCGCGCCAAGATAGATGGCGTCGAAGCTGCGCAACTGGTCGAGCCCATCTTCAGGCATCATCCTGCCGGTCTGGAGGTAGGTCTCACAACTCCAATCAAAATGATGCCAGGAAAAAGTCTTGCCGTAGAGATGTCCTGCAGCTTCGAGAACGCGAAGACCTTCCGGCACGACCTCACGACCGATTCCGTCTCCTTCAATGACCGCAATCTTGTAGTGACTCACTGCAGCTCCCTGCCGTACCTCGGGCACGCCCCCCCGTGCGTGGACGCGATTGCTCGCGAAACAGCGCTCTAGTGGGACAAATACTTCTTGCTCTTCTGCGTTCGAGAATTGAAGACTTCGAAGTTCCCGTCCGGCCAGGCGGTTAGCTCCAGATAGTTGGCTGCGTCCGGACCCTGCGGGTTGGCGATGAATTCCGAAGAAACATTGTGCACGGCGCCACCCTCATCGGAGAAGTGCAATTGCCACAGATCCTCGAGACGAGGCGACTTCTCAATAATGTCCCAGGCAGAGGGGGTCCCACCCTTCTTGGCCCCGTTATCCATGATTGCCACACGAGGAGCAATGGCGTTCAAAAACGCAGGGCTGTTGCTTTGGTACCAGCCGTGATGCGACACGATGTAAATATCGATGGGGCCAAGTTTGTTGTTTGGGCAGACCAACTGCATTTCTTTGTCGCGGGTCAGGTCACCCAGATCCAGGATGCGCAATGTACCGAAGGTGATAATCGTTCCAAGGGAGCGAGCATTCTCTGTCTGATCCGCGGGGTACCCTTCGGCATTTTGGCAGCTGGCATTTCCTTGTCCGGCTCCTGGCAATGGATGGTCAATCACAACACCATCCGAACTCACCACGGTCGCTTGCATTCCTTGAATTGGCAGGTAGTCCCCTGGTTTGAGCGTCAAGCGCTTGAACTTTTTCGTTGCGAGCAACTGCCGGTAGGCGTCCCAGCCTTGTTCGGTTGGCGCGTCCGTGGTTTCGCGGTTATCCCCATGATCGATGACCGTACCCACGGGAACTCGCTCAACCAGTTGTGATAGACCACCAACGTGGTCGTTGTGAAAGTGGGTAATCAGGACGTAGTCAATCTTGTGGATCCCCGCCCTGCTTGCTGCGGCAACAATACGGTCGGCATCTCGACCATCGTTTCCAGGCCAGCCAGTGTCGATCAGCAGGGATGTTCCCGCCGGCGTTACGAATAATGTTGCTTGCCCGCCCTCAACATCGACGAAGAATATCTGCAGAGGTTTCTCCGCAGCAGCTGAACACCCGACCCAAGTGATGAAAAGCAGCGTGAATATGAGGATCGAACACAGCATCCCGGCTGACGCTGCCGCGGAGGATCGAAATCGCAGAAGAGTAAGAGAGCGGGACATATTCGAGGCCTCTAACTAGAATGCTGAACGTCGGGATCATCTTCCGCTAGACTGCTTCGCGTCAAGTAAAACCTTTGCGTTGAGATTACGTTTACCAATCGATTCTACGCTATGATCGGCGAGACAACCGCGACGCTAACCGGATGGTCGCGAGCTCAGCCTAGAAGGACAGAAAGATGAAGAAGCTGCGCAGCCAAGAATGGTTCGGCCGAAAAGATCGCGATGGTTTTCTCTACCGGAGCTGGATGAAGAACCAGGGGTGGCCGGGCGACCTTTTCGATGGCCGACCAGTGATCGGTATCTGCAATACGTGGTCAGAACTAACACCGTGCAACGCTCACTTTCGAGAACTCGCCGAATTTGTGAAGCGAGGCGTATGGGAAGCCGGTGGTTTCCCGCTGGAATTCCCCGTCATGTCGCTAGGGGAAACACAATTGCGCCCGACGGCCATGCTGTTTCGAAACCTTGCCAGCATGGATGTGGAGGAGTCGATCCGCGGCAACCCCATCGATGGAGTGGTTCTGCTCATGGGTTGCGATAAAACCACACCATCGCTGCTGATGGGAGCCGCGTCGTGCGATCTGCCCACAATCGGCCTCTCCGGTGGTCCGATGCTTTCTGGAAAGTTCCGCGGCCGAGATTTAGGATCGGGAACCGGACTGTGGCAGATGACCGATCAGCTCCGAACGGGCGAAATGAAACTGGAGGAGTATTTCGAAGCGGAAAGTTGCATGCACCGGTCCAAGGGGCATTGCATGACCATGGGTACCGCCTCAACCATGGCCAGCATGGTCGAAGCGCTGGGTACGAGCTTGCCTGGCAATGCCGCCATCCCTGCGGTCGATGCCCGCCGCAACACCCTCGCCCAGATGACGGGCAGAAGGATCGTGCAGATGGTGCATGACGACCTTCGCATTTCGCGGATACTCACGCGCGAGGCCTTCGAAAATGCTATCGTCGCCAACGCTGCCATTGGGGGATCGACCAACGCCGTGATTCATTTGATCGCGATTGCCGGCCGCGTTGGTGTGCCACTATGTCTCGGTGATTTCGATCGACTGGGTTCCTCGTTGCCATGCCTGGTCGATATTCAACCCTCGGGCAAATACCTTATGGAAGATTTCTTCTACGCGGGCGGATTGCCGGCAGTACTTCGCGAACTGGGGGAAGCCGACGTGCTGCGCCGAGATGCGCTGACAGTAAATGGACAGCCAATCTGGAAGAACGTGGTTGACGCCCGCTGCTGGAATCGCGATGTGATTCGTCGCTTCGCGGAACCTTTCAAGGCAAGCGCCGGAATCGCGGTGTTGCGCGGCAACCTAGCGCCGGATGGCGCTGTGCTTAAGCCGTCCGCAGCGAGTCCGCAACTCTTGCAGCATCAAGGGCGGGCGTTTGTGTTCGAAACAATTGAAGACTTCCACGCCCAAATCGATGACGAGTCCTTGGACATCGACGAAACCTGCGTCATGGTCCTCAAGAATTGTGGGCCCCGGGGGTATCCGGGCATGGCGGAGGTTGGCAATCTGCTTTTGCCCGCAAAGCTGCTCCGTAGAGGGATAACGGATATGGTCCGCATTTCCGACGCGCGCATGAGTGGCACCGCCTATGGGACAGTGGTTCTGCATATCTCACCCGAAGCGGCTGTGGGTGGTCCACTGGCACTGGTACGTTCGGGAGACATGATCACACTCAACGTTCCCAAGCGGCTGCTTCGTCTGGAGGTCGACGAGGAAACACTCGCTTCCCGCCGCGCAAAGTGGACCGCTCCGCCCCTTCCTGATCGGGGTTGGCTGAAGCTATATGCGGAACACGTGCTGCAAGCGGATAAAGGGGCTGACCTGGATTTCCTCGTGGGTCATAGCGGTGCTCATGTTGCGCGTGACTCGCACTGAGAGATCATCAACTCTCCCTAAAAGGGCGTTTGCGGTTGCCCATTGGCCGACGTTACGCGACATCAATGATATCTGCATTCTAGCCCTGCCAAGTGGCATGGTGGGTTCCAACAAAGGAAATCCTTCTCCCTACTTAAGGTCCACGGTATACGTTTGCCAAGGTTGTTTGGAGACGAACCGGTTCTGGCCCGATAAACCGAGCCACCTCTCGGGGGCTTTTCACTCATGGTCTCTCCTCCAGCGACCTTTTCACCCAGGTGGCGCAGCCAAACGGCCTCCCCACGTCGGTCAATTCCGTCAGCGAAGGAAGAGTAAATATTCCCTGCTGCGCCACTGGGCGTCAAATAAGAATTGGTGGCCGGGTAGCCGCCTCACTGCTTGGCCATCGAAAAGGATCCGAAGAAGAAGAGCTTGTCCTTGAGGATCGGTAAGCCGACGGAGCCACCAAATTCCATCGGCACGGAAGTACACGGAAATGGCGCGAATATGGATTTCGAAGTGCGCGACGAAAGGGAGGTGATTTCCAACACTTGCTTCTCAATCGAGCCCGGAATTTACCTTCCCGAATTCGGCTTGCGCAGCGAAATTAACATGCTGGTTCACGAAGCGTCGGCCGAAGTGACAAGCATGATTCAACAAGAGGTCGTCCTTTTTTAATGCACTCGCCACACTTTCGACCCGATTAACGCAACGCTCCTCCCTTCCTTGGTAAACCCACCGAAGCCTGGTACAGAAGTTTTTGATGAACTGACTGCTAGGTGGGTTGCTGTCCTGAACCCGTAACTATTGCGATGCATTCTTAACGAACGCATGCCATAGGGCTGAATGCCCTCGGGGAGGGGTTGCGTCAGAGGTCAATGAAAGTCGCACAGGTTTGTAGTAATTGAGAATTGAAGCGGCCCGGGTTTGTGTCAAGCACCGGTTCGTACGGCTCACCTTGAGTTAATTCGCGATTTGCTCTTGGATTGGTTTGGGGGAAAAGTGGTCGAGTTTCTAAGAATTAAACGCGTTTTAAGAATGTACTCAGTACCTTCTGGCGCAGGGGTTTCTCTCTTCACTTCCTTGAGCAGGGCTTCAAAGGCCAGCCTAGCCAATTCCGATTGAGACATTTGCACTGTGGTGAGGGGGGGAGTCAAAAACTCCGCCATGCGGATATCGTCAAATCCGACCACCGACAATTCATCAGGCACCTTGATGCCGAGTTCGAAAGCCTCCCTCATTACTCCAATTGCGGTCATGTCATTGGAGCAGAGAAGGGCTGTGGGCCTCTCGCGAATCTCCGATAACTTCTGGAGAGCTTTTTTCCCACCTTCTAACCGATGATCTCCCTCAACGACGAACTCCGACTTCACTGGCAAACCGATCTCGCGCATTGCCGCTTGAAATGCATCCCTGCGCGCAACCGCAGACCTGAGTCTGAGGGGCCCGGTTATAAAACCGATTCGTTCATGCCGCAAAGCTGCCAAATGTTGCACACCCTGCCGAATTCCATCGACGTAGTCGACACGAATGTTACTGACCCGTGGCGCTTTGGGGCCGATATCGATGAACACCAGCGGCAAGTTTCGAAAACGGAGGTGCTCCAACAAATAGTCCTCCATTCCGAAGGTGAGAATGGCGACTCCGTCCACCCGGCTCTCAATCATCCGGCGGACGGCGAGTTCCATGCGTTTAGGGTCGTGAATCGTGGAGGTCAGGAGAATTTCGTAATGCTGCTCGACCGCCAAGGTTTCAAAAGTCTGGACGATTTCGGGGAAAAAGGGATTTGTGATCTCGGAAACGATAAGTCCAAAAACATGGCTTCGTCCAGACACCAGGGCACGTGCTTGTCGGTTGGGGTAATATCCCAGTTCCTCGATTGCCTTCCAGACCCGTTTTGCCAACTGGGCGTCTACGGTCGCCACCTGGTTGATTGTGCGCGACACAGTTGCAGTCGATACTTTAGCCCGTCTGGCGACGTCCCGAATGTCCAAGAATCCTCTTCTAGAACAGAAAATATTCTCATCACAGTATACGCTATCCCAAGTTGTTTCCAACTATTGAGATTCACATAATATAGTGACTAGAATAGTTCCGCTTGTACCCAGAAGCCAGTGACCAGGGTAGTTCGTCGACGCATGCGGCGAAGAGCCTTGCGGGCATAATGGCTCAACTGCC
>Ga0181526_10000543_pt1 | contig 39791 bp, 30 predicted proteins | sample PEATcosm2014_Bin_35_FD_119750 | JGI IMG/M metagenome (GOLD analysis project Ga0181526, IMG submission 119750) | Peatland microbial communities from MTU Mesocosm Facility, Houghton, MI, USA - PEATcosm2014_Bin06_30_metaG | ecosystem: Environmental > Terrestrial > Soil > Wetlands > Peat | place...
CCGACCCGAACGACGTCGCAGGCCTTCGCAGCGACCTGACGGCATGGCACGTCTCGATCGTGGTGGAGTACGTGGGCTACGGCGCATTCCTACAGCCCCGTCAGCTGGCCGCCATCGTGGACGCCGCCACCGGCGTGACGCCCGAGCGAATTGACGGCGCCTGGGTGTGGCGCCTGAGGCGATGACCGCCGGCCCCCCCATCCCGCCTACCGGCCGGCGACGGCCGCCGCCTCCCGACCGTCGGCTGCCATCGCCTCGGCCACGAGCTCGCGAGGGCCCGAGAGCACGATGAGCTCGGTGTTTCTCAAGTGCGAGACCTCGCCAACCTTGACGCCCTGCGGGTTGTGGATGCCGATCTGGGCGCCGACGTAACGCTTCGAGTCGAAGCTGAGCACGCCGACATGGCCGCGACGCTCGCACATCGCCACGAGGTCCTCCAGGCTCAGCCAGGCCTCGTCGTTGTACGAGACGGCGAGCAGGCGCGCCTGCACCGCCGCGATGACATCGGCAAGCGCTGGGGCGAGGGAGCGTCGGCGGTTGAACGGACTCTGGAGGGTGGGCTCGCGGCAGTCGACCCGCTTGCAGGCGACGCCGTAATGGGCCGGGGCGTCCCAGCGCACGAGCGTCTCCCATACGTGGTAATTCGAGAAGTAGCGGTGCTGGTTGTAGGGCGGGTCGAGATAGGCGAAGTCGAACTCGCCGATGGGTGATCGCACCGTCTCGAGGGCGTCACCCAGCACGGCCGCCCCCGGCCCGTCGATGAGGGCGGGCGCCCGCAACTCGAGCGGCTTCAGCGCCCGCGGTGCCCACTGCTTCAGGTATGCCATCTGCAACCCGGTCGTGGAGTCCACCCGGTCGGCCGCCTCCAACAGGCTTGCCAACAGGACCGGGTAGAGGGGGGAAGCGGCGTACTCCTCGATGGCGTCCCGGATGGCGTCGATGCGCACGCCGTTGTCCGGATGGAAGTAGCGAGCCGTCTCGCAGAACACGGTGGTGACATAGCCCCGTCTCGACGGGCGGGCTGCCAGATCGGCGAGGGCGTCGCTGAGCTCGTGGCCGTCGACGCTGCAACGGTCGGTGGCGATGTAGGCCTGGGCGAGGACATGGGCATACGTTGCGGAGTCGACGGCGGTGACGTGGGCGCCAGACCGCTTGAGGGCCTGGGCGACGCGAGTCGTGCCCGTGAACAGATCGAGAGCGCGCCGCGACTCGATGGCGGAGGCGATTGCCGAGATGGCGGGAACGAGGCGCCGTTTGGAGCCGAGGTACTTGATCACTCTGCCCCCACGACGGCTCGGACACGCTGGAGGGCAGCAGCGAGGTCGGGCACCTCGAATTCGAGGGGGCGCCCGGGCGGGGAAAGGAACACGAGCACGCAACGGCGCACGGGCAGCCCGCTCGCATCTGCCAGCGCCAGGGCGTAGGCGGCAGCCTGCAGGCAGTAGCGCTCCGCCGACGCCTCGACCTCGGCACGGTCCTGCACGGTGTCCGTCTTGTAGTCGACGACGGTGAGCTCGCCGCCATCCTCGAAGCACAGGTCCACATAGCCGTCGAGCACGACGCCGCCGATCGTTGTGGCGACATAGACCTCGCGCCGGGCGCTGCCGGAGCTGAAAGCGGCTCTCACCGTGGGGCTCGAGAGTGCCGCCGCCGCGAGCTGCTCGACCTCACCGGCGCGATCACCGATGCGCTCGGCTCTCGCCTGTGCCTCGGCGAGGTCGTGAAGCTCGGGGCTGGGGGCTCCGCCGAGGCTCAGTTGGCGGGCCGTCTCCTGCCCGATGGCCTGCAGCGTGGCGTGGACGGCACGTCCGAGCTGTGTGCCGCCGCGACCCCGCCGGGGCCGACCCGGGGTGCCGGCATCGATGCCCGAGACCCAGTCGAGCTCGCCCTGCGCCCGCCGGACGGCGTCGTCCTCATCGAGGCTCCCTCCCGACGGCCACGCCAAGCCCGCCACGACGGCAACCTCGGTCGCCCGCACGCTCACCCGCCGGCCGACCCTCGCCAGCAGCTCGGCACGTTGTCGACGCCACGTCTGCCACTCCTCGGGGGAGCTGGCAGGACGGTGAGCGGCGCGTCGGGCGACGACGGCGCCGGTGGCAGCGACGGCGGCGAGGTCGAAGAGCGAACCCTGCGCCACCGGACCGAGCATGGCCTCGGAGGGGCCCAACTGGCTCGTCTCGGCGTGAGAGGCAGGCTCGTCGATCGCCTCCCAGAGACCGGGCCGCCTCTCGAGGGCTTCCGTGGCGGCTTCGTAGAGCCGCTGGCCCAGGGTCCCCTCGTCCCCGCTCGGGACGTGATGGGCGCACACGACGAGGTGATCGCGAGCCCGCGTGGCGGCCACATAGAGCACCCGGACGGCCTCAGCCCGCTCGAGCGCCAGCTCGACGGTCTTGAGCGCCTCGAAGCCCGCCGTGCGCAGATCGCTCCGCAGGTGCACTTCGACCCTGCCGCCCGATGAGCGCAGGAGGCGGCGTCCGACGCCGCGGGGCACGTCGTCGCTCGTGCCGAAACCGGCCAGCACGGCGATCGGGTACTCGAGGCCCTTGGCTGCATGCACCGTCAAGATGTGGACGACGTCCTCGTCCGGCTCCGGCAGCACCGACTCGACGGAGCGGAGCCCTTCGGAGAGCTGCTCGTCCACCCAGTCGGCGAACTCCCGCAGGCCTCCCCCGCCCCCCTCGACAAAGGCCCGCGCCCGCTCGATCAAGAAGCGCACCCGTCTCCACGACTCCCGCTCCCTCGGCGATCCGGCCGCGAGCTGGAGCAGGCGCCGGTCACGGACCGCCTCCTCCAGCACCCCGACGGGACCGAGGCCGAGGCGGCGGGCGCGGTAGCCCCGAATCGCGGCGAGCGACTCGGCCACGACACCTTCGACCGCACCCGCCTGCGGTCCCTCCACGGACCAGGAGCCGCCGCCGTGCCGGAAGGCGTAGAGCTCGTCGTCGCGGCAGGCGAAGGCGGGCGAACGGAGCGCCGCCAGGAGAGCGACGTAATCAGCCGGATCGTCGATGGCACGGCAGAGGGCGAGGAGATCCCGCACCTCCTGGCTGCGGTAGATGAGCGAGGCGCTCTCGACGCGGTAGCCGATCCCGTGGGCATCGAGGGCTGCCTCCAGCTCCTCGAGGCCGGTTCGGCGGGGCACCAGGATGGCGACGTCGCTCAGGCAGGCCGCCCGCAGGCTCTCGCCCTCACCGACGAGCCAGCCTTCCCTCCTGACCGCTCTCTCGATGACCGTGGCGCACGCCTCCGATTCGAGGAGGCGTTGCTGGCGGCGGCGCAGCGAGTGGTCGAGCCGGCCGCCGACGATCCGCACCGGTGTGGCAACCCCGGGCGATCGCACTGGTTCGAGCCGCGAATAGCCATCCCCCATGAGGGTCGTGAAGCACTCGTTGGCGAACTCGAGGATGCCCGGGACGGAGCGGAAGTTGGACGTGAGCGCCACCGGGGCACCTCCGGCGAGGCGAGCGCGGGCACGTTCGTAGGTACCGAGGTCGGCGCCCCGGAAGCGATAGATGGACTGCTTCGGGTCGCCGACGAAGAACAGGCGGCCCGCCTCCACCGGGCTCGCCGGCGGGCTCGAGCCGGCACGCTGCGCGCCGCCCGGCTGGCCGCCGCCGATCAGCTCGGCGATCTCGAGCTGGAGGGGATCGGTGTCCTGGAACTCGTCGATCAGCAGGTACTTGAGCTTGCGCCGCACCTCCGCCAGCACGGCCGGACGCTCGAGAAGCAGGTCGCGTGCCAGCACGAGGAGGTCGTGGAAGACGAGCGTGCCCTCGGCCCTGCGGGTGGCCGCCGCTTCTCGGGCCACCACGTCGAAGGTGGCCACGATGGCCGGGAGCACGACGTCGGCCACCTCGGCCGTGGCCCCCTCGCGGGCCAGTCGGGCCGCCTGCAGGCAGCCGCGCACCGCCTCGAGGTCACAGGACCAGGCGCCCTTCTGGCCGGAATTGCCGGCGCGCAGCGAGGGTTGCTTCGACGCGAGCAGAGCGATGCGCGGGTCGGCCGCCGCATCCTCGAGGTCGCCCGGGGCCGTCAACAAGTCGCGGAGATCGCGCGCCTCGCGCAGTCGCGGCAGCAGCGTGTCATCAGGGTCGAGGCAGTGCCCCTCCAGCGCGAGTGCGTCCTCGAGGAGCGAGACGACCGCCGCCGTTCCCCGCTCGACGGAGGCGGCCACGCTGCCCAGGACGCTCTCGACATCCGGACCGATGTCGCCGCACTGGTCCCACTGCTCGCCGACCTCCTTCGCCAGGTCCCGCAGGTGGGTCGGAGTGACGCCGATGAGGGCCGCCACGCCGAACAACCGGAGCATGCTGTCGTCCGCCCCGAGTCGGTCGAGGACGGACGACCAGTGCCGGCGCCAGGCGAGGCTCTGGCGGACCTCGTCGAGGATCTCGAACCGCGGCGGCAGGCCGGCCTCGATGGGATGCTCGCTCAAGAGGCGCTGGCAGAACCCGTGAATCGTCGAGACGGCGGCTTCGTCCAGTCGGTCGAGCGCTGCCTGCACGCGGCGTCGCTCGGGGCCGTCCCGTCCCCGTTGCGCGAGATCGGTGAGGGACCGCCGCACGCGGTCCTTGAGCTCGAGTGCCGCCGCCTCCGTGAAGGTGATGGCAGCGAGGTCGTCCAACTCGCAGGCGCCCGACCTGAGCAGTTGCACGATGCGGGAGACGAGGGCACCCGTCTTTCCCGAGCCGGCGCCGGCTTCGACGAACAAGGTGGAGTCCAACCGGTACTCGATCGAGTGCCGGGCGGCGGCGTCCGCCAGCGCCTCGTGACGCGTCGCAGCGGTCGTCACAGCGGGCCCACCAGCTCGACGTAGGCCGCCATCTCAGCGTCGGTGCTGGCACGCTCCCACAGCTCTGCCCGGTCGGTCGTGCACAAGGCGTCGTAGTCGCAGTACCGGCAGTTCTCGTAGGCGCCCTGGCGGGGCGGGCCGGGGTGGGGCGGGAAGCAACCCGCGTCGATCGTCGACACGAGCGTCTCCAACACATCATGGAGGGCGGCGTCCACCTCCGCCGTCAGCTCGACCGGGATGACGGCATAGCCGGCCGTCGACTGCACGAAGCGGTACTCGGCACGCGTCGGGCCCTGCAGGCTCATCTCCCGGCCGACGACGTCGGCTGCCGCCTTCGCGTAGATCGGCAGCTGCAGGTGGCGGCCGCGCCCGAGCGGGTCGGTGAGGATGTCCTGGAAGCCCTCGGATCTGCCGCTCTTGTAGTCGACCACGACGAGCCTGCCGTCGCCGGTGACATCGACACGATCGATGCGGCCGCGGAACATGACGCGGCGACCGACAACCTCGGCCACGGCGCCGCCGTCGCCTCCGAAGTCGAGCTCGACGTGCAGGGGCACCCGGCCGAGTGCCGCCGAGTCGGCGATGTCACGCTCGACGTAGCGCTCGAGGTCGCGCTCGATGCGCCCCCGCTCGGTGTGCCAGAAGATGGCTTTGCCGGTCTTGCCCGCCAGCTCGAGCAATTCGAAGTGGGTGGCGGCGAGGCGGCGAAGGCGAGCAAGGGCAGCGCTGTCGAGGGCCGCCGGGGCACGGCCGCCTTCGTTGTCTCCGAAGAAACCCTCCAGAACGGCGTGCATCATCGTCCCGCGGTCACGGGCGTCGATCATGACGAGCCGCTCCGGGGCCTCGAGCCGGTTCACACCGAGCTTGCGGTCAACGAAGAACCGGAAGGGGCAGGTGGCGAAGCTCTCGAGGCCCGTAGCCGAGAGGGCGTCCGACCAGGCGTCCTCCGCTGCGCCGGAGGCGGGAACGAAGCCGGCGAAGGGATTGAGGCCGCCGAGGCGGCGGCGCCGCAGCGAGTCGCGGCGCCGGCCGTAATCGTCGTCCAGCGCCTCTAACCAGGTCGGTGCGGCGGCGGCGAAAAGGAGGGAGCCGAGCTCGAAGTCCGTCACGTCGGCGGCCGCCACACCGTCGGCCACGCGACGGAGAGATGCGGCGAAGGAGTGCACCTCGGTCGTCTCGCCGCCGAAGCGCTCGGCGATCCACGGCGACGGGTGCACGGCGCGTCCCGCCCGCACGTCGATGCGGGCGTAGGAAGCCTGCGACCGGGCGGCGCCCGAAGCGGCCCAAACGAGGTGACGGCGCGCCGTCTCCTCGCCGCCCTCGGCCTCTGCGAGCACCTCGAAGCGCTCGCGCTCTGCTCTCGGCACGAGGGGGTCGTCGCGCTGCCGGGCGGGCAGGTCGCCCTCCCGGCAGCCGAGCAGGAGCAGCAGATCAGAGCTGAGGCCGGCGACGGCGTGCAACGAAGCGACGGTCGGCCCGACGCCGAAGCGGCCACGGTCTCCTGCCGGCCGCTCGAGGGCGACCTGCAGGGCGAGAGCGAAACGTCGCACCCGCTCCGATGACGGCAACGCATCGAGCGGCTCGAGCCCGTCGAGGCCGTCGAGGTCGTCGAGGGCTTCGGCGAGCGCCGTGCGGTCCTCGCCCGGATCGAGGAGCTCCTGTAGGGCCTGCTCGCTCCAGGCCTGCAGCGCGCGCCAGCTCTTGGCGGCGGCCGCCGAGGAGGTGAGAGCGTGCAGGCGCTCGACGAGCTGGAGGAGGTCGCCAGCCGCCCGCGCCGCCCGGCTCCGACGCTCCGAGTGGGCGCCCGGCGTTTCCTCCTGCAGCTGAGCGACCTGCGAACCGAGACGGCTCCGCCATTGCGCCATCCCGCTCAGCACGCCGGCGGAGCGAGAGCACCGGTCGAAGGTGCCCACGGGTAGGCCGCCGTCCTCGGTCAGGCTGCCCAACCACCGCGTGAGGCCGTGCCCTGACCGGATGGGGCCGCTCGCCAGCCACGCCATCACCTCGCCGCGCTCCAGCTCGTGACCAGGAGCCACCGGCTTGGCGAGCTCCACGAGCCCGCTCAGGAGACGGGCATGGGGCGTCTCGGACAGCTGGCTCGGGGCGCCGCCGCTGCACGGGATGCCGGCCGCCTTCAGCTGCTCGCACACCCGACGACCGACCTCGAGAGTGCGGGCGGAGTCGGGATAGGCCACGACGCAGCGGCCCAGGTCGCCTCCGGCCTCGGCGTGGGCGACGAGGCGGCGTACCGCCTCCCGCACCTCGACGTCCTCGTCGGGCGCCGAAAGGAACCCACCGAAGCGCTCTGCCAGGGCGGCGGCGGCGTGGCTCTCGGGTGCGCCCTCTCGGTCCAGCCGCCGCCCACTCGGCGCGCCGGGGGCAAAGAGCCCGGCCAACCTCGCCACGAAGCGCTCGACAGCCCGGTCGGCCACCTCGTCGCCGGTCACGGCGGCGAGCACGACGACATCGAGCCGGCCTGCCAAGGCGGCGAGCAGCCCGGTCTCCTCCGACTGCAAGGGGTCCGGTAGGTACACAACGACACGCCCGATGTCGGCAAAGCCGTCGGCAGCGTCGTCGGCGGCGCCCGCAGAGCGGCCCTCGAGACGGCGCAGGGCGGCCACTCGGAGGTCGGCCGTGTCGTAGTAGTCGACCTCGAGCAGGCGGGCGGCGACCCGCACGAGGGCGACGACGTCGTGGGCACGTCCGCTCGCAGAGGCGAGCCGATTCAGCTCCTCGTCGCTGAGGCGGCGCAGATCCCGATACGTGGCGGCGAGGCTCGCCTCAGTGGCCGGGTGGCCGGCGACGGGGCCGAGGAGGCCGGGCGATTCGCTCAGGGCGACGCGGGCGGCCGCATGCAGCGCCACCTGTGTGAGCGGGCGGCGCCCGCCTGCAGCGGCGCCGGCACCGCCGAGGTGTTGCAGGAGGGCGTTCATCGGTGTGAAACGAACGGAGGCGAAGGCGCCCTCAGCTGCGAGGCGGCGGCGCAGCGAGAGTGCGACGATCGGGCTTCCCACGACGACCCAGACGGGAGCGAGGCGATCGGTCGCCTGCGCCCGGCCGATCTCACCCGCCAGGGCTGCCTCCGCCGCGGTGCCGGGGGCCACCCGCTCGATCCGGCCTGCCATGGAAGCGATCGTACGGGGCCGATGTGTCAAGGTCCGGCCGGCGGCTGCCGCCGGCCGTCCTCACTCCACCTTCCAGCGGCCGACGTCGTCGAGGAGGACCTGGCCCGGCGGCGTCCACCCGACGGTCTCAATCCTGATCGACTTGTTGATCACGATCGTCACACAGCCGGTGACGGAGCGCCGGGCGAAACCGGGATCGCCCGGCATCAGGGCACCGTCGTCACCTCCTCCAAGTGGCCGTCCACGAGCTCCCACCAGTCGTCGCAGCAGTCCGCCACCTCCGGGTCGTGGGTGGCGAGGACGACGAGGGCGCCGCCGGAGGCAAGGCCGAGCAGCAGGCGCAGCACGCGCTGGCGGCTGTCGGCGTCGAGCTCGGCGGTGGGCTCGTCGGCGACGACGATGTCGGGTTCGCCTGCGAGCACGCGGGCGACGGCGACACGCTGCCGCTGCCCACCGGAGAGCTCGGTCACGAGGCGGTCCTCCGTGCCAGCGAGGCCGACGGCCCCGAGGGCTGCCAGCGACCTCGTTTCGATCTCAGCCGTGGCGATGCGAACCGCCGCCGCCTGCATCGGCAGGGAGACGTTCTCCGCGGCCGTCAGGCCGGGGGCGAGGCCGAAGCTCTGAGGGACGAAACCGATGCGCCGGGCTGGTCCGGGACGATCGACCGTGCCCTCGTCGGGTGCCAACAGGCCGGCGAGAACCATCATCAAGGTCGTCTTGCCGGAGCCGGAGTGCCCGCTCACGGCGACGGCACGACCGGCGTGCGCCACGAGGTCGAGGCCGTCGAGGACGCGACGACCGCCGAGGCGGACCGAGACGCCACGAGCGGCGAGGACGATCTCGCTCACTCGCCCTCCAGATCGGCGCGCTTGAGCTCGATGCCGTCGGGCCGCTCCGACAGGCGAAAGAGGGTCTGGGGCGGGAAACGCTCCAAGACCTCCGGCGGCAGCTGCAGGGTGCCGTCTCGCCCCACGACGGCGTACTGGCCGCCCTTGCGGCCCTCCGCCCCGACGCGGCCGTCCCTGATCGTCACGGTGCGGGGCACCGAGGCGGCAACCGCCGGGTCGTGGGTCACCATGACCATCGTCGCCCCTACCCCGTCGTGCAGAGCGTGCAGCGCCTCGATCACCTCGCCCCGCTGCTCGTGGTCGAGCTGGCTGGTCGGCTCGTCCACGAGCAAAAGGCTGCCCCCGCCGGCGGCTCCGGCAGCCAGCGCCACGCGTTGCTGCTCGCCGCCGGCGAGGCTGCCGACCTTGCGATGCGCCAGGTCGTCGATGCCGAGGAGGGAGAGCAGCTCGTCGGGGCCCCGCACATCGGGGGCGCCGGGTGGCCGGACCGAGCGGGCGCCCCGCCCGGCGAAGACGACGTTCTGGCGCACCGTGGCGTAGGGCAGCATGTTGGCGAGCGGATCCTGCAGCACGATGCCGACCTCGGCGGCGCGGTAGGTGCGCAGCTCGGCCGGCGTCATTCGCCCGACGTCGCGATCTCCCACGAGGACCTGCCCGGCGGAGGGCCGCAGCAGGCCGCCCAGCATCCGCAAGAGCGTCGACTTGCCGGCACCTGAAGGCCCCAGCAGAGCGACCATCTCGCCGGGGTCGATCGTGAGGTCGATGCCACGCAGGGCGATGACCTCGGCGCCGTCGAGGTGGTAGATGTGCACGACGCTCGAGCAGTCGACGGCAAGGCCGGCGCGCCCGTCGGCACTCACGACCATGCTCACGTGCTCGACCTCACGTTGTCCGGGCGGACGCGCCGCATCGTGAGCAGGCTGGCGAGGATCCCTCCCGTGAGAAGGAGAACGAGGAGGATGGCGGCGGCGACGACGGCGTCCACCGCCCCGAGGCTGACCGAGGTGGGGAGCAACGGTCCGGCGCGCCCGGGCGGGAACTCCGGGAGCAGGCCGAGGCTGAGCGCACCGGCCACGAGACCGGCGGCGAGCCCGAGGACGGTGGCGACGACGACGATCACGACCTGTTCGAGCAGTAATGACCGCCGCAGCACCTTGACCGGCACGCCGACGGCCACCAGGGCGGAGAACTCCAGTGAGCGGCGGCGGGAGTCAGAGGCCACGGAGAACATGAGGGCGCCGAGCGCCAGCAGCGCCGCCCCGGCGGCGGCGAGCAGGAAGAGGTCGAAGGCGAGCGAGGGGGCGGTGCGGCCCGACACGAGGGCGGCGGCGGCCGACGTCTGCTCGCCCGTGACCGTGACGCCCCGGCTCGCCAGTCCCGCCAGCAACGCCGCGCTCGGGGCGTGCCGCAGCCAGACCTCGAAGATGACGTCGCCGGGAGGACCCTGTTCCTCGGCTTCGGCAAAGCTGAGGTCCATCAGGTCGCCGTTTGCCCCGACGCCCGGAAGTGCCCACGCCTCGAAGCTGGTGACGCCGCTGAACTCGACACCGTCGAGGCCGCTGACGGGCACGACGCCCGGTTGAGCCGGGTTGGCGCTCAAACCGGCCAGCATCGTCGTGGCGACGACGGGTACGACCTGTGGCAGGTCGTCCGGCCCGACGGCAGGCTCCGGCGCCGAGGCGACGTCGTCGAAGGTGGCGAGGAGGCCTTGCGGCGAAGCCACCGCCAACACGGTGCTCGACGACGTCCCCCCGCCGGCGACGTTTCGCTGCAGCCAGTCACCCGGTTGCGTGAGCCCGACGTCGACCGGCGCCCACACTCCGTGCCGCTGCACCTCGAGGTCCGAGAGCAGCAAGGGGACATCGACCGAGTCGAGGTTGCTGTTCGGGCTCGGGCTCCACAGCATGGCGATCGAGTCGAGCCGGCACACGAGCAGGCAACCTTCGTCGAGCGAGCTGCCGACGAAGAAGGAGCCCGTGTGCAGGCCCGGAGCGAGGTTGAGGGTGGCCTCCGTGCCGTCCTGCTCGTCGTAGATGTTCAGCTGCAAGAGGGGCGCCGGCACGACCCGGTGCGACATGCTGACGCGGAAGCGAATGGCGTCCGCCCCAGCGAGGGTGACCTCCGGTGCGGTTGCCTGGGGGGGGTGGAGGTAGGCGGCGACGGCTTTCGCGGTCGCCGGGCTCGTCGTCGTCCCCGGCGGCCAGCTCGCCACGGCGGCGAACCGGGAGCTGTCGACCGCAAGGGTCGGGCTCGTCGAGTTGATCTTGGCGGCCGCCATGGCTTCGTCACCGGACGGATCGGCCGCCTCGACCGCCTGCACGAAGTTCACCCCCGGGCGAACCTGCACGGTCAGCACCTCGGGGGCGCCCACCTGAAACTCGGCCTGCGTCGCTCGGTTCACCGCGGCGATGTGGTAGCCGGCAACCGAGAACGCCAACACGCCGACGGCGATCACGAGAACGACGACGCGGCGGGCGACGCCGGCACTGCGCATGATGGTCCGGCTCGCAAGACCGACCGCCACGCGGGAGGACCAGCGAGTCATCCGCACGAGCGGCCTGGAGGCGAGCGGCAGCAGGCGGGCACCGAGCACGCCGGCCGCCAGTGCGACGGCTCCGGGGGCGAGCGAGGCCAACGGGTCGAGCGGTGCGCCCGCCGCCGCCGAGGAGTGTGTGGAGACGAGCTCGAGCAGAGCCGCCACGGCCAGGCCGAGGGCAAGCAGGTCGACGAGGAGGGCACTGAGGCGCCTGCGCCGCTCGCCGGCCGCCCGCCCCTCCGTAGCGAGTGCCGGACGCAACAAGGAGCGGGAACCGAGCACCGCCGCCGTGAAACCCCCTACGAACGTGAGGACCGCCACCGTCACGGCGAGAGCGTCGATCCTCGCCGGCGCCCCGGCCACGAACAGGTGCGGTGACAAGAGGGCGACGAGCAGCCAACCGAGGGCGAGGCCGACGGGCGTTGCGACGAGGAGGAGCAGGGCCGGCTCGCGCAGCGCCATCATGGCGATCGAACGGCGGCGCAGTCCGCGAAGCTCGGCGATCTCGAGATCGCCCGAGCGCTCGGCCCCGTTGCTCGCCGCCACTTGATAGAGGACGAGGAGCGCCAGCAACACCAGCTCGAGGGCGACGGCACCCACGATCGTCTGCATCTCGCTCTCCTGCTGCTCGATGCCCTGCAAGACCCCCGGCAGCCCGGAGGTGGCCGTGAGCTGGCCCTGCAACGACGTCTCGTAGGCGGCGAGCTGACTGAGCACGAGCGGGATCTCGTCGGCCGCCACAGCCGACGGCCGCAAGGGAAGCTGCCCGTAGACGGAGGTCGGGAGGCGTGACTGGGTGGCTGCGCCGGCTGCGGTGACAAAGCCGTCGTCGACGAACTGCACCGGCCCGAGCGGGCCCTTGCTGTTCCCGCGGGCGTACGAGTCGTTAGCGCCGAAGTCGAAGGGGTTCTGACCCCACCAGTAGGCGGTGTCCGGCACCCCGGCTGCGTACAGACCGCACACGACGAGGCGACGGCCCCCCACGGGGCGGACGTGGCTCCCAACGGTGAGGCCGATGAACGAGGCCGAGCGCGTGCTCAACAACACGGTGTCGGCGCTCGTCGGGCACTGACCGGCGACGAGGTGGAGATGGGCGCACACGCCGGGCCGCGCCAGGAGGTCGACGCCGACGACGGACTTCGACTTCCGGTCGGGCAGGCTGGCCGAGACGTCCACGGTGACGACGGCCGGTTCGTAGCGGTCGTGAGCCGCAGCGCCCGAACCGCCCGGTACGGCGGCGAGCGCCGCGGCGATGTCGCCGGGAGACGAGTGCGCGACTCCCGCCGGCGGTAGCAGGAAGATGCCCACCGAGCTCGGGGCAGCCTCCGTCAGGGTGGCCGTCGTGACCGACTGGTTGGCCGCCGCCAGGTAGATGGGACCGGCCGTGGCCGCCGTCACGGCCGCCACGGCGACGAAGAGGAAGACGAGCGACGACCCGAGACGCCAGCGGATCGATTCCCAGACGAGCCCACCGAGGCGGCGCCCATGAGCTGCCCGGTCCATCGACATCACTTCGGAACGCTAACCCAATATGTCAGATTCGTGACGACACGGAGCGACCCGCTCAGCCGGCGGGGGCCCCTGATGGCCCCGGACCGCCGCGAGCCTCCACGAGCTGGCGGACGAGGGGGAGCACGTGCGTGGCGACGATCGCGCCGCAGTATGGGTAGAAGTGGACACCGTCGCTCCAGCGGCAGGCGTGGCCGTTGAGGGTGGCGTTGAAGTGGTTACCGGGCGAGAGATAGCTGTCCAGATCGACGAGGTGAACCTGGTCGGGAAAGGCCGCCGCCAGCTTCGCCAGCATCTCGTTGATGAGAGCGTGCCGCTGCAGGGAGGCAGCCGGAGCCGGCGAACCGTCGGAGAAGGGCGGTGGGTTGACGTAGGGCACCGTCAACAGGACGATCGGGATGCCGCCGGCGCCCTCCATGTGCACGAAGAGCTTCATGCGGCTGAACAGGTAGGCGTCGAAGGCCGGCTCGCCGATGTGGACGTCCCGGCCGTTCCATTGCCAGTTGTAGCAGTCCCAGTAGCCCATGAGCACGACGAGGGCCTGCGGGTGGAAACGCCTCTCGTGCGCCTGCCAAGCGGCGAACTGCGTCTGGCAGGGGACGTACTGCGGCGTGTAGCCCGGTCCCGGACCCCACTGCCCAACGCCCTTTACCACGAAGCTGCAGCCGATCTGGGCGTCGTCGTAGAGCACGACGCCGTAGTGCTCCTGATCCGACCCGAGGCCCTCCCCCAGGGTCAGCGCCATGGAGTCTCCCATCACCTGGACGCGCACCGGCGGGCAGGTGTGAAACGTCTCGGTGGCGGGATAGATGGTCGGGAGCTGCAGCGTGCACGGACCTTCATCGCCCACCCACGACACGGGTCCAGCTGGCGGCTTGATCGTCGTCGTGGGCCCGCTCGACTTGCCGGCCGGTGCCACACCGCCGGCCGCCGCCGGAACGCCCGAGGCGACGACGAGCGCGACGACGGCGATGGCGGCGCCTGGCAGGACCGAGGCCCGCACGACCCACGCCGGCCAGCGGCACTGGCGGATCGGCTGCTCGATGACGAAGTAGCTCACGAGCGTCACGGCTGTCGTGGCAGCGAGGCGGAGGGCGAACAGCGAGAAACCGGTGAGACCGGTCACCTGCTCGTTCAACCAGAGGAAGAGCGGATAGTGCCAGAGGTACAGGCCGTAGGAGATCTGCCCGATCGAACGGAGCGGCCGGCTGGCGAGGAGGCGCCCCACCGGCATCGTGGGTGCGAGGACGACGGAGGCGATGAGGGCGACTCCGGCGGCGTCGAAGAGGAGAAACCCTCCCCGGTAGATGCCACCGCCGGTGCCTGCGCTGAAGCCCGCGACGTGCATGCCGAAGAGGACGGCGCCCAATCCTGCAATCCCGAGGGCGCCGAGCGCCCACCGACCCGACCGGCCCGGGGGGTGCTCCGCCCGTGCCGGCCGCCGGTGCCACAAGGCGAGGCCGAAGGCGAGCGCCGCCCCGGCGAGGAGGCCCTGGGCCCGCGTGTCGGTCCCGTAGTAGACGCGAGTGAGCCCGCCGCCTCCATGGAAGAGCCACGCCATCTCTGCTGCGGAGGCGAACGAGCCGAGAACGGCCAGCACGAAGAGAACCCTCAGCCCGCCGGCGCCGGCGGGGCTCCCGCCGTCCCTGCGGCGGGTGAGGCGGAGCACGGCGAGCACGAGCAGCGGCCACAGCACGTAGAACTGCTCCTCGATCGCCAGCGACCACGTGTGCTGGAGCGGTGAAGGGAGGGCCGTCGCTGCGAAGTAGCCGGCACCTGTCCATATCTGGTGCCAGTTGCCGATGTAGAAGAGCGTGGCGAGCCCGTCGGGCAGCAGCCCTGGCACGGCCCTCGATGCCCCCGCCGCCGCCTGGTAGATGCCGACGACGGCCACGAGGCAGTAGAGGGCCGGCAGCAGCCGGCGGGCGCGACGCGCCCAGAACTGGCGGAGACGAACGGTGCCGGCGTCGGCGAACTCGGCCACGAGGAGCGAGGTGATGAGGAAGCCGGAGAGCACGAAGAAGGCCTCCACGCCCAGGAACCCGCCCTGTGCCCAGGACACGCCCCCGTGGTAGAGGAGCACGGCGAGGATGGCGACGGCGCGCACGCCGTCGAGCGCCGGTTGGTACCCCAGACCTCGCCGCGCAGGCACGGGACGCACCTCCGGTGCCGGGTCGTGAGGAGCCGTTGCCATGCGCCCTACAGTCTCGCGAATGCAGGGAGCGGACCACGACTCGGAGGCGGGCGACTACCTCGAGCTCAACCGGCGCAACTGGGACGAGCGCGTGGCGGTGCACGTGGCGAGCGGTTTCTACGGCGTCGAGCGCTTCGTCGAGGGCGAGGAACATCTCCACGCCTTCGAGTCCGACGAGATCGGGGACGTCTCCGGCAAGCGCCTCGTGCACCTGCAGTGCCACTTCGCCCTCGACACGCTCTGCCTTGCGCGACGCGGCGCCGTCGTGAGCGGCCTCGACTTCTCGCCCCCCGCCATCGCCGAGGCACGAGCCCTGGCGGCGCGATTGGGCGTGGAGGGGCGTTTTGTCGAGGCGAACGTCTATGACGCCGTCGAGGCGCTCGGCGAGACCTACGAGATCGTCTACACGGGCAAGGGCGCCCTCAACTGGATACCCGACCTCGCAGCCTGGGCACGGGTGGTGGCCGCCCTCCTGGAGCCCGGCGGCGTGCTCTACCTGTCCGAGTACCACCCCCTGTCGCTCATGTTGGGGGAGGACAGCCTCGAATTCGAGTGGCAGTACTTCAACACCGGGGCGGAGATCTGGGACGAGCCGGGCGACTACGCCGACCCCGATGCCGTGCTGGAGCACTCCCGTACCGTTGAGTGGGCGCACCCCATCTCGGAGGTGATCTGCTCGATCGTCGACGCCGGTTTGCGGATCGAGTTCTTCCACGAGTTCGCCGAATCCTCCTTCGCCCGCTTCTCGTTCATGGAGCAGATCGGACCGCGCCTGTTCAAGATGCCGGCGGGCATGCCGCAGCTGCCCCTCATGTACTCGGTCCGTGCGATCAAGCCACCTGACATACTCCCGGGATGAGCCAACAAGCCGTCAACGGAGATGGCAGGGCGAGCGTCGTCGACCTCGGTGACAGGCTGACGATCTCGGACATCATCTCGGTCGCCCGCGGCGCCGCCGCCGCCTTCGACGACGACGCCCGCGTACGCATCGCCTCCTCGCGATCGGTCGTCGAGCGAGCCGTGAGCTCGGGTGACGTCATCTACGGCGTCACGACCGGCTTCGGCGCCCTCGCCGACGTGCGCCTGACGCCGGAGGAGGCGCGTGGGCTGCAGCACGCCCTCTTGCGCACGCACGCCGTCGGCGTGGGTGCCGAGCTGTCGCCGGAAGAAGTGCGGGCCATGCTGGCCCTTCGCGCCCACGTGCTCGGCCTCGGGTATTCAGGCGTGCGGCTCGAGGTGGCGGAGCGTTTCATCGACATGCTCCGCTTCGGGATCCTGCCCGTCGTGCCCGAGCAGGGGTCGCTCGGGGCCTCCGGTGACCTCGCCCCCCTCGCCCACCTCGCCCTCGGCGCCGTCGGCGAAGGACGCGTGCACTTCGGCGGCGTCGAGATGGACGCCTCGGAGGCGCTCTCGCGCTGCGGCCTGGCACCCCTCCATCTCGCCGCCAAGGAAGGCCTGGCGCTCATCAACGGCACACAGGGCATGACGGCGATCGGCATCCTGGCAGCCGCCCGCGCCGGCGTCCTCGCCAAGAGCGCCGACATCTCCGCCGCCCTCACGATCGAGGGCATCCTCGGCACGGACCGGGCCTTTGACCTGCGCGTCGTCGGCCTGCGGCCCCATCCCGGGCAACGAGCATCCGCCGAGAACCTGCTGCGGCTACTGGAGGGATCCGAGATCCTCTCGTCCCACCTCCACAGCCAGCACATCGTGCAGGACGCCTACTCCATCCGCTGCGCCCCCCAGGTGCACGGGGCCTTCCGCGATGTGCTCTCCAACACCGTCCGCACGCTCGAGTACGAGGTGGCGGCGGTATCGGACAATCCCATCGTGCTGGCGGAGGACGATGCCATCCTCTCGTGCGGCAACTTCCACGGTCAGCCCGTCGGCCACGCCTGCGACTCGCTGGCGGCGGCCTGCGTGGGCTTGGCATCCATCTCGGAGCGCCGGCTCTACCGCCTCCTCGACCCGAAGACCTCGAACGGCCTGCCGCCTTTCCTCGTCGAGCACGCCGGCGTGAACTCAGGTTTCATGGTCTGCCAGTACACGGCGGCCTCCCTCGTCTCGGAGTCGAAGAGCCTCGCCCATCCGGCCACGGTCGACTCGATCACGTCGTCGGCCGGACAGGAGGACCACGTCAGCATGGGCATGATCGCGGCTCGCCACGCCCGCGAGTGCGTTCGCAACGCCGAGACCGTGATCGCCCTCGAGGTGCTGGCGGCGGCGCAGGCCTGCGATCTGCGCTCCCCCCTGCGCCCCTCTGCGGCCACGGCCGCCGCTGTGCGCTGCGTGCGCTCCGTCATCGCCCACCTCGGAGACGACCGGTGGCTCAAGCCGGACGTCGACGCCGCCATCGAGCTCGTGTCCTCCGGCGCCCTCGTCGGGGCCGTCGAGTCCGAGATCGGAGTACTGCGATGAGCCAGCCCCCCGAAGTCCACGGTGCCCGCCTCGTGCGGGCGCCCCGCGGCACCTCCTTGACGTGTCGGGGCTGGCCGCAGGAGGCGGCGCTGCGCATGCTCATGAACAACCTCGACCCCGATGTGGCGGAACGACCCGACGACCTCGTCGTCTACGGCGGCTCCGGGCGAGCGGCGCGTTCTTGGCAGGCCTTTGACACGATCGTGGCGACGCTGCGCCAGTTGGAGCACGACGAGACCCTCCTCATCCAGTCCGGCAAGCCGGTCGGAGTCTTTCGCACTCACGAATGGGCACCCCGCGTCCTCATCGCCAACTCGCTCCTCGTCCCCGACTGGGCGACTCCGGAGGAGTTCCGCCGGCTCGAGAGCGCCGGCCTCACGATGTATGGGCAGATGACGGCCGGCAGCTGGATCTACATCGGGACACAAGGCATCCTGCAGGGCACCTACGAGACCTTCGCCGCCATCGGGTCCGCCCGCTTCGGGGGCACCCTCGCCGGCCGCATCGTGCTCACCGCCGGCCTCGGCGGCATGGGGGGCGCCCAACCGTTGGCGGTCACCATGAACGGTGGCGTTGCCGTCTGTGTCGAGGTCGACCCCTGGCGGGCGCACCGTCGGCTCGAGACCCGCTACGTCGACGTCGTCTGCGAGTCCACCTCGGAGGCGATCGCCCTCGCCGCCGAGGCGGCAGCCGAGCGGCGTCCCCTTTCCGTCGCCCTCATCGGCAATGCGGCAGAGGTCCTCCCAGAGCTCCTGGCCTCCGACTTCGCCGCAGACATCGTCACCGACCAGACACCCGCACACGACACGACGGCCTACGTGCCGGCCGGGCTGTCCCTTGAGGAGGCGACGGCGCTGCGGGCGAGCGATCTGGCCGAATACGTGCGGCGGGCGAAGGCCAGCATGACGGTCCACGTCGCCGCCATGGTGGGTTTCTTGGACAAGGGCGCCGAGGTCTTCGACTACGGGAACGGCATCCGCGCCGAGGCCTTGGCGGAGGGCTTCTCCCGAGCCTTCGCCTTCCCGGGCTTCGTGCCCGCCTACATCCGACCGCTCTTCTGCGAGGGGAAGGGACCCTTCCGCTGGGCCGCCCTGTCCGGGGAGGCCGCCGACATCGGGGCGACCGACCAGGCCGTCATCGCCGAGTTCCCTGAGGCCGAGGACCTGCTGCGCTGGCTGCGCCTGGCGGAGGACAAGGTGGCTTACCAGGGTCTGCCGGCACGCATCTGCTGGCTCGGGTACGGAGAGCGCCACCGCGCCGGGCTGCGCTTCAACGAGCTCGTCGCCTCGGGTTCGGTGTCCGCCCCCATCGTCATCGGCCGCGACCATCTCGACTCGGGCTCGGTCGCCTCCCCCTACCGGGAGACCGAGGCCATGGCCGACGGCAGCGATGCGATCGCCGACTGGCCGATCCTCAACGCCCTGCTCAACACGTCCAGCGGTGCGACATGGGTGAGCGTGCACCACGGCGGCGGTGTCGGCATCGGGCGGTCGATCCACGCCGGCACCGTCGCCGTCGCCGATGGCACGCCACTTGCCGCCGAGAAGCTCGCCCGCGTCCTCACGAACGACCCGGGCACGGGCGTCATGCGCCACGCCGACGCCGGCTACGAGATCGCCCGCAAGACGGCGCGTGAGCGCGGCATGTGGCTCCCCTCCGAAGGGATCGGCGGGCCGGCGTCATCGTGAGCGCGTCGCCGGGTGCCACCCGGGAGCTGTGGGCTGCCCGGGCATGGCTCGGGGCGGATGCCGGCGGCTTTGCGTCCGACGTCCTCATCTCGTGCTCGCCCGCCGGCATCATCACCGGTGTCGAGGCGGGGGTGAGCCGTGCCGACCGCCCCGCCGCCCTCGCAGTCGGCGGCGACGTCTGCCTGCCCGGCTTCGTCAATGCTCATTCGCACGCCTTCCATCGGGCCATGCGGGGCGTGAGCGAGGCGGCAGCGGGCTCGTTCTGGACGTGGCGGGATGCCATGTACCGGGTGGCCGACCGGTTGGATCCCGACTCCTACCGGGAGCTGACCTGCCTCGTGTACGCCGAGATGCTCCTGGCGGGCTACACGGCGGTCGGCGAGTTCCACTACCTGCATCACGCCGCCGGCGGCGCAACCTACGCCGACCCCAACGAGATGGGGCTCTCCGTCCTGGCCGGTGCATCGGCGGCCGGCATCCGCCTCACCTTGATCGACGCCTGCTACCTGCAAGCTGATATCGACGGCTCGCCCCTCTCGGGTGCCCAGCTGCGCTTCGGCGACCGATCCGGCGAGGCGTGGTCCGAGCGGGTGTCTCGCTTGACGGCGAGGGCATCGGTCGGTTCGCCGTCCGCGGGCACTCCCCCCTTCGGGGATCTCGTCCACTTCGGCGTCGCCGCCCACAGCGTGCGAGCCACGCCGGCAGCGGCGATCAGGACGGTCGCCGCCCTCGCCGCCTCGGAGGACCTGCCCCTCCACGTGCACGTCTCCGAACAGGAGCGGGAGAACGAAGCATGTCTGAAGGTGGCGGGGCTGACGCCGACGGACCTGCTGCACGACTGTGGCGCCGTCACGCCCCGAACGACGGCGGTGCACGCGACCCACGTCACGACCCTCGATCTGGGACGACTCGGTTTGGCCTCCTGCGGCGTGTGCGCGTGCCCCACGACCGCTCGTGACCTCGGCGACGGCATCGCGCCCTTCGCCGAGCTCGCCGAGGCCGGCGCCGTCCTGTCGATCGGAAGCGACAGTCACGCCGTCATCGATCCCTTCGAGGAGACGCGCGCCATCGAGCTCAACGAACGCCTGGCGACGCAACGCCGCGGCATCTGGGGCGTCGCCGCCCTCTTCGAGGCGGCGACATCCGGGGGATGCCGGGCGCTCGGGTGGCCGGCGGGAGGCATCCGGGTCGGCTCGGCTGCCGACGTCGTCGGCGTCCGCTTGGACTCTCCGCGCCTTGCCGGGGGCCATGGCGCCAGCCCGGCCGGCCCGCTTTCTGAGCCGCCTGCGGGCCACCCAATCGACGGCACGGGCTCGGGCTTGTCGCCGGCGGACGAGGAGCTGCTCGCCCGCATCCTCTTCGCCGCCTCGCCGGCCGATGTCGAGACAGCCGTCGTGGGCGGTCGAGTCGTCGTGGAAGGTGGCGAGCACGCCCTGCTCGGACCGTCACGGGCCGTGGCCGGGCGCATGAGGAGCGCCATCGCCGCCGCACTGGGGGCGCCCTGATGGGCGCTGCTCTGCTCCTGCGCTCGATCGGGCGGCTCTTCACCGCCGGCAGGGCCGGGACGATCGACGCGGCGGCCGTCGTCGTGCGCGACGGCCTCATCGCCTACGCCGGGCCGGAGGCGTCGCTGCCGGCGGAGCTCGGCATCACCGAGGAAGTCGACCTTGGTGGCGCCCTCGTGACGCCGGGCCTCATCGACGCCCACACCCACCCGCTCTACGGCGGCAACCGCTTTGCCGAGATCGCCTTGCGGTCGAGCGGCGCCTCGTACGCCGAGATCGCCGCCGCCGGCGGCGGCATCGCCTCGACCGTTACCGCCACCCGCGCCACGTCGGCCGACCGCCTCGCAGCTGACGCCCGGGAACGGCTGCGGTCATGGTTGGCCGGCGGGACGACCACCGTCGAGACCAAGACGGGTTACCTCCTCGACGAATCAGGCGAATCGGAGGCGGTTCGGATTCTCGCCGGCCTCGGCGGCGACCCGGCGCTGCCCTCGCTCGAGGTCACCTGGCTTGCCGGGCACGGCGTCGGCCCGGAGTTCGCCGGCGACGCCGACGGGTACATCGAGGCGGCATGCCAGTGGTGCGAGGGCGCCCGGGCGGCGGGTGCCCGCCATGCCGACGTCTTCTGTGACGAGGGCTACTTCACCGTCGAGCAGTCGCGCCGGTTGCTGAGGGCGGCGGCAGGGGCAGGCATGCTGCCCCGCATCCACGCCGACGAGCTCGCTCGCACTGGCGGCGCCCGGCTGGCGGCGGAGCTCAACTGCTCGTCGGCGGACCACCTCCTCTGCGTGCAGGAAGACGACGCCAGGGCACTTGCAGGCGCCGGCGTCGTGGCGACGCTGGCGCCCGTGACCGCACTTGCCATGGGCCGGCGGCCACCCGTGCGCACATTGCTCGACGCCGGGGTGACCATCGCCCTCGGGTCCGACCACAACCCGGGCACGTGCGGCACGACGTCGATGAGCTTCGTCGTCGCCCTTGGCGTCGCCGAGCTCGGGCTCTCCGTCGCGGCGTCGCTCACGGCGGCCACGGCGGGAGGTGCCGCCTCGCTGCGACGGGCCGACCGGGGCCGGGTGGAGGCCGGCTTGCGGGCCGATCTCGTCGCCTGGAAGGCCGACCACGAGGGTGCCTTCGCCTGGAGTTACGGCTTGCGCCCGCTGCGCGTCTTCAAGGCGGAGCCGATTCCGACGGTCTGAGGCGGTCGGGTCCGCCGTCGTCAGTGCGGAACGCTCGTGGCAAGCAGGTACAGATCGACGAGCGCCATGGCGCTCGTCGAGAGCATCAACGTGTACACGACGCGGGCCGAGGCCCGGTTGACACCTCGCGGTGCCGCCCGTACGGCGACGGCACGAGTCGTCCTCGACACGGTCGGCGCCGCGCTCGTGCGCGGCTCCCCCCAGTCGGAGCCCGCTGGTATGGCGTAGTCCGGGAGATGAAACGTCCGGTGTCTCGAGGTCATGTCTGGGGCACCTCCTCCAAGAGCAGAGAGCCCGACTCGGCCGAGGCCACGGCGCCCGTCGGGAACGGCACCCCCCAGTCGTCGGATCCGGGTGGCTCAGGGGGAGAAAAGCCGTCGATGAGGAACAGCGCCTGCCGAGCAAGCACGAACAGTGTCAGCGCAAGTGCCATGACCCAGTCGGCGAAGTGCAGCTTGTCGCCGAGGGCGACTCGCACCGTGGAGGCCCCGAGGGCGATGATCACCGGCACGAAGGGCACGACGATCGACGCCATCGACGGCGCCGTCGAGCGCCTCGTGACGACCACATCCTCGGCCGTGGAACCGTAGGCGCCGAGGGCGAGGCCGAGGTAGCCGACCACCCACCCGACATCGACGATGTTGCCGGTGCTGTACGTGCCGACCTCGCTCAGGTAGGTATAGGTGCTGTCTGCCAGCGCCATGGCGACGAGGCCGCCGAGCACGCACCAGAGAGCGAACCGGTCCCCCGCCTTCATCGCCCGCATCACGAGCACGACGAGGAAGAGGATGACGATGTCGCCGAAGGGGTAGGCGAGGGCGACGACGCCGCCGAACTTCGTCAGGTCGGTGTGCCGCCAGAGCGGACCGAGGACAAAGGACCAGCTCAAGAACAGCAGCGCCGACGCCACGACGATCCCGTCGAGAGCCGCCCGCGCGCGGTGGTGTGTCTTGTCGTGCATGGCCGGGTGGGAGATGAGTGCCGCCACGGCGAGGGGAATGGCCGACAGGTAGCCGAGATCCGCCCACGACGGGACGGGTATCGCTTGTCGCAGCACGAGGTCGTAGACGGCCCAGATCGTCTCGGCCACTGTCCAGGCCGCACAGGCCGCCGCCATGAACAGCCAGAAGCGGCGCAGCCTGCCTGTGTGCAGCGAACCGGCCCGCAGGCACATCACCGTCGCCGTCAGCGCGGCCAGCGCCGTGACGACGTCGTCGAAGGTCTTCACCGAGGTCGCCCCCCCGATGTGAAGGCCGATCCATATGGCGAAGATCGCCGAGACACCGACGAGGGTCGTGCCCCCGACGACCCGCCGGCGCAAGAGGTGGTGCGCCTCATCGATTCGCTCTGCTAACTGGGGCAACTGCGGATGGTTGGCCACCAGTTCTATATCGGGTTGGACCGCCCCGGTCTCTAGAGTCTTTCGGCTCTAATTGGGCGGCTCATTCACGTCTCTTTTGACAGCCATTGTGACCAATGATGCCGGGAGCAGTTCTCATGAGAGGGCGTCCCCTTCGGCCGGTGACATCGGCAGCGTCACGGCGGCGACGGCGGCCGCCCCGACGGCGGCCGAGATGAGGAGGGCGAGGCCGTCGAGCGGTGGGTGCCAGATACCTCCGAGCACCCCGCTGAGTGGCCCGTTCGCCCCGACCATGAACCGCCGCAGCACCCACAGCAACGAGGTGAACTGAGCAGCGGCGAGGGCGAGTGCGAGCACGACGGCGGCGGCTCCAACGAGGCAGACCAGGCGCCTGGAGCCGCCCGCGGGGGCAGGTTGCCCTGCGGTGGCGAGGCGCCGTCGCTCGAACCACGCTGCCACGACATACCCGGCGAAGATCGGTGATCCGACCCCGACGGCGATCGTGTAGCGGCCTTGCCAGATGAGGCCGTAGTGGTGCCCCGTGGCGACGCCGGAGGCCACGGGGACAGCCACGATGGCCACGAGCAGGAGCACGAGGACGAGGCGCTGCCGCCACGTGCCGACCGCGAGGGCGCCCAACACGAAGAGGGCGAGGCCGCTCACGACGACGGCGGTCGCGAACAGCGGTGCCGGCACGTTGTTGGCACCGAAGATTCCCACCATCTCGGCCAGGTAGTGCGGCGTCGCCGTCAAGGTCTGGTGGAACAGCGACGCGTAGCTCGAGCGGCTCGGGTAGCCCAGCTCGTCGAGACCGTGCTCGCTGACGATCCAGGCGACAGCCGCCGCGATGACGACGAGAACGGCTGCGCCGGCGAGGCGCACCCCTCGACGGTGCACGGCCGCTCGCATGCGGGCGAGGTCGCCGCCGAGGAGGGCGGCACCGAGGGCCACGATCACCCAGGCCGGCGAGAGGCCGCGGGAGAGGGCCAGCAGGGACCCCGAGACGCCGGCGATCACGATCTCGGCCGGCGCCGGCGCCGCCGCTGGGACCGCGGCGGCGTCGCCCGAGCCGCCGCGGCGGGACGGCCAGGGCATCGCCATTCCCAGCACGGCGCACCAGAAGCAGACGGCCGAGGTCATCTCGAGACCGTTCGGGTTGACCGAGGCGGAGTAGTAGACCACGGTCGGCGTCACCGCCACGAGGACCGCCGCCACGAGGATGCGGGAGCGCCGTGCTGCCAGCCACAGTGCGGTTCCCAGCAAGAGGGCGTTCATGAGGGCGCTGACGAGGCGCATCCAGAGCACGCCGGTGGGACCGCCGTCGAGCAGGCTCGGCCAACCGACGGCGGCGTAGTAGAGCGGTGGGTAGTGCCCGACGTAGGTCGGCAGCGGGATCAGGTGGTCCGGGCCGCTCAGGGGCGGGGCGCACTCGGCCGTCACGTTCGTGGCGAAGATGTAGCACCAGTACTGCAGCGAGTTGGAGTTCTGTAGGAAGCCGGGGACCCGCACGATCGTGACGGGGTTGTCGGCATTGGCGGTCTGCGGCCGGCCGACGAGTTGCCCCCGCACGATCGCCTCCGCCCGGATGAGGTGGGCCGGCTCGTCGGGCCCGCTCAGCAGAGGATCCGCCAGCGCCCAGGCAGCCATCAGCAGGAAGAAGCCGACGACGGCCAACCCCCAGATGCCCAGCCCGGGCGATGCTGGTCGTGACCGTCGGCGGTGGCTCACCGATCGCCTCCACCGCCGGCGAGGCCGGTGGCGGCGGTGGTGAGGGCTGGGATCACGACGATGATGTTTAGTCCACGGTGCGCCGGCTTCAGCGCACCGGGCGGCGCCCCGTGCGTGAAACCGCAGCCGTCGTATGCTTGTGGTGCGCAACTGCGCTCGAACGTGGACGCGATGGCGCGAGACGTGACGGTGCAGACGTGGTGGCGCTCCTGAGCTCAGGAGGATGCAATGCCAAGCATCGGCAAACCCGAGAGCGTCGTCGAGGCCCTGGAGGAGAGCGAAGCCCGCCTCGATGCCGTACTCTCGTCCCTCGACGACCTTGTCTTCGAGCTCGACGAGAACGGCACCTACCTCGGTGTCTGGACGGCGAATGACGACCTCTTGATCGTCCCCCGCAGCGAGCTGCTCGGCCGGAGGCATGCCGACTTCCTCGGCGGGGAGATCAGTTTCAGGCTGGACGAGGTCATTCACAGTGTCATCGAGAGCGGTCGCCCGGAGTCGTGCGAGTACTGCCTCGAGGTGCCAGCCGGAACGCGCTGGTTCCAGGCGAGGGTGGCTCCGATCGGCCAGTCGGCCGAGGCGCCGAGACGGGTTTGCCTTCTCGTTCGCGACATCACGGCTCAGAAGGAGGCCGAGCAGGAGATATCGAGGCTGCTGTCTCGCGAGCAACTGTTGAGCCGGTTGTCGGAGGCGCTGCCGGTCGGTCTGTTCGAGATCGACAGCCACGGCCACATCACCTTCACGAACGATCGCATGTTCGCGATCGCCGGCCAGGTACCGGGTGGCACGATGGAGGCGTTGATGCCGTCAGTCGTCGCCGAGGACCGGCCGGCCCTCGAGTCGGCCCTCGCCGCCGTCCTCGCCGATCTTCCGGTCGATGACCTCGAGATACGTCTTCGCGCTCCGGCGCCGACCTCTCCGTGGGCGGCCCAAGCCGAGCAGGTCTGCGAGCTGAGCCTTCGTGCCCTCACCGATGCGGCCGGCATCGTGACGGGCGCCGTCGGCTGCCTGAGCGATGTGACCTACCGCGTGCAACTCCGCCGCGAGCTCGAGGTGCGCGCCTCGGTCGACCAGCTGACCTCGTGCCTCAATCGGGGTGCTTCGCTCGAGCTGGTCGAGCGGATGACGGCCGCCCCGAAACCGCCCGGGGAAGGAAGCGCCCTCGTCTTCATCGATCTGGACGACTTCAAATCGGTGAACGACCGGCTCGGGCACGCGGCGGGTGACCGCCTCCTGGCCGTGGCCGCCCAGCGTCTTCGCGGCACCGCTCGAAAAGGTGACGCCGTAGGCCGCGTGGGCGGCGACGAGTTCATCGTGATCTGCCCGCGGGTGGGGAGCTCCGCCGAAGCCCTCAAGATCGCCGAGCGCGTCGCCGCGGCTACGACGATGACGGTCGACCTCGGCAACGGCGAGGCCGAGCTGAAGACCAGCGTCGGCGTGGCGTGGACGGCCGAGCGGCTCGATGCCGACGATTTCCTGGCGCGGGCCGACGCCGCCATGTACGAGTCAAAGCGCACCCACCGCACGGGCGTCACGCTCTTTGCTGCAGCCGGCGGCGGCACCTCCGTGGGAGGCGAGGCTGCGCCGGAGCGGTCAGAGAACGCCGACTGACCCCTTCGGCACCGGCGCTGTCGGCGTCGCTGCCCTGCGCAGCACCCGCGCCCCGAGGTGACCCGCCAGCTGCTCCCAGCGACGGTCGCCGGCGAGCCACAGCCAGATCTCGCGGCGGGACGTCTCGAAGGCGTGCGTCACGACCGCCGGCGAAACGGCGCGGGCCTCGAGCTCCTCGGCCCACGACTCGAGGGCGTGAGACGCAAGCATGCGGGGAGCGGCGGAGCGGGCCGCCGCCGGCTCGGTCGTGAGGATCCTCCGCAGCTCGGACTTCACCTCGAGCGGCTCCTCGATCACCGTCAGTGTCTCGCTGGCGGCCACGACGGCCGCATGACGGGATCCCCCGGGGGACTGCCCGCCCGCCAGGTCGTTCACATCCGAGACGGCTACGGTCCTCATCGGTCCTTCCAGACAGGGGCTCGGTCGGTTCCGCCGTAGAACGTGACGTGCTCGGCGAAGTCGATGAAGAGCGGCCCCTCCGGGTCGAACGGGCGTTGCAGGGAGCGAAAGGCGATCTTCTTGTCGAGTTGATCGAGTTTCTCGAGCGCCTCGGGTGCCTCGAGAGGGCGCAGGTCGAGCTGGTCCTGCCCCGCCGCCCATGCCCGCTCCCCGGCCCGCGTGCGGACGATGACGCTCGAATAGCCGGGGCCGCTCCCGACGCTTCCGACGGCGATGTCGGCGGACCGACCGAGGAAGTCGGCGCACTCGTCGCATCCCTTGAGGGCGGCGCCGTGGAAGTCCTTCACCGGTTCGTCGACGAGTCGGCCGCCGGCTCGGTCCTCGACGATCATCCGCCCGTGTATGACGTCCACCTTGCCCACCTCGGCGAGTGAGAGGCCACGCTGCTCGCTCAGTTCCTCCACCATGAGCTTGTGGTAGTCGAAGCTCTTCGTGCACAGCAAGGCGATCGTGAGCACGACGGCGTCCACGCCGGAGGCACCGCGGCGCCACGCCCGCGCCTGCAGCGCCCGGATGCCTTGGATCTCGCACGGCGTGCCGACGACGGCGATGCGGGCACCCTCCGCCAGACCGGCGGAAGCGAGATCGAGGCGCGCCAAGGCCATCGTCTGGTTGTAGAAGCTTCCGGCGGCCGCCCTCAGCTGCGCGGGAGTCGTGGCGAGGTGAGGAACACCCTTCCACGGATGGTCGGGGTCCTCCCTCGCCACGACAGCGCCGTCGATCTCCCCGGCTGCGAGGGAAGCGAGGAGTATCGCGGTCACAACGCCACCGTCTTGGGCGTGCTGTGGCATCAGTGTATCTCGGCTCTCGACGCGTGCTGCCAGCACTTCGCGCACCCGTCCGAGACCTGGAGCAGGGTCGGCACCGGTGATTCGCCAGTCGTCGAGCGGCGTCCTCTCCGGCGGTGATCCCTCCACCGCCGGGACCACCTCGTTCGCCGGCAGCCAGGTGGATTCGTAGGCGAGTCCCCCGCGTGGGCAGAAGTCCCAGCACAGCGAGCATCCGGTGCACATCTTGACGAGCTTTGGGAGGTCGTCGGAACCGAGCCCGATCGAGTCGGTCGGACAGGCGGCCACACAGGCGCCACATTGCACGCACCGGCCAGCGTCGATGACGGCGGCGGCGAGCTCCCAGAACCACACCTTGCCGGGCGCCTCCGAGATGCCGCTCATCTCGGACCGGATGCGCGGCGGGGACATCGTCATCGTTCCTGCTCCTCGTGCGAGCCACCGCCACCGGTGCCGTGCAGCGTCAACTGGACCGACTCGCGAGGCGAGCGCCGCCACCACTCGTGGAGGCGCTCGAGCGGCCTGCGCTCGTCGAGGTAGCGCCCGACAACCCGCTCGAGGGCGGCCGGCACGTCGGAGACCGGCATGGCCCCCGCCACCCAGTGGCCGAAGGCGGCGTCGGTCCCGAGGCTGCCGCCGAGGCCGATGTCGACGCCCTCGACGATCTCGTCGCCCACGTGGGCGGTGTCGCCCCGAAACCCGATATCGGCGATCTGCGGCTGCCCACACGACGCCGGGCAGCCGGAGAAGTGCATGCGGACGATGGCGTCATGGGGACGATCCCGCAGGCCCGCTCCCCCACCCAGATCGCGGGCGAAGCGGCGGTCGAGCTCGCGAGCCCACTCGACGGCGCGCGCCTTGGTCTCGACGACGGCGAAGCGGCAGAACTCGCTGCCCGTGCACGCCACGACGCCCCGCTCGAAGGGGGCGGGGAACGGGGAGTAGCGACGGAGGAGGGTTTCTCTGAGAAGCTCCTCCAGGCGCTCGTCGCTGACGCCCGTGAGGACGAAGTTCTGATCGGTGGCAAGGCGCAGCTCGCCGTCGCCGTACTCCTCGGCGAGGCGGGCTGCCTCCACGAGGTCGAGACCGGACAACCGGCCGACGGGAACGGAGCACCCGACGTAGCAGCGGCCCGGTCTCCGCTCCGCGTGCACGCCGACGTGGTCGCCGCGGTAGCGGCGGGTCAGCTCCTCACCGGCGGGTTCGAGGGCGAAAGCGGCCCGTGCCGCCAGCTCGAGGCGAAACCCCTCCGGCGTCAGCTCCTGCACGAGGTAGCGCATGCGGCTGATGCCTCGGTTCTCACGGTTGCCGAGCTCACCGTAGAGCTGGGCGATGGCACGGCATACCTCCACGGCCTGCTCAGGAAGCACGAAGACGTCAAGGTCACTCGCCATACGGGGCCCGTCGGAGAGCCCTCCCCCGACGAGGAGGTTGAAGCCGACGGCGCCGTCATGGAACCGCCGGGCCGGCCAGAGGCCGATGTCGTTGATCTCCGCCTGCGCGCAGTCCTCCCGGCAACCGGTGATCGACATCTTGAACTTGCGAGGGAGGTTGGCGTACTCGCGGTTGCCCGTGAAAAAGTCCGAGACGTCCTTGGCGATGGGGCTGGCGTCGAGGACCTCGTAGCGGTCGACGCCCGAGACGGGACACGACAGCACGTTGCGGGCCGAGTCCCCACAGGCCTGCACGGTCGTGATGCCGACCTCCTCGAGCATCTGCCAGATCTGCGGGACGTCGCCGATGTGCACCCAGTGCAGCTGGACGTCCTGGCGCGTCGTGAGGTCGCAGTAGCGGTCGCCCCAGATCGGGCTCGGCTCCGGGGCGGCGGCGAAGCGGTCCACGACCTCTCCGATGCGGCGTGCCTGCGGCGCCGACATGCGGCCGCCCGGGATCTTGACCCGCATCATGAAGGCGTCGCCGCCCTGTCGTTGCGGGTAGATGCCCACCCACTTCAGGCGCTCGAGCTCACCCTCGACGGCGGCGATCGAGTCAGGGCCCTCCCGGGCGTAGCGCTGGCGGACGGCGTCGGCGACGTCGAGGGGGTTGCGGGCCAGCTTCCACTGCTCGGTCTGGTTGAGCGTGTTGCCCGTGCGGAAGGGGCGGATGAATTCCACGGTCGCGGGTGCTCGGTGCGAGACGGTCGGGGGCGGAGGTGGTGGACGAGTCCGGGCGGGCTAGACGTGCAGCCCGCACTCGGTCTTGTCACTGCCGGGCCAGCGACCCTCGCGGGGGTTGTGGCCTTCGGCGATCGGCTGCGTCGTCGGCGCGCATCCGATGGAGACGTAGCCCACGTAGGTGAGCGGGTGGTGGGGAAGGCCATGCTCTGCCAGATAGTCCTCGACGTCGTCGTCGGTCCATGTGGCGAGCGGGTTCACTTTCACCATGTTGCGCTGCGGATCCCAGGCCACGATGGGAGCGCCGTCACGCTCGGGCGTGTCCACCCGCTTGAGGCCCGTCACCCAGGCCCGCCTGCCCTGCAAGGCGGCGTTGAGGGGGACGACCTTGCGCAGCTGGCAGCACCCGGGGCTGCCGCACGGGGACTCTTCGCGTCCGATCGAGGGGTGTGTGATCGTGAGGTTGAGATTCCAGATCTTGCGCAGGCGCTCGACGAAGGCCAGCGTCTCGGGGAAGTGGTACTCGGTGTCGAGGAAGATGATCTCGGCGCTCGGGTCGGCCTTGATGGCGAGGTCGATCAAGACGGCGTCCTGGAACGAGCTCGCCACGGCATAGGAGTCACCGAAGCTCTCCAGCACCCAGGCGATGGCTGCGGCGGCGGCTTCCCGTATCGGCAGCGACCCGAGGTGTGCAGACGCGGCGGCGAGCTCCTGCTCGTCGAGTGCCCCGACCTCCCTCACTGCGGTTGCCTCATTGGTGTCCAAGTTATCGTCCCCCTTGAGGATCGCCGCTGATCAGCGCCTGGCGATCAGCCGTACTATATCTGACTAAACCGATCGGCTTTTAAGGGTATTCCGCCCACGCCCACCCATGACACCCCGCTCCCCGCAACCACCCGCTCCGGCGCCAGCTCGCGGCGACCTCGCCGAGGGCGCCCGCGCCCAGCTCAGAGGCGATGCGCCGCTCTTTCACCTGGCACTTCGACTGGAGGGCGAGCCGTGCCTGGTCGTCGGCGGGGGACGCGTCGGAGCCCGCAAGGCGGCGGCTCTTCTCGAGTGCGGCGCCCTCGTCACCGTCGTCTCACCGGAGATCTCGGCGCCCTGGGCCGACCTACCCGTCGAGGTGGCACGGCGGCCGTACCGTTCCGGAGAGGCGGCCGGCTACCGCCTCGTCGTCACCGCCACCGGGATCCCCGCCGTGGACAGAGAGGTGTTTCGCGACGCCGAGCGGGCAGGCGTGCTCGTGAACGCCGCCGACGACCCGGCGTCGTGCTCCTTCCTCATGCCGGCCGTGTTGCGTCGCGGCGACGTCTCCGTCGCCGTCTCCACGGCCGGCGTCAGCCCGTGGCTCGCCGGCTGGGTGCGGCGACGCATCGGCGAGGTGGTCGGTGAGGAGGTGGGGGAGCTGGCGGCCATCACGGGCGAGGCCCGTACCGCCATCCGCGCCGCCGGCGTCTCGAGCGAGGGCCTCGGCTGGGACGACCTCGTGGAGGAGGTGCTCTGGCCCCTCGTGCGCTCGGGTGACGTCGAAACCGCCAGGTCGGCAGCCGCCCGTTGGGTGGAGGCGGTCCTCGCCGACTCGGGGACCCCGCGCAACCGGGAGTAACGTCGCCTCGTGTCAAGCGAGGGCATCGACCCGAAACGCGTTCCGAACCACGTCGCCTGCGTCATGGACGGCAACGGTCGCTGGGCGCGTGCCCGCGGGCTGCCGAGGACGGCGGGACACGCCGCCGGCGAGGAAGCGATGTTCGACACCGTCGACGGCGCCCTCGAGGTCGGGGTGCGGTGGCTCTCGATGTTCGCCTTCTCGACGGAGAACTGGCGGCGCCCGCCGGACGAGGTGCGCTACCTCATGAACTTCAACGAGGGCATCCTCACGCGTCACCGCGACGACCTGGCGCAAAAGGGCGTCCGCATCCGCTTTGCGGGACGGCGCGACTGGCGCGTACCGAAGCGTCTCCTTCGTCACATGGACGAATCGGCTGCCCGCACGGCCCACAACCGCCGCATGACGCTCACGATCTGCTTCAACTACGGCGGCCGCGCCGAGATCGTCGACGCCGTCAAAGCCGTCGTCGCCGATGGCATCAAGCCGGAGAAGGTCGACGAACGGGTCATCCGCAACCGGCTCTACTGGCCCGACATGCCGGATCCCGACCTCGTCGTGCGCACCTCCGGTGAATACCGCACCTCCAACTTCCTCCTCTGGCAGCTGGCGTACTCGGAGCTCGTCTTCGTCGACGTCCTCTGGCCGGACTTCCGGCGGGAGAACCTCTTCGACGCCATCCGCGAGTTCCAGCACCGGGAACGACGGTTCGGCGGCATCAAGCGATGAGTGACGAGGGCAACGGCGGCCAGCCGGCTGCGCCCTGGCGACTCTGGGATCACATCGGGGTCATCTCCGGGATCACCTTGGGGTTGCTGGTCCTCGGCTTTCTCGTCGTGCTGGCGGCCGCCGGAGACGCCCAGGCACTCGGCCTCATCGTCGTCATCGTCGTCGGTGTCGCCCTCATCTACTTCGGGGGACGGATGCACGGCCTGCGCGGACGCAGCTGAGGATCTCGCCAAAGCGCCTAGCTATCGGCGGGAGCGCTCTAGCGTGGGTCAGTGGCAACGTTCCGGGACGAGGGTGTCGTGCTGCGGACGATGCGCCTCGGCGAGGCGGACCGCATCATCACGTTCATCACGCCCGAGCACGGCAAGGTGCGCGCCGTCGCCAAGGGGGTGCGCAAGACCAAGTCCAAGCTGGCCGGGCGGCTCGACCTCCTCACGCACGTGTCGCTCATGTGCTGGAAGGGCCGCGAGCTCGACGTCATCACGCAGGCCGAGGTCATCGATGTTTTCCGCCCGATCCGTGAGGACCTCGACAAGATGCCCGTCGCCTTCACGATGCTCGAGGCAGTCGACCAGGTCGCCGTGGAGCGCCACCCCATGCCGGAGCTGTTCACGATGCTGGTGGGTGCCTTGACCACGCTCGCTGGCGATGGCGGCGCCGTCCTCTTGGGCGCCTTCCTCTGGAAGCTGCTCAGCCTCGAGGGGGTGAGCCCGGTCGTCGAGCAGTGCGCCGCCTGCGGTGAGCCGGCGGAGCTGGTGGCCTTTGACGAGGGGGTCGGGGGCTTCTTGTGCCGGTCGTGCCGGAGCGGCCAGGCCGTCTCGCCCGAGGCCGTGGCGCTCATCCGCCAGATCCTCGGGGGACACCTCCGCAAGGCTCTCGCCGAGCCCCCGAGCAGGGCGACCGCCGAGGTGGAGCGTCTCGCCACCGTCGCCATCGAGTACCACCTCGATCGTCGCCTGCGCTCGGCGCATACGACCTCGTCGACGTCGCCGTTGCCCCCGAGGATCGCCGTAGCTCCGGAGGTAGCCTCGGCCGAGTGAGCCCGCCTCCACCGCTCGACGGGCCGGTGGCGAGGAACCTTCCCGGGTACATGCTGCGGGCCGACCGGGTCGTGACACCCGAAACGGTCATCTCACCAGGGTGGCTCGAGGTACGCGACGGGCAGATCGCCGGCCTCGGGGAATGGACGCACGCCGAGGAATCCGTCATCGACCTCGGGCCACGGATCGTGGCACCCGGCTACGTCGACGTGCACGTGCACGGTGGGGATGGCGCCCAGGTGAACGGGGACCGGCCGGAGGGCGTCCGAGCGGCATTGCAGCAGATCGCACGCTTTCATGTCCGACATGGCACGACCTCGCTCTTGGCCACGACGGTGTCCGACACGCAGGAGAACCTGCTGACGACGGTGTCCGCCATCGCCGAGGCGGTCGGGCAGCGACTTCCCGGAGGGGCGACGATCGCTGGGATCCACCTGGAGGGTCCCTGGATCGCACGGGCGAAGCTCGGAGCCCACGATCCGTTTGCCCTGCGGCTGCCCGATCCCGACGAGCTGTGGGCGCTCTCGGAGGCCTCCGGCGGATCGATCCGTATGGTGACACTGGCGCCGGAGCTCCCGCGCAGCGATGAGCTGATCGCCGCCGCCCTCGAGCTCGGGATCGCCGTCGCCATCGGGCACACCGATGCCGGCTTCGAGGCGACCCGTGCCACCATCGACGCGGGCGCCCGTCACGCCACCCATCTGTTCAACGCCATGGCGCCGCTCCATCATCGTCGGCCCGGCGCCCTGACGGCGCTCCTGCTCGACGAGCGAGTCACGCTCGAGGTCATCGCCGACCTTCAGCACGTGCATCCTGCCGTTTTGCAGCTTGCAGCTCGCAGTGCGCCCGGACGCCTCGTCGCCGTCAGCGACGCCATCTCGGCTGCAGGCCTGGAACCCGGCAGCTACGAGATCGGTCGCATGCTGGTCTCGGTCGCAAACAGTCGCGCCACCTTGGCAACGGACCCGTCAACACTGGCCGGCAGTGTGCTCACGATGGACGCCGCCGTGCGCAACCTCGTAGCGGTCGTCGGGCTGTCACTGGGTGCCGCCATCGCTGCCGCCACCTCGACGCCTGCCAAGGCGCTCGGCAGGCACGGAGACCGCCTCGGAAGGCTGCAACCGGGGATGCCCGCCGATCTCGTCGTGCTCGAACCTGACCTCTCCGTTGCGGCCACGATTGTGGCGGGCGAGGCGGCCTTCGACCCGGCCGGCCTGCTGGGTGTCCGATCGTGAAGGGGCGCCCGCGCTGAGCCCGGCGCCACGGCCTCGGCAGGACAAGCGAACGTGACTCGCAGGTTGCCCAGTCATGGTCGAGCCGTGCCAGCCACCCACCTTGGCGTGAACCGGTCAGCTCGAGGGCCGCCTCCACTGCCAGCGACAGGTAGAACTCGGCATGGCGGGTCCTCGCCTACAGGACCTCGTCGGCGCCGTCGTGCCTCAGCAGCTCCTCTGCGCAGTACTGGCGGATCGTTTCGAGAAGCCGGTAGCGCACGGCACCGTCGGAGCGGTCGGCGACCACGAGGCTCTTGTCGACGAGCGACCCGACGAAGTCGGCCACGTCGAAGGTGTCGACGTGGCCCGTCGTGCAGATCGCCCCCGCAGCTTCCGCCCGCCTGCTCGATGGCGCCCCGCAGGATCTCGTCGTGCCGGGGGAGGGCTGGCGCCATCGTCTCCGGCTCGGCCTGCCAGAGACGAGTCGAGGCGGAGGGACCACAAGTACGCTGGCGTCGTGCCGACCAGCCACCTTCTCGCCTTTGCCGTCACGGCCTTCGTGATCATCGTGATCCCGGGGCCGAGCGTCATGTTCATCGTGGGCCGCGCCCTTGCTCACGGCAAGCGGGCGGCTTTGCTCACGGTCCTCGGGAACACCCTCGGCGAGTACGTACAGGTCGTTGTCGTGGCCGTCGGGATCGGCGAGCTCGTCGAGCGCTCGATCGTCGTCCTCGAGGTCGTCAAGCTTGCGGGAGCCGCCTATCTCGTGTGGCTCGGTGTGCAGGCCTGGCGAAAGCGGAAAGGCCTGCAGTCCGTCGTAGCCACCGCGACGGGCGACCCCGTCTCCGACTTGCGGACCGCAGTGCAAGGCTGGCTCGTGGGCGTTTCGAATCCGAAGACGATCATCTTCCTCACCGCCATCCTGCCGCAGTTCGTCGAGAAGGCGAGTGGGCACGTGCCGGTTCAGATCCTGCTGCTCGGCGCGGTCTTTGGCGGGATCGCCCTGGTTTCGGACAGCCTCTGGGGCCTGGCGGCCGGAGTGTTCCGCTCCTGGTTCGCCCGCTCACCCCGCCGCCTGGAGATGGTGGGCGGTGCCGGTGGGCTCGCCATCGTCGCCGTCGGCGTCGGCCTCGCCCTGAGCGGCCGGAAGGACTAAGGCCGCACACCCTGCGCCGTCGGGATCAGCCCCGCAGGGTGTCCCGCATGACGGCACGCGCCTGCCGCCCCTCGGCGATCGGCAGCAGGGCGTAGTCGTGGATCATGGCATCGGCTTCGTGGAACCTGATGCGGGTGCCGAACACACCCGCATCGATGCGTTCCCTCAAGCGGCGGGCGTCGACGTTGAGGAGGTCGCGCGTGCCGGTGAAGACCGTCAAGCGTCCGAGGCCGCTGAAATCACCGTTGATAGGGCTCACCGTGGGGTCGTCTGCCTTGAGCGTCCCACGGTAGGCGGCACCGGCGATCCGGAGGCCCTCGACGGCAAGCACGGGGTCGATCCGCGCCACCATGGCGACGGCTGGATCCGACAGGCTGAGGTCGAGCCACGGCGAGAGGAGGATCGTGTCGCGCGGCACAGCGACCGCCTGGTCACGAAGCGCAGTGACGGCGGCCAGGGCCAGGCCGCCGCCCGCCGAGTCGCCGATCAAGACGGCGTGCTCGCTGCCAACGTCATCGAGCAGCCCGGCGACGATCTCGGCGGCAGCCGGCACGACCACTGCCGCCGTCGCTCGCGGGGCGAGCGGGTAGATCGGGACGGTGATCTCGGCGCCCGTGCTGCGGGCGAGATGAGCGACGAGGTGCCAGTGCAACAGGTTGATCTCGTTGATGTAGGAGCCACCGTGGAGGTAGACGGCGCCAAGCCCGCCTGAAGCGTGCTCCCGGTCGCCACGGCGGCGGACCGTGTAAATCTGCCAACCGGGCGCTGAGACGGTGACGGCGATGTCCACGAGACGCGCGAGACCGCGCGGTGGCGCAGAGGAACGGGGCCGCACGTGCAGGCCGTCGATGTGCCGGCGCATGGCGCCGGCGTCGCCCATGCGACGCTTCGTGCCCGTGAGGCGGGCGGCGACCGGCAGCGCGCGGCGGAACGGGTGGACCCTCACAGGTCGACCCAGCCCGAGCGGGAATGCCAGTGACCGCCCGCCCGCAGATGGGCCACGGCAGCGCGCTGCAGCGTCGTCCGCTGCGGCAGGGCATCGAGCCGCTCGAGCCCATCGGGCACGCGAAACACGAACTCGAGCATGGAGTCGTCCGTCGTGACCCAGCCGGGCACGAGCTCGAAGCGGCGCTGGAACCTCATGATGTTCGAGTCCGCCGGCAGCCAGGTGGCAAGTTGATCGTCCATCAACCACGACCAGCACGTCGCCAGTCTTCGGGACTGGCCCGAGAGCGGGAAGTACTCGGCGAAGAAATTCTTCGCCCGCTCGAACGACTCGTCGCACGCCGCCGGCGTGAGGGGCCCGGACTCGGGGATGTGGACGCCGCAGCAGACCTCGCCGTGCCGGAACCCCGCCCCGCGCCGCCGTGCCTCCTCGGCCGGGTACCACGCCGGGCTCTGGTCGCCGACACCGAGGTGGAACCAGTTGAACTGAAGGCGCCCGAGTTCGAAGAGCTCTGCTCGCAGGCACAGGCTGAGCCACCACGGCGCGTCGACCCCCGTGGTCTCGTGGATGCGCCGGTGCAGCGTCATGTGGCGGGCGAGGTCCGACATCGAGGCCCTCGAGATGGCCTCCGGTATCCCGAGCCGGCGGTGCCAGGCAAGGGTGTGCCGCATCGTGGCGAGAAAGACGTGTGCCATGAAGCATCGGCGCTGCAGCGAGAAGCGCTGCCCCACCCAGCTCGGCCACACGGAGTGCGGCCAGTCCGGGTCGCCCATTGCTCGCGTCAAGCTGTGGCAGGCACGCTCGAGCAACCACCACCACTCGGGCGTGCCCCGCCGTGACGGCAGCGTGGCGACGACGTCGGCGGCGTCGAGGCCTCCGACGCCGAGACGCCCAAGGATCTCGGTCGCCTCGTCGGCGGACGGCAGCACGACCTCGTAGGGTGGCTTGCCGACGGTCTCCAGCTCGTGTGCCCAACCCGTGGCCCACCGGCCGAATCCGAGCGGGCCGGCGACGTCGGCCGCGCCGCGGGGGCTTCCGCTGCCCGAGCTCACTCCTGCGACCAGGCCCACGACTGCCCGGGCGTCGGCCCGTCGAGCGGGCGGTAGTTGACGCCGACCGCATCGAGGCGGCGCAGGTGGCGAGCGAGACGCTCGGCGAACTCGTCGAAGCCCGCAGCGTCCGCCTCGACGCGGGCCGGCCCACGCCAGACCACTTCGGCGAAGGCGCTCACACGAGGAAAGTACATGTACTCCGCGTGCTGCCCATTCGGCACGAACTCGGTCCAGAGCTGGCACTGGGCGCCGAGCACGCGCCGGCGCTCGCCCGCCGGGATCGAGGCGGGCACCGGGTCGAAGCCGAAGACGCGTTCGACGCTCGTGGCCGGGCAGATGGCGAGGGGCTCGGCGACGTCGTCCTCATATGCCCAGTCGAAGTACAGCCACTGCTGGGGTGCCATGACGACGTCATGGCCTGCAGAGGCCGCTCTGGCGCCGCCGTCGGCGCTCCGCCAGGACATGACGACCGATCCCGGTGGCGCTCCGCTCTCGAGGATCTCGTCCCAGCCGACGAGCAGGCGGCCCCGGTCGGCGAGGTGCTCGGCAATGCGGCTCGTGAACCAACCCTGCAGCTGGCGGGCACTCCCGAAACCCTCCTGCCGCATCAGGCCCTGGGCCTTCTCGGAGGCCTCCCACTCCGTCGTCGGACACTCGTCACCGCCGACGTGCACGTAGCGCCAGGGGAAGAGGTCCATGACCTCGTCGAGCACATCGGTGCAGAACCGCAGCGTCGCCGGTTCGAGGTTGAGCACATGTCGCGAGATCCCCCAGCGCGTCCGAACCTCCCGTCGCTCGAGGGAGTTCCCGAGCTCCGGATAGGCGGCGATCGCCGCCTGCATGTGGCCGGGCATGTCGATCTCCGGCAGGACGTCGACGAAGCGTTCGGCGGCGTACGCCACGATTTCGCTCATGTCCTCGGCGGTGTAGTAGCCGCCGTGCGGCCGGCCGTCTCCGCCCGTCTCCCGGTAGTGGCCGAGCGGGGACTCCCGCCGCCAAGCCCCGACTTCGACGAGACGAGGGTAGGCGGCGACCGGCAAGCGCCAGCCCTGATCATCGGTCAGATGGAGGTGCAGGACATTGCACTTGTGCAGGGCGATGAGGTCGATCAGCTTGAGCACGAAGCCTTTCGGCATGAAATGACGGGCGACATCGAGGTGCACGCCCCGCCAGGCGAAGGCAGGCGCGTCGCCGATCTCGAGGCCGGCGAGGTTCGCCGCGACGGCGGCCTCGAGGGGTGCGGCGCGCCACCAGGAGTCGGGAAGGAGCTGGCGGAGTGTCTGCAGGCCGTAGAAGACCCCTGCCGCCCCCCCGCCGCTGACCGTGACCGTGCCCTCGGCGACGCGAAGGCGATAGCTCTCCTCAGCCGCCGTCCTCAAGCCCGGAGCCGCCGACGCACGTCCGCGGGCGGCGCCGGCCTCACGAGCCGGTCCCAGCTCCAGCACGAGGCGGGTCACAGCCGGCGAGAGCTCCCGGCCGGCTGCCTCTGCGCTGCGATCGCTCGGACCGGCCATCTCCACGGACCAGCCGGTCGACTGCTCGAGGAGGCGCCGGAACCAGCGGGCGACGCCGGCCAACTCCGGCGGGGTCTCGATGCGAACACCGTCAGTGAGCGTGACAACACCGGCGAGGGATGTGACGTTCGCCGGCGCAGGGACCAAGGAGGGATGGATCGCTCTGCTCACGTCCTGGCTGTTCCCTTCGCCCGCTGCCCTCAACCGGTAGCTCTCCCGAACAGCTCCCAGCTCATAGTAAGGGCGCCGACAGCCTCCGACTATTCTCGCGAGATGAAGCCTGCGGTTACCTCACCAACGCCTGATCCGGCTCTCTTCGACGCCGTCGTGAACCTGTGCAAGCGGAGGGGTTTCGTCTTCCCGTCGGCCGAGATCTACGGTGGCATCCGCTCCACCTACGACTACGGGCCGCTCGGTGCGCTCATGCTGCGCAACGTTCGCGACGCCTGGTGGCGGTCGATGGTCCAGGAGCGTGACGACGTCGTTCCCATCGACGCCGCCGTGCTCACGAACCCGAAGGTCTGGGAGGCCTCCGGCCACCTCGCCGCCTTCACGGACCCCCTCGTGGACTGCCGCAATTGCAAGGAGCGCTGGCGGGCCGACCAGATCGGCGACAGCTGCCCCAACTGCGGCTCGAAGGATCTCACCGAGGCGCGGCCGTTC
>Ga0181526_10000551_pt1 | contig 39457 bp, 31 predicted proteins | sample PEATcosm2014_Bin_35_FD_119750 | JGI IMG/M metagenome (GOLD analysis project Ga0181526, IMG submission 119750) | Peatland microbial communities from MTU Mesocosm Facility, Houghton, MI, USA - PEATcosm2014_Bin06_30_metaG | ecosystem: Environmental > Terrestrial > Soil > Wetlands > Peat | place...
CCGAGGGCGCGGCGGGCCGCCTCGAGGTCGTCCACTTCTTCGGGGATCGAATAGCCGGCGAGATCGACGCCGCTTGCCTCGAGCCGCTTCGCGCACGACCGGTACGCCGCGGCGACGGCGCGGTAGGTCTGCTCGCTGAGGAGGTCAGCCGAGTGCTCCATTGCCGACTCGACTTCCGGGCAGTCGAGCCGGGTCGATCCGTCGACGCCGCGGTAGCCGACGAGCACGACGTCGTGGTTGGCGGTGAAACGGCTCGCGTCCGGGAAGACCATGTTGGTGATGCCGGGGCCGCCTTGCAGGCGGAAGATCGGGTCGCCCGGATGGGCCGAATGGGCACGAATCACTATGACCGGCAGCGCGATCAGGCGCGACCGGGGGTCTGCCCGGTTCTCGGGCACGACGAGCGTTCCGCAGTCGGCGTGGTAGCCGCCGCTCTCGGTGGAATAGGTGCACGGGTGCATGGTCAGCTGTCCGGCGTGCGCCCCCTGCGGGACCGAGACCGTCTCCGGGCTGGACGAGACTCCCAGGTAGGTAAGTCCCGTTAGTAAGGCGGTGATCACCAGCAGGGCAGCGATTCGCGTCCAGATGAATGCCTTTGGTCTTTGGTCCAGCTGTACTGGTTGATCGACCGCCACGGTCTTGGCGTTGCGCTTAATGAGATGTCTTGGCTCGATCATTGGTCTCCCTTTCGTCGATGCTTCGGTGTTGCGAACAGCGTGCGCCCAGCGCCTGAGGTGGGACTGCCGTCGTGCTGATGTCGGCAGATCAGAGCCGCGCTGAGGCTGCTCAGGCACAGTCAGGTCGGCGGCCATAGGTGGCGGTGTGGAGGTGCGCCTCGCAGGCCCAGATCGGCCAGCTTCGGCGCACCCTCGGAGCAACTGCGATCGTCACCTCTGAAGCCGGCTACGCCCTCGAGGTCGGTCCAGATGACCTCGATGCGGCCCGCTTTGAGCCGCTGGTGGCCAAAGGGCCGCGCCTACTCCAGGAGGTTCACGAACGGATGGAACATGTGCCCACCAAGAGTGGTGGCTGCCGAACCGGACACAAATGCGGGGAAGTTTTCTCGCTCGCTTGGGACGGTCATGACAGGGTCTCCCCGGAGGCACGATGGCAGCCGGGAAGCTGGGCGCTGAGGTCCTTAAGCCCATCCCGGTTTCCTGTGCGACGTCGGAAGTCGGTAACGATGCGCACAGCGAGCGGGTCGCAGCCAACGCTGGCGAGATGCTCACGGAGCAGATCGGTGGCGCGACTGACGTTGCCGGCGGCTGCAGTCCGGACCACTTCAATGTGATGGCGTTCCCAGGTCATCAGGTGGCCAGCGGCGGGACTTGGGGGTGCTTCGGCGATGGCGGCGAGATCGGCGACGGCGAGTCCGAAGCCCGGATCGGCCTTGACTGCGTGACGGAGTGCCTTTACGGTCGCCGAGCCGTCCGCGGCCTGTTGTGCCTGGCGATAGAAGGCGGCGGCCTGGATGTTGGCCGTGACCACCCGACCGTGGTCCTCGACCGCAGGACCGCCAGGGGCCAACTGGCCATGGCGGATGTTGGGCCGTTCTGGATCTCGGTGCATGACTATCAGGTTGCGCTCGTGACCTGACGCCGCCCTGAGGTGGTGCTGAGGTGCCAGCGCCACGGCTGGAGCTGGCCTCGACGAGAACTCGAGCTGCGGCTTTGCTGGTTCAGGGCTCGGTCGGCGCGAGCCGAGTCGCCAATGCCACCAAATCTCGCTCGTCGGTGAGGGAGCGATGAGAGAGACCTGACGCCCGCTGTTGGGCCAACGCGACGATGCTGTCGGTGTTGCGCTGAGTGGGGTCTGCGACCGCGTTAGCTGCGGCCAGGGCGGAATCGGCCAGCAGTTGGGATTCGGGATCCCCGACTGCCTTTGCGGTTCTGACGGCGTCTACCGCGAAGATGACTGCAGCGGCGGGTTGATCTGCACCGATCGCCCACCAGGCCAGTCCCGCAAGCACTCGGGCTTGGCCGGCGGGAAGGTCAGCGTCCCGGTATCGTTCCGCGGCAGCGTCGAGCAGACCTCTCGCCCGCAACAGGTCACCGAGGTGACGGGCGACGGCCGCTTGGCCGACCATGGCGTCGGCCGAGAGCCACGGGTTGTAGCAGCACTCGATCGCCTCCTGGTAGAGATGGTCGGCGGCGGCGTCGTCACCTTGCCTGGCCCGCACGGTGGCGAAAGAGACGAGGCAAAAGGGCAGGTAAGGATGCTGCCCGGTGGCTCGGCACCGTTCCAAGAGCGCTTCGTACGCGGCGGCAGCGCCCTCAAGGTCACCCTTTGCTGCCGCAATTCCAGCGAGAGCATTCAACGAGTTGACCACCAGCAGGACTTCACCGGCTGTTTCGTAGCGAGCAATGCTCGAGAGGGCCGCCTCCTCGGCCTCGTCGAGACGCCCGAACGACGCCATATTCCAGCTGACCAACATGTCGTGGGTGGCGAGCAGCCACCCGTGCTCATGAGGCCCGAGGAGCATCTGCGTCTCCATCGTGTCCTCCGGTGAATGGCGTAACCACCGCTGGTCGTCCGGGCCGAGCAGCATCTGTGCTTCCGCCAAGGCAGCCAGAGATCGGTCGAACTGGTGGGCGCGTACGAGTACTGACGCGCCGAGCAGAAGCGCCTCCGCCAGACGAATCGCGTCGCCATGCGGCCGCAACACAGCAATCGCCTCTTCGCATTCGACGAGGCCTACCGACGGGCTGGACGACATGCCGACGCAGTAGCCGTGCCAAACAAGAGCGGTGGCATGCAGCTCAGCACGTCGTGTTCCTTCGGCATCCAGTGCGCTGGCCAGCCAACGGGCACCTTCGGCGAAATCGGTGTTGATGAACCACATCCACGCTAATCCAGAGGACAAGGAGAGGGCAGCGTCGATGTTCCCAGCCGCTAGGTGCCAATCGAGAGCGGTCTTCAGATTGCCTAACTCTTGATTCAGGCGTGCGCTCCACTCCGGCCCGGCGGCACCTCGAAGGCGTTCGTTGGCGTTCTCGGCGAAGCGGCGGTAGTAGCCGGCGTGTCTGGCGCGGATCATGTCGGCCTCATCGGACTCATCGAGGCGGGTGGTGCCATACTCCCACAACGTCTGCAGCTGAGTGAACCGAGTGTCGCCGGGTGTCGGGGCCGTGACGAGGGACTTGTCCACTAGTCGGCTCATGACGTCGAGGACCTCGGTGCTTGGGAGTTCGTCGTCGACGCAGACGGCCTCGACGGCTTCGAGCTCACAGCCGCCGACGAAGACCGACAGCTGAGCGAACAGTCGCCGCTCGTCTTCGAAGAGGAGGTCGTAGCTCCAGTCCACGACGGCACGCAGCGTCTGTTGGCGGGGCAACGCGGTGCGGGCGCCGCGGGTGAGCAGCGCGAAGCGGTCGCCGAGTCGCTCGGCCAGCGTGGACAGGGGGAGGGCTCGAAGCCGGGCCGCGGCAAGCTCGATGGCCAGGGGCAGGCCGTCGAGTCGTCGGCAGACGCCGTCGATGATCTCCTTGGCCGGCCCGTCGCCTTCGAATCCGGGCTGGACCGCACGGGCACGATCCACGAAGAGTTCGATGGCAGCCGGGGATGCCAGCCCGCCTATGGGTATGAGGATCTCACCGGGAACACCGAGTGGCTCGCGGCTGGTGGCCACAAGGCGAAGACCGGGTACGTTTCCGACCAGGGTGTGGGCAAGGCTCGCAGCCTCGTCGATGACGTGTTCGCAGTTGTCGAGGACGACCAAGAGCTCGCGGCCGGCGAGGTGGCGGGCGATGAGCTCGGCCGTCGATCCAGAGGGCTGGGCGTCACCCAGAGCAGGCCGTACGGCTCCGAGCGTGCCGGCCGCGGTTGGGGCGACCCCTCCGGGATCGGTGACGCCGGCCAGTTCGATCAGCCAGGTGCCGCCTGGGCGTTGTGCCCGCAAGCGGGCTGTGGCCGCGGCTTCGACCGCCAGACGGGTCTTGCCCACTCCACCGGGTCCGATCAGTGTGACCAGGCGGCTCGAGGCAATCGCTTCGCCCACCTGTTCCAATTCGGCGTCACGCCCGAGGAATCTGCCCAGTGGTTCGGGCAGGTTGCCGGGCACCGACGGCGGCGTCGGCGCACGAGGTGCTGTCGACCGCTCGGCGACGAGGGACGGGTCGTGGTCTAGGACCCGGGTTTCCAGTTCGCGCAGGCTCGAGCCCGGGTCGATCCCGAGCTCGTCGACCAGGCGGTCACGGATCTCGGTGTAGGCCCGCAGCGCTTCGGCTTGGCGTCCCGCCCGGTAGAGCGCCAGCATGAGCAACTCCCAAAGGCGCTCCCGTAGAGGGTTGTCCCGGCACAGCGCTTCAAGCTCGCCCACCAGCTCGTTGTGGTGGCCAAGCTGCAGGTCCGCTTCGACTCGGTACTCGGTTGCCACGAGGGCTAACTCGTTGAGATGGGCCCGCTCGGCGTCGGCGAAGCCGGCATAGGCGAACTCGGACAGCGGCTCGCCACGTCGCAATCGGAGGGCGTCACCGAGCACGGCGGACGCCCGCGCTACCTCGCCCTCGGCGCTCAGGCGGCGCCCTTCGGCTACCAGGTCCTCGAATCGGGCTGCGTCGAGGTCAGCGGCACTGATATCGAGCGCGTAGCCGGATTCGGAGGTGACGATGGCGGAGGTTCCGAGGGTTCGACGCAATTGGCCGATCTGCGCCTGCAGGGCGTTGGCCGGGTTCGCCGTCTGCCCGTCGCCCCAGAGCTGGTCGATCAGACGATCGGCGCTGACCGGGTTCCCACGGTTGAGGGCCAGGAGAGCCAGGAGGGCCCGCTGCTTGGCGCCCCGAACGGGTATCGCCACATCCTCTCTGACCACCTCGAACTCGCCGAAGAGCTTCACCTCCACACCCCCACGGTACGACCCATGACCAGGTGCGGCGTGATTGAGCTGACTCGCCCGCCTCAGGGCCACGTCAGCGTCACCTCAGGCACCGAGCGCAGGCTGCTTCCAGGAACGAGAACACGAGGAAAGGAAGAACAATGATCGAGGCGAAGCACCTGACCAAGCGCTACGGCAAGACGTTGGCAGTCAATGAGGTCTCCTTCACCGTTAAGCCCGGGCAGGTGACCGGTTTCCTCGGGCCCAACGGCGCCGGCAAGTCGACCACCATGCGCATGATCCTCGGCCTGGACACGCCGACGTCTGGTGACGTCATGGTGGACGGCAAGCCCTACCGCGAGCTGGCCGACCCTCTCCGCTCGGTCGGGGCGCTCCTGGACGCCGGCGCCATCGTCGGTGGGCGAAGTGCCGCCAGCCACCTCACATGGCTGGCCGACAGCAACGGCATCGCCCGCCGCCGGGTCAGCGAAGTGCTCGACATCGTCGGGCTCAGCGATGTGGCAGGAAAGCGGGTCGGGACCTTCTCGCTCGGCATGAACCAGCGGCTGGGCATTGCCGCCGCCCTGCTCGGCGACCCCGAGACGGTGATGTTCGACGAGCCAATCAACGGCCTCGACCCCGAGGGCATCCTCTGGATCCGCAACCTGATGAAGTCCCTGGCATCACAAGGCCGCACGGTGTTCCTCTCGAGCCATCTCATGAGCGAAATGGCCCAGACCGCCGATCACCTGATCGTGATCGGCAGGGGCCGCATCATCGCCGATGCCGGGACCGATGAGTTCATCAACCGACACACGGCGCCGAGCGTCCGGGTCCGGGCGGTGGAGCAGGCCGACCTGGCCGAGACCCTCACCCAGCGCGGAGCGCTGATCGAGTCCGGATCCGACGGCGCCATGGTTGTAACCGGGATGGACTCTGCCGCCATCGGAGGAGCTGCTTCCGCCTACGACATCACCCTCATCGAGCTGGCCCCACTTGGGTCCTCGCTCGAGGACGCGTATTTCGACTTGACCAAGGATGAATCCGACTACCACGCCGGCCAGCTGGTCGACGCGACCAAAGGAGCTTGACATGAGCACTGCGACCCACACCATCGATGCGATTCACTTCACAGCGCCGGCTCCGCCGGTACGAAGCTCTCCGCCCAGCTGGACTCTCAAGTCGGAGTGGACGAAGCTTCGCACGCTGCCCTCCACCTGGCGGACGGCCGTCGCGGCCGTCTCCATATCAGTTGTCTTGGGTGCCGTCCTTTGTATCTCCCAGGCCAACCAATGGGCCACGATGACTGCCGCGCAGCGAGCCACTTTCGACCCGACCGCCTGCTCGCTGGGGGGATTCTTCTTGGTCGGCGCTGTGCTGCTCGGGGCGCTCGCCGTGCGGACAGTGACAGCCGAGTACTCGACGGGGATGATCCGGTCCACCTTCACCGCCACGCCCACCCGTCGCCGGGTACTGGGAGCCAAAGCGGCGGTCACCGCCGCGTTCGCCTTCCCGGTGGCATTGCTGGCTGCCGTGGTCAGTTTCGAAGTCGGTCAGCGGGTATTCGCCGGCAAGCACCTCCAAGTGTCCTTCGGGTCTCCGGGCGTTCTCCAGGCTTTGGTGTTCGCTGCACTGGCGGTGAGCTTCGTCGCCATCATCGGCGTTGGTCTCGGCGGCCTCATCCGACACACAGCTGGAGCAACGACAGCACTGGTGCTGGTCATCGTGGGAGGAGCTGTGCTCGGCCAGTTCCTTCCAGCCGGCCTCCGTCAGTACCTGCCCGGGACCGCACTCGAGGCCGCGGTGACGGTGCATTGGTCGGCTGGCCTCCTGAAGCCCGGTACCGCCATCGTCGTTCTCGGCGCCTATGCCGGTATCGCCCTGGTTGCAGCATCGCTGCGAGTCACGCACCGAGACGCCTGACGGTGCCACAGCAATCACCTGACCCTGAGAGGTCATAGAGGACGGCGATGCCCCCGGCCAACACCCGGGGGCATCGCCACCTGGAACGTTCCTCAAGTCCACATGTACCTCAGTCCGATTGTCCCCGCGTTCGAGGGAACCCCAAGGTGCTGATTAGGACGAGGTGAGAGTCAACTTGTGCCACGGGTGATCCGGTGGTTCCGTCTGAGCGGCGGCATCGCCTTAGGAAGCCGGTGGTGCGAATTGGCAATCCGTTTTGGCAATCGATTAGGTGCGACCCAGCAGATTCAACGCGACGGTCCGGAATGGACCCCCTGCTTAGGGGAACGTGGGTGGGCGGAGAGGACGCTCTGGACAATCCGAATGGGCCTCCGGAGCCGGTGGCGCAGGTTCGAGTCCTGCCGGGGGCGCCACTGCATTTGACCTCGTCAGATGTCGCTTCTGACACCTGCGGTCGTCCGGGCCGCGAAGGGGAGTCCGGCCGGGCGGTTGACGTCATGGATCCCCTCATCCGAGGCGCCGGCGCCGAGCGGCTTCAGGATGGTCCGTTCGCAGAACTCGGCGGTGAGAGAACCCCCAGGTGAAGGTACTCCGCCTCCGATGATGGGCTCAGAGCGAGAAGTTGACCGGGAATGCTGTGCAGGTAGTAGTCCTGGAGCCACACGGTGAGATCGTCTGCAGGCAGAGGTCGGCTCCAGTAGTAGCCCTGGCCGACGTCGCAGCCGACACCGAGGAGAAACGCCAAGCCCGCGGCCGTCTCCACACCCTCGGCGACCACCCTCCTCCCGAGCCCGTGTACCAGGTCGACGATGCCCCGGACGATGTGGGCGTCGGCGTCGTTCTGTACGAGATCCATGACGAAGGACTTGTCGACCTTGACCCACGAGACAGGCAGGTCGCGAAGATAGGCGAGGGAGGAGAAGCCCGTGCCGAAGTCGTCGATGGCCAGAGCGAAGCCTTTCTCGGTCAGAGCCGCCAGTACCACGATGGCCAGCGTCGGCTTGGCCATCACCCCTGATTCGGTCACCTCCAGCTCGAGAGCGCGGGGCTCCACCCCGTAGCGGCGACAGAGCGCCTCGAGCCTCTCGGGGAGGCCCAGATCGGTGAGCGAGTCGACGGAGAGGTTCACCGCCACTGGCAGGTCGAGCCCGGACGAGAGCCACCGGGAATGCTGGGCGACGGCCTGCTCCAGGACGAAGGCCGTGAGGTCGACGATGACTCCCGTTCGCTCGGCCAACGGGATGAACTCATCGGGAAACACCAGGCCACGCGTGGGATGTTGCCAACGGACCAGGGCTTCGACACCGACAACGAGTCCGCTGGCAAGTTCGACCTTCGGCTGGTAGTAGACGACGAGCTCATCGCCGGCGACGGCCGTTCGCAACTCGGCGGCCTGCTGTTCGGCATCGGTGTCGAAGGTTCGCCGCTTGGTGATGTCAGCAAAGCTCACCACGGCCCCCGTGACCACACCGTCGATGAGCAGAGGGGCCGCGGAGTACTCGACCGGCAAGCGGGTCCCGTCCTTGCGCCAGAACACCTCGTCATCGATCCGGCAGTCCTTTTCGGACACGGCGGCCAACTTGATCTTGCAGGAGGCCACCCCGTACAACAACCCATCCTCGTGGTGGTGGTGGACCAACTGGTGCATCTCACGACCGACGATCTCGTCCTGCTCGTAGCCAAGCATCTTGGCCCCCGTCGGATTGATGGACGTGCACACTCCGTCCGCCGCGATGGTGGCGATACCCTCGGTGCTCGAGGCAAGCAGCAGCGCGTTGTGGCTACCGCCCTCCTCGCTCGCTCGCAGTGCCTGCGAGGTGCGGTCGGCGTGCGCCTGCCGGCGATTCTCCTCGGCGGCGGTGAGCAGCAGGGCCACGACCAACGCGCTGAGCCCGCCAAGGCCCCCGACGAGGATGATGACGAGGGCCAGGTTCTCGAGATCGTGGTACTGGGCTTGGCGACCCTGCTGGACCTGTGTCTCGGCGGCCTCGATTGCGGTCACCTTGTCGCGGATGGCGTTCATTGTGCTCTTGCCGGTGGCGTCCAATCCGAGCGAACGAGCGTCCTGGCCGGCGCCGATCGCCTCCTGCGTGCGCAGCGACTCGAGGGTTGCCATCTCTGAAGCGGTCAGGTCCTCGACCTGATGGACCCGGATGGCCTGGGCCGGCTCGTCGCCCACCAGGCCGCGGAGCGCCAACAGGGTTCCGGGCAACTGCGCGAGCGCCAGGTCGTAGGGCTCCAGGAACGACGCTCCTCCGGTCGCCTGATAGCCGCGCACGCCGGTCTCGGCGTCGATCAACAGTGTCAGTGCACCCTCCGAGCGGACCTGTACTTCGTTGGCGTGCACGACCGCCTGGTCTGCTGCGTTCTGGCTCCGGCCGACGATCAGGAGGCTCGCCAGTGCCAAAAGGATCGCCAGCACCGGGATCGCCGCCAAGTGCGCGGACTTGGCCGTCAGGAACCCCTTCACTCCGAGTGTGTGCTGGCTTCGCAGCGTGAACGGTTCACTAAGTTTGGGTATCGGCATGCTTGGTGCGTGCCTTGACCAGCCATTGAAGCCACGGTGCGACTCGGTCCGCCAGTGTGCCCAGGCGACTCACATGCCTCATCACAACCGCCTCGCATATCGCCAAATGTGTGTCTGGACGCCTCGTCGCCAGGACCAGTCGTTCTGAGCCATCGGTCACGTCAACGGGTGGGCATCGTCGAGAACCGGGCGTCCTGGGGTGCCTTGCTGGCGACCACCCGGTTGTTGCGGCGCACGCGAAGGCCCGCGAGGCCGTGGTCTTCACGATGGCGGAGTTGACATCGACCAGTTCTGCCGACGCCACGTGCGGTTGCCGTGCCGGAGGCTTATTCTCTCGCCCACACGCGTTTGGATCTGCAAGGGACATTCGGGGTCGGGGGGCCCGAGCATCGGACAGGGGAGGGCAGTGCACGGGCAACGGACTTCGTTCTCGCAGCAGCGGATGGGCCGAATGGCCATGATCGTGGTGGCAACCGCCACGTTGCTGACTGCGATCGGCCTGGTCGAACCACCGCACTCCCCCACGGCCTCGGCCAGCCCGCCAGCCCTCACCGGTTCATTCGCGGCGACCGGCTACTTCCACGTCACCCAAGCCGCCGACGGACGTTGGTGGTTCGTCGATCCCTCCGGGCAGCCCTTCTATTCCACCGGCATCGACCACGTGTCGGCCAGCCCCGATGTCGACGTGACCACGGGCCAGTGTCCCTATTGCCAGGCCATCGCCGGGGAGTTTCCGAGCACGGCCGCCTGGGCCACGGCCACGGTGGCGCAACTGCGCTCGTGGGGCTTCAACACCATGGGGGACTATTCAGACACCTCCACCTTTGCCCCCCTGATGCCCTACACGGTGCAACTCTCCATGGCCAGTGGGGACGATTGGTTCGCGCCGTCGTTCGTCATACACGCCGATCAGGTGGCGGCGACACAGGCGGCGCCCCTGGCCGACGATCCCAACCTCATCGGCTACTACACGGACAGTGAATTGGCGTGGGGCCCCAACGAGGACAACGACCAGTCGCTGCTCAACCAGTATCTCGCTCTGCCCCCCGGGTCTCCCGGTCTCGCCGTGGCTCAGCAATACCCCGGCGACCCCAACGGATTCGCCACCGCCCTGGCGACGCGTTACTTCTCCGTGACTTCAGCCGCGCTGCACCTCTACGACCCGCACCATCTCAACCTCGGGGTCAAGGCGGAATCGAACGACATTCCGCCTGAGCTCCTCGAGGTCGCCAGCCAGTACGTCGACGTCTTCAGCATTGACGACTACGCGCTGCAACCCGGTGACGCCGCTGCCGCTGTCGAGGCCTTCCCGCACTACCTCCCCGTCGAACCGAACTTCGCCAACTTCGAGGCGCTCGTCCACAAACCCATCCTCATCGCCGAGTACTCGTTCCGGGCCACCGGTCCCAACACGCCGAACACGGTGCCGAGCATCCTGGCCACCTATCCGACACAGGCTGCACGCGCGGCGGCCTACAGCAGCTACATCGGCACCATGGTGCAGAGCGCTCCGTGGGTGGTGGGCGATCACTGGTTCGAGTACGTGGACGAGCCCGAGGGTGGCCGCTTCGATGGTGAGAACAGCAACTTCGGGGTTGTCTCGACCGCCAACGTCCCCTACCAGGACATGGTCCAGGCCATGACGCTGATGCACACGGCCACGCCGGACAAGGCCGTCGATCCGGGACCGGAGTGCGACGCATGGTCGGCCACCCCCAATGGCACCGACTGCGTGGCGGACATGCCGGTCCTGACCGAGCCGCTGACCATTACGACCACTTCGTTGCCGACCGCCGACGTCGAATTGCCGTACTCCGAGGTGGTCGTGGCCGCCGGTGGCACCCCTGGCTACACCTTTAGTCTCCAAGGACAGCTGCCGGCCGGGCTGAGCCTGAATGCGCAGACGGGAGCGATCTCGGGAACGCCGCTGGCGCTGGGTGTGTTCGACGTGACCGTGCAGGCCACCGACTCGTCCAGCCCGGCGACCACCACCTCCGTGCCGCTGAGCGTGGACGTGATCCAGACAGAACTGTCCGACCCGGTACCGACCCTGACGTCCATTGCGCCGGCCCAGGGCGTCGGCTCCGGTGGCGCGACGGTCACCGTCAACGGAAGTGGATTCACCCAGGGCCTGGCCGGACCGACGTACGTGAAGTTCGGTTCGGCGCTCGCGTCCAACGTGCTCGTCAACAGCGCCGGGACCCAACTGACGGCGACCGTTCCACCCGGCGCGGGCAATGGACCCGTCGCCATTGAGGTCTCGACGCCTGGTGGCAGCACCGCCCCCAGTGCAAGCGATCTGTACACCTACTTCTTCGCCCAGCCTTCGGTCAGTGGCGTGTCGCCGGCCAGCGGCCCGGTAGGCGGAGGCACCTCTGTCACGATCATGGGAAATGCGTTCGTCGGAGCCACCGGAGTGAAGTTCGCCGGCACCCCCGCCAGTTACGTCGTGGACAGCAACTCCTCCATCACCGCCACCGCTCCGCCCGGGACGGGTGGCACCTCCGTCGACATCACGGTCAGCGGTCCGGGAGGGACCAGCAACGTGAGCGCGGCCGATCAGTACACCTACGGTCCCATCGTCAGTGGGCTCAGCCCTAGCACCGGCCCTCGCCTCGGCGGGACGGCCGTGACGATCAGGGGTGCAGGGTTCAGCGGGGCCACCTCGGTGGACTTCGGTTCGGCGCCGGCGAACAGCTTCACCGTGAATTCCGCCACCCTCATCACTGCGACCAGCCCGCCCGGCACTGCTGGGTCCGCGTCCGTCACCGTGACCGCTTCGGGGGGCACCACGCCCGTGACGACTGCCGATCTGTTCACCTACGTCGCCCAGGCACCGACGCTCACCGCTCTCTCTCCTACCAGCGGACCCCCCGCTGGGGGAACTGTGGTGACCCTCACCGGAGGGTCGTTCACCGGTGCGACCACCGTGAGCTTCGGAGGCATTCCCGCCAGTACCTTCACGGTGAATTCGGCCAGCTCCATCACCGCAACCGCACCACCCGGCACGGCGACGTCGGTCGTCGGCGTCACGGTCACCGGACCCGGTGGGACCAGCACGGTCACCGCCAGTGACAGCTACACGTATGGACCGCTCGTGACGGCGGTGACACCGAATGGGGGCAGCCACCTCGGCGGGACCTCCGTGACGATCAAAGGGACGGGTTTCACTGGTGCCACGACCGTCCATTTCGGGACGACCGCCGTGTCCTCGGGCTTCGCGGTCAACGCCTCGGGCACGCAGATCACGCTCAACGCTCCGGCGCATGTGGCGGGCTCGGTTCAGGTCACGGTGACCGTCGGGAGCACGACGACGACCAACGCGTTGGATACATACACGTACTACTGAGCTGAGGCAGCCCGGCGCATTTTGACTGGGACGGGGCCGACCCGGCCCGCCCCGTCCCGCCCCAGGCTCTGCGCCAGGCCGTCTCTGGGGCGATGACGTGACCCCAAGGAGAACTCGACGAGAGGTGGTGGGGCAGTTGCCGGAAATCAACCGTCGCCCGTGCTCCACATCCCCAAGGCCACGGGGGTCGTTATGCTGCCCCGCTGTGAGCAGAACCCATCCGTGCCCCTCTTCATCGAGACCATGAGCGAGGACCTTGCGGGCTTCGACCCGGAGACCGTGCGCGCCAAGTACCTCGCCGAGCGCGATCGGCGGCTCGTCCCCGGTCGCACCGATATCCGCGACCTGGCGACCGATCAACGGTTCACCCGTTACCGCGAGGACCCGTTCACCCAGTTCGTCGAGCGGGAACCCCTCTTCGAAGACGTCGATGCGGTCGTCGTCGGAGGCGGCATCGCGGGAATCCTCGCCGGCGTCCAGCTCCGCAAGGCGGGGGTGGAGCGAATCCGGATCATCGACCAGGCCGGCGGCATCGGGGGCACCTGGTACTGGAACCGCTACCCGGGGGTGATGTGCGACATCGAGTCGTACATCTACATCCCCATGCTCGAGGAGCTGGGCTACGTCCCGACCCGGCGGTACGCCTCGGGTGCGGAGATCCTCCATCACCTCGAGGCCATCGCCGACGAATTCGACCTCGTGCCGGACGCGCTGTTCCACACGGGGGTGACCCAGGCCGAGTGGAGCGAAGACCGTGGTCGCTGGCGGATCCACACCGACCGCGGTGACGAGGTCAACAGCCGATGGTACGTGCTGGCGGCCGGCATCCTGAATCTCCTGAAGCTTCCGGCGATTCCGGGCATGGACGAATTCGCCGGCGCCTCGTTCCACACGGCACGGTGGGACTACGAGTACACGGGCGGTGGGCCGGACGCACCGCTGACCGGCCTCGAGGGCAAGGTCGTCGCCCTCGTGGGGACGGGCGCGACGGGTATTCAATGCGTGCCGCCGCTGGCGGAGTCCGCCAAGCATCTCTACGTGCTACAGCGCACGCCGTCAGCCATCGGCGAACGCAACAACCGTCCCACCGATGCCAGCTTCGCAGAAGGGCTCACGCCGGGCTGGCAGCGTTCTCGGATGGACAACTTCCAGGCCGTCATGATGGGGCTCCCTGTCGAGGTCGACCAGGTCGACGACGGATGGACGCACGACTACGCGGCGGTGCAACACCCACCACGACCGGAAGGCATGTCAGGCGCGGAGTTCGCACGCAACGCCGAAGAACTCGACTACGCGATCATGGAGCGCCATCGCCTTCGGGTGGAAGAGCTCGTCACCGATCCGGCCACCGCCGAGATCCTGAAGCCCTACTACCGCTACATCTGCAAGCGGCCGTGTTTCCACGACGAGTACCTTCCCGCCTTGAACAACCCTCGCGTCACACTCATCGACTGCCCGGCAGGCGTCGAGAGGATCACCGAGCATGGTCTGGTGGTGAACGGACGCGAGTACGAAGTCGATTGCATCATTTACGGCACCGGATTCGAGCCCGAGAGAACCCCTCTGTTTCGTCGTGCCGGGCACCAGGTCGTCGGTCGTGGCCTGACGCTCGCCGAGAAGTGGTCCGACGGAGCGTCCACCCTGTTCGGCCTGATGAGCCGCGGGTTCCCGAACATGTTCATGATGCCCGCGCCGACCCAGCAGTCCGTGGTGACCACCAACTACACGCAGCTGGCGGTATTGGGTGCTGAGTTCATCGGGGGCGTCGTGGCCCAGCTCAAGGAGCATGGTGTGGAGGTGTTCGACGTGAGCGCCGAGGCCGAAGAGGCGTGGGTGCGGGGCATCGTCGACACCTTCTCGGACACGACCGCGTTCATGTCGGCGTGCACCCCCTCACGAATCAACAACGAGGGCCATCCCGAGATGATCAAACCGCGTGACGGAAATTACGGTGGCGGCATGGGTGACTGGTTCCGTTACCGCGAGCTGCTCGAGCAGTGGCTCGAGACACGAAATCTCGACGGCCTGGAGCTCGAGCTCCGTTCCACCGTCCCGTGACCGCACGCCGGCGCGTGGCGGTCGTCACCGGAGGTGGCGGCGGCATCGGGGGGGCGATCGCCGAGGAGCTCGGCCGAGTCGGATGGTTCGTGGTCACCGTCGACCCGCTCGTCACCCTCGATGGCTCCGCGCCGCTCACGGACGCGGGTGACACCACCGCCGGCCGCATCGTCGCCGCCGGCGGCGCCGCGCAGGCGTCCGCAGCCTCGGTCACCGACGGCGATGCCATCGGCGGCCTGTTCCGGGAACTGGCGGACCAGCACGGTGGCCTCGACGCGGTCGTCAACGTCGCCGGGATCACCAGGCAGTCCTATTTCGCGCAGGGCAGCGAAGAGGACTGGATCGCACTCCTGTCGGTACATCTCGGGGGCTATCTGAACGTGCTCAACGCCGCGCTGCCGCTGATGGCTGCGGCAGGGTACGGCCGCATCCTCGGCGTCACCTCCGGATCGGGGTGGAGGGCGGCGGACGCCGGCGGCTACAGCGCCGCCAAGCGGGCAGTGGCGGCACTGACGTGGCAATTGGGGGCAACGGCCCCGCCGGGCGTCGCCGTCAACGCCATATCGCCCATTGCGAACACCCGCATGGTCGCCGCCGCCCTGGAGCGTGCGCGTCAGGCTGGCAAGGCCGGCGGGGGTGGAGGGCTCTCGCTCAACTCCATGCCGGGACCGGAGGACCTCGGACCGCTCGGGGCACATCTCGTCAGTGACGAGTTCGGCTGGTGCACCGGCCAGGTCCTGTTCGCGGCCGGCTCGGAAGTGGCGGTCGTCGACCAGCCCCGCCTCCTCGAAGTGGTGCGCACCGACGGGGTGGCGGCGCTCGACCACGTGCTCGAGTCCGTGATTCCCCGCGCCTTCGCCGCGGCGGAGTCCACTCAGGCGACCAACGGCGGCAGCAACCCCCGATTCGGGCCGATCTTCGAAGAGGCCGGGAGCGCCGCCCCTCCCTCGGAGAAAGTGAGCACGTGTGCCGTCGTCAGCGACCGTCCGGCGATGACGGCAGCGCTCACCGCCGCGCTCGAGGCACGCTCCGTCGCGTGCCACCAGGCCGAGGTCGGGCGGGACTTCGGTGGCGCGGCGGCCGCGCTCGGCCGCATCGTCGAGACCGCCGGCCCGGTCGACGCGATCGTCGTCGCGCTGGCCGGCCGTGACGCCGCGACCTCCGCTGAGCCGTGGCAGCTGGTGCTTTCGGACCACCAGGGACTGATCGGGGAGCTGCACGCCGACGCGGCATGGGCGCGAGCGGCCGCCGACTACGCCGCCGCTTCCGGTCGCACCGTGCAGCTGGTCACGCTCACCGACGCCACCAACCCCTCGGGTCGCAGCCGGGCTCAGGCCTCGGCCCAACTGGCACGGGCCGCCGCGTCGGCGGCGGGCACACGCGTCACCGCCTTCGCGGCGAGCATCGAGGCCCCCGAGTCAGAGGCGGGGGGACCCACCGCCGAGCTCGTCACCCACCTCCTGACCCACCCCGAGGCCGGTGCCCTCGCCGGCGCCGAGCTGGCCGTCGGCCGGGGCTGGATCGGCCTCCGGCGGCACCCTCGGGCCACGGGAACCGTCGCCTACGGTGGGCCCGCCGTTCCCTCCTGGCTCGATGCCACGCTCCGTGAGATGGTCGGTACCGGTCGCCCCGAGACGTTCGCAGGGGAGGCGGGATGACGGGCCGGCCCACCCGTATCGTCGACGCCCACGTGCACCTGTGGGACCCGGCGCGAAGCGATTGGTACCCGTACCTCGCCCACCCGCCGAAGCAGGGCGCCGGTGACGCCTCGAGGATGTACCGCCGGTTCGACCTGGAGACCTACCGGGCCGAGACCTCCGGCTGGAACGTCGAGAAGATCGTCAACGTCGCCGCCGCCACGGGATCCCACTCGGTTGACGAGACCCTCGAGCTCGATGCCAGCGCTGACACGGTCGGCGGGCCCGACGCGATCGTCGGAGGCCTCCCGCCCACCGACACGGCACGAGAGACCATCGGTCTCCTCGACCGGCAGATGACGGCGCCGCGCTTCCGCGGCGTCCGGCCCATGGGTGCGAATCAGCCGCCCGTCCCGGACCCCGAGGTGCTGGGTGCCCTCGACGAACGCCACTTGCTCTTCGAGCTGATGGCCCACTCGGATCAGCTCGAGGCGGCAGCTCGCCAGCTCGGTGACAGGCCCGGCCTCACCGTCGTCGTGGAGCACACCGGATGGCCCCGCTCGGACTCCGATGAGGAGCGAGCCCTCTGGAAGGCCGGCCTGAGGGCACTGGCCGACCTCGGCGACAACGTGGTGTGCAAGCTCTCCGGTCTGGCCATGCCGCTCGAGAGCATGACGGTGGGTGCCTTCGCCCCGTGGATCGAGTTCGCCATCGAGGTGTTCGGAGCAGACCGGTGCATGTTCGCCAGCAACTTCCCGGTTGACGCGATGCAAGGCACCTTCGATGATCTCTACGGCGTGTTCGCCGCACTCACGGCGGGTCTGGACGAGTCATCGATCGAGAAGTTGTTCGCCGGGACCGCGGAGCGCGTGTATCGACTCGCATAGGACCTGCTCCGGACGAGCCGCTCCCCGGAGCTCGGACGGACGGCCACCGGCCACTCTGCTCAGTGTCCCGGAGGGACTGTGGCCAGCTCGGCCACGATCTGCCCGAGTGTCTCCTCGCTGATGAGCGAGGGGGTGTAGAACGCCACCCGGTCGACCCGGCCCCCGAACCGGGCGGCGATGTCGGCGACCACCTCCTTGGGCGAGCCCACCGCGGCGAGGGCGGCCAGCATGCCGTCGTCGATGAGGCCCGGCATGTCCTCCCACCGTCCCGACTTGGACAACTGGTTGAGCTCGGGTTGGAGGTCCTCCCATCCCTCCGACTCGAGCACGGGACGGTAGGCCGGAGTGGACGCGTAGAAGGAGAGCAGCCACCGACCGGCGAGGCGCGCCGCCTCCATCTCCTCCTCGTTCCGCCCGCAGCAGACGATGACCTCACCGGTCACCACAAGTGAGGAACGGTCCCGGCCCGCACGGGCCAGCCCCTGGTCAATGGCCGGGCCGCTCCGCGTCGCGAAGTGAGTGGCCGTGTTGAACGGCATCACCAGCACCCCGTCGGCCACCTCGGACGCCAGGCGGAGCATCTGGGGTCCGAGTGCTCCGACGGCGATCGGGGGCGGTCCATACGGGTTGGGCCCGGGGTTGAACATGGGAGGCATGAGCGTGTGCGACCAGAACTCGCCGCGGAAGTCGAGCCGCTCCCCCGACTCCCAGGTGGCGAAGACGGCACGGAGCGCCCCGACCATCTCCCGCATGCGCGCAATGGGCCGGTCGTACGCGGCGCCGTACCGCTTCTCCACCTGAGCCCTGATCTGGGACCCGAGGCCGAGGCTGAACCGCCCGTGGGTGAGGAGCTGGAGGTCGTAGGCCTGGTGCGCCAGCTGCACCGGGTTCCGCGGGAACGCGATGGCCACGTTGGTCGCGAGATCCAGGGACGTGGTGGCATCGGCGGCCAGGACGAGTGGGGTGAACACGTCGTGAGGCCCCTCGAAGGTGAACGCGCCGTCCACTCCCAGCTGCTCCAGACGACGAGCGTGGGCCGGCGCATCCTCCAGCCCCACCAGCATGGTGTCGATCTTCATCAGAGCCTCCGATCGAGGTCGCGTGTGTGGCTGCATCCCGGGCCATCGGAGGCAGATCCGCCGTCACAATCGACGAACGCTATCGACAAGACGACGGGCACCGTCAGCCTGACTGTGTGCCACCCTTTGCCGGGCCCGACCGAACGGGCGGTGGGTGTCCCCTGTATGCTGGCGTTCTCGTCCCCTTGGGAGAGTCGCTTCGCTTGGGCAGGACGGCCGTTCTCGGCCGGCGCCGCCCCGTGCAGGTTCGACGCCTCGACCGAGCTTCTTTGAGGAGCATCAGTGCGCGTCCCGAACCTGCCCATCGAAGGCCCCCCGGGCCGCGCTCGCAATTTCGGGATTCTGAGCTCCTACCCCCCGACCGCATGCGGCCTGGCGACGTTCACGGCAGCGCTGGCGTCCGGGCTGGCGGCCAATGACGCCGAGGTGGGCATCGTGCGGGTCGTCGACGGTGGTGGACGGGCGGCAACGGATGAGCGTGTCATCGGTGAGCTGGTCAACGGATCCCCACGATCCGTCCTGGCGAGTGCGGACCTCCTGAACCAGTGCGATGTGGCCATCGTCCAGCACGAGTACGGGCTCTACGGGGGCACCGACGGCGACGAAGTGCTCGACCTCCTGGGCGGTCTCCACGTTCCGTCCATCGTGATCGCCCACACCATCCTCACGAACCCGACGCCACATCAGCGCTCGGTGCTCAACGAGGTCGCTGCCCTGGCGGAGCGGGTCGTGGTGATGACGGAGGCAGCGCGAGCCCGATTGTGCGGTGGATTCGACGTCGACGCCTCCAAAGTCGACACCATCGCCCACGGCGCCGCCATCCCAGCTCGGCGTGTCGTGCCTGATCCGAGGGACGCTCCCACCATGTTGACCTGGGGCCTCATCGGACCCGGCAAAGGAATCGAACGGGTCATTGAGGCCGTGCCGACACTGCGTGATCTCCCCCTGCCCCCCCGCTACCTGGTGGCCGGTCGGACCCACCCCAAGGTGTTGGCCGCTCAAGGGGACTCGTACCGGCGGGCCCGGATGGAGCAAGCACAGAACCTCGGAATTTCGTCGTCGGTCGTCTTCGACGCGGACTATCGCGACGTGTCGTCTCTCACGGCGCTGATCCAATCGAGCTCAGTGGTCGTCCTGCCCTACGACTCCAAGGACCAGGTGACGTCCGGCGTGCTCGTCGACGCCATCGCCGCCGGCCGGCCGGTGGTCGCGACGGCATTCCCACACGCGGTCGAGCTGCTCGCCACCGGCGCCGGCATCGTCGTCGAGCACGACGACCCCGATGCGCTGGCGCGTGCGCTGAGGCGTGTCCTCACCAGGCCCGACCAGGCCGCTGCCATGGCCGCGGAAGCTTCCCGCATTGCCCCCAGCCTCGGCTGGCCGGTGGTCGCCGGTGAGTATCTGCACCTGGCCAATCGTCTCCTCGCCGAACGACTGGCTTTGGTATGAGGCGCCCCGTGGGGACTCCAGAGCCCGACTTCCGCCACCTCATCCACATGTCCGACGAGCGCGCCACCTTCGAGCACGCGCTCTTCCGCGAGCCCAGACCTGAGCACGGGTACTGCACAGACGACATGGCGCGTGTCCTCGTCGTGACCTCCCGCGAACCCGACGGTTCTTCGGCCGTCCACGACCTTGCGCTCCTCAGCCTGAGGTTCCTGCACGGAGCGACGGATCGGCAGGGCAAGTGCAGAAATCGAATGAACAGACGGGGCGCCTGGGAGGATCGGGCCGCACTCGACGACTGCTGGGGCAGGAGCATCTGGGGCTTGGGCACCGCAGCGGCGCGCAGCGACGATCACCTGATCCGCCACCTGGCCATGAGTGGGCTCGATCGAGCAATGAGTCAGCGGTCGACCTGGCCGAGGGCGATGGCCTTCGCCGCCTTGGGCGCAGCCGAGGTGTTGAGCTCCGATCCGGGCGACGCGGCGGCACGCTCGCTGCTCTCCGACGCCGCCGACTCCATGAACGGACCCGGCCTTGGCACTGGGTGGCCGTGGCCCGAGCGTCGCCTGACCTACGCAAACGCCACCATCCCGGAGGCGATGATCGCGGCGGGGTCGCTGCTCGGCCGTCCGGCACTCCTTCAGCGTGGACTGGACCTCTTGGAATGGCTGGTCGACCGCGAGTCCCACGGCGGTCACCTCTCGGTCACCCCCGCCGGCGGCAGTGGCCCCGCCGACCACGGTCCGGGATTCGACCAGCAGCCCATTGAAGTGGCCGCTCTCGCCGATGCCTGTGCCCGCGCCTGGACGGTCGACCCGAACCGACGATGGGCGGATGGAATCAGCATGGCAGCCGCCTGGTTCGGCGGCGACAACGACGTCGGAACCATCATGTGGGATCCCGACACCGGGGGGGCTTTCGACGGCCTGGAGCGAGACGGCGCCAATCGCAATCAAGGCACGGAGTCGACGCTCGCGCTCCTGTCCACCCTCCAACACGCACGGTCCGTCGTGAGCATCTTGCAATGAGGGTGGAGGCGTCCAGGCTGATTCGTCGCAACCCGGTCCACATGGCGGCCGACAGGTCGCGTGTGGTGACCCGACTCTTCGTCCCGGGGCAGGAAGGCTTCGACCATCAGGGCTCACGATCCTCGGCGGTGCTGCAGCGCCTCCTGGCACTCCCGGACGACGAGGTGGACCAGAGCTATGAGGACGTGATCGCCCGGTTCAATGGGCGTCATCGTGCACTGGCGGACACCTTCCTGCATCATGCCGACGAGCTCTCGGATCGCCTCGACCCCGGCTCTGAGCTCTCCCCGATCCGCCGTCTCCTGCTCGGTGCGACCTTCACGAGCGAGTACGCCATCGAAGGTGCGGCTCTGTGCAATCCGAGCATGGTGCTGCACCCCGACCAATCCCGGGTCAGCCAGGGCGACGTGCGCTTCGTCATGAGTGTCAGGGGAATCGGTGAGGGCCACATCTCCTCCATCGGGTTCCGGACAGGGACAGTCACCGGTTCCGGTGATGTCGACTTCGATGCCACACCCGCCTTCGCCACGACGGGACATCGGGACACGGCGATACTCGAATCGGACACATTGCGGGCCGAGCTCTCTCGGCTCGATGGGGACGGCGACGATGCCGACTACGTCCTGGACCACCTGGGGCCTCGGTTCACCCACGCGGAGATGGAAGGCCGGCTCAGACTCCTCGAGGGCCGCGTGGCCACTCGGAGCCAGGCGGGCAGGACGGTCGGCCTCATCCGCGAGATCGCCGAGCGGAGCTATACCGTCCGGTTCGAGAGCGGCACTCCACTGTGTGAGCGGGTCCTTCTCCCGGCCATGCGGGCTGAGATCGGTGGCATGGAGGACGGTCGCTTCGTACGCTTCACCGAGACCGATTCCACCATCACCTACTACGCCACATACACGGCCTACGACGGTTCCAACATCTGCCAGCAGCTCCTCGAGACGAAGGACTTCGTGACCTTCATTTCCTCCCCGATGGTCGGGTCAGCGGCGACCAACAAGGGTCTGGCTCTCTTCCCCCGCCGGATCGACGACCGTTTCGCCGCACTCTCCCGATGTGATCGTGAGTCGAACACCATCGCATTCTCCAGAGGCCCGCGTCGCTGGGAAGAAGCCCTGCCCTGCCAGGTTCCCACCGAGTCATGGGAGATGATCCAGCTCGGTAACTGCGGGTCGCCGATAGAGACCGACTCGGGCTGGCTCGTGCTCACCCATGGTGTCGGCCCCATGCGCACCTACAACATCGGGGCCATTCTGCTCGACCTCGACGACCCCACCCAGATCATCGGTCGGCTCCGCGAGCCGCTGCTCAGTCCTTCCCACGACGAGCAGGACGGCTACGTGCCCAACGTCGTGTACTCCTGTGGCGCACTGCTCCATGCAGGCACCCTGGTGATTCCCTACGGGGTCGGAGATTCCGCAATCGGGGTGGCCACCGTGCCCGTGGACGAGCTGCTCGCCACACTCACAACGTCATCCGCGTGACCGCCGCACCACGACCGCAAACGACTGGAGACCACGATGCCTGACCGATCCCCCCAGAAGCCTGCTGGCAAGAAGCCCGGCAAGTCCCTCAAGGAGAAACGCGAAGCAAAACGAGACAAGAGGGACGAACGGGAGAAGAAAGCAGATCGCCTGGGGCTGGGGCGCTGAGGTCACCGTGCGCATCGCGGTCCTCGCACCGATTTCCTGGCGGGTCCCGCCGCGTCACTACGGTCCCTGGGAGCTGTTCGCCTCGCTGCTGACCGAGGGTCTCGAAGCTCGGGGCCACGACGTCACGCTCTTCGCCTCGGGCGACTCGGTGACCTCAGCCCGCTTGAGCAGCGTCACCCCGCGAGGCTGGTCCGAGGATTCGACCATCGACCCGAAGGTGGCGGAGTGCCTCCACATCTCGGCGGTCTTCGAGCGTGCATCCGAATTCGACATCATCCACAACAGCTTCGACTTCCTGCCGCTCACCTACGCCAGCCTGGTGTCGACTCCGGTCATCACGACCATTCACGGCTTCTCCTCACCGCGGATCGTGCCCGTCTACGCCAAGTACAACCGCGTCACGTCGTACGTCGCGATCAGTGACGCCGACAGGCATCCCAGCCTCGACTATGTCGCCACCATCCATCACGGGGTCGCCATGGATCGATTCACCTGCAACGAAGGTCCCGGCTCCTACTTGGCCTTCTTCGGACGCATTCACCCCGACAAGGGGGTTGTCGAGGCGATCGACGCCGCGACACGGGCGGGACTGCCTCTCCGCATCGCCGGGATCGTCCAGGACGAGGCGTACTTCGAGCGCGAGGTCGTGCCACGCCTCGACGGCGAGCGGGTGCGCTTCGTCGGGCCCATCGGAGCCGACGACCGGTCATGCTTCCTGGGCGGCGCCATCGCGCTTCTCCATCTGATCCACTTCGACGAGCCCTTCGGGCTGTCCGTGGTGGAGGCGATGGCCTGCGGCACCCCGGTCATCGCCTTCCGGCGAGGTTCCATGCCAGAGCTGATCAACGAGGGAACGACGGGTTGCCTCGTCTCCGACATCGCCTCAGCGGCGGACGCAGTGGAGCGGGTGGGCCGCTTCGACCGGCGAACGGTTCGGTCCGTGGCCGAGCAGCGATTCAGCAGCGAACGCATGGTTGACGCCTACGTCGACGCCTATCGAGGGGTCATCTCAGGACAGGCTCGCGCTGAGATTCCGCAGGCACAAGATGCAGTGGTTTGAAGTCGTACACACATTCAGCGAAGGCGAAGCCCTCCCCGTGGCCCCAGACCGGCAAACGGGGACAGACTGCTGAACGAGCCGTCTGCGGATCACCTTCATCCCTTGGTGGGGAACGGCGTCCAGTTCTTCTCGATGACCCAACAGGCTTGTGCCGGGGGTAACCCGACCGCGCCATGCTTACAGAGGGTCGTCGGCGGGTGATTGTCATGGACCTCGACCACCCGATACTGCGTGGGGCCGTAGAATTTGTCCGGTCCGTAACTCAGGACGGGTGAGTAGCCACCCGGAAAGTTGGTGATGCGCGACATCGCCTCTACGAAGGTCCGTCGATTGAGGTTCTTACCCGCCATCGTGGCCGCATCGGCAAAGAGGCGAATCTCTTGACACCAGGCCTGAACCGGCCCTTGCTCCTCAATGTCGTCATTGAGATTGCCCTTCGGAATCTGTGGGTAGGCCTTGTGCCAGACATTCCAGCAGCTGCGCACCCCCGCGTCGTATCCACCCTGTGACTCGGGTCTTGGAAGGTCGATCCCACCGAGCGTCTCCGCCGTGACACCGTCCTGGCCGTTGAGGGCCTTGGTGTAGGGGATGGGGACGAGGCCGAGGGCAACTTCAATTTCGAACTGGTAATCACTGAGGAGGAGCTTGGGGAAGAAGTCTTGCGTCGTCTCAGCGCCCAGGTAGGGGGTGAAGGCGTTATCAGGCAGGAGAGGAATGACCGATTGGATCCCCGCCGCCTTGAAGCGTTCAACCGCCAGCGTGGCGTCCGAGTCGGTGCTGGCGGTCTCAGTCGGGTCCCCCGCCACCGTCACCACCAGGGGGTCGACACCGATTGCCTTCAGGTCGGGCAAGAGGTAGGAGTTGAGCGCACTTTGGTCGCTGGTCTGGTCCGAGACCACGACACCCACCTTCTGGCCGTGGCCGAGGCGACCCGAGCTGAGGCCCCACTTCACGGTGGCCGCGAGGATGGGGGCATCGTCCGCCCCCGTCCACCACAAGTACGGGGAGCCGAGATCCGTCCAGTTGGAGGTCGTCGTCCACTGGGAGAGCAACGGCGTATGACCTTCTTGGGTGACACAGAGCTGATTGACCCCTTCCAATGTGCCGAGCCCATCGAGCACGGCGAACACGGGCGGGTTGCCGACGGTCCACTGCTTGCACATCGCTCGCTGTTCAGCCGCGTTCGTCGGGTCAAGGAACTCGATCATGGGATTGATCTTCCGACCGTTTATCCCCCCCGCATCGTTGATCTGGTTGACGAAGAGGTGGATGGCCTTCGTCTGCTCGCCGTATTCGGCGTCCGACTCGATCTCGAACTGCCCCTCGATGCTCGAGAAGGAGATCAGCGGGAATACCACATTGATGGAGCTAGCCGAGACACCCCGTGTGCTCGTGCTGGCCTTGGTGACGGGAGTCGGGGCGCTGGTCGCACCCGACGGGGCTGCGACGCCCAGTGCCACCGTGCTCCCAACGAAGGCGATCGCCCCCCCGGTTCGCAGCAGTCTTCGCCTTACTCTCGATTTGCCCCAGCGTCGCATCGCTCTCTCCCCGAGTGCGGGCTTCGGACCGGCACTCCCCGGAGAAGGGTATCGCTCACTGGTTGAGGTGTGCATGCAGGACCTGGTTCCGTGAGCCGAGGCTGACTGGCGGAATAGATGCCAATTGAGCCCCGTCGCTCCGTCCGCCTCTAGGGTCACTTCGATGGAACCCCACGTTCGGGTCAAGTCGCTTGCCGTCATCGTCCGGCCCGAAGATGGCGCGATGTTGGTGGAAGAGGGCGACAACCGCACAGGTGGACGATTCGCCCGTCCTCTCGGAGGCTCCATCGAATTCGGTGAACGAGCAGTTGACGCCCTCAGGCGCGAGATCGTTGAGGAGCTCGGGTGCGAGCTGACCGGAGCCTCGTTTCTGGCGGTTCTCGAGAACCACTTCCACCAAGATGGAGTACAAGGCCATGAGATCATCTTCGTCTTCCGCTGCGACCTGGCCGAGCCGTCCTTGTACAGGCGTGAGTCCATTCCCATCCTGGATGTTCCTGGCCTGGAGGCCATCTGGAGGCACAGACAGGCCAGAAGCCCCCGCCTGGTGCCTGAGGGATTGGCTGATCTGCTCGCGGCGAATGGGTTGCTTCCCGCTTAGGTGCCCGGCTCCAGGACGATGTTGACCATGACCTTCCCCTGAGGATCTCGCACGGCGATGGCCGTTCCATCTCGTTCGACCCCGTGAAGTCGGACAGAGATCGGACCATCCTCATCGAGGAAGTTGCGCCACCATTTCTTTTGGTCGGGAAACTGGACCTTGATGGTCACTTCGTCGCCATGCCTCTTGTACGCGACGGGTGTCGTGAACGTCCGACCCGACCGCCGCCCCGTGTACGTGATGACCGTCATCTGGCCCTCCACGAGGCGCCCCCACCGAGGGGAGAGCACCAAGGGCTTGACCACCGAGTTTGCTACAGCTGCGACGCGTTGGAAGGCACCCATCACTCCATTCTCCCTTGACGTGGGCCACGCGATCTCACGGAGGGGAGTCCATCACACATGTGACCGTCAAGGCTGGCAGCGTTCCAGGATGGTCTGCGGCAGGCCGGCGTCGGCGGACATTCGCTCGGGGGTCACTCGAGACCCCATCGCATGGACAGTCCGGTGACCCAGGCATCAGCAGCTTCAGGCCTCTCGGGCGGGGACTCCACCACCACCAGCTCGCCGACTCCCAACCGCTCGAGCTCAGCGAGGTCCTGTGGGGTGCCATCTCGTATCGATACCGCGATATGGAGGTCCGCAACATCCCTCTCGTGGCGTCGACAGAGCAGCGACAGCGCTGCGATCCGTTCTCCGATCTCATCGAAGGAGAGGTTGAAGCCGTACCAACCATCGCCGTACTTCGCAACGCGGGTCAGCGCCGCATCGCTGTTCCCTCCCAGAACCACTGGAATCGAGGTGCCGAGATAGGGCTTGGGATAACTGCGGACCTGATCGAACTGAACGAACTCGCCCCTGTAGGTGGCATGGCTGCAGCTCCACAAGGTACGCATCACGTCGACGTACTCCTGCGTGCGCCGTGAGCGACCCTGAAACGGAACGCCGAGTGCCGCGAACTCCTCTGCCGACCAGCCGATGCCGATCCCCATGATGAATCGCCCCCTCGAAAGCATGTCCAAGGAGGCCGCTTGCTTCGCAATGACGAGCGGATTGTGTTCGGGGAGCAACAGGATCCCGGTGCCCAGGCGGATTCTGGAGGTCACCGCCGCGGCGAAGGAGAGCGTCACGAACGGGTCCAGCCAATCGGCGTCCGAAGGCACGACGATCCGTCCGTCTGACGCGTAGGGATATGGCGAATCCGGTCGATCGACCATGACGATGTGCTCGCCGGACCAAAGAGTGGAAAACCCTGCGGCATCGGCTGAGAGAGCGACCGCGGCCACCACCTCAGGATTGGCGCCGAAACCGATTCCCAGCGCGTGGAGACCTATGCGCACGCTCACATTCTTGCAAACCGGGGCGGAGCGAAGGACAACTACTTGCGGAGAGTCGGGGGGCGTCGGGTGGGATGGATCCGATGTGAGGTCTGGGTTGTGGCATTGCCCTCATACCAACGGGATGCTGCCTCCTCGGAGGCTCAGTTGTCCAACACCCCGAGTCTGCGGACTCTCAGTGGGAGCCATCGTCTCCGGACCCCGGCGGCCCGTGGCATCGGCCCCGCCCATCTCACTCCCCGCCTGGCCCCGTTCCTGAGAATCCCAGGCGTGCGGTGACGTCGATCACATCAGCCCGGCCAACCAGGGCGCGACGATGTCGGCGACTTCGGCGTCACGCTTCCGCAACGAGTGGTCCCCGTCCACGAAGACGAGCGTGACCACTCCCGGTATCGCCTTTGTCTCCGCTTCGAGCTCGGCGGGGGTCGCGAAGGCATCGCGCCGTCCGGAGACGAACAGGCAGGGCACGTCCAGGTCGGGGAAGTGGGCGGTCCGAAGTCGTTCCGGCCGTCCCGGAGGATGCAGCGGGTAGCTGACCAGAACGAGTGCGGCCACCTGCAGGCCCTCGGCCACCGCCATGGAGCACATCCGACCGCCCATGGAGCGACCCCCGATGGCGACCCGGCTGGTCGGGACCTGAAGCCGGCCGGCCAGCGCGGACGTGGCCGTGCGGACCGTCCTTATGCACACGTCGGGCGGGTCCGGACGGCGCTTTCCCGCCGCCCGCCCCGGGAACTCGATTCGCTCGACGGCGATGCCGACCTGCGACGCCGCGTGGTCGATCGCCACGAGGGCGGGCTGGTCGCGGCCCGCGCTGGCACCGGGCGTGAGCAACAGGCCGGCAGGTCCCGATCCGGTCACGGTGCAATCATGCTCGAATGCCCGGACCGCCGTCGCCCACGGCGCACTGGCTGAATCGCCTGGCGCGCACCCTCGGCCCCACCGGGCCGCCGAGACAACTCGGCGGCGGCACGTGGATGGTCGAGGCGGGAGGGCGGACGTTCGTGGCCAAGGTCGGTCGCGGTTCACTCGACGAGGCCGACGGGCTCGCACAGCTGCGCCAGGTCCCTGGGGCCCCGCCCGTGCCCGAGGTCGTGTTGGCTGAGGACGACCTTCTGGTGACGGCTGCCGTCGACCAGTCCGCACGGGGCCCGGCGCACGACGAGTCGCTGGGCCACGCGCTCGCTGCGTTGCACTGCGCCACCGTTCCCCGCTGGGGTGCCGGCTCCTCATGGATCGGATCCTGCCGCGTCGATCCCTCCGCCTGGCCCGACGCTGCGGGCTTCTACGGGTCCCGGCTCGGCGAGCTCGCCGCCCGTTGCGGGCTCGAGGTGGCCGTGGCTCCGGCGGTCGCCAGGCTCGCTGACCTGCTCCCGCCGGGTGGCCCGGCGCTGCTCCACGGGGACCTCTGGTGGGGCAACGTCCTCTTCGGGTCGGACGGCCGTGCGTGGCTGATCGACCCTTCGGTCCACGGCGGCCACCCCGAGGAGGACCTCGCCATGTTGGCCTTGTTCGGTCCGGTGCCGGCTCGCGTGCTGACGGCCTACACGGAGGTGCGGCCGCTGGCAGCCGGCTGGCAGGAACGCGTGGCCCTGTTCCAGCTCTACCCGCTGCTCGTCCACTCCGTCTTGTTCGGGGGCGGCTATCGCTCCCGGGCGGAGGCGGTCGCCCGGCGCTTCGCATGACGCGCCGGCCGGGTGCGGGCGCAGTGGTCGACCCTCACCGGGTCACGTCGACCCGGACGACCGCCACGTTGTTCGCGTGGTCCGGGTCCGGGCTCCCGGAGAACCCGATCCCCACCACCCGCAACTGGCCCGCCCTCCGGGCCCGGAAGCTGACGGTGAAGTCGACCGACGCACGGGACGGCAGCGAACGCACCAACCACACCCCGGCGTTGCCGAACCAACGGCCACCCCGGGTGGCCGAGACCCGCCAGGACCGGAAGGGGAGGGCGATCCCGGCCGTGACGAACCGCGCCGTGGCCGGTCCGGCGTTGGCGACCGTGAGCGTGCAGCGTGCGTCAACCCCGACACGCACGGTGGCCGGGCACGAGAGGGCGGCCGAGACATCCGCCAACCGGGGGTCCGTCGTCGTCGACACCGACACGGTGAACGGACCCGCGGTCGCGCTCCCGACACCGTTGGTGGCGATCACCGAGTAGGTGAAGGACGTCGTCCCGCTCGGAGGCGAACCGGACAGGGCGCCGCTCGACGGGTCGATGGAGAGCCATGACGGCGCACCGGGGGCGAGCGAGTACGACGGTGCCGGGACACCACCGGCAACGAACATGTAGGCGTAGTCCTGCCCCGCTGTTGCCGTCGTGGGAGGCGACTCGACCGTGAACACCGGAGCCTGCTGGACGGCAATGGTGGCCGCCACCGTCGGGGCCGCGGCGAAACCGGCGCTCCCGGCCTGGTTGGCATCAATGACGCACGACCCCGGTTCGTCGTAGTCGAGCGTCGTCCCGTCGACGCCCGACACGCTGCACACCCCTGGGCCACTGGAGGGATCCACGCTGAACACGACCGGGTTCCCGGACCCACCGCCGCTCCCCGACAGCGTCGCCGGCTCACCCACGACGCCCAGGGCGGGTGGCGTGAAGCTGATCGCCTGGGGAGCAAGGACGACGGAGTCCGAGTCGACGGCGTTCGAGGATACGCTCGTGTCGACCTCTTGAGGGGCCGCCGAGGCCGAGGCGAGGCTCACGAACGCGCCGCCGGCCACCAGGCTGGACGACACGCTTCCCATCATGTCGAACGTCGCCGTGGCGTCACTGGCCAGGTCGATCCCGGTCCATTCGAATTGGTCCGCCCCGAGATCCACGAACGTCGTGCCGCCGATGGAGCTGACGGCGAACAGCGCGGTGAACCCGCCGTTGAGCGTGTCGGACACCGTCGCGTTCGTGACGGACGACGGACCGTTGTTGGTGAGCGTGATCGTGTAGGTGTCCGAGGATCCCGGTGCGATGGAGACGACGCCGTCGCTGACGCTGATGGAGAGGTCGGCGGCGGGGACCACCTCGACCCACGCCGACGCGGTGCTCGGCGTGGTGCTCTGGTCGCTGGTGGCCGACGCCGAGGTCGGGTCCGATTCGAGAGCCCCGGGAGCGTCGGTGGTCTCGGTGTAGCTCAGCGTCTCGGACGACCCGGCGGCGATGCTCGGGAGCGTCCAGGTCAAGACGCCGGCTGCGAGCCCGGTCGCCGCCGAGCTGGGCGTCACCGATCCGCTCTGCAAGGTGAAGTTCGCCGGCAGGTCGACGGGCACCACCACGTTGGACTGTGTGGTGTCCGTCGTGTTCGAGACCGTGAGTTGGTAGGTGACGTCCGTGCCGGCCAGTGCGGACTCGCTGGGCGTCGCGGTCACGCTGTCGCCGTCGTAGGAGGCGATGGCGACGCCGAGCGCACCACCGGTCGTGGAACCCCCCGCCTGCCGGCCACCCGGGACGCCCAGGACGAGGCCGGCGCAGAGCATGAGGCACGCCGATCCGACGGTTGCCGCCAGCCGAGGACGGATGCCGATTCGGGGGGCCCGCCCGGGGGCTCCCGGAGACCTTCCCCTTCCTCCGCGCTCACGGTCGGGCTCGACGTGCGACATGGCGTTCCTCCTCGTGGACCTCACGGCCCGCGCCCCCCCGTTGCCTTCTGGTCATTATGGCGACCACATCCGGACGTTGTCTCTGGTAAATAAGTCCGATTACGAATTGTCCGAATCGTGCGCCGGGATCCGAGCCGTACCTCCCTCAGCCCGCCTGCCGGCGCCCGTACCTGGTGGTCGATCGTGATCGGTGCCACGCGAGTCGAAGGGACCGCCGCCTGACGGATCTCGCCGGCAGGAAGGTCCTGGTGACCGGCGGCACCGGGTTCCCCGGCGCGAACCTGGTCCGCGAGCTGGCGAGGGCCCTCGCCGAGGTGGTGGGCATCGGCAGCGAGGATCACGACCTGAGCTGTTCAAGGCTTGCCGCACCCACGGCGTCGGCAAGGTGGCGGTCGTGGGAACGGTGTGCGCCTACCCGAAGTGCACGAGCGTCACCTTTTGAGAAGAGGACCTGTGGGACGGGTACCCCGAGGAGACGAACGCTCCGCTCGGGCTGGCCAAGAAGATGCTGCTCGTCCAGTCCCAGGCGTACCGCGAGTACTACGGCATGAACGCGATCCACCTCCTGGTCACGTCCATGAGCCCCACCTCTGTCTCGATACTGACCGACGATGGCTGGCCGAGGTTTCCGATCTCCTCGGTCCGGGCCGCCGCGGTGGACCCACGGGACAACCGGACGAGCGTCTAGGCATTGAGCGGCGCCGCGCCACGCGACAGACGTGGGATCGTGAACGCCGCCACGACGGCACCGGCGAGGATCAGGCAACCCGAGAGCACGAGCGCCTCGTGCAACCCGGAACCGAACGCGTCGTAGGCGGCGTTGACGACCTTGGTGGCGATCTTGGCGACGGCGGCGTTCTTCGAGTGCTCGGCGCTGCCGGCCGCCCCGCCACTCGAGGCCCCGCCGGTCTGGATGGCGTGCTCGACGAGACTCTGGAAGTTCGGAGGGATGCCGATCGCCTTGAGCTTGGCGGCCAGGTCACCGGTGAGCTTGGCGTTCACGATGGAGCCGAGGATGGCCACCCCGAACACGGCGCCCATCTCCCGGCTCGTGTTGGTGGCCGACGCGGCCATACCCGACCGCTCCGGGCGCACCACGGTCAGGGGGACGGAGGTCACCGGCACCAGCAGCATCCCCAGCCCGATCCCGGCGATCGGGAGGACCCAGCCCAACGTCGCGAAGCCGACCGTCGGCCCCAGCACGGCCGAGGCCAGAAGGATCCCACCGCCCGCCAGCAGGCACCCCACCGTCATCGGTCCGCGGGGCCCCACCCGCGCCACCAGCGGGCCCGTGAGCGCCGACACGATGATAAGGCCGGCTGCCATGGGGAGGAAGTCGATTGCGGTCTGGTAGGCCGACGCGTTGACGACGACCTGGAGGTAGAGGGCCGTGAAGAAGAAGATGGAGAACGTGCCGAAGTACGCGACGAAGGCGACGCAGTTGGACCCGGCGAACGGCTTCAACCGGAACAACGAGAGGTCGAGCATGGGGCTCTTGACCCGGCGCTCGGTGACGACGAACGCGAGGCCGGAGAGCCCGCACAGGACGAAGAGGGCCACGATCCACGAAGCGGTGTAGCCAGAGTCCTCCCCCTGGATCACGGCGATCGACAAGAAGGCCAAGAACGCGGCGCCGAAGACGAACCCGACGACGTCGACGCTGCGGCCCTGGCGGTCCGAGGACTCGGGCACGGTGACGGCGGCCAGCACGAACGCCACGACGCCGAAGCCCAGGTTGAACCAGAAGATGGCCCGCCAGCTGGAGAACCCGACCAATGCGCCCCCGATGACCGGTCCGAGGGCAAGCGCGAGGCCCGACACGGCCGCCCACACGCCCAGCGCGTCGGCACGGGTCTCCCGGTCGGGGTACACATGCCGGATGATGGAGAGAGTCCCGGGCTCGCTGGCGGCGGCGCCAACGCCCATGATGACGCGGCCGGCGATCAACCAGTCAACGTTGCTCGCCAATGCCGCCACGACGGACCCCACGCAGAAGATGGCGACCCCGGCGAGCATGATGCGCTTCCGGCCCAGGATGTCGCCCAGCATCCCGGCCGCCAGCATGAAGCTGGCGAAGGTGAGGGCGTAACCGTTGACGACCCACTGCAGGGAGGTGACGCCGGCGTGCAGATCACTCTGGACGTTGGCCAGCCCCACGCTGACGATCGTGTTGTCGAGAAAGGTCAGGAACAGGACGGCGCACAGAGTCGCCAGCGCGACCGCCTGCGCCGGTGAGCCCAATCCCCCCTTCTTGACGTCGAACCCGGAGGGCGCTCCCCCGGCGCCCAGGGCCTGCCCGGTTCCCTGGGTCACCCGCGAGCGCTTGTTCGTTGCAATCGGACTTCGGGCTGCCCGGTCACCAAGTGCACGCATCGGAGTTTTGCGTACCCACAACGCGGGTAAGGGAACCCCAACGGGGTGCCACCGGGCGAGCGTGAGAGCGAGCGCGTTCGAGTGCGGCACCCCTCGGACGCGTTCTGTTCGAGGCGTGGAGGCTCGCGGTGGGATTGAGGACGGCGGATGGGGTCAGAGGCCTCGGGCACGAGTGGGGCTGGCACCGATGAGCACGTCACAGGACCTGGCCCCCTTCCTCGACCGGGTGGACTACCCACTCTACGTAGTAACGGTCCGAGCCCCTGACGCCGAGATGAGCGGCTGCCTGGCCGGCTTCGTGACCCAGTGCAGCATCGACCCCCCGAACTTCCTCGTGTGCGTCTCGAAGGTGAACCACACCCTCTCCGTGGCCGAGAGATCCTCGGGCATGGGGCTCCACCTGCTCGGAGCGGACCAGGTGGACCTGGCACGCCTGTTCGGAGAGGAGTCGGGCGACCGGGTCGACAAGTTCGCCTCGGTCGACTGGCGGCTCGGCTCCACCGGCGCGCCCCTGCTGGTGGAGTCCGCCGTGGGACTGGAAGGCCAGATCCTGGGGCACTTCTCGGTCGGGGACCACGAAGCATTCTTGATGAGGGCGGTGCGGGCGGTGGCGGGCGGGCACGGAGGCATCCTTACCTACCGCACGGCGCCACCGCTGCACCCGGGGCACCCCGCGTAGCACCGGGCGCCCACCGCACCGACCGAAGTCAGCCGTTCTGCACCGATGCCACCAGCTCGGCGATCCGGTCCATGGAGTCGATGATCCCCTCCTCCATGCCGTTGGCGACGTGCATGTCGCGGGCCTCCACCGAGTCATGCCGCGTCGTGGTCGTCATCATCGTCCCACCCTCGACCGGCTCGAGCACCAGGGTCTCGACGGCCTCGTGCTCGGGACACCCTCCCAGACGAACGCCTGTCAAGGCGGATCAGGCGTGGGCCTCCCAGAAGTCCCGGAGCAACGCGACGAGGTCGGCCGCCCGCTCGTCGGGCCAGAACAGCATCGCATCGGGGACGAGCGTGACCCGCTCGACGCCCGGGATCATCTCGCGCAGGCGATCGGCCCACGACGGCTCGAAGAACACGTCGGCCGTGCCCCAGGCCACCTGGGCCGGAGCATCGAGCTCGGCGAGCAACGGCTCCACCGCGATGAGCTCGGCCGAGGACGACGCGGTGAGGAAGCGCTCGAGCCCCCTGCCCTGGTCGGGCACGAACGGGCCGAGATAGCTCGCGAGGAGATCGTCACCGAGGCGGTCCGGCTGGGCGTACCCCTGTGCGAACCCGATCTCGGAGCGGGCCACCGCCAGGTCGCCGGCCATGGCCGCCACCATCGGGCCCAGCTCACCCGCCTCGGCCAGCGCGACGAAGGGCTTGAACTGCTCGGGAGGGAAGTTGTCGTGCACGTCGCAGTTGGTGAGCGTCAGCGTGCGGATGCGGTGGGGGAACCGGGCCGCGAAGACCTGCGCCACCGCGCCACCGGTGTCGTTGGCGACGACATCGACCTGCTCGAGGCGGAGCTGCTCGCAGAGCTCGTCGAGCATGGCGGCGAGGCCGTTGAGCGAGAGGCCAGCCGGGGCGCCGTCCCCGTCCGGCGCCGGTGTGGCGCCGTGGGCCGGCAGGTCCGGGGCGATGCAGCGGCGGGCGTCGGCGACGTCCCAGATGACGTTGCGCCAGAGGTCGGCGTTGACGAGCACGCCGTGGACGAAGAGGGCCGCCGGTGCTCCCCCGTCGCCCTGGTCGACGTAGGCCACGTCGCCCCCGCTGAGGCGGATCGACCGGCGCGGCAGCAGCGTCGTCACGGCGTCCGGGGTGGATGTGGTCGGTGTCGGTGTGGTGGGGGTCATGCCCGTCATGATACATACCAACTGTCGGTTTGTAAAGAGGGAGTAGGCTTGCGCCGTGGCCACGCAGGCAGAACGCACCGAGGCGACCCGGGGACGACTGATCTCGACGGCCCGCCACCTCTTCGCGGCGCGGGGCTTCGCCGCGACCTCGACCGAGGAGATCCTCGGCGAGGCGGGGGTGAGCCGTGGTGCCCTCTACCACCACTTCCCCTCGAAGACCGACCTGTTCCGGGCGACCTTCGAGGCGGTGGAGGACGACCTCACGGCGCGGGTGCTCGCCGTCGCGGCGGGCAGTGGCGAGACCGACCCGATGCGGATCCTCGAGCTGGGCTTCGACGCCTTCCTGGACCAGTGCGTCAGCCCCGAGGTGCAACGGATCGTGATGCTCGACGGCCCCACCGTGCTCGGGTGGGACACCTGGCACGAGCTCGACGAGCGCTACGCCTTCGGCACCCTCAAGACCGTGCTGACGGTGGCGGCGCAGCTGGGCCGGATAGAGGAGGCCGCGGTCGACCCGCTGGCGAACCTGCTCCTCGGCGCCATCATGCAGGCCGGGATGGTGGTGGCACGCGCCGACGATCCGGTGGCGGCGAAGCAGGCCATGGCGGAGTCGTTCGCGCTGCTCGTGTCGTCACTCTGACGGCACGGCACGGCCGGGTGCGGGTCCCGGTCAGGGCCCCCCGAGCTCCCCGACCCACGCCGGCAGGCGGGCCGGCCGGCCCCGACCGTCGACGCACCCGTGGACCGTCACCGCGGTCGCGTACACCTCGTCGCCCACCGAGAGGAGGTAGGCGATCTGGAATGTCGTGCCGGTGACGGCGCCGATCACCAGAGCCACGTCGACCTCGTCGTCGAAGCGCAGCGGCCTGCGGTACTGCACCGACACCTCGAGCACGGCGAAGTCCCGGCCCCCCTCGCGCCCGCCGCTCGTCTCGGCGTCCCCGGCGCGGACCGAGTCGTAGGGATGCCCGATCGCCCGGAGGTACTCGACCCGCGCCTCCTCCAGGTACGGCAGGTACGCCGCGTGGTGGATGATCCCCATGGCGTCCGTCTCGGCGAAGCGCGTGCGGAGCCGGTGTGTGAACGGATAGTCCTGTGGGTCCCGAGAGGGCTGCAACGACTGGCGCGCCACCGGTCGCCGCTACTCCCCCGTCGGGACCACGCCGCTGCCGTCGGCCTCCGGCCGCGTCCCGGCACCGGGCTCCTCACGGCGGCTCCGGCCGTCCTCGGAGGATCGCTGTCTGCTCAGGGCCAGCCGGTTCACCGAATCCTGGTTGAAGATGGCGAACTCACCCTCGGCCTCCACCGTGACGATGCCGTCCTGCACGATGCGGCCCTTGCTGAAGATGCGACGATCCGTCACCTCGGTGACCCACCCTTCGAAGACGGCCTCGTCGTCGATCAGAGTGGGTCGCACGTAGCGCAGGGCGAGGCGTACCGTCGGCCCCACCGCGCCCACGATCGCGTTCGCCGCCGTCAGGATGATGTCGAACGTCGCCGCCAGCACCGCACCGTGCACGCAGCCCGGCGCCCCCTCGTAGGTGACGTCGAAGACCACCCGGCCGAGGGCCTTGGGCGGCTCGAAGTCGAGCACGACCGGCGCTGCGATCGGGTTGAACGGGCCGACCACGACGTCGTAGGGCATGGCACCCCCGAGCGGCGGCTCCCGCGGCGGACCGTCCTCGTCGGGCGCGATGAAGCGGGGCAGCGGCACCTCCGGTAGGTGCGTCTCGAGCTCGTCGGCCACGGCGGCCAGGCGCGCCGCCAGTCGTGCCGTCTCCGCCGCCGGTGGTGCCGTGCTGACCGACAGGCGGATCAGACGGCGCAGGACGTCGGCCAGCTCCCTGGCCTCGGGTTCCCGGTCCTGCAGGCCGGGGTGGTGGCCGAAGGAGGTCGGCGTGTCGTCAGGCATCGCCACGGCGCGAACAGTACAGCGGGGCCTTTCGGCTCCGACATTCCGGGTCCCCGGCAAGAGAGCCCCCGACCGTTCTCCGGCATGCGCTCCTAACATGGCTCGGTGACCACCGAGCACTCCGTCCACTTCACCTCCGGCAGCCCCGAGACCGTCCTCGACCCCCTCGCACCGGAGCTGGCCTCCGCCCTCGACGCGGCCCGGTCCCTCCCGCCGGCCCAGCGTCGGGCGGCGGTGGCCGCCGTGGCGGCGCAGGACCCGCGCTGCCTGCAGGCCTGGGCCGACCTGGCCGAGATCGCGGGCGAGCCGGTCGATCGCTACGCCTTCGCCCGCGTGGGCTACCACCGCGGCCTCGACGCCCTGCGGGCCGCCGGCTGGCGCGGCTCGGGCTACGTCCGCTGGCGCCACGAGGAGAACCGCGGCTTCCTGCGCTCCCTCCACGCCCTCAAGCTGGCCGCCGGCGCCATCGGGGAGACGGACGAGGAGCAGCGCTGCGACCTGTTCCTGCGCCAGCTCGACCCCGAGTGGGGCTCCCGCGACGAATCGTGACGGCACCGGGGCGGACGGCGCCCCCGTCTCCCGCACATAGTTAGCCCTTCTAACTGTAAGATGGTCGAAGTGTCTGTGACCTCCACCCCTTCTGCCGCCGCGGCGCCACGCCGGAAGGCCACCGGCGGGGCGACCCCCAAGGCGGCCGGCGCCGCACCCCCCGTGCTCGGGACCTACGGCCGCGTCGCGGCCTGGCTCTCGAAGCGGGTGGAGGTCGCCCTGGCCGGCATGGACCTGACGTTGCCCCAGTACAGGGTCCTCGGGATCCTGGGCGAGGGCTCTGCGGCCGCCTCGGGGCTGGCCGACCGCCTTGCGGTGCGGCGCCCCTCCATCACGGCCCTGGTCGACGGCCTCGTCGCCCGCGACCTGGTCGACCGGCGCCAGGAGGACGTCGACCGCCGGAGGGTGGCCCTGCGCCTCACCCCCGACGGCGCCCGGATCCTGGCCGAGGCCGACCGCGCCGTCGACGACTACCTGATCTCCATCGCCGGGCACCTCCCCGACAAGGACGAGGCCATGGCCCTGCGCTCCCTCGAGCTGTGGGCGCGGGCGATGACCGCGTCCCGCCAGGGGCCCAAGCAGGCGGACACGTGAGCAAGACCGAGGACAGGATCGACGGGCCGGACGCGGCCGCCGCGGGCAATGGCCGGGTGGCGACCGAGACGGCGGGACCAGAGGGCGCGGGGCCACGGCTGCCGCTGGCGGCCTACGTCCCCATGGGGGCCACCAGCCGCTACGCCGCGCCCAAGGCGACGATCGACCCCGACCGCTCCAAGTCGTGGATCAAGCGGGCGACGCCCGTCGTCATGGCGCACAAGGTGGAGTGGTTCAGCGCGCTCATCTTCTCGTTCCTCGGGCTGATCATTCAGGTGTGGATCCCCAAGATCCTCCAGAACGGCATCACCAACTCGCTGATCGACAAGACGCAGCCGCTGCACAACTACGTGGAGCTCATCGCCGTGCTGGGTTTCTTCACGGGGCTCTTCGGTTACATCTCGCGCACGAACCTCTTCAAGGTCGCCTACGCGATCGAGTTCGATCTCCGCAACATCCTCTACGAGCACTTCACGAGGATGTCCTTCCCCTTCTACGACCGCGTGCAGTCCGGCCAGCTCATCTCGCGGGCCAACTCGGACATCCGCTCGGTGCAGATGTACCTGACCTTCGCGCCCATGATCCTGGTGCAGTGCTCCATCGCCTTGGTCGCGTTCGCCTTCATGCTCTCCATCAGCGTGCCGCTGGCCTTCGTCGCCATGGCGTCCATGCCGTTCATCTACATCGTCGGCGTCAAGATGCGGAAGTCGCTCTTCCCCGTGTCCTGGCTTATTCAGTCCCGGCTCGCCGAGGTGGCGACGGTGGTGGACGAGAACGTCAACGGCGTGCGCGTCGTGCGCAGCTTCGCCGCCGAGCAGCAGCAGCTGGGCCAGCTGGCCAAGGCGGCCGACCGGGTCCAGTGGGGCTACATCAAGGACGCCGACCTGCGCGCCCGCTTCGCCCCGTTGGTGCAGAACCTCTCCCAGGTCGGGCTCGTCCTCGTGTTGCTGGTCGGCGGGTGGCTCGTCATCCACGAACACCTGCCCGTCGCGTCCATCGTCTCGTTCAACCTCTACCTGGTGATGATGCAGGCCCCCTTCATGATGCTCGGGATGCTGATCATGATGGGCCAGCGGGCCTCGGCCTCGGCCGACCGGATTTACGAGATCATCGACGAGAAGCCCACGATCGTCGACCGGCCCGACGCCATCGACCTCGTCGACTGCAAGGGGGACGTCGAGTTCGACGACGTCAGCTTCGCCTACGCCGACGACAGCCTGCTCACGAAGCCGGACGGGGACGACGGACCGCGCGAGATCCTGCGCAACCTGAACCTGCACCTTCACCCGGGCGAGACGATTGCCCTCGTCGGGCGAACCGGCAGTGGGAAGTCCACCGTCGCCCGTGTGCTGGCCCGCTTCTACGACGCCACCGGCGGCACGGTGCGAGTCGACGGGCACGACGTGCGCGATCTCACTCTCACCAGCCTGCGGGCCAACATCGGCGTCGTCCTCGACGAGCCCTTCCTCTTCTCCGTCTCCATCCGGGACAACATCGCCTACGGACGCCCGGACGCCTCCATGGAGGAGGTCGTGGCCGCGGCGGAAGCGGCCGGAGCGACCGGCTTCATCAAGCGACTGGCCCAGGGGTACGACACGGTGGTGGGGGAACGGGGCTACACGCTGTCCGGCGGCCAGCCCCAGCGCATCGCCATCGCCCG